>JAEIGA010000842.1_pt1 | contig 45623 bp, 50 predicted proteins | sample 9270691 | NCBI WGS metagenome assembly JAEIGA01 (sample SAMN17057246, study PRJNA624740) | gut metagenome | biome: biome; isolation source: fecal sample | host: Bos grunniens | place: China: Xizang | collected 2019
CTCAAAACTATTGCTTTTTTCCGCAGAATCGGGTATAATAGTAGTGGAAGTTGTCGCGGATTTTTCCGTAACCACCGAAAGTACATCGGCGGGGCGACTTCCTTTTTCTATTGCAAACGAATAAAACCAGTTGCCACTGTCATTTTGCTTGACATCAATATTCATATAACAATCGATGCTCGTGCCATTCTCTTCAATGTAAACAAGATCTGTCACAAAATAATGCCACTGTGAAACACCAGAATGAGCAGCATTGTCTTTTCCTGTTTCAGTTTTGCTTCCTACATAGTGAGAATCTTCTGCAATTTGATAAAGATCGCTCGACAAATTCATTGTTATACGTTTTTCAGAAGCCGTTCCTTTTCGGTTTCCAAAAGCAATTTTGGACAGATCGCTTCGTTCTGTAAGCTCTGGATTAAACTTTGCTTCTATTGAAACGTTCTCGCCGTTTACAGAAAGGTTTAATTTGATAGGCTTTTTGCTCCAAACATTTTGAACGAGATTTATAATATCCTTTTGCTTCTCTGTTTTGGGAGTATTTTCGGGATAGTTAGACTTATATATCCCTCTGCCATCTTCGGTTCGACCAACAAACGAGTACCTGACACTCTTTCCACCGCTAACCTTCACGTTTTCCCGATTCATGTTCGTTAGCTCTGCGTTTTCGGCAGTTTTCAGCGTTTTAGCAACATCTGCCGCGCTATCCGCGCCTTTTATCTGCTCAAGGACGTTATTGACCTCGGCACGAGTGAGCGCACGCGACGGAGCATTCTCGTTGTAGTCGTAAACGGTGAACGAGTCACCCTCGCGGTAAACCGCAATATCGACCTTGTCGGTCTTATATCTCTCGACCTTGCCGTCACCGAGCATGACTCTGCTCGGTATTTTCTTTTTAGCCTGCGACTCGTCTATGCTCTTTGCCTTGTTGACAGCATCGATACGGCTCTTACGCGCGTCAGCCTTTCCACTCTCTCGATACGACTTGATCGCCTCGTTGAGTCTACCCAGCTGGAGCGTATCCCACTCATTTTCAGCAATACCAAGCTCTGCACCAAGTGCCGAACGCTTCTCGGGCGTCGCCTTCTCGATGTACTGATTGAGATCTACCTGATTCTTGATAGTAGTACCCTCAAGAGAAGTATTCTCAAACCGCTCAACCGACATAATGAGTCTGCCGGCAACGTCAGACGCCGCCACGTAGCGGAGCACGTCGTTACCCTTCATAGCCTTGTAGAGCGCATCCTTGCCATCCTTTGTATCAAATCCTGCACGGATGTCCTCTGCGGTAATATCGCGCACCTCGATGTTAGGATTATCACGCTTGAACGCCTCAACGTCGGAAATAGTAGTGAGCTTTCCGTCCGCAAGCTTGATATTACCGTAGCTGTTGAGCTTTTCGGCAACAGCATCTGCATTCTTAACGGCGTTGATAGCCGCACTCTGCATCTTGTCCTCAAACAGAGCCGACATGTTCGCGTTCTCAAGCTCGCCAAGAGCCCTCTTCTGCTTTACGTTTAGCTTCTCGCCATCGGTGATCTTGAGACTACCCTCAGTGAGATCTCGGTATAGCTCACGCACCGCGTTCACGCTTCTGTTATCGGTCTTTCCGCCCTCTGCCTCGAGGATAACCTCGGACACCGCCTTGATGTTGCTGAATCTGCCGGATTTCTCGATCTTAGATCCACTGCGTATATCCTTCACTGTTGTAACGGTGGCACCCGCGCCCGACGTAACAAGGCCGGAGAGACCGCCGACGATCGCCGCATAAGCAATCTCGCCCGGCGTCGCCTTTTCCGCGTTAGGATCGTAGGTCATCCGCTTGTAGTAGGGAGATACCCACTCGGAGAAGCCCTCCTCGAACGCCTCGGAGAGGAAGTTCTTGCCAAGATCAACGGCAACCGTCTTCAGAGTAGTCTTTCCGACCTCCTTTGCCGCCGTCTTTCCGAACGCCTGGCCGAGTCTCTTACCGATAGCGGTCGCACCCGCATCGAGACCTCCGGAGATCTTTTCAATAGCCGCTTCAGTCACGCCGGAGAGCACACCGTAGCCCCATTCCTTGCCTGTAAGCTCGCCGGTCTCCTGATACGCTTCCTTGACCGATGTACCCGCCGCAGAAGTACCTGCCACAAGAGACGCCGCAATGCCTGCTCCGGCACCGCCGGTGAAGTACGTAACTGCCGCCGCAGTAGCAAGAGTGGGTATCGACGATCCGACACCGCCCGCGACGTCGCCCGCGACCTTCCATCCCTCGCCGGGATTGTACCACTCATCTGCGTGAGAATAGTTGAGCCAATCGTTTGCGAACTGACGCTCGGCAAAATCATCCGCACCGACTATATCCGCAATGCCGCCGATAGCAAAATCGAATATACCCTCGACGCCTTGCAGGATACCAAGTCCTACCTTTTCGCCTACGTATCCGATACCGCCAAGAACGCCGCCCTTGTTCTTTTCCTCTTCCTGACGCTTCTTTTCCTCGTCACTAGCGTAGATATTCGCCGCAGGAGTGAGCGTGGGCTTGCTCTGCGCAAGTCTTGCGGAACGAAGTCTCGACAATGTAGAGCCGCCCGTCGCAGTATTGGTCTTTATACTCGCAGAGGCAAGGCTCGTTCCCGAGCCCTGCCTTGCCTTTCTTAATGTTTCAAGTGTACTTGCCATAAGTCACCTCGCTGTATTATCGCGTTGCACCATGTGTGATAGGCTCTAGTTCTACCCATGAACCGCGGTCTATATAGAGCTTACCACCATACTCTATAATCGTTGACATACCATAAGTTGCCAACGAGTCTAACTGCTCGTTAAGTTCTTTTCCTAGTCTAAACGAGACCGCTTTATAGTTGGAACCGTTTATAACGTAGTGAGTATATTCCTTGCCGTTTACATCCTTTCGCACAAGACCATCCGAAATGCTTCCCTTATTTGCTCTAGAAACCTTAATGTTGATCTTATTTATCCACGTGTTTGCCGCATCGCCGAGCCTCTCAAGCTGTTCCTTTGCATAAATTGCGCCCCCAATACTTCTGCTCTTCTGTGCATTATTGATAAGCGCCCTGCCATAAGCGTCTACAACTGCCTGAGCATTATCTCCGAAAACACCATTCTTGATGTCGTTGGCAAGCATTTCTCCGGTAATTTCAACACCGTCTACAATAAGCTTTCCACCTTCAAAGGCAGCTTCCGCAATGTTCTTGATGTCACGATCTGCGTTGTCGGCTTGCCAGGAGACAACAATTTTCTCTCTTTCGCTCTCAGGGATCGCTTCAGCGGTCAAATACCTCTCAACGTCGTCGGCGCTCTTATATTCGTCAAGCTCGCCGCCGGCCACAATGGCGTCTATTGCAATCTTCTGCTCGTCGGCGATGTCATCTGCGGCTTTTTCTGCCTCTCTCGTCACGCTTGTCCACGCGCCCGATTCATTGAGCGTATCATAGTGTCCGTTAGCCGTTGCCAGAGATATTATGGAATCTATACTCATTCCCTTCATAGCCATATCAAGATAGTCTCCAAGCGCGGCGTTAGCATCAGACGTCTTGCCCGCCTGCACCGAAGCGTAATATCCCTGAATCTCGTTTTGCGCGTCGACACTAAGATCGGCATAACCGTAGGAGCTCATTATATCTTCAATGCTCTCGCCGTTGTCGATCCTGGTCTTGTATCCCTTGACCGCAGATGCCGTCGCAACAGCCTTCTGCTGTCCGGGAGAAAGCTCCGACCAATAGGAATCGTTCTTGATCTGATCAAGAGTCATAGTTCCATTGTTTATTCCGGCGATATATCCGTTATACGAGGAGTCAATAGCCTGCTTATACTTATATGCCGCCTCGCGCATGATCTTATCGTATTCGGCATAGCTTGCCTGCTTTTCGTCTCTGCTTTTCGCATAAGCCTGCGCCCTCTGATACTCCGAGAGCCCCGATCCCGAGAGACCGGCACCTGCGAGAGCCTCCTCGGTGGCGCCGTACTTCATCTCCGAGAGCTTGTACGCCGTATCTGCATTGATGATATTGCGGTCCCTCGCCGTAGCGGCGGTAGCCTCGGTGTCCTTATATGCATTCTCCAGCGACGCATAGCTGCTATCGTAGATATCCTGTGCAAGAGTCTTTTGCACTTGCAGATTTTCATCGGCCTTTTCCTTTGCCACAGCGATGAACTCGTCCGACGTCATAAGCTTTTTTTCATCAGAATATTTAACGTCTGCCATTATACGTTACCTACCTTTCCTGTCTGCGCGCCCCGCGCATCCTTGTACATCTTCACGTACTCATCGTACGCCTTCTCGACGTTCAGCTCGTCCCGAAGTGTCGCGTTCTCCTCCTCAAGCGCGGCCTGAGTGTTCATCTCACCGGCAAGCTCTGCGAAGTATTCGGCATTCTCGTGCGCGAACGGATATCCCGCACGCTCAAGATTGAGCCAGTATACCATCATAGTCCTCGGATCCGCAGGGTTACCGTATGCGCCGTTCTTGAGGTTGCCCATTATCTGATCCCACAGCTGCTCGCGGAGTCTCTCCATATCAGCGGAAGCATCGGCCGCAAACGTGAATGCATCATCCCAGTACCACTTGCCGTACTCGTCGCACTTGGCGTAGTCAAATCGGTTAAACTTGTCGCCCTGCAGTCTTCCGAGAGCATCCTTGTAGGGAAGGGGACGAGGCTCGTCGGCGTATGAGATATAATACTTGAATATGATCTCATAGAGCTTTGCATATGCCGCGTGCTTCATTCGCTTCTTTGATTCGAGTCTGCCGGCGGACTGCTGCGCCTGTATCTCCTTCGCCTTTCCGGACATCGCGGTCGTATCAGCGTGGCCCTGGAAGGAGTTGGAGATTCCGAGCACCCTCTTTGCGTGCTCATAGAGTCTCTCGGCCTCGGCAATATCCTTAGATATATCGGGAGTGAGATCCCAGGTATCATAGTTTGCCTTCTGCCCCTGCTTGACCTTCACTACCATCTTAAGAATCTCGTTGTTCAAATCACCCTCGTGATCCTCGGGTACAAGAGGTATCACGCCCGACCTCATGAGCTTTTCTACGATCCTAGACTCTACCTTGTTGATAGCCTGCTGCTGAGGTCTGATGAACTCGCAGTCCGACTGACCGAAGAGCGAGTTCTCCTTCGAGGTATTCTTCCTTATAACGATCGGGAATACGTCAGGAGCATAGAAGGGGATCCTTGTCTTCTCGCGCTTGTATCGTTTTTCCTTCCTGGCAGCAGGCATCATAACGCCGCCCACGTCCTCAAACGCAGGCGTGCCGCCCGCACCCATCACGCCGACCGAAACCTCTTCGGTTACGGGATTTCCCTGTGCATCCCTGGCAACGCTATCCTTCGGTATGATCTTACCGTTTGAGAGCAATATATCGTGATCAAGCACCTCGTACTGCTCGGTGCGAGTCTCAAAGTGCGATTTTGACGATCCGCGCTTTGTTTTATCCGTGCTCTCGTCCTCATCAATGGTAACAAATCCGTCGTCTTCACTCTCACCGTCCGACCGATCACTGCTCTGAGCCTCATCGTCGTCGCATTGGCAGAGCTCCTCGCGCTCTCCGCATATTGTGCAGTAGGAGAGCTTTCTCGAATAATAGTCGTCAATGTCCGCAAGAGTCTGCTCTCCGGAGTAAATGAACTGGCATACCTTGCCGGCATCGTTACGGTAGAAGCAGACGATTACGGTTGCTATATCCTCATCCTCGTGATCCTCCGACGAAGTGTTGTCGGCAACCGAGTATTCGACGCCGTACTTACGCACGATCTCATCCTTCGTGGTCGTCAGCTCGATGAAGCAGTACTCCGCATCCTCTAGATTGTATATGCCGGGCTGACAGACAAACTTATGCGGAGGCAGACAGCTGAGCTTGATTCCGCCCACCGTGTCGTGACCCACGATCGAATTGTCCCACTCACAGAGCCACACCGAAGCGCCGTACACATAGGTGTATCTCTCATCGAGATCATTCAGCTCCTCAAAGGGAAGCTTGTCGCGCAGATGACTCATGAGACGCTCTGCCTTTCGCGCCAGCCTTACGCCGGTATCACCGCTTGCCTCCGCTGTGATCTTTGCAACGGGAACGTAGCCCGATATCTGCGACTCGATAAGCTCGTAGGTAATATTACGCACGACCGTTGCTCGATCATCAGAGCCGTCGATCTCATCGGACCCCTTGTACTGAGCCACCCACTTATCCATCTCGCTGTAAATGTCTTCGCTCGCAGTCTTTGCTTTGTTATATAGATCGTCAAAGAACTCGCGCCTTGCTTCCTTGCCGCCCTCGGCATCAATTCTCATATCTATCTCCTCCCAAATATAAAATTTTCGTTCTTTTTTCACTTGTTTTTGAAATCTTTCGCTTGTTTTTTTCAAAACTTCACTAAAATTGGCAACGAATCGGTCTAATAAATTAAAAAAGAGCCCCAAAGCAAGCAAAAACACTCGCTTTAAGGCTCAAAGGCTCCTGAATTTTCAATTTTTTTGGTTATTCCGGCTTTCCGTACTTACGTATCAGATATTCTCTCTGTTCCTTCGACGCTCGGCTGTAGTCCTCCCACATATCGCGGGTCCACTTACGCCTCGGCGTCGTGTCGGGTATCGCGTTCGGTCTTGTGTAGTATATCGCAAATCCGCGCAGAGCGTCGGGAGCGTGGGTGATATCGTGCGGCTCGTTCGCACAGTCCGTCGGACGCTTCTTGTCGATCTGCAATGCAGGCAAGCATCTTATCAGCTCGCGGCAATTCTCAAATATCTGCAGCCGCACGTGTCCGTTACTGTCCGGCAAGAGAAGCTCCTTGATGCAGAGCCACCCCGCTTCTCTGTCGTTGGAGGTCTTCGTGAGACTCACACCCGACTCGTAGAAGAGAAGATCCTTCGACTTTCCGGTCTCTTGCGATCTTGACCATAGGTCGGGAGGTGCAAGCGTCGCATAGATGTTCTCCTCCTCGCCGTTATATTCATTCATCATACGCGCCGCAACCGATATAGGAAGGTTGGATTCGCACAGCTCGCGGTAAACGTAGCACTCCCCGGTCGAGCTTATCGCCACCCATAGACACGCCAGACGGTCGAGTCCGTAGTCTATCGTGCGATAACGTCGCCACTCGGGAGGTATCTCGAACGGACGGCAAACGTGTACCGACTCCTTGAACTCGTCAAAGTACTGACCGTCGAATATGTTCCAATCTCCGTACAGAAGCGCCTTTCGCTCTCGCTCCGGGAGTGCAAGCAGATTTCGCTCGTACTCGGGGTTTTGCGAGGTCAGCGCAGGGTTGTCCTTCAGAAGTGAAGGAATGAATATGCGCGTAAGCCCGTCCGTACCGACAAACTCGGTGTTAGGCGGCGATGGGTCGACAAATCGCTCCTTTACCCAGGTATGACCAACACCGCCGGGGTTCGTCGAGCTCTTGATCTGCTTCGGAAAATTGTTAGCACCTCTGATACGCGATATCAGATAGATATATTGCGCCTCGGTAAAGTGCGTCAGCTCGTCGAAGCGTATAACGTCGTATTCGGCAGACTGATACTGATACACGTCGTTCTCGTTCGCGCAGTATCCAAAGTCCAGTATAGATCCGTTTGAGAACCGCCCTGTATGCGCCGAGGCATTGAAGCTAAACAGTCCCTTAGGGTAAATGCTTAGCACCGTTCTTATGATCGACTTATCAAGCTCTGCAAAGGTACGACGGAGTATCAGCTGCTTCGATCCGGGATATCGCACCGCGTATAGCAGCGCATCTATGATCTGTCCGTAGCTCTTGCCGCCGCCCGCCGCGCCTCCGAAAAGCACTTCAAAGGGCTTCGCCTCAATGAACGCACGCTGCTTGCGAGTTATCCGAAGATCAACGTTTGTCATCTCTCGAAGACACCCCTCTTCTTAACCATTCGCTCGGCTATGCGCATGCTTTTGAAGGCTTTGCCGCCTGCCGCCCATACCGGAATAACCTTGAAGGCGAACATCTCGGGCTTATAGTACCCGCGCCAGATTATACAAACCTCGTCGCGCTCGTTGATCACGACCACGTCGTAGCTTGTATCGTGCTTGACCTTGTCAGCATATACGTACCAGCGCCCTTTGTCATCGGGGCGGATCTTGCGCGCAAGCTTTAACTCCTCGCCGTATCCTGATACCGTGCCGCGTTCCTCGTCTATTTTTAAGCCTACGCTCTCCACGCCTTTCACCTCTTTGTCTGTTTTTGACCTCTCGCGCTCGCGCACTCGCGCGCATCCGCGTTGCTGGCGCGAAAATCGTTGGGAATAAAAAATATTATTTTTCTTCTTCTCCCTCGAAATATCCGATAGAAATATTGAAGCCACCCGAGCCCTTGACCTCGCTCTCGACCTTCTCCTTCATGCCGTGGCAGTTCACGGCAACGAATTTAGCGAACGTCGGATTGTATCGTCCGAGCATCGCGCCCTCAATGAGCGTGCCCTTTTGAAGATTTTTACAGGCCTCGTAGGCGTCCTTGAACAGCGGATACGCCTCGCACCAATTCTCGAGCGTCCGCACCGTTACGCCGATCGAGTCGGCGTAGCTCTCAAACGTCGGGTAATTACCCTCGGTCGACACCTGCTTGAAAAACAGCTTCATGTCCTCAGGGTATTTAGGATCATACTTGAGCGACTCCACGTTGCCGGGCTTAAATCCCGCGCCGGGAGGAGGAGTGCCGCCTTTTACAAAGCGGCCGCGCTCGTCACGTTGCTTCTTTTCGCCGCTCTTTGTCGTCGCGCTTTGCTTTTCGAATTCCGCGCTATCGATTATTATGTCCGGCTTCTTCTTGCGCTTCTTGCTTCCGCCGGCGCTTTTATTGCCGCTTGCCGCCATTTGTTCGCCTCCGTTATTATTTGATATGGTCAAAAGCTATCACGCCCGTGAAGCCACGGTTCTGCGCGATAACCTCAATCTCTCTTTTTGCAAATACTTTGTTTTCCACGAGGAACCGCACGATCTCATCCACGCACTCGCCACGAACCGTGCCACCGGCAAGATATTGCGGAGGAATACCGACGTACTCTTTTGCCCATTCGGTAAACCGATTCCGCGCCTCACGCAGAGCATCCACAATCACCGCCATTTTTGCACCTCGCTCTCAAAATTCTTTGTTTACCCCATTATAGCACAAACAAATCGCCATTTGTTCCCCCTCTTGAGCCGGAAAAGCAAAAAACGGCGCAAACCGCACCCCGCGGCCCGCGTCGTCACTGCTCAACATCTTCTGACTATTTTTTGACTATTAAGACTATGTAAAAATAGAACAATTTAGAACGCTTTGGAAAACGCCCAAAAACGAAAAAACCCTTGAAAACACTGGGAAAACCAGCATTTTCAAGGGTTCGCACTTTGGCGCAGAGGGAGGGATTCGAACCCTCAAACAACACCAGTGTTTTCAAGGGTTCGCAGATTTTATACTATAAAATGACTATTTTACTCAATCATTTGCGTCGGTTTTTTCAAATTTTTCGCACAAATACGCGGCATATTTTGTTTCGACGGCAATTTTTCTCGAATTAGTTATGTGCGTATAGATTTCAAGAGTAGTCTTCAAGTCCTTGTGTCCGAGCCACAGCTGCGCCGTCTTGACGTCAACGCCTGCGTCGTAAAGTATAGTGGCATAAGAGTGGCGTAAATTATGCGGAGTGCACGTCACCCCGGCGTTCTCTTGATATTTTTTCCACCAACGATAGAAACTGCCCTCATCTATGAGCCCGCCGTCGGCTCTGCAAAAAATATATTTTTGACCCATCAGCGGAGCGATCAGATCGACAAGTCTCTCGGGGAGCGGCAGGAATCTGTTACCTGCGTCGGTCTTCGGATGATCCTTTATGTAGGCCCTGCTGCTAACCCACTCAACAGTCTTGTTAATATGGATGAGCCTCTTCTCCAGATCAATATCTTTTGGCGTAAGCGCAACCGCCTCGCCCTTTCTGCATCCGGTAAGCAAATAGAATAGCGCCAACACACCGAAGTGCAAATCCGTAGATCTGTATATGATCTGCTCGTCTTCTTCAGAAGCAGGCTCTCTTTTCCCTCTCGCATCATGCGATGGAAGGCGAACACGAGTAGTCGGATCGCTATCGATAATTTTTTCGTCGTACAACGCATACTTGAATATAGCACCAAGCACCGCCATCTTATTCTTCACGGTCTTCGCCGCATATTTCCGCCCTACGAGATAATCCGCGTATCTCTGCACGTCCATCGGCGTTATCCGTTCTATCGGAGCGTCCCCAAAATACCTCTCGGCATCCGCAAGCGCAGGCTTGTACGATTTTAACGTGTTATTCTCGATCTTATCAAATACAAGATCGCTCCACCTTTCAGCAACGCGTATAAACTGATTTGCCGTCCGTTCATCCCGCTTTAGCCGCATCATCTGCTCGTTGAAGTCCTTAACTGCCAGCCTTTCAGTTGAGGCCGCACTGTAAAGCACCTTATGCTTACCATTTGGTAAAGTTATAAACTTCTGATATCTACCATCAGCTCTTTTTTTCAACGCCTTGCCCTCTCTTATACATCAACCAAAAGTCCTTACAGCCGATATTATCAAAGAAATTGCCAACAAAGCCACCGTGATTATTCTCGCAATGTTTACATATCTTTCATCTTCCGTCTCGACAGAAGCCGCAAAAAGCCACACTAAAAATAACAGAAACAGTCCACCCATTAAAAAAGCAAGATTCACGAGAGCATTTCCACTGAACACTATGCGTAATAGCATAACGAACGTAAAAGCTATGCCAACGATAACTACCCAGTCCATACTATATCCCTCTCGATCTGTAAAAATTGCCCTCTATGCGAGGGCTTTGATTTTAATCAAGCGTCAAAAATTTCGGCGCACTTTTTTTCAGGCCGATAGATTCCAAGCAACTCCTCTGCAAGCGCAAGCTTGTCCTCCATAAGTTTGATCTTTTCCTTCTGATGCGCATTCTCAACCTCGAGGACGCGCAGGCGGTCAACGTTGCCCGCGTTCGTCTCCCTGATCATCTCGAGCTCGGCAAGTAGTTTAATACGTTCCGTCTCGCTCTCTTCGCCATGACTCTCAAGCTCCAGGAAAGCCTTAAACTTTGCCGCACGAGCAGCGTCCATAAACAGCTCGTAGAGCTCAAGTCCCAAAGCACCCGCTATATCCTCAATCGTGACTATGCCGGGATCGTCTGTTTTTCTTGCGAGTACACGGCTAACAGTATCCTCGCTCAAGTGATGCGTTGTCATATCCGCAATCGTCCTCGACGACAGATTTAAACGCTTTTTTTCTTCCAAAAGTCTATCTACGTACATCATTTACACCTCATTTATGTATTTTTGCGGCACAACACCGCATGTTTGCGGTTCAAAATCCGCGTTTGCACAGTAACACACACGCATTCGCGTGGCAAAGAACACGCTTTCGCGCGGTAAAGAACACGCTTTTTCGCGGACACCTGGAGCAAATTTGCATACAAAAAACGCATAATTGCCCTCTTGCAATATTTCGATATCGGATTTATAATTTAGTCAGGTATCAACCTCTATTTCACATACATGCAAAGGATGAAAATACTATGACCTCCGAGACCGTCGAACTTCTTAGGCTCCTCGCTGAATGTAATAACACCGGGGATGCGCTCCTCAAGATATCTACCGTTATTTTTTCAACAGCAACCGAATTGCCGCAAGACGCATCTTTCGCTCCTCTTCAGGAAGACTGTCAAACGCATCGATCAGCGTAACAAATAAATAGCGCGAATCCTCGCCTACGCGATCGTACAGATCAAGCCACAACCGTTTGCCCTCGTCGAGCTCACTCTCGGCGGGGGTATTTTTCTTCCCGTCCATCGATACGTCGTAGCCGAGAAGCCATAACGGATCTACGTTAAGCACTCGTGCCATAACATGCAGTCGGTCTTCTTTTGGTTCGTAAGCATCCTTAGTATAGGCGCTCACAGAATTTTTAGGAAGACCACCCAACCGACACAGCTCCGCTTGCGTCATTCCGCGCAAGGAGAGCGCTTTTTTTATTCGTGTTCCGCAAGATTCTATTTTATTCGTCATCATTATAATGCCCTCCTTTGTCTCGATTATATCATAATAAAATGTAGATTTCAACAGTTTTTCTGCACTTCTTCAAAAAAACTTTAGATTTTTTTCAAAAAACTATTGACAAACGCAAAACGATGATATATACTTGTATCAAAAGTCCAGATTTTCTGGACATTAGAAAGGAGGACAACAATGAAAAAAATCACCCGATACGGCAAGCTTCTCGGTCTTATGAAGGAGCAGGGACTCACCCAGAGCGACGTAGCAGAGCGCGCAGGATTCAATATATGCACGCTGAACGCCAAGCTTAACGGCAAATACGCATTTACTACTGACGAGGTCGGAAGGATATGTGCCGCACTGAGCATACCCGCGGCCGAAATAGGCGATTATTTTTTTGCAAATTGAGTCCAGAAAATCTGTACTCGCCAATTAACCGCTAATAAGGAGAACTACAATGTCTCGAGAAAAACCCTACTTCAGAGATACCGTCGCCGACCTCTTTGAGAAGTCGGACGGCAAGATGATGTTCAACTGCCGCTCGATAATGCAAACGCTCAAGATTGGTCACAACAAAGCGATTGCTTATCTTGACGGCAAGAAAGAGATTTCTATCTACGATCTCGCAAGAAAGATAATGGACTAACTAAAAACAAAGCCTATAAACTCTAAGAAAGGAGAACAAGAATGGCAAAGGACCCGGCGGTACTCTTTTATACAGCTGACTTCTTGGTCGGCACCTACGGCTTCACGATGCAGGAGCGCGGCGAATATATCACCTTGCTCTGTCTCCAGCACCAGCAGGGGCATCTATCCGAGGACACCGTCCGAAGTATCGCGAGCTCTGCCGCCGTAATCGACAAGTTCCTGCGCGATCCGCACGGTAGATACTACAACGAGCGACTCGATATCGAAAAGATCAAGCGAGAGAACTTCAACAAAAAGCAGTATCTCAACGGCATCAAAGGCGGAAGACCTAAAAAACCCAAACAAAACCCACGGGTTTCTTTTGGGTTATCCCAAACAAAACCCAAACAAAACCCAGGTGAAAATGAAAATGAAAATATAGATTTTAATACTATAGTTAAAGATAGTATTATAGATAAATCTTTAACTGATAGTACATTTCCATTTTCTATAGACGACAACGACGACCTTTTATCTACTACTACCAATAATTATTGTTTATTGTATAGAGAGAACGAGGACGAGAACGGCTTAACGCCCGAAGAGCTCGAAGCAATAGGCGAATTTCTCGCCGCTCACTTCGACGATCTCCCTCTCGCGAAGGTAATAGATATCCAAAACGACTTCATTGCCTACAACAAAGCAAAGGGCTGGCGCGGCATCGGCGGCGAGGACATCAGATCCGACATTACACGCTATTTGCGGCGCTGGATAAAAATCGATTTCCCAAAGAGGAGCTAAAAAATGAGCTACGAAGTTATCTACGAATGTGCCGGCAGGCTCAAGGCGGACGGCGTACCCAACAATATCACCGCCAAGAGCGCCCGGGGCTACGTGCTCGGTTACTACACCGGCTACTATAATCCCTCTCGCCGCACCGTAGCGCTTTATCCAAAGGCGGCAGGGCCTACGTGCACCGGTTATACCTTATATAAGCATAGCATCAGCGACGCTTGTATCAAAATCAAATGAAGTTTCACGTGGAATAAACAACCACTATCGCAAATTAGCTTGCTTGAAAGGAGCGCCTATGAAAATCGAAGTTATTGAAAAAAACGGCATAGTCACCGTTACCGATCCGCGTAAGACCGTATCGTTTGAGCCCGATGCACGCACTGAGGTTGACCCTGTGGAAGCTGCAAATCTATATGCGGACTACCTCGCGCTTCTCGATTCCTGCCCTAGCGCCCGTAAATACGTCCCCGAGGAGCCGATTGCCCCCTCGGACGAGTCTACACCTACCCCTAAACCTTTTTTTACGCTAAAACCGAAAAAAATAACTCTACGAATACTTGAAGGAGAAACAGTATCATGACGAATATTGAATTCAATAAGCTTGAGACCGAGCTTGAAACCGATGCTATTAAAGAAGTCGCAGAGGAGATCGCCGAAACCCTCGTTGAGATCTCCACAGACAAACTCTTCCCCCATCCGGACAACCCCAGGCGCGATCTTGGAGATCTCACCGAGCTTACCGAGTCCGTACGCGAGCGCGGAATACTCCAGAACCTCACCGTAGTACGTCACCCCTTTGCAGAAAAGGAAGAATATACCGTCGTTATCGGGCACAGGCGTCTCGAGGCGGCAAAGCGCGCAGGACTCGCTACCGTTCCTTGCCGCGTTACCTATATGGACGAGCGCGAGATGATCGCAACGATGCTTCTCGAAAATATGCAGCGCACAGACCTTACTCCTCTCGAGGAAGCTGAAGGAATGCAGATGATGATGGATCTCGGCGAGAGCGTTAACGCTATATCGCAGAAGACCGGCCTCTCCGAGTCCACTGTCAGAAGAAGAGTGCGACTCACAAAGCTAGACCGCGATAAGCAGAAGGAAGCAAGTGCAGAGCGTCAGATCACGATGACCGATCTCGACCGCCTCTTTGACATAGAGGACGAGGACAAGCGCAACAAGCTTCTAGAGTCCATCGGTACCACCAACTTTGAGTATCAGTTAAGAGTCGCAAAAGATGCCGAGCGCGTAGAAGCTGCTCGCGCAAGAGCTCTTCCGATATTTGACAAGCTCGGCATACGCACGGTAGATCTTGACCGCCGATGGACAGAGCTTAAGCACGTTGATTACATAGACGCCGCGTCCGATAATCTTGAATCTTGTCTCCGAGCGCTTCTTAGCGACTACGGCACTCTGTACTTTGAGCAGTGCTACAACTCAAATTACCGCCTTTGGACTCCCGACGCCGAAGAAGACGAGGAGGACGAATCATCCCTCTCGCCGGAGGATATAGCAAAGCGCGAGCGCGATGAGCAAAAGCGAGCTAAGATCGCCGAGCTGCGCGATAAATTTACTGTCATGCACACTCTCAGACGCGAGTGGGTAGAGAATTACACCCCCACGGCCGCAAAGCGCGATATAAGCAAAATTTCAAGCTTTCTGATTAAGCGTGCGTGGGGCCCCTACTGTGGTGGATATTACGATAAGGACCTCCTCGTCAAGCTCGCCGATCCGACACTCAAACTCGATCCTGACGTCAAGGACAAATTCAGCGTTATCAAGGACGACGTCGAGCGTCTGCCCGAGTATTATCTCTTCTTGCATGTCTACGTTGCATTCGCCGACGGACAGAGGTGCTGCTTCGATAGCTATAAAGAGATCTATCAGAAGAACGAGACGCTTGCCGATATATACGCATTTCTTTGTGCTTGCGGATATGAGATGTCTGACGAAGAGATATCCCTCTTGAACGGCAAGCACCCGATCTACAAAGAAATCAACGATTTAAAGGAGAACGCCTAATGAACGCCCCCGAGAACATCTGGATCATACTATATATTGTCGAATATTTCGCAACTATCTTCTTATGCTTGTACACAGGCCATACGGTAGGCTCAATCAAGGGCAGAAGAAAAGGACGCTCAGAGGGCGTGCATTTAGCGTGCGATGAGTTTCGCAAGACCATCGACTCTTTCACCGACGAAGAGCTTGACGACTTTTCCGACAAAGTACCGGGAATCCCCAAGATCGGAGACACCGTATATAGCATTTTGCCCAAAGAACATCTCGATCAACCCGATAGACCTGACGAATACGTCATTGAACCCTGGGTAATTTACGGCGCCGGCATCACAAGGGACGGCGACATCGTCGTTATGTCCTGGGATCTCGAGATCTTCGTCCTCGACGACGAAACCGATGGCTTATCCTTCTCCACTCTCGAAAAAGCGCAACAGCATCTCAAAAAAATTCAAGAGAGGAATGAAAAATGAAACAGACACTCTGTGCCGCAAGAAAAATCTGCGGCGGTTATGCAAACTCTGAGTGCGACGGTTGCGAATACGGTAAGATCTTCGTCCATCAGAGCCGTTCTTTAAAAACCCTTCGCCGCAAGCTCCAAGCTCTCAGGGAAGAGCGCAACAGCGCCCGATGGCACAAGCCCGAGAACAAGCTTCCCGAAAACGACGATTCTGTCCTTGCTATCGTCAGCGGACACCCCTGGCTTAACGTCGTTCTCTGTTATAGCTACGAGATAGCGTCGTATTCAGAGGATGGATGGTGCATCGAGACCTTCCCCTATGCCAAGCACCTCACCGTGCACTATTGGTGCCATCTGCCCTCTCGGCCTAAAGATTGTGAGGATAATATCCCTGATTGTATCCCTCTGCCGCCGAGCAACGACCGTCTCGGCGAGCTTATGAAAAAATACTTTCCGAGTAGGAGATAAAAAAATGGACTGCAAAAAATGTTTGAATCGCAATGGCTGCACATTCCCGCTCAAGAACACCAACCACCCCGACGTAAGATGCACCAAGGAAAATACCGTTCGCCTTCCGGCTCTCCCGGGCGACGACGTTTATTGGATCGACGAGATGCGCGAGGGCGCGCCCAAGATCGTCTGTGATAAAGGTGCGGTAGAAGCCATCTGCTATTACGGTAACGGTGTTTTTAAGATCAAATGCAAGAACGACGAGCCCGAGGACATCGGAACAAAGTGGTGCTGCCTCACCTACGAGCAGGCAGAAAAAGTGCTGGAGGATCTGAAAAAATGATCGGATTCTGCCTCGCATTTAACCCCTGCCGGGATTGTACACATATAGATATGTGCACAATCTGCGAGATTACGTTATTCAGAAGCGGCGCTCTGACGCCGCAAGACCTTCCGCAAATAAAATATTCCCTCTCGATCGGAGACACCGTCTACCTCATACGCAAGGGCAAGGTCACCGAAGAAAGCGTGCGACGTATCGGGATAACCGGTAAGCTCACGACCTATGGCATAAACCGCGTCGGCTGCGGCTACGAGCTGTTTGTGGCGCAAGATATCGGCAAGGTAGTATTCCTCACCCGAGAGGAAGCAGAAAAGCATCTGGAGGGCAAAAAATGAACGTCCAATTTTGGCAAGCAGGCATTATTCACGGTGACGAATACTATACGAAGCGTGAGGATGCCGAGATCATAGCCGATAACATCATTAACCTTCCTCTCCGCGTTTGGTGTCCATTCAATGACAAGGAGTCGGTGTGGGTGGATGTGTTGCGAGAGCGAGGCTTTGAGGTAGTTGCAACGGACGGAGATTTCTTCGAGATTGATCCGCCTATTGGCACTCAATGCATCATAAGTAATCCGCCATTCTCGCGCAAAAAAGAGGTCTTGGATCGCATCAAGGCTCTTGGTTTGAGATTTGTGCTTATACTCCCGTTCCAATGGATGAATGACGGCGTACCGATGGAATACGGACATCAAGTGATGTTCTTCAGACAGAGGATGCACTTCAATACGCCGACAGGAGAGGCGAACAAGCCTAGAGCTAACTGTTTTGTATTGAGCGATGGATTATTTAAGAATAATCTCATATTCATTGACAAGAAAAAGAGGACAAAAAATGAACGTCAGAATTAAAAAAACGATGGATACACTCACACCGGCGGCACGCAAGCGCGTCGAAGAATTTGCCCTCGAGGTAGCAAACGAGCAGCTGAACAAGGATATGCGCGTCGTGCTTGACCTCTATATCAAAATGGTATGCCTCACCCTGCACGAAACCTTCGGCTTCGGAGAAAAGCGCCTCAACGTCTTCCTGGCACAGCACAAGGCGCTGTTCTTCGAGCAGCAGAGGCTCGTCAACGATGGCACCCAGCTCGACGTCATAAACGAGCGCATAAACGGCATATTCCGCCGTCACGGCTTCCCGCAATACTTCTTCGACAGAATGCTCGGCCCGGTCGAGCCCAACGTAAAATCAAAAAGACTTGAGGAGAGCGAAAATGGATAGGGAACAGCAGATTGAGGAGATGGCGAAAAATGTTTGCCATTTAGATAGAACTTGCGACGAATGTATGACAAGCTTCGAGTGTAAGGCTATGACGTATGCTAAACGATTTTACGAAGCAGGCTACCGCAAGTCCAAAGATGTCGCGATGGAGATTTTTGAGGAGATTGAGAAAACACTCAAAGAGTGTTTGTGGTTTCTTAAAAATCACCCATCGAATTATCCGAGTATGGACAGAACAAAGATAAATGTGTATAAAGACAACTTGCAATATATTGCCGAACTCAAAAAGAAGTACACGGACGACCTTATTACTGATAAGCGAATTTAAGAGTAATAAAAAAGGAGTTAAGAGTAATAATGGAACTTAACAGAGAACAGATTATAAAGGCTTTGGAGTGTTGCCCCGAGCAAGAATATTGTAGAGATTGTCCTTATGACATTGAGTGTATGGGTATGGAATTTCTAATACTAGATGCCCTCTCACTTATCAAGGAACTCACCGAGGAGAATGAGAGGTGGAAGGCAGAAGCCGAAAATCAAAGTATTTTTTGGAGGCAACATTTTGAGTCAATCTATGAATCCGCCAAGGAAACTGTCAAAGAGAACACCGTGCGGAAGATGCTAGAGATGGTGAAAAGACGTGCGTCCACGGTAGGAAATAGTTATGCCAACGGCGAGACGGTAATTATACAGTATTGTGTATCGCCACAGGCATTAGACCAAATCGCAAAAGAGATGTTGGAGCGCGAAAACGATGTACGACAAAATTAACGAAATCAAAGCAAGTGAGTGGGAGAAAACACTCACCGAAGAACAACTCAACACCGATGTTCATCTCCGTGATAATTGGGGAGATGTGGTTGTATCAGGTAAATTGCGCAATATGGTTAACGGAAGATGGATTGACCCTCTTGATGGGATAGACCTTGACAAAACTAATGTTGAGGGTGGAAATGTCTATCTTGGCACAATTTGGAAAGCGAGGGCGAACGATGAAAGCTAGAGTAAATCTTGACAAACGAGGCAGAACTGCCAAGCGAGAGGACGAGCTACTGAACGCTATGAAGCGTGATGCAGGGCTGAATCCGAGACAGTTTGCGATTGTCGGACACTACTACAGACAGCTCATAGGTCTGAAGATACACGAGACCGAGGCGGCGGTGGAGATGTCCTACCTCATATCGCTCATCGAAAGCGAGAAATTCGGTACTGACGTGAGCCATGGCGCGAAGAAGCTGCTCCGAGTACAGAGGCTCGCTTGCGAGGCTCGAGAAGAGGCTTACGGCAAGTCCTGTGTTGATGCTAACGGACTCTACAACGCATACGACGGATGCGGTCTTGAGCATCTTGAGATACGCCTCGCTAGACACGGCGTAGACTACGAGACGAAAGTTGAAGGTATATCACTATGAAAAACAAAGACTGTCCTTGCCACCCCTGTGTGCCGCCAAAGAGGAGCCCCGGTTGCCACGGTATCTGTCCGGACTATGAAACGTGGAACGAAGATCATATAGCAGACAAACAGATCATCAGTGCAATGAAAATATGCGAATCGATCTGCGACGACTATGCGATCACTACTACGTGCAAGAATACATCTCATGGACATCTAAGCAAAGGGAAGTATCGATGATAGGAGAGTAATATGATAATTTACAAACAATCAGGGACAGACCCAAATTGTAAACTCGGGCACGAGATCCGGCAAATAATAGAAAGAAAAAACGATTTTATGAGGAAAGCCGAATCCGCGGCCGGCGTTCTTTTTTGCAGGGAGATCGGCAATGGCAAAAAAGCCTTTGAAGCGGTTTGTCACAATGATCTTGAGTCGTATCCTGAGCACGTAAAGCTCGAAAAAGAATTTACGATCCCGCAGAAATGGATTGAAAAATCTTTGTGCGGGGACTTGTGTGAAACAAAAGAGGCCATAGATAACATCCGGCGTCGCTCCGAGCGCATTCTCTGTTTGTACTATCGCTTCGCTCGGAGTATGCTTGAAACAGCTTTAGCAAATGCAACCGCACCGCAGACGTGCTACGAGGGCTTTGTATTAAATCTGTGCACTCCGGACGGCGAGCCCCTTTTTTCCGAGAATCATTTTTTTGGAGACACAGGCCGGCAGAGTAATCTTTTAAAAGGGAGCTTTTTAGGAGATGAGAAAAAAACAAGCGCAAGCTTAGATTTTCTCGCAGGCAAGCTCGCTGATATGAAGGATGAGTATGGCGAGCCCTTGCGCTACGTTGCTGATACGATAATCATTCCTTCAAACAGGACAGATTTGTATCTTAAATTTATAAGAGCTATTGCCGCGCAGGACAAATGCAAGTGGAATCTGGTAATACTCGATTGGCGTAGCGACGACGACAGATTTATGATAATGTCAAGCGATGCAAATCGAGAGCTCGGCGGAAATATATTTTTCAATCAAGTTCCTCTCGTCGTGACAAGCTGGACGGATCAGTACACCGGTAACTATATCGTAGACAGTAGTTGTCGATTCAACGTAAAATTTGGCACCTATAAGCACATTCTTCTCGCAATAGATACGGCATCAGAGGGCACGATATGATAAAAAACAAATACAACGCCAAGCGCATTTCCCTCTCGGGGAAAAAGTACGACTCCCTCGCGGAGTCCCGGCGTTTCTCCGAACTCTCAAGGCAACAGCGCCTCGGACTTATCACAGATCTGAAGCGCCAGGTTCCCTTTGAACTTATCCCGGCGCAGTACGATGAGAATGGCAAGCTGCTTGAGCGAGCCGTCACCTACAAGGCAGACTTCACCTATCGTAAGGACGGCAAGCTCATAGTCGAGGATGCCAAAGGCGTAAAAACGAAAGACTATATCATTAAGCGCAAGCTCATGCTCTACGTACACAAAGTAAAACTTGTCGAAATTGAAGAAAGGAAAAAATAAAATGGGAGACTACCATTACATTCACCTCCCTCGCAGTGTTATATACGTTATACGCGCCGAATGCACCGACTACGAGCGCCGCAAGGTCGCTATAAGGAGGATTGATACCTCCGAGGACGTAGTCGTGGCTTGTAGACAACGTAACGAGGCCATAGACGCCGCGCTGTGTTCCGTAGAGGCACCGCTCAGGTCCGCGATCCTGGACGATATCATCCTGGCGAAAGGCTATGATAAGTCCGCTGCGGCTCAGATCGCATCCAAGTCACTCTACTACTCGAGAAAGCACAGGGTTATGGAGGCGCTCGCACGAAATTTGAGACTTTTATAAAAGAAAATCCGCACGACGTTTGCCGTGCGGACTTTTTTTACTTCTCAAAGCCAAGCAGCTTCAGTACGTGATGCCATTTCTTCTCAAGCTCCTCGGGGAGATGGAATCCTCTGTCGTGAAGCTCGGAGCGGAAGAAGTTCGCGTGCGACAGCTCCTCTCTCGCAAGCACGTAATAAGCATACGCCGTGCTCGGATGAGCCTCGGCAAGATCATAGTATTCCTCCGCGTCCTCGATCTCCTCCTCGAAGTGCTCGGTCAGAGCCTCCTTGATATCGGGATGCTCTTCTGCTCTTTCCTTATACTCCATAAGATCCTCCTTATGAATTTACAATGTGTACCCGCAGACTCTCAATGTCGCTCTGATGAAGCGTCATATCGCCGAGATGCATACCCATAATGTCGAGATTTATCTTAACACCCTCGGAAGGCATATTCTTCTTCAGCTCCTCCGCGAGCTTGTCTATATCTACGTTACCGTGTTCGTCAACAACACCGAGAGCCGCCACGAGAGCGTTCTCTGATAGCCCAGAGAGCGTTTTTTCAAGGTTGGCAAGGTAAAGACCTACCCCCGCACCTATAAGCGTCCTCTTGAGCGTTCCTGCGGGTATCTTCGGCAATATCTCCGCATCAACGAAATTCGCAAGTCCTCTTTTGATCTGTCCTATGTTTACCATATTTTACTCCCCCCTCACTCTTTTAGGGAGAGGAGAGCCGAATTCTCCTCGACTCTCCCCTCGGTTTGTGTTAGCCCGTGGTGGTGGGAGTTGTGGGAGCAGTCCACGAGTTAAGCGCAGGCATAGGCTCAGGGCACACGTTACCAATAGGAATAACCGTCTTGGTGAGTGCCTGAAGACCCGCGATCGCGGTCTGCATGCAAGAGATATTCGCGGTGATCTGCGCGTTCACGACCGCCTGATTGCAAATCTGCGCCTCGATGCCGCGAAGTCTGCCGTCGACATACTTGTAAAGCTCAATCGAATCGGTCTTCGCCGCATCCCTGCTTCTGAGATATGCTATCTCCATATCTCTGTTAGCAAGCTCGGTCTCCTGCGCAAGCTCGTAATGATTGACGCCGTTGTGGCAGCCTCCGAAAAGACCGCTGAGAAGACCGCCTCCATTACCGCCTCCGTTAAGCAGGCCAAGAGCCGTACCCGCGATGCCGAGACCGAGACCGGTGCCGGCAACACCCTTAGAAGCAAAATTCATCTCCATTTTGTTTTCTCCTTTATTTTTTTAAATGTCAGAGGTCTTTCCCCCTCTGCATCTAAAGTATAAAGGATTTTGGAGACTCGTACCTATCGACTTTATAGCCTTTTTTTCACCATTCTAATAGCGTGATTATATCCGTTTTCTATCACTATTCTCTCGACCTTGTCCGCCGTGATTCTTTTGATCTTATAATAGTGGTTTGCAGGGATGCCAAGATGTTGCATAACCGCAAGATCGTACATATAATCCTTGTTCATAGCATCAAAGATAACCTGCTGTGCCTCGGTGAAATTAGCGGCAGCTATGACCGCCTCAAGCTCGCGCCTTGTAAGCGCACTAACGTCGATTCTGTTGTTTCTCATAGTATTAACTCATTCCGCCCTCCAAGCGTGTTTTTTAAAAATAGCAAGGGACACCCTCATAGGTGTCCCTCTCGTTGTATCAGTTTTCGGCCGTTATCGGCTCTTCGGAAACGATGCTGGATATATCTCCGTATCGGTCCCCAAGTCTTAGATAGGTCTTATCCTCGATAAATTTGAGGTATTGCCTAAGATAGTCAGATTTTGCCTTATTCATCCTGACCTCGTAAGTGTTATACGCTCTGCATCCGCGGTCGAAGCCTCTTGTCATTCGGAACAGCAGCATAGCGAGCTTGAACATGGTATATATTACCCTCGCTATCGTCACGTCCGATGTCAATGTTACAACCACACTCACTGTCAGAAGTCCTGTAAATATGCACGCAAGCACCATCTCAATGATGCTCTTTGCGCCGTGCAGATAATTGTCACCGGAGATAGGCACGCCTCCTCGCTCTGCATACTCTCCGTTATAGAGAAGTATCGACTCGTTTAGCTCGATAGGCTTCAGATCGGCGATCTCCATGATCTTTGCAGCCTTCAGTCTACCGTACTTTTCGCGCAGCTCCTTCGGCGATTTGTCTTTCACCGCCTTGTACTCCTCGGGATCCATGCGCAATAATCTGAGTCGGAAGCGTACAGCTCGCTCCATCTCGAGATCGATCTGCCACTCGCAGAAGATCGGGATCAGTCTCGTGCCGATCTTGCCGACCTCCTCAAGCAGGCTCTCGAACATTTTCTTTGACGAAACGTAGTCCGTATCAAGTCGGCCGCCTTCGGAGCCAATTTTTGACATCAGTATTTCGCCGCAAGTGAAAAGCATTACCGTGATGATACCGTCCGATATCATTTTCGTGTCCACAATGATTTTTTCAAAATCCGTCCACACGAATCCGATGAGCAGTAAAGGCAGCATCATCGCCAAGAACAACGTCAGATTTCTTCCGATCACCGCCGCAAGATTCTTCTGCACAACGTTATACTTTTTTTGAAACCTCGAGACCTTATCGTCCCGGGCAAATTCAAACTCGTCCATTTTCAAGTTCCTTTCTCGGAATTTAGATTACGTTTATTTTTATTCCGCCTTCTGCTTTTTATCGAGTCTCTCTCCGTACTTGTATAGGCCGAGACCTACCAGGTTCGATACAAGACCCACAAATGATACCACGATCATCTCGTCCACGATGCTGCGCAGCGATATCAGCATCGCAAGCATCAGTCCCCATATCACCGGGGAGGAGGGGCTTTTCAGTAGAGTCTTGAAGCTCTTGAACAGAGGTATAGAGCAGAGTATTGCGAACAGCAAGAACATTCCCGATACCGTTGCCTCGGCGCTTCTTTCCACCCATACCGGGAACTGCGCGAAGGTCGCTATCAGCGGCGCACCCACGTCGAGTGCTATCGCTCCGCCTTTAAACAGTGTGCTCTTCATTGTCGCCACCCTTGCCGTCGATGCCGAGAGTCTCTCTCATTTCAGAGTACACACGCTTGAGCTCCTCGTCGCTGTTGATTCGGGAGAGACAGCTTGAATACTCGGTAGTGATCAGATTCTTCATCGCGTCAGGAACGTTCGGGCTGCTGATATATGCTATATGCAGCACCCTGAGCACCGACATTACCGACACACAGTTAGCCGCAAGCGTGGTCTTGTACTCGGCAAGCGTCTTTTCAGACTCCGCACGCTTCTCTTGCTCTCCCCGGACCGCTTCGGTAAGAGAGTCTACCTTGCCGGCAAGAGTCTCTATCTCCTGGCACATTCCTTTTTGCGTCTCGGACATCTCGCCCGCCGTGCTCTTGGTGTCAACCAGATGCTGAAGTACTTTCTTGAAGCCGGTGAAGAATACACCGTTTTTGTTCTTCTGATAGAACGCAAATATGGAGATCACGATCATAGTCAAGTAGCTTGAGATCTGCACCGAATACTTATTAACGAACTCCCATATTCTTGTGAAAACATCGGCGGCAATTTCGTCTTCCGGGTCCGCAGGCGTCAAATCGCCCTCCGTCTCGTCTCCCGGAGTCTCCTCGGGCACACTCTCGGGAGGCAAAATTTCGCCCTCTACGGGCATTTCATCTTCAGGGGTACTGATATCCTCAGGAAGCTCTCCCGTGGCAACGTCGCCCGCGTCCTCGCCCTCCGCAAACGCTACGAGAGGAGCCGCACATACAAGCATCAGCGCAAGAATTAACGCAAAGATCTTTTTCATTTGTTTTCTTCCTTTCATTTTCGTTTTTTCTTCTTATAAGTCAAAGCCTCGGAACAGCTTGTCGAGTCTCTGGGTCAGCTCATTATATTTGCCGGTAAGCTCCTCGTGTACGACAAGAGTGTCAGATATATCCCTCTCGACTCGCTCGAGCCTAGAGAGCAAATCTCGCGCGTCGGGGAATACCAACACGCCGCCTGCGGTTTCTGCCGCGACAAGAGGAGTGCAAGAGATCGTTCCTCGCGTGTTTATAACCGATATACCGAGATTTCCGATCAAGGCTTCTCGTGGGAATTTACATTCTCCGTTTCTTACCTTTTCGTAAAACGGAGAGCCGACCGCACTCGATACAAGCTTCACGGTCTCGCCCTCTGCATCGATCTCAATAGTAAGCTCGCGCGGAACAAGCACCTCGCTTGCATCTATCAGCGAGCCGTAGCCCTGCTTATTGATTCTGTATCTTATTTTGCTCATACGTCACTCCTGCCCTTAGTGTTTTCCTTCAAGATCTGCAATACGCTTATGAAGATCCGCAATAACCTCTGCAAGCGAGATAGAACGCTCCGCAGACTCCGCCGACAGCATATAGCGCACCTTGATATGATCGGAGATGTTCTTGCCGTTCTGCTCTCTTTCGCCAAAGAGGAGAAGGAAATCGTATAGACACTCTCCGAGATCGCTCTCCGCCTCGCCTATAGTGATATACTTGGGAGCCTCTTCGCTTGCAAGCATCCTAACGATGCTGTTGAAATTGTCCTTGACAAAGTTCGGCAGCCTGTCAAAGCGTTCCTTGAGAGCCCCGGCAGACATTCCACCGTCGCCGTAGCGCGAAGCTCCGTTGGGGCGGTCGGCAAGTGAGGACACGCCTATGCGAGCCGCCTCTGTGCTGGATATTTCTGTTAAAGTTTTTTTATTTGACATTTTCGTCTCCTTCTATAACCTCAATGGGAATATCGGTTTCCTTGTAGGTATAAGGTGCGGCGGATATATCGATAGCCTCGTCATATATCTCGTCAGTACCGACCTTTTGGATTTTTACGCCCTTGTCGGAATAAGAGCGATATAGGTCAACGCCATCGGCTCTCGTTCTGTGGAATTCTTTGATTACCATATCAACCTCCTCATAGTCCGTTAATCAAGTCTCGGATCGTGTAGAAATAGCTCGACGGCATCTCGAGATCGTGTATCTTCTGCACGTCCACCATTGCCGCCTCCGAGATGAAATGCGTGTTCTCGACTATCATATTGTATTGATATAAGAGGTGATAGAACTGCTTCGGCAGAGTATCATACCGAGTACCCCACTCCTCCGTCTTCGGAAGATTGATATATCCCTTGAGCTGTTCTATCCACACCTTCTTATGCTCTAGGATGTTGAAGAAGTTGAAGGGATAGTTCTCGTCCTGAATAAACGGCGCAGAGAGCTGATATAGGTACAACGCCCTGAACATATCGTCAGGCTTGTTCTTGCCGAGCATAAAGTGTTCGAGCCTTCTCTTATAGAAAGGAATACCTCTCTCACAATTGGATTTTATTTCAGCACCCCTCTTGTCAACGAAGGTGAGCCAATCTTCGTCACGGCAATTATTGAGTCTCAACATTTTGCTTCCGAATAAATATTTATGCTCCATTTACACACCGTCCTTACTGAATCTATGTATAACGACCGATACTGCCCATTCTCCGCCGCTTAAATCTTGCCATCCCATTTCCCCTTCACTTATGTAATATTCCTCATATGGAGCGAGAACGAACGACGCGTTATACGCTTGTCCTTCTGTAGTTTCTAGAACGTTGAGGCTTATATGTGCGTAGTAATCACAATCGTTGACAAATTCTACGATGCAAGAGTTAGACGTAGTCGAAACCGACCAATCTATATATGTCGAAAGGATCGCCTTTTCTCCCTCTGCGATGCCGTCCTCATAGGTAGCCTTCCTAGCGTTCGCCTTGAGCCATTCAATACACTCGGAGTCGGTAGGCTCTTCGGTGATGGTGATTGTTCGCCAATCGGGGAGTACCCAAGCACCATTTTCATACGGCACATAATCGGTATTGTCAACGTCGTAATAATATAACCAATCGTCACCGGGTGAGTAGAGATTGTGGAATTGGGGCGAGTCCGCTACATTGGTCAAGACAAAATTGAAATAAAAATCGAATTCGGGGAGATCAAGCACCTCGTTGAATATCCAAATGCCGACCATAGTATCGTCACCGCCGGAGGTATCGCTATTTCCGCCCTCGATCTCGAATTCGCCCTTGCCGGTGTTGCCGTAGAATCGATGTCCTACAAGGTCGTATAGACCACACTCGCCGCTCTCGGTGATGTGAGGTACAAGATGTCGGATCAAGGTACTGCCATCGTAGATTTTGAGATAATAGAGCTTAATATCAACGCCATCGTCAGACGATGAGTTGGTGAACACCAAGATGTTACGCCCCTGAAGAGCCGTACCATTCGTGCGTGCTTTGGTGGTCTTAACACCGTTTTGCGTGAACGAGAACGTAGAAGAGCTTTCAGGCGCAAGCACGTCCGTGTATACTACATTCGGGTATCTCTTCTGTCCACTCGAGAGCGAATCGCTCGTCTTACTGTTAAGGCAACAGTATACGTAGCTATCCTTATTGTAGATAATTCGTGTAGCGTTGCTCGTCTCACTAGCGTATGCGTAAATGATGTTGAAGTACGCGGTAGGCATATTGATGAACTCATATCTCGCCTCGATCTTGAGGTTGCTATTAGCTCCGTCAACGCCTGTATCGATTGATCCCAAGCCTTTACGCACCAACGCAGGGACAACGGCTCCTGTGGGGTTATCAGTTCCGCCCTCTGCGGTCACAATTATGTCTCTATCAACGTATTTGCCTGCCGTAGGTAGCCGCTTGGATGTACCACTCTCAATAGTTATGTTAAATTCGCTCATACGTCCTCCACCTCGCCGTTATATCTTGGAAGTGCGGCGATAACATCCTCTACACTAATGCTTTCTGCGTTAATCTTGACAACTCCTTGATCAACCTCGAAAGTTACATTGTTTCCTGCTACTATGGGAAGTGCCTGTGTAACAGCCCCATTTTTAAGACAATTATCATCCTCGTCATAGATTCCGAAGGTTTGTTGCCACGATACTCCAAAGTCTTTATCTGCAAACACATCAGCAAATTGTCCTTCGTTAAGAACGAGAACCTCTACTTTATCAACTGTCTTATTATTAACCTCGTTGATAGCACCCACGATTTCCTTGCTTGTGGTTTCAAGGTTTTCAGTTTCAAGCGCCCTCGTCACGTCAGCCTTCGTGATCTCGCCTCGAATAGTCTCGGAGGATTTATTCTCCACGTTGCCAAGACCGATCTGCGCCTTTGTCACACCGTGAGGGTTGCTTTTGCTTGCAATATGAGCAACCAGGTCGGTGATCGCCTTTTTGATCTTGCCGAAGAGTACGGAGACCTTTTCGCCTGTATTTATATTGGCAAGTTCACTCGCCTCGGTAAACGTCGGGGTTTGGTCGTTCGTCGCCACGTTGGGTACGTTGCCGAGTCCTACGTCAGACTTGCTGACAGTTACGTTGCCACTCAACTCGTGTCCGTTCACCGTGGTGGTTTTATCCACCTTTTTGCCTATGTTTTCCGAAACAGTAGTGGCGAAATTCGGATCGTTGCCAAGCGATGCCGCAAGCTCCGAGAGCGTATTAAGTGCCTCGGGTGACGAATCCACAATACTTGCAACCTTTCGGTCAACGTAGTCTGTCGATGCAAGTCCTGCGATAGAAGGTATCGAAGGCTTGTCGGTCAGATCGTTATAAGAGCCGCTGAAGTCGCTCTTATTATTCCACGTCGACTTTTCCGTATCACTAACAGTACGGTGCGCCGCATCCTCTCCAAGCTCGGCAAGAGAGTCGGGGATATCAAGGTTGACATCCGCACTCAATGCTTGTCCGTTTACCTTGCGCGTGGTAGGAACTGCCCCAACCTCGCTTGCAGTAGGCATCCAAGTGACAGGTCTAGCACCAACCTCTGCCGCCGTAGGAGTCCAAGTGTTAGGTCTCGCACCAACCTCGCTCGCAGTATAGCTAGGCTTGTTAGGCTGTTTTGCCCACGAGGGTACGGTAGGATCGGTTTCTGCCTCGTTAGCTTTTTCGTAAGCCTCGTCGTATTTTTCCTTCAGGTCATCGGTCAGATCGTTGGTAGAAAGCCCTTTGCCCTCTTCCTTTTCGACCTTATCCTCAAGAGCCTCGTATATAACCTTGTTCTGAACAGGGTTTTCGGATGTGCTACTTAACTCCGTATCCACGGTAACAAGCGTGCCACCCGCAGGCGGCAAGTTGTTCACCGCATTGAGAATCTCGCGGAGTTCCGTGGTATTGTCTTTTACTGTACTCATATTTAACCTCCGCAAATTTCAGGATAGTCTTCGATAGCGCGAATGCGATCCGCAATAGCCGCCCAGTTTGTAGTTTTCTTATATGTGTCGACTAATTTTTTTAAAGTGTATACATGACCTCTGGAACGTAACGATGTACCTTGAAGTCCACTTCCGAGGATACAAACATTTTCACCGCGCAAAATCAGCACCGTCAGATTACTACAATCATAGAATGCCGCTCCGTGAATGCTTTGCGCTTGACCCAAATCAACTTTAGATAGATTTACGCATTGCTCGAATGCATAGGAATCGATTGTAGTCACGCTTGGGAAATTGACCGCTTCAAGAGAACCGCAGTCATAAAAAGCGTCAGAATAAATTGCTTCAGCTTTTGGAAAACTTACGTTCTTCAATGATGTACAACTCCTAAACATCGAGTAAGAGACTTCTACAGCACTTGGGAAATTTGCAGTCTCTAAACCGCCACAATGTTCAAGCGCTCCCTCTATCGGATGTATTGCATTGCTAGTTATCTCTTTGATAGTGCCATCAATAAGACCGTCTATATCTCCGCCGCCGCTAGACTTTACGTTTACCTCAACGCTCGCATACTCTTCGACGGGATATGTTCCGTTTTCGCTGATAGATAGCGTGCCTTCAGGCTTGAGGTATCCCTCGGGAGGAGGTACGTTGACTTTTACCTTCTCGATCTCGGTAACGTCGTATTCATCGTTGACGATAATATCTAGCGTTCCGCTAGGCTTAACGTAGCCGTTGGGAATAGGTACGTTAACGTCGACCGCGGCAAATCCCGCTACGTTGATGTCGTTGCCGTTTGCGACAATCGACTTCTTGCCCGAGGGCTTAACGTATCCATCGGGAATTGGCACGTCAACCTCTACAGGAGTGAATCCGTCTACACCCTCGGCAGGCGTGTACGTGCCGTTCTCTGTAACAAAGAGAGGCTCTAGCACGGGATTTGCAGGAGTCGTGCCACCGACGCTTCCTTTGCCCTCTAAAGCGTTTTGAATCTGTCGAATCAAGCTTTCCTGTACCACGACCTCGTTATTAGCGTTTTTAGTATGGCTTGCTATTTCGTCAAGATTCAGAGCGTCGGTAGCCCCCGAAAGTGTCCTAACCTCGTTGGCAATAGCCGTCATTTTTTCATTAAACGTCATTACCACTCACCTCCGAGGATCTCTTCGTTGATATATTCCTTTATATCTGCCTCAACGTTGCTTATCTGTTGCTTCAGAGCTACGCCCTGTGCCGCAGACAAGGGTCTGTCCGATACGTTAGTGTCAAGGTTATTAACAATATCGTTAACGTTGACCTTACTGTCGGTTATAGCCTCGATGAGGCTCTTGTTACTCTTGATATAAGCGACGATCTCGTGCATTTCATTAAGGTCGGAATCTTCGCTATCAAGCACGTCGTTAATGATATCCGCGAGCCTCTTCAGCTCAAGCCTGATGTCGTTGTGCGCGTCGGTGTTGACGTTGTGTGTGCTTACGGCACTAGCCGCGCTTCCTTTGGCATCCGCGCCGACGTCTGCCGCGCCAAGCACTACGTTGCCTACCTTGCCGTTAACGCTCTTCACGGGAGAGTTATCGGGGAGGTTGTTCTTCACAAGCTCGGCGATCTCTTCCTTGTCCTCCTCTGTGAGAACGTAGTCTTTGCCGTCCTCGCCTTTAGCCTTAACGCCAAGATTCTTGCCGTTGATGTACCAATACCCCTCAAAGATGTAGGGAGACGCGCCGTCAATTCCCTCTGCTTTTACGAAGGTGTTAACGCCGTTGACGTACCAATAGCCGCCCTCGATATAGGGGGCTTTTGATATGTATCCGCTACCTCCGCTACTGCTCGAGGTGGGACGCGAGGTCGTAGTGCTTACTACCGCCGCCGCTTGCTTTTTGAACTCGCCGGCAACGTAGTATTTGAACGCCGCGTAGTACAGCGAGAAAGGCTTCTTGTACTCGTCCGAATAGATGTAGTACTGCTTCTCAACCCACTTTTTTTCTTTTTCGCGGACGGAGAAGAGCGTGTCCTCTCCAACGACGAATGAGAAATCCGAGAAATCAAGGTTATCGAAATCAAACCTCGTCGCATTGATACGCGCGATCTCGTTGTAGGGGTTACTGTTAGTTCGCACACGGATCTTCGCCGCTGTGCTTTGGAAGGACTTAACCTTAACAACCGTAGACTTTTTTACGGTGGTCTTGGTCATATGCGGAACGCCGCAGTTATCCATCTTGAGAGCGCATCCCGAATAGATCGCTCTATTGTCAAAAGTATAACTTCCGGGAGGAATAACACCCTCGTTGGTGCGCTGATCGAAGTTGAACGAGCATACCACTCCGTTTGTAGTACCGAAGAAGAGATTCTCCTTGTCTCCGTCCTCGCCGTCATTGATTGTCTTGACCGTAACAGCAGGGCAGAACGTACCGCCTACCTGCTCGCCTGTTCCATCGCAAAGCACCGCAACGTACCCGCTGTTATATGGGTACATCGCATAGTCGAAATCATATATTTGATATCTTTCAACTCTGTTTGTACCCTCTCCGTAGCTTCTGTCGAGAGTTATAGAGCCGGTATCCGTTTTCACACCATTTGCAACCTCTGTGGGAGCATCTTCAGTGACCACGTCGGTTATAAGCTGTGCCGTGTAGTCCCTGCCCTCGTAGGTTACGGTTAATGGCTCTCTGTTACCGTCTTTATCGCGGAACAGTTGCGGCCATTCCGTGAGATATTTCTCGAGTTCGTCCTGCCCCTCAAACACGCCGATGTCCTCAAGGTAGTACCACTCGTACTCGATCTCGCCTCGGTCGTTCTGATAGACCTGACGAGAGTCTGCGAGGAATATCTTTCCGTCCACGAGGAGAACAAGATAGCCGCCCCACTCGCATATCTTCGCATCCTTGAGTCCGTCAAGGTTGACGAGCTTCGCATCGATGAGACTCGATCTGTGCTCCTTTGATCTCTCCGAGGCTATCTTCAGTTGCGATATGCCCTCGAGTCCGAGTCTACTGACGAACACGGGATCGTCAAGGAAGTTACAAGCAGCTCCAAGACATCCGATGCCTGCGAGACCTGCCTCGGAGGGATAGGTCTTTGGCATAACGTCGATGCCGGTATCGTGCGGAGTATGGTAGTAAACGGCACCGTCCTGCTCGGTATCTCCCTTGAGTACGAGCAAGGCGTTTGCTACGGGAAGCATTGCCGTGATAGGAGTAGTGCCAACTCCGTCTCTGACGTAATTGAGAACGCCGATGTACGAGGGGTTCTTGAGATTCGACCACACGATCAGATTCGGCGCAGACGCAAAGCCCGAGAAGAATACTCGGTTATCGAAGATCGTCGCCAGCGTTGCCGAGTTGATCATCGACTTGAACTCTGCGTTTGTCATCTCGCCCTCTTCTCCGGGCGCAGGATATACTCCCTTTTCAGCCGTGATCTCAACGCCTGCGTAAAGCTCGGGGTACTTAACGCCCTCCGACATATCCACAGTCTCGGATCGGGGAGGAGCTGTATTGAAGGATACCTTGCCGTTCGCAAGATCTACCGTGCAATCGGTAACAACCTCTCCGTATACCTTAATCTCCTTGATGCCGTCAAGCATATTCTCGTTGAGGTAGTAGTCCTTCGTAGTACCGTCCGCGATAAAGGTATGCTTGAAGTATGGCGAGAGCATATTTCTCTGCTCGTACTCTTCGCCGTTGTCGGCATTCTCGCCGCCCGGCACGATGTTGATATACGTGGTAGGGATATATGCATCCTCTGCCGCGTTCTTCACCGCGCCGTCATAGACGAGATAATTCGCACCGTCGATAATATAGAGCTTGTTGTTATACACGAAGCTCTTGGACTCGCGGTCGCTCATCTTTTCATCGCTGCCTTTGTCGCCGTAAACGCAGGTCACGTCGTAATCTTCGTTTCCGAATTTTAGGATCACCTCTTCGCCAACGCCGACGATAGACTTTTTGATAAGGATCTCGCTACCTTCCTCGAGATAGTTTTCGCTGTCTATTTTGCTTGAATCAGACTTTTTCCTTATGGAAGCGAGTTTGAGACCGCCTCCCACCGAAGCATCAACTACAACGTAATCGCTTTGACCAAGCTCTTCGTACTCGTTGACGTCTACTATAGTAGATGCCGAATCAAACGAACTACAGCGTATAACCTTTCTGTCAAAGCCGTTGCTTATATCTTTTGGTAAGTATACTTTGTTACCTTCAGCGTCATACTGATAGAAATCGGTGTTGGCGAGATCGATGTCTTCCAATGCCGTGCTGTAGCTCCGAGTCAGCGCGTAAACGGTATAGCTGTCCGACGACACCACGAAAGGCTGCACGTTATATTTTAAATTCTTACTCGCGTTCAGCCATAGGCTAACTGCCTTCATCGCTTTCGCGTTGAAATTCACAGATGTGAGACGCTTGGGCAGATCATCCCTTGATACGCGATAACTCAGTTGATTGCCGTTCCTATCGTAATACCATAAAAGCTTGCCTTGACTGTAATCGGTAGGCACGGTGATAGAAATTACTCTTTCTCCCGTAGATGCTTCGTTGCCCTCGTCCTTGAGAGTGATAGCTCCGCGCAACGAGGACGTCGGAGTATCATTGTTGTCGAGCTTGTTTATGTGAACGCTCCACACCTCGACCGAATCGCCTGGGGCAAATTTTTCGATCTCTTTTCCCGCTTCATTCTTCACGACCTTAGGGATCACGACGCTGAAGGAATATGCTTTATTCCTATCGTTCTCGTCGGGATCCGCCGTCTCAACAGCCTGAGTAAATGAATATGCGTCCGGGGAGTACGTTGCGGTTCTAGAACCAAGGAAATCGCTTGACGGATATATGCTTATCCACCTTTGCGAGCCTACCTTGCGTATCGCTCTCACGTCGGTGATGTAATCGTCTGCGAAATTCACAGCCCCCTGAACAATAACGTCCATCTTCACGTTGTCATACGCGATACCCACTCCCTCAATGCTGGAGGAATACTCGTCGTAATCCTTTGCCACCGCAACGACTTCCTTGATGAAGCCTGCATCGTTGGGGAAATCACCCCAATCATAAAGACTCGTTCCCGCGTGGACGAGAACGTGTCGCTTGGAATCCTTGTCCTTGTAGCTGTGGATGCCGTGCACCTTGCCACCGTTAGGCGCAACAAATCTTTTGCGGAAGCCGGGTATTGTCTCTATACCCTGACCTCCACCTGATACGTAGTCCTTGTACATATTGACAAGGTACGGAAATCTTTTCTCCGAAACGAGCGTGTGATCGCTCGAAAAGTCTACACCGCGAAAGTTGCCGTAGTAGCGGCTCAACTCGCTTCTGTTACTTTTAATCATTTTGTCACCATCCGTTCGTAGTGATCTTTATCGGTGTATAGTCTCTCTGTCTGCTCACGATCTCCGACACTCTGCGCTGATATAAATCAAGATAATGATTTACAAGAGCACCCTCATCCTCTGCCCATACGTATATCGCAATGGCAAGAGGCATAAGCTCTGCAAGGTCGGCATCGAGATCGAGCACGCTCTCATTAGCCTCTGCCGCCTCCTCGTCGTTAATGCGAGTAGGTCTATGCTTGTATGCTACCTTGTAGCATCCGCCTCTGTCATAAGGCAGAAGGATCACGCGACCGTCCTCGACAAAGTAGTCCTGATTCAGCACGTAATGCGCCGCATCGTCCGTGATAGGCGGTGCTTCAAGTCCAAGGAAATCGTCTACACACTTGCTTATATCGTATCTTGTATAAGGCTCATACGCGGGAATGTCCTTCACGTCTCCCGAGTATATCTTGTCATATATCGCTACGTTGCGCACCGAGAAGGTGTAATCGCCGCTTTCAAATCGGATTCTGACAAGTCCCTTAACAAAGTTTTCGTCATTTTTGAAAAAGCCCCTATATGGAACAAAGGCACGGTTTGATTCAAGCTGCATGGTCTCGACAAGAATAACAACGTCGTTAACGATGTACTCTATATGAGCAAGTCCGTTGCCGTCCGCCTCAAAGTAATATGCCTTTCCGCTGTTTGCCGAGAACGTGCATTCGCCGTCTACCTCTATGGGAGAGAAGGTGTCACGCCCAACGCCGTTTGCTAGGGGCTTATGATTGATAGTGTAATATCTTACTGCAGGTCTCACGTCGGAAACCTGCAGTAATGCTCTGTTTGCCGCTTCATAGAAGCGTTCTTCTGATTCAAGGGAGGACTCAAATCCGAGCCCTGCAACCTGTCTATATAATTCTGCGACCTTCATATCGTCCTCCTGATTTTTTACGAAGGCAGAGAACAGTCCCTGCCTTCGCTTTTATTTCGCCTCGCGGTAAATTAGAGTGCGGTTGCTCCGCTGACAGTTGCCTCGCCGCCGTGTACAAGCATGATGTGCTTGTAGGTACCAAAGCCCACGCCAAAGCGGCATCTACCGGAGTAGATGTAGTTCCAGGTGTGGTTATCCTGCCAGGAGTTGATGGAGAGAGGCACGCGGTTGAAGAACATGTTGCCCGCGAGGTTCTTGTTGGCCTGCGAGGACATAACCATAAAATCGTTCTTGCCCGAGGTGCGCCAGCCCGGTACGACACACAGATTCCAGTTGCCGTACTGCGTGTTGATATCGTTGAAGTCGGTGCCGGTGGTTCTCTCGGAGCCGACGATCTTCTTGAACATCGTCTCAAGCTTTGCGTTATCGGAGGGAATGAGGATAGTATCTGCAAGATACTCCATAGCCTCGCCATTCTCGTCAAGAACGTTTCTCATCTTTACAGCAATCTCCGCAAGGCCCTCCTCAAGAGCGCCGATAGAGTCGGTGATCTGTCCGCAGAATCTGTTGGACTGAGTCTTCTTTGCCATCTCGGGAGTGTAGAACTTGTGAGCGTTGTGGAAGAGGGGAAGTCCGTCGTATACGGAGAGGTCCACGGTAGCACCGCCGAAGTTCATAGAAGTAGAAGTACCGTTGATGAGCGCTCTTGCCGCCGCCTGATCCTGAGTCTTGTAGTAAGCCTCGACGAATCCGGTAGCTCTTCTGGAGAGCTCCGCTGCAGGACCCATCTTTGCATCCTCCACCATCTCCTGGGTGATGGTGAACTCCTTCATGAAGGCAATGTGCTCAATGAATTTCTTGTAGGTCTGCGCGATAGAGTCATTCTCGCCGCCCTGGCCCTCTTTTGCAGCCTGGAAGAGACCGAAGCTGGACTGCGCAAGGATAGTCTCGCCGAAGCTGTTAGACTTCTCCTTGTTGAAGATCTTGTTTAAGAAGGTAGGCGACTTTTCGTACTTAGACGCCTCCTTTTCGATCAGCATTTTGACCGGGGTATCAATTTTGCCGAACATAGCATCATTGATGCCCGAGCTCTTGGAATAGATGATATTAGCCATTCGATTTCTCCTTTACACGAATTTTACAAGGAGCTTATCGCCTGCGGCGGTAGCACCCTTGAGATTTACGATAGTTGCGACGCCGTCTGTAGTCGTCGCAGTTACCTCGAGACCGTCAGTGGTGAGCTTTACCTTGTCACCAACCTTAAGAGAGGTGGGAGCAGCAGATACAGTTACCTCGTATACCTGCTCGTCGTTAACTCTTGCGACGGGGCACTCGCGCTTTTCAGCGGAGGCCGAAACGTAGCCGAGAGAAATGAACTCGGGCTTGGTAGTGCCGGTAGTAACGGGCGCAAGCACGCCGCCGGTAAGTGCAAGAGCCTGTCCTACCTGTATCTCGGTGGCCGCTTTCGCGTCGAAATACTCAGGCTCCGGGACGTTCATACGTCCGTTTTCAATCTTTTTGAGATCAAACATGTTTTTATCCTTTCACTTTCTTGTAATATTTTGCTATCTCGGCATCGGAGACGTCATCGCCAAGCATAGACTTGATCATTTTATATTCGCTTCGCGGGATATTGACCGTAGACCCCGCACTCTTTCCACCTACACTTTTGAGGTGTGATTTAGAAGCGTTCAGCATCTCCTTGTGATTCGCCTTGACCACCCCCTCGGTAAGTCCGGCGGGATTGACCGCAGCATAGGCCTCCTCAGGAGTATTGCCCAAATCACGAAGCTCCTTAAAACGCTCAAATCCGGGGATATCGTCGAGTCTCTGATATTTCACACTGGCAGGGTACGCTGCGTGTATCGCCGCAAGATCGGCCTTCTTTTTGACCTCGATCTGCGCCTTGATACTCTCTCGATGTGCGATAGTGCGCTCCGCCTCGGTTCGGCGGCGCTCTTCCTCTTCGTCATCGCGTCGCTTGAGGTCCTCATTATATTCGCTCTCGCTCATATCCGATTGCTCTCTCGCAAGCCGCTCGAGTCCTGATACGGCATCCGTCTCATCGATGCCAAGACTCTTCAGTGCATCTTTGGATCTACGCTCGAGCTTGTCGTATTTTGCTTTAAGCTCACGCAACTCGCGCGCCTCGGGAGACTCCTCCCCATCGGGCTTCTCGGGAACCTTGTCGGCATCAGATACGTCCTTGTCCGTACCGTTATCCGCATCCCCATTACCCTCACCGGACTTCTCGTCGGATTCCTCGTCCTCATCGTCCTCGGTGGCAAACGCCTTGGCAAGCTCAGACTCAAAGTCAAACTCCTCGTCACCCTCGCCGTCTCCCGTTTTGTCCTCGCCGGTCTTATCGCTCTCGTCGGTATAACCGTCAGCCGCGCCCTCGTCTACTGCGCCGTCGGTTGCATCCTCGTCTAATTCAATATCAAGCGATCCGTCATTATCAAGCTCGGCGCCATCCGATTCGATCTCTACTTTTGTTTCGTCCATTTTTCGTTGTCCTTTCTGTTTTTACGATTTTAAAAAATTACTTTTTGCCCTTGCCCGCGCGCAGGTCCTTGCCCTTGACAACCTTAGCGCTCGGCTGTCCGGACTTGGTATCGCGCGTAGACTCGATATAGCCACCCTTATTGGTAGCAAAAGGCGAAGCCTTCTTCATACCTACCTCCTCCTTTCTCCGAATTTCAACAAAAAACCGCTGAACCATAGAGAAAACTCTCTAAAACGGCTCAGCGGCTCCTTATGTTATTAAATTATCGCAGATGCGTTTTATATCCTCACGCCCTGTGCATGCGCTCTCACTTCAAGACAATAGAGGTATTTCTCCATCGCGGAGAGCTGTTTTTTCAGCAAAGAAGCCGAGCACGGCAGAGTATACTCGAGCGTTCCCGCTTCGTACTTTGCCAACATCTCGTGTAGCTCCTTCGTCTTCTGTCGGAGGCGATAATAATCCTCCTGGAACTCCGCCTCGTGCGCGTTATCCATTTTTCGCGTTTCCTTTCTCTGTTACAGTATCCGCTCTGAAGGGCTTGCGGCATTTTCTGCAGCTTATCGATAAGCCGATAAGCACGCCCCCCTCAAGAAGTCCTATTCTTCCGGCAGACTCGCCGCACTTGGGGCAGTACATTCTTTGCACCCTTGCAGGCTCTGTTTCTGTAGTGACGATTTTAGTCATTTTTTTGTACTGTTACCTCCGTACTCTTGTCTTGTCCTTATTATAGCACAAACAAATCGCCGTGTGTTCCCCCTCTTGAGCCAAAAAAAGTGATTTTTTTGCTCAAATCACGCCGCAGGCGTGTATATCATCCGCCACAGGCGGCATATCATCCGCCGCAGGCTGTATATACTCCTTACTCGCGGCTCCTTTGCAGGAGCCACGCTTCACGCTCTACAAGTATCCCTCAAGAGCCTTCGCCTCGTCGGCGGTAAGCCCGGTCTTTTTGGCATACTGCGAGAGCATTTTCTTCGCCCTCTCGGCGCTAACACCTCTGACGTCGCCGTCCTTTATCGTGTAGCCCTTGTAAGCGATGATTAGGAGCTTCTCGGCGGTCGTAAGAGGCAGCTTGTTTATCGCGGCAATAACCTTTTTACGCTTACTGCCCGATACCGTGGTGTAGTTCACCCTCGCCGTCGTGCCTCTGATTGCCGCCCACTTGTCCTCGCTCACGGCCTTGCCCTTTTCGTCCTCGTAATCAGACTCGAGCCCGGCAGTCACCGCATTGGCAAGCGCCAGCTTGTCCGCCGATATGACCTTCGAGAACACACGTCGCTTCATATTACGCTCGTAGCCGTATAGCTCGTAGATTCCCTGATCGTAATAACTGTCGTACACGAACCGCACAGCGCTTTCCTTCTGCTCGTCGGAAAGGGAAGTGTAAGCTTCAGACTCGACAAGCCCCTCGATAACACCTACAGCCTCGGAATAACGCGCTCTGAGCGCCGTCTGCTCCTCAGGGTTCATATCTATGTCAGTTCCGTCAATCGTCACGCTGTCGCCGATCGTGCGCGGCAGGATATTATATCCCGCCTTCTCCATGCGGAGCACCTCATCGATATATGCACCGTTCTCGAACGATACCTGCGCACCCTCTCCGGCGAGCCTCTCGGATAGCAGAAGCTCAAGGATCATAAACGCCTTGTCGTCATCCCCGGCGGCGACCGCGTCCTCAAAGTCGGAGGCATAGTTCTTGGATTTAGTCAGCATCTCCATCCTGTACGCCGCATTCGGATTGAATCTGCGAGTAAGCCCCATCACCATATTGCGAATGTTTCTTATAGGCAAACCAAGCACAGTGCCGACAGTCTGTGCAAAATAAATTGTCGCACCGTTCATATCCGCCGCAGTAGCCTCTCTGTTTATCATCTTGCCTGCAGTAGTCGTCACCTTAGATACTCCCTCAAGCACGCCGTTGAGCGTATCGTACACGTTGTCGGAAAGATCATATCCGGAAACGAAGAACTCGTATATATCACTGATAATAGGCAAGCCGCCAAGCATACCTCCGAACACGTCCGCGATAAACGCAAGCGCGGAGTTCTCGTCCTCCTCGTCCTTCGCGTAGAGCCAGGAGAACGCACGAGCGATAAGCGTCATATAGATTGCCGTTGTCACAAGCGCGGAGATGGATTTGCGCCCCTGCTTGTCCACGCCCTTCAGCTCGGCTTTAAGCGCCTTTGCATGCTTGGCATCGCCGCTTGCCTCCGCCGCCTTTATTCTTGCCGTCAGAGCGGCTCTGTGGCCAAGTGCGTCTATAACGCGGCCCACGCTCTTCATCGCATCCGAGGTAAACATCGTCAAGCTCTTCATGAGCATGCTCTTAGATCTCATTGCCGCCGATTTCTCGGTAGCGATGGAGTTCTGCTGAGTCTCTTGGATCACGCGCTCAAGAAGCTTTCCGGCTTCCACCGCGTTCTCCTCGGTGCCCACCTTGTAGCCCTTTGTGCTCTCGATCTCAACCTGGCACGCACCCCACAATGTTCTGACAACGCCTCGGTCCATTACCGATACGAGAGTCATCAGCTTTTCTCCGGCGCCGCGCACGTTTTCAATGACGCCCTGCGCCTTTGCCGCCGAGCTGTCGTAGTTACGAAGCTTTGCGACCGGACAATACTTATCCACGTCGGCGCCGACGCCCTTGCCAAATCCAAGACGAGCACCTGCCGCCACGCTCTTCATCGAGAGCACGTTGGTCGAAGCGAACACGCTTGAGATCTGTGTCAGTAGCACCTTCGGGTTAGCCGCAAGTGCCGATATAGCAAATCCTCCGCGAAGCCCCTCGGCAAAGCTTTCACCGACACCCGCATTCTTACCGATTCCTTGCAGATCTGCAAGCAGCTCCTTGAGGTAGGCCTCGCCGTTGTGTCTTTGCACGTCGGACGGAGCACCTCCGAAGAGCTTTGCGGTCTGCCAGGAATTGAACGTAGCCGTCCTTACGGATTTCGGCTTGTTCTTATTGCCCGATATATCCAGATTGAAAAGCTTGTTGATAGCATCAATGGCCGGAGAAAGCTCGGCGTATCTCGCTACCGCGTCAATGTGGCGGTTGAATACCGTGTCCGCGCTCTCTATCCAGAGAGCACCTGCAGCACCCTTGACCGTGTCCTTATTTGCCGAGATATTCGACGCGCGGTCAAGCTCACCCCACATTCCCTGCGAGTCGATAGTCTTCGCTATCATCGCACGGACGATGGGATAATAGTAGCCGGAGATCGTGTTCGAGTATCCAAGACGCTCCATATCTCGCGCCTGCTTCAGCTCCTTGCACTTGCCGTTGAGCGTGCGCTCGATTATTCCTACGAACTGGAGATCCTCCTCGGTGAGCTGCTTCTTTATTTCGGCAATCTCAGACTCGACTGCCGCCTTCATCTGCTCATCGGTGATCTTCCATGTGCCGTCGGGCGACTTCTTTATACCAAGCTCCGATCCGATTCTCGCCTGTATCCTTGAAAGGAAGCCGTCAACCTCAACACGCTGACCGTTGACGTCAATAAGAGAGAAACCGTTCTCGGCAAGTCCGCGCTGGGCCTGCTGTCTTTGCATCGTCATGTAGAGCGATATGTACTGGAGCTTCGACATCTTTGCTCCGCCGTACTCTACGACCTCGCGAGATGCGTTCTTGACATATTTCTTGTGGTTCTTAGCCTCGAGGAACGCATCATACTCAGCCTTCATCTCCATAACGTCAACGCCGTGACGGAATGCACCGGCGCGAAGCTCCTCGCCCGCCCAGGTAAAGAATCCCTCCTGGTATCCGTCCATGAAGCGGAATAGCGTCATCGGATCACCGAACGCCGTCAGATACCTTCTTCCGACGTTATCAAAGATACGGGAGATCTTTCGCATATCAGCGCTCGATCTCAGAAGCCTTGCGGAGTCCGCAACGCCCACGAATCCCTTGGCCGTATCATCCGCCTTGACCCACTTGCCGTTTTTCCACACGCGATTGAAGTTTTCAACAATATGCGTCGCGTGACGGAGTATGTTGTCGAGCATAGTGAGCTCGTGCATCGAGAGCGCTCCGTCTCCCTCGGCAATATTATTGATCATAAGCGCCGCGAAATCGCTGTAGTATCCGCTTCCGGGAGCGCCGTCTATCTCCTTGAGCACGGGATTCTCGGCCGTATACCACTCGGCAAGACGCTTCATCGCAAGTCTTACCTTGTTCGGGGAAAGAGTACCTCTGAACTCTATCGTGCCGAGGATCTCGAACGTCTGCTTAAATACGTCGTTTTTGTAGTCTGTCGCATTAAGGAAGGTGCCAAGCCTCAAGGCCTTCATCTTCTCGATCTGATACGAAATATTAAGAAGCTTTCTCGGCCTGTCCTGTTCGTCATAATACTTGCGCTCAAGCTCGTCGTACTTCTGCTTCAGGTTCGCGTACTTGCGCTCGGCAGAGGCTATTCTTGCCTCAATTACCTTTTCAACCGTACTCTTTTCGCCCTTTGCGCTGAACGACTCATATATAGCAACACCAATATCGTCGATCATTCCTCCGAGCGCGTGATCCGGCATATCGTCAAGCACGCCTATCGTTTGCTTCGACGCCTCTAACGTCCGCTCGTATATGCGGTCAAGCTCGAGGATGGCATCCTGCGGTGTCATATCCTGAAGATACGCAAATTCGGGATTTTCCTCACCGAGATTGTGTATGAACACGTCGACAGCGACCTTGCGCCTGTTAGGCTGCATCGTCTCGCGGAATCCCCAGCGGCCGATAAACTTCTTGTAGCCCGATTTATCAAGCACGTGACGAAGATCTGCGCGCTGGCTGTCATTGAAGGTCAGGTGTCCAATGCCGCCCTTCAGCTTTGATAGCGTCTCCATAATACCGGGCTTGTCCGGATTCTCGACCGACGACTCCGAGAGAAGCATAACCGTCACGTACTCTGCCATATCATAGGAGAATTCCTGACGCTCGTTATCCGTCTTGCAGGCATTGTAGCCCTGCCAGAGCGCCTCGTAGAGCTTTGCTCGGTTCTTCTGCGACAGCGAGTATATTCCGTAGATATTATCTATGGTCTCTCGCGCCTCTTTGGAGGTATATACCTTCTCGCCGGTGTAGCGCGCTATCATCTGCCTCATCTGACCGACCGTCATATTCGCGCGTCTGTTGCTGAACACACTCGCACGTCTCGCGCCCGCCTTCGCATCACGCCCCGCTACCGACTCGATCTTGCTCTCTCCGAGCTTTCCAATCGACTCCTCAATACCGCCCTCTGCAAGTTTCGCCTCGTGCGCGGTAGAACGGCGAATATTGGGATTCTCTTTATCAAACGTACCGATATTATCCGCCGCCGACTTGATCTGCTCGGATTTAAAAGCAACCACTTGAGCTATGCTTTTTTTCGTTCCAGAATAGTTGTAGCCTATAACGCCGTCATATCCGAGCTTTGCAAGATACTCGTTGACGTTATCGTAATTCAGCTTCGCGCTGTCCTCGGCAGATAGTTTTGAGCGAATATCATCCATCTCAAACTCTGTAAACGAAGGTCCGATAACCTCATAAGGCTTTTTGATGTTGACGTACACTTCCATAACCTTGCCGTTTGAACTCTCTACATAAGCTTCAGCTCTGGACTTTTTGGCGCCAAAGTAGAATCCGTCTCCAAGATTCAGCCTTCCGCGCGTTCTTTTGTGTCCTTTTTCAAACGTCCAAAACTCCGCGTTTGTACCGTGATAGAACACTTTTGGCGTTCCATCCTCGTTCAGAAGCGCAGGATTTACAGATTTTGGCTTAAATTCTTTATCATAGGTCTTGACAAAATCGAAAAGCTGTGCTACACTTAATGAGTCGGATTTGTAGGCGTATTTTCCCCTATTCTCACTTATTAGTTGAGCGTATTGGGCACGTTGCAAATCCGACATTTCTATTCTTTGAAGATTGTAAGCTCGATTTTTTCCATCGGCGTCATATTCCTCAACCGTGAGCTTCGCAATAAACGGCGCTCCATTAACCGAAACGGGCGCATACAGGTAGTGCATAAACTGCGTGCTTCCTTTTTTGTTTTTGCTTGTTTTACCGGATACTTGAGTGTCTAACAAAATCGCCTTCTCAATTACTTCGTCAAGTTTTCCTAGAAGCTTGTTTATCGCTTTTTTATCGCCGTTAATGTTCGCGTAATGATAACTATCACCAAAGAGATCACTGTCGATAGCTATCACGCGGTTCATATCTCGGTTTTTGACGGATCGCTCCTTTCGATTTATCTTAGGATATTCGCCGTAACCAAATGTAACCAACTCGGCGTTAGATATATCGTGCGCTCTCCAATCACCAAACCAAGCGCGGAAGAAGGGAGATTTTGCGCCTAGCTCTTTATAGAACTTATACGCCCACTTGCCAGCAGTTTCGATTTCTGACGAGGCAAACTGATTTATACTTTTTCTGCCTATAGCTCTGAGCGACTGAACATCCTTAAGGGTTATAGGCTTTTTGTATTCCTCAAGCTTCGCCTCAACATTTTTGGATTGTCTCGCACTCTCTCCACTCTCGACCGTCGACTTTCCGTTGTCAACTGCCGCACCCGCCGTCTCTGCGTTCCTACCCTTATTCCACTCGGCAAACGCATCAAACATCTTCTTGAAGTTCTTATAGTGGCGTCTCGCCTCTTTCGAGAGCTTCTCGTCGCCCGAGTACGCTCTCGCCGCACCGGTGAAGAAGTTAAGTATCTTTTTCGCGAGCGACGGCTCCTTACCGAGAAGCAGATCCACCGTACCTTTGCCGCCAAGTATAGCCTCGGTATAGTATGCCGAAGCCTCGTCGGCAAGCAGCTCCTCGCGAGATACCTCAACGTCCTGTTCCGAATACTCCTCCTTGATCATATCGCGCGTTTCCTGCGAGAGCTTCTTGTCGGCATCCTTATAGACAAGATAATGTATCTTGCCGTCGTTGCCTACAAAGGCTCTCAGCGCGTGATCCAGCTCGTGAATAAGTATAAGCTCCTGCTTCTTTGCGGTATTGGGGTTGACTACGATACGGTTGTTCTCGGGATCGAAGTACCCCGCGTCGCCCTCCTTCATATTTGCGTCATACTCGATATTGAGTCCCGTCCTTGCCGCAACACGCGCATAAGACATCACGTCGGCCTCATCAAGTCCGTGGACACGTCCCTCACGCACAACCTTACGCACCATAGATTGGTTAGCCGCTGAAAGCCCCGCGTAGTCCTCGATATTCTCGCGGCAATACGCTTCAATATTCTTGACGTCGAGCTTCTCCTTCAGCTCCGAAATCTTCTCCTTGGAAGATTTTTTGGACGAACTTTCGCCCTTCGACTCCGTTTTTACGGACGAACTTTCGGCATTTGCTCCCGTTTTTTCGGACGAATTTTCGGCAGAAGCCGCATTTTTTCCAAAATCAGCCGAATTTTCCGCATTTTCCTGAGAATTTTGCTCAAAACTATTGCTTTTTTCCGCAGAATCGGGTATAATAGTAGTGGAAGTTGTCGCGGATTTTTCCGTAACCACCGAAAGTACATCGGCGGGGCGACTTCCTTTTTCTATTGCAAACGAATAAAACCAGTTGCCACTGTC
>JAEIGA010000843.1_pt1 | contig 45609 bp, 35 predicted proteins | sample 9270691 | NCBI WGS metagenome assembly JAEIGA01 (sample SAMN17057246, study PRJNA624740) | gut metagenome | biome: biome; isolation source: fecal sample | host: Bos grunniens | place: China: Xizang | collected 2019
AACAGCTGGCGCTGTGGTGAAGAACGCACCTGCGGTGCGTGGTACGGGGGAAGGAAGTAACGGCTGACGCCGTGGTGAAGAATGCGCGTTGCGCATGGTGAAGAATCTGCCTGCGGCAGATGGTGAAGAACAGCTGGCGCTGTGGTGAAGAACGCACCTGCGGTGCGTGGTACGGAGGGGTAGGCTCGCCTGCGGCTCGCAGGGTGGGGAGGAGAAGAACGGCTGACGCCGTGGTGAAGAATGCCCGTTGGGCATGGTGAAGAATCTGCCTGCGGCAGATGGTGAAGAACAGCTTGCGCTGTGGTGAAGAACGCACCTGTGGTGCGTGGTACGGGGGGCCTAGCACCGAACCTCCACTTTCAATATTCAACATTCAATATTCAACTTTACTCGAAGAAAACGGGGGTGCCATGCTTTACTCTTGACTTTTGGCATTCATTGCTTCAGAATGTTGTTGTGATGAAGAAAACCGCAACTGCTGTTTTATTGGCAACGCTTCCGGTGTTGGCGACTCCTGAGGGTGACGCCACAGATGCTTTTGTACCTACGGCTGATACAGCTGTAGAACCTGCCGCCGCTGCGGTGGCAGAACCCACTCCTGCTGTGCCTGCTGAGGTGCCGGTTGTGGCGCAACCCGCGCCGCTGCCTGTAGCCCCTACGGTTGTGGAGGCGGTTCCTGCGGCTCCGGCAGAGGCTGCAACGGAGGCCGACCGCCGCACGCTGGATTCGTACCGCGGCATTGTTAAGGTGGAGGTGGCGATTCGCCAGCCGGACTACGCAACGCCGTGGCAAAGTGGCCGCTTTGGTGGTGGCAACGGCACGGGGTTCATGGTAGCCCCCGGCCTGTTCATGACGAATGCTCACGTGGTGGCTAATGGCGAGCGCATTACGGTGTCTCCCTACGGCGATGCCCGCAAGTATGCTGCCCGTGTTAAGCATGTGGCGCATGATGCGGATTTGGCCTTGGTGGAGGTGACGGAGGATGTGGAGGCCTTTAAGGATTTGCCCTGCCTGCAGTTCAGTGATGAGCTCCCTAAGCTGGAGGACGAGGTGCGTGCCGTGGGCTATCCCATTGGTGGTAGCCGTCTTTCTGTAACGCGCGGTATTGTATCGCGTATTGATACCACGCTGTACTCGCACTCCCAGAGCGAGAGCCACCTGACGGTGCAGATTGATGCCGCCATTAACCCCGGCAACAGCGGTGGCCCTGTGCTGATGGATGATAAGGTGGTGGGTGTGGCCTTCCAGGGCCTGATGCAGGCAAACTCCACCGGTTACATGATTCCGATGCCGGTGATTAAGCGCTTCCTGCAAGATGTGGAGGACGGCAAGTATGACAGCTATGTGGATTTGGCGGTCAAGTTCTTCCCGCTTACCAATCCTGCCATGCGCAAGCACTACGGCTTGGCAGAGACGTCTCCCGGTGTGGTTGTGGGCGAGGTGGTGAAGGGTGGCACATGCGATGGTGTGCTGGAGCCCGGCGACCTTCTGCTGGCTATCAATGATTTGCCGGTGGATCGCTCTGCCATGATTGAGCTGGATGGCGAGCGCGTGATGTCTGAGGAGTTGGCAGAGCGCTCTTTCAAGGGCGATAAGCTGCGCATGCGTATTCAGCGCAACGGCGAGCAGAAGGATGTGGAGGTAGAGCTGAAACCGCTGAAGGCTCACCATATTTTAGCCCAGGAGTACGACCGCATGCCGCGCTATGTGCAGTTTGCCGGGTTGGTCTTCCAGCCGCTGCACCGCAATGTGGTGACGGCTCACCAAATTAACCTCAACAACCTGAATGTGGCTGTAGAGGATTACCTGAACCACGGCGGCTCGCTGGAAAAACAGGATTTGGTGCTGCTTACCAAGGTGTTGAAGGATGAGGTGAATGCCCGCTACTCAACCTATGGTAATCGTTTGGTAACGAAGGTGAACGGCGTAGAGGTGAAGGGAATGGAGCACTTGTGTGAGCTGCTGTACCCCACCGAGGGGCCGCGCCCGGATTACACGGTGATTGAGTTTGCGGAGTCGCCGCGCCCGTTGGTGATTGATAATGCGGTGATTGATGCTGCCAATGCCCGCATTAATGCCCGCTATGGGGTGCCCGCACCTTCTCGTCTTAAGTAATTTTTAGCATTAGTTGAATTTATGTATCGAAACATTTTACTTTTAGCTCTCACGGGGTTGGCTCTTACCTGCTGCAAACCCACGGAGCGCACGGCCTCTAAGGTGCCTGCCCCCAAGACGGAGGAGCAGGGGGATGCTGCGGAATCTGCCGTGGGCACGCCCATTGCCACATTCTTGCGCGGGGCAGATGAAGCTGAGCAGGTGATGGTAGAGCCTGCTCCTGCTCCGGCACCGGCCCCCGCTCCTGCTGCACCGGCGCCTGCCGCAGCGGTTGATTTGGCTTCTTCCCTCCTTTCCATTGCCCTCACGGTGCAGGATTACAACCGCGTGATGCCGTGGGAGAAGAAACAGGCCTCCGGCACCCGCCTCAATGGCGTGTACCTGGGGGATGGGCGTGTGCTTACCTTGGGCAGCAGCATGGCGCTGGCCAATTATGTGGAAATTAGTTTGCCGGATTCCTCCAAAACCGTGCCCGCCCGCGTGCTGCGCTACGATGCAGATTTGAATCTTGCCTTGCTGACGGTGGTGAACGAGGAGGATGCTGCAATTTTTGAGACCCGCACGCCGTTGGCGTTGGGCCCGGCACTGGAGCGCACCGGACGTGCCGATTTGCTGTGCACGCACAACGGTACCCAGTCTGCCGCCATTCCGCTGGAAGGCGAGGTAGGCACGGCTGAAAAAGGCTTGCCGCGCTTGCAAATGCGCGCCGAGCAGGCTGTGCCCGGTAACTACAGCCACGGTGCCCCGATTGTGGCAGATGGCAAGTTGGTGGGCCTGAGCGCCGGTTACAATGCCGCCTCACGCCAGTTGAAGGTGATTAACGGTGAGCTGTTGGCCCGCTTCCTGAATGCCGATGAAAACGCCCCCACCGGAGTGCCGCAAATGGGTGTGAGCATGGCAGAATTGACGGATCCCGTCTTCCGCCGCTACCTGAAGCTCAGCGATGCGCAAACGGGTGTTTACCTTTGCGAGGTAGAGCCTATGGGCGCTGCTGCGGCGGCAGGGCTGCAAAAGGGAGATGTGCTTACCTCTGTAGAGGGCATGCCGGTGGATAACCGCGGCCGCTGCGAGCTGCCTACTTACGGCTTGTTGGATGTTTCTACCGTGGTACGCTACCTCAAGCCCTTGGGCGAGTCTGTGCGCCTTACCTACAGCCGCGACGGCCAGGAGCACGAGACCACCATGCCCCTCAACCGCGATGCTGAGGAGAAGGCGCTGATTCGCACGGAAAAGGCGGACGAGGCACCGCGCTACTTGGTGTGGGGTGGCCTGGTGTTCCAGCCCCTGACCAACAATTACCTTGAGGCGCTGAAGTCCGAGGCTAAAGCGCTGCCCACAGAGTTTATGCAACTCCGCGACCAAGAGGATGAGCTGCGCAAGCGCGGATTCCGCGAGTTGACCGCCCTCACGCTGGTGGTGCCCACCAAGGCAACCCTGGGGTACGATACCTGCACGTTCTGCTTGGTGGAGAAGGTGAACGGCCAAGAGCCGCATACGTTTGAGGAGTTTGTTTCTCTGCTGACCTCGCCCACGGAATCCGGCATGGTGGAGCTTTCCATCAATAAATCGCCGTACCGCATTTATATGGAGAGTGCCGCTGCCGAGGCCGCTAACGATGAGCTGCGCCGCGCCGGCATTATTCGCTTGCAGCGCCTTACTTCTCAGGAAGATTAATTTTCGTCCAGCCTGCCCTCAGCCGTGCGGTTGAGGGCGCCAACAGCAGCAGAGTCGTGTTAGGCTCTGCTGCTTTGGTGCCCGGGCTACCAAGCTTACACCATGTGCGCCAGATACAAAGCCGATGATTCCCACGCCGCGCAGGGCAATTTGCCCGTGCGCCGTGTGTCGCGCCGCGCTGCGCCTTCTGAGCCTGTGTACCCGGATTTTTTTGAGGACGACGACGACGAGGCGGAACCCTCGGCCATACCCGCAGCGCAACCGCCGCCGGCCCCCCCGCAGCCGGAGCCGCCCCCCAAGAAAAAACGCTCCTATTGGGCTGTGGATGATGCGAATGCAGCGCAGCACAGCTCTGCGGCAGAGGCGCAGCATAACCCATGGAAAGACATAGCCACGCCGCCGCCCAAAGGCATGAGTATTTGGCGAGGGCTGTGGATATTCTGCGCCTTTCCGTTTCGCATGGTGTTTTTCCTGACGCGCAATTTGCCGCGTTTGGTCATGTGGCCGTTGCGCCTGCTGTGCAGTTTGGCTGTGGTGGCGTTGGTAGCCTTGGTGCTGGTGGTGGGAATTTACAGCGTGAAGGCTGCGCGCTATGATATTACGCAGGTGCTGCGCATGCCGGAGCGCAGCTTGGTGCTGGACCGCACCGGGTTGGAGATTGGCACGCTGCACGGCGAGAACAGGCGCAGTATTGAAACCCTGGATGAAGTGCCGCAGTACTTTTTGGATTCTATAGTGCTGCAGGAGGATCGCTCCTTTTGGACCCACGGCGGTGTGGACCCTCGCGGTGTGATGCGTGCCGTGGCGCAGGTGTTTAAGCATGGCAGAGTTACCCAAGGTGCCTCCACCATTACCATGCAGCTGGCAAAAAATACCTACGGCCACAGCGAGCGCAACATGACCGCCAAAATTACGGAGGCTATTCTGGCTCGCCGTATTGAGGCGACGTTTGATAAAAAGACGATTCTTACCTGCTACATTAATCGCGTGTTCTGGGGGCACACCTATTTGGGGCTCAAACAGGCGGCGTACGGCTATTTCAGCAAGGAGCCGCAAGAGCTTACCATTGGCGAGGCTGCCTTGTTGGCAGGTATTGTGTGCAACCCCAACGAGTTTTCGCCACTGCGCAACCCGTCTGCTGCCGCCGTGCAGCGCAATAAGGTGCTGGTGCTGCTGCGCGACCACGGCAAAATTACCCACACGCAGTATGAAGCTGCCGTGCAAGAGCCTATCATCACCCGCCGCCCCGAGCCCCGCGGGTACGATAATTACTCGTTGGATTTGATTCGCTCGGAGGTGGATCACATCCTCACCATGCTTGATACGAACGGCGAGCGCGTGAAGGAGGATGCGCTGTTCTCCGGCGGTTTAATTGTGCGCACCACGCTCGACCTGAATTTGCAGGATGAGGTGATGCGCGACCTCGATTCGCGCCTGACGGAGAATGTGGAAAAGATGCGCAAGTACCCGCACCAAACCCGTGCGCAGTACCAAGAATTGGTGAAATCTCTCCGCGCGCAGAACCCGGATGGTATTATCCCCGCTCCCAAATATGTGCAGGCCGCCTGTGTGATTATTGACAACGCCACGGGCGCTCTTTTGGCCGTTGTGGGCGGGCGCGATAGCGGTGAATCGCCCCTCAACCGCGCTTTGCAGTGCAGGCGCCAAGTGGGCTCTCTCTTTAAGCCCTTGGTGTATTCCACCTACTTTGAGCGAGGCGGCAGCCCGGATACGCTCATCTCCGATGCCCGCCTGAAACCCGGCGAAATTCCCGGTGCTAAGAAGTGGAGCCCGCGCAATGCAGACGGCTGCTACAACGGCGCCAAACCGGCCTCGTGGGGCTTGCTCAAGAGCCGCAACACCATGTCTGTGCGAGTGGGTGCGCGCGCCGGGCTGCAAAATGTGGTGAATACGGCTTTGCGCAGCGGTTTCCCCAATCCGCCCAAGTGGTTGGGCCCTACCATTTACCTCGGCACGTGGGAGGCCTCTCCCCTCGAGGTGGCCACCGCCTACACCGCCTATGCCAACGGTGGTGTGCGCCCCACGCCGTATATTATTGAAAGTATCACCGACTCTGAGGGGCGCATTATTTGGCAAAATCAGCCCTCCGCCACCACTGTGCTTACGCGCCGCGCTGCTGCCGCTACATCCGATATCCTCCAAAAAATCACCAAAAAGGGCGGTACCGCCGCCAATGTGGTGAAACTTGGTTTTGATAAACCCTGCGGCGGCAAAACAGGTACCACCAATGCCTATAAAAATGCGTGGTTCTGCGGTTTTACCTCGGACCTGACCGCCGCGGTTTGGGTGGGGTTTGACCGCCCGACCACTATTGCCGACAAAGCCTACGGCGGCACCGTAGCCTTGCCGCTGTGGGTAGGGGCTATGCAGTGCGCCCTCAAGCGTGGCTATGCGATGGGCAATATTCGCACTCAACCCATTTCCGGCAGAAAGGTGGGGCTGCGCCTTTGCCGTGCTTCCGGTAATTTGGCACACTCCGGTTGCGAGGCTAAGCGCACGGCTTATACCGAAACCATTGCCGATGTCTCCATTGAGCGTCCCCTGTGCACCGCACATTGTCCGCACGAGGTATTTGCCGACGACGACTATGCCGAGGTGGTGGAAACACCCGAGGGCGGCACGCCGGACGGCTTTGCCGAAGAACCCGAATATGCCCCGCTGTTTACCGACGGCCAAGACGCCGAGTTGTGAGCGGATTGGCGATGTTGTGTTTTTGGGTTTTTGATTCGCTCTGTTTAAGTTTTTAGTTGATAGCCCCACAAATAGCAATTTGTGGGGCCAGTTAATGTGAGCGTAGCGAACGGAATTCGTGAGCCCCGGGGAGGGGCGATATATAGTAGCCCGGGGTGGAGCTGCGCAGCAGCGTAACCCCGGGAAAGAGGGAAATATATATTGGAACCCCGTCAGGGGTGGCATAATGCGTGGATTCAATATATACACATGTTTTTCTTGCAATGCCTTTGATGATAAATGAACTACAATATGATGCAACCCTTTATACCACCCCTCCGGGGTTCCAATTGATGGGCGTCTACCCCGGGGTTTCGCCGCTGACGCGGCTCCACCACCGGGCTATTTTATGGCGCCCCTGCGGGGCTCAGAATTCGGCTCGCTGCGCTCGCGGTATTTGGGAGAAGAACGGCTTACGCCGTGGTGAAGAATGCCCGTTGGGCATGGTGAAGAATCTGCCTGCGGCAGATGGTGAAGAACAGCTTGCGCTGTAGTGAAGAACGCACCTGCGGTGCGTAGTACGGTAGGGCCGGCAAACTCACTAAAATGAAACAGCGGTGATAGTGCCTCAAATCGTGCTTGACACGCGGGGGGGTGCTTGTTAGACTCATACTGTTATGAAACAACCCAACACATCGCGAAAGCCGATTGAAATGATACCCCGAATGGATATGAAACCGAGAACCCAATCCCTCGTTATTGGTCTGATTGCCTTGCTGGTTGCCACTCTTTTGGTGCTGTACTACAACACCAGCAACGAGAAGGTGGACGGTGGCTATGTGGCCTATGTGCGCACCAACCCCATTGTGGGCGTGCCCGAGTTCCGCCAAGTGATTAAAGGCCCGGGTGGTACCGGCCTTGTATGGCGCCAAAAAGGTGTTATCATTTGCGTTACCCCTTATACCACGGAAGAAAAGTTTGATGATATTCGCGCTGCCGACCACCTGAAGATGAAGGCCGATGCCCACTTGGTATGGCGCATTGATGCCAACAAGGTGCGCGAGTTTGTGGAGAAATATGGTGCCGTTACCGAGGTTGACCCCACGCCCGAGGCCATTGCTCAGGATGCCTATGCCAGCTTTATTCGTCAGCCCTTCTGCTCTGCCGTGCGCACCTCCATTGCCCGCTTCCGTGGTTTGGATGCCCCCGGCCATATCCCCGAGATTACCGATATGGTGGAAAAAGAACTGCGCGCTGCCCTCCAGGATACGCCCTTTATTGTGGAGAGCGTGACGATTGGTAGCACGGTTCCGCCGGAATCCGTAACCGCCGGTATTACCAAGAAGGTTGAGGCTACACAGGAGTACGAGCGCCAGGCGATTCAGCTGGAGATTGCCAAGCGTAACGAGGAAATTGCCGAGGCTGAAGGCCGTGCTATGGCGAATCGCATGAACCAAGAGGCCCAAGGTGCCTTGATGAAGGCGAAGGCTGAGGCCGATGCCGAATTGTACCGCCGCCAACAGGAAGCTGCCGCCGTGCTTGCGATGAAGCGCGCTGAGGCCGAAGGTATGCGCTTGGAGGCCGAAGGCCGCAAGGCGCTCAACGAAGCCATCGGCGAGAATCTTATCCGCTGGCAAACGGTGCAGAATCTCGATAAGATTCGTTTCCCCCACATCAACGTAGGTAGCGAGGCTATCACCCCTCTGTTGCAGGCCATTAAAGCGGTGCAAAACCAGCCGGAAGCTCCGCAGCAGTAAGTTGCCCGAACAAACATCGCATTAATAAAGAAACGGCAGGAATCCTCCTGCCGTTTCTTCAACTTACTACCTTATGAAACTCAGCTGCTTCTCAAGAATGGTGAGCTCTGTGCTCTCTCCTTCACAGAGGCATCACCCAGCTGCTGTTATAGTATAGACACCCCCACGGGGCGTTTTGTTCAAATAAAATGGATTTTTTTTCAACGCGCTGTTAAAATTTTTAGTTGATAAACGAAAAATTGGTAGTTGTGGGAGGAAATACTATCGGAGTGTTGGACTTTAGTCCAACATTTATTATCAAACCATACCACCAAAAAGGTGGGACTGAAGTCCCACCCTGCGATATAGACAAATTGCTATTTGCGGGGTCGCTAACGGATAGCCTCTTTCAGCTTAATCGGGAAACAACAATCGCTGCAGGCGGAGGTAGCGCAGTAGTCTGCATGAATTTGCAGCAATCCTTGCTGTGCAAAGGCATGGGCGAGAAGCTTTTTCAGGTCGGTGCGCTCACCGAACAAATGGGTGGCTGTGTGGCGTGCGGTGGAGGGCATATCCTTTTCGCGGAGGCTCAGGTAGGTTTCCCACGCGGCGGGGCTTTCGTCTTGCACGTAGATGTAATTGACCAAAAAGTCATGTGCGCGCGATTCGCCGATGAGGGCGGTGCGCTTGTTCATGGTGGCAGAGGGCAGGGTGTAGTGCGTATCCCAATAGGGGTGGCTCAATCCGGTGAGGGTTTGAACCAGGCGAGCCGCCCCGGCGGCGTTGAGCAGGGGCTCGATGTGGTGCCAATGCAGGGCGGCCATGGCTAGGGCAGCCACGCGCCTGTGCGGGTGGTTGCCGGGGCGCTGGGCGGCATATTGCCAGTTGATGCAGCGGCCTTCGCCCAGCTCAAAACGCGGGCGCAGGGGCCACCAAGCATCCCATACGGAGCGGTGGTAGGCGCGGGCATCGTTACCGGCACGGTCGGGCAGAACCGGGAAGAGAAAACCGGCGGTGCCAAAGAGGATGCTTTCTGCCTGCTTGCCGAGTTCTTTAAGCGGAGCACGGCGGGCGAGGGCCTGCATGGCGTGTTTGTTGGCGTGGTAGCCCAAGGTTTCTGCCAAGGCCTCGTACCACGTTTGGCGGAAGCCCAGGTGCTCTGCTTTGATACGGAAGAGCCTTCTTTTGCGTAGCATGCGGTAGGCGGCAGCGGCCTGCAACAGCTCTGCAATCTGCGCCGCAGACATGGCATTGAGCGGTTCTCTGCACAGCTCGGTGGGCTCGGTGCAGCGTGGGGCTGTTTTGCCTGCTGCGGCGGCGAGCAAGGCCGGAGCAATGGGAAGAATGGGAATATCGCGGTGGAGCGAATCGCGTGTGTACCAACCGGCCGGGGGCGGGCTAAGCACAACGTGCAACACCACGTTGTTGTATGCCGTGTTGGCGCCGTGCCCGTGGTGCTCCCAATCGGCAGCGGTGGGGTCCAACTCAATATCACCACGAATGCGGGTGCCGTTCAGCTCAATTTCTGCCTGCAAAAAATCCGGGCCTGCGCTGCGGTTCCATTCGCCGAAATCGATAATACGCACGGTGCCGTGGCGCATAGTTTCGCCACTGCTGCCCAGCAGGCCTGCCATCCAAAAGTTTTGCACCTCCAGCTCGGGTATGGCAGGCGGCATGGCTGCGGGGCATTCGCCTGCCGCTAAATCCTCTGCGCCGTACACGCGGTGCAGCAGTTGCTCGTAGGCATCTGCCGCGGCAAGGAAGGACATGGCGCGCGAGAATCCCATGATTGCAGGGGATGTTGCGGTGGAGGAGCTGGATTAGTTGGGGGACTGCTCGTGGCGCTTGAGGTCCTCCTCCAGCGTTTCGCAAACGTAGCCGAAAGTTTCGTCGTTTTTCTTGTTGAGCTCGCGCAGGGTGTTGTGGGCCTCCAGCACGTGGCGGGTGCGCTCCAGCTCGGAGAGGTCGGCCATGTTGCCTGCGGCTTCGGGGGCATGTTGCTCTGCAAGCTTGTAGCGGCGGGCTTGGATGTCTGCCTGCCACGGTGCGTCCGGCGGGTCGATGTCCACCAGCATATCAAGCCCCAAGCTTTCCATGGCTGCACGGGTGCGCTGGGTGGGGCTGGCCACCTGCAGGGCGCCGCCTTGGGCAGAGGCCTTGCGAGACAAACCGGCTAAGGTGCCCATAAAGGTGGAGTCTACGCCGGGGCAAATTTCCAAATCGACAACAATGTTGCTTTTGCCGCCCTCCATGTATTTGTCTGCCAGGGATTTGAGGGCCGGGCTGTTCACAAAACTGCCGCGCCCTGAGCAACGCACCCAGAGGCAGTCTTCAAATTCATAATGAGTCAGGTCGGTCGTGGTCATGGTAGCTTCCTTTTTTTCTTTATTGTACTCCTTGGGGTGGGGCAAGACAAGCAAAAACGAGCGGAATGCTTAGGCATCCGGGGAAATGGCGGCTTGCAACTTGGCATAGGCACCGGCGGCCACGCCCTCCGGGTCGTCTGTCTCGCCACGGTGGGTTACGCGCACCGGCATGCCGTTGGGCATAAAGTAGATGGCGCGCATCATCATGAAATCGCCGTTGAGGGTGGCATAGCCGGCCACAGGCACGGAGCAATCGGCATTCAGCATGTTCAGGAATGCACGCTCGGCACGCACGCACAGCTCGGTGTCGCGGTCGTTAATCGGGGCAATGATGGCGCGGGTGGCGGTGTCGTTCTTGCGGGTTTCGATGGCAATGGCGCCTTGGCACAATGCCGGCATGAAGGAGTCCTTGGACATGTCTACCACGCTTAGGGTGGTGCCATCCATAGTGATGCTGTCGCCGGTGAGCCCCAAGCGGTTTAACCCTGCGCGAGCCAGCACAATGCCGTCGAGCTCGTCGGATTCAATCAGCTTGCGCAGGCGGGTTTGCACATTGCCGCGAATGGAAACGGATTTGGCTGTGCCGCTCCAATAGGTGCGAATCAACTGCGCACGGCGCACGCTGCTGGTGCCCAAGGTGAGGCGGCTCATATCAGCTCCTTTTTTGAGGATAAGGGCATCCCAAATGTCTTCGCGCGGAAGAACGGCTGTGATTTCGAAGGCCGGATCCGGCTGGCCCGGCATGTCCTTGAGACTGTGCACGGCGCAATCGATTTCTCCGGCGGCGAGGGCGCGTTCTATAGCGGCAACAAACACGCCTTTATCTTGCGTGCCGGCGGCTTTATTGACACAGCACAGGGGAATATCCGTGCGTTCATCGCCATCGGTGCGAATGATGACAACTTCCGTCTCGATGCCGGGGTTGTGTGCTTTGATGGCTGCAATGGTTAACTCGGTTTGCTTGAGCGCAAGTTCACTGCCGCGTGTGCCAATTTTGAGCGTGGTCTTCATGTGTAGCATTCTACCCGTTCTTGCCACGCTCTGCAAGGAAAATCGGCTGCGAAAATGAAGTTAGGGGCGGTGGTATGAATCAGCGCAGGGCATCGCGCATCGGCTCGATGGGGGGGAGGGTGTGGAACCAATGCTCGAAAGCGAAGGCGCCTTGCCACAGCAGCATGCCCAAGCCGTTATCGGTAAGGCATCCGCGCGCGGCAGCTGCGCGGCGCAAGGGAGTGTCGTGTGTGACGATATCGTACACCATTTGCCCGGGTTGCAGAAGCTGTGGCTCGAAGGGGAGGGGGTCGCCCTCTGCCAGCCCCAAACTGGTGGCATTGACGATGAGGTGGGCTTGCTGAATGAGTTGCTCTGCCTGCGGGGTGCCGAAATGAGCAGTGTGCAGGCTGCCCTGCGCATGCGGGCGCAGGTGCTCTGCCAGCTCCTCTAACTGCGGACGCGGGCGATTAATGAGCGTGAGGTGCGGGCATGCGGCCAGCGCGCATTGCGTGGCCAGGGCTGAGCCTGCGCCGCCACAAGCCCCTAAAATGACAATATGGAGCTCGCTAAGGCGCTTGCCGCAGAGCTCGGCGATGGCTTTTTCAAAGCCGGGGCCATCTGTGTTGTGGCAATGCCAACCATCCGCATGGCGCACAAGAGTGTTGGCAGCCCCACAGAGGGTGGAGAGGGCATCTGCCTGAACGGCTGCGGCAAATGCCTGTTTTTTGAAAGGAACGGTTACATTGACTCCGACAAAGCCCAGCTCTGCCAGCTGTGTGAGCATGGATTCGAAGGCGCCGGGGGTAGTATCTGCCAGCAAACGGGCATAGCGGCCACGGATGCCGCAGGCCTGTAGTGCAGCATGCTGCATTTGCGGGGATTTGGAATGGGCGATGGGATTGCCGATAACGCCCAAACGAATCCCCATGCGCTCCGTCTCGGCCGCAGTGAGCTGCTGTGCTGTATAGACGGAAAGCATGGGGATGGCGTGTGCCTGTGTAGGGTGGGGAAAGACTTAGCTCTCCTTGCTGACTACACTGACGATGCTGGTCTTTTCAAACTTGATGAGTACACCGGCAGAAACCTCAACCTTAACGGTCTTGGTGTCTACCTCGCGCACGATGCCGTGGATGCCGCCGGCGGAGATTACTTTGTCTCCATCCTTGAGGGAGTTCTGGCGCTCCTGCAATTCCTTCTGCTGCTTACGCTGCGGACGAATCAGCAGGAAGTAGAAGATAACGAAAATGAGGATAAAGGGCAGGATGCCGCTGAAGGCCTCTGCGCCGTTGGCGATGATGAGGTTGGTCGTCATGATATTTCGTTTGCTTTGTAACGCGAGATGAAGCTGCTTTTGAAGGCAGCGAATTGACCGGCTGCAATGGCGCTTCTCGCTTGCGCCATGAGTCGTAAGTAGAAGTGAAGATTTTGGAAGGAGAGCAGGCGCAGGGCCAGCATTTCTCCGGCGCGGAAGAAGTGGCGAATAGCGGCACGAGAGAAGCGGTTGACGTGCGGGTGCCCCTCGGGGTCGATGGGCTTGCTGTCGTTCTCCCAGCGCTTGTTCTTAATGTGCATGGGGCCATCCGGCGTAAGGGCAACGCCGTGGCGTGCCAGGCGGGTGGGCATCACGCAGTCAAACATATCCACGCCGCGCTCAATCATCTCAAGCAACTGGGTGGGAGTGCCCAAGCCCATGGCATAGCGGGCCTTGTTTTGCGGAAGGTACGGGGTGCTGTTTTCGATGGCTCGCAGCATCTCTTCCTCGGGCTCACCTACGGATACACCGCCGATGGCGTAGCCGTCAAAATCCATGGCTGAGAGCTCCTCTGCGCATTGGCGGCGCAGGTCGGCATAGACGGAGCCTTGCACAATACCAAAGTGCTGTTGCAGACCGTTGCCGCTGCGGGGTTGGTGCTCATCTACCCAAGCTTTGCAGCGCTTGGCCCAGCGCAGGGTGTAGCCCAAGGATTTTTCTGCATACTTGCGGTCGCAGGGGTAGGGCGGGCATTCATCGAACAACATGGCGATGTCGCTGCCCAAGTTGGCTTGAATCTCCATGCTGCGCTCCGGGGTGAGCATCATGTAGGAGCCGTCGATATGGTTGCAGAAGCGCACGCCTTCTTCCGTAATCTTGCGCAGGCGTGCTAAGCTCCATACCTGGAAGCCGCCGCTGTCCGTCAGCATCGGGCGGTTCCAGCCTGCAAAATGGTGCAGACCACCGAAGTTGCGGATGGCTTCGTCTCCGGGGCGCAGGCAAAGGTGGTAGGTGTTGCCCAAAATAATTTGAGCGCCCAAGGCTTCCAGGTCCTCCGGGTGCAGGGTTTTAACGGTGCCCTGCGTGCCTACGGGCATGAAGATGGGGGTGGGGACATCGCCATGCGGCAGGTGAAGTGTGCCGAGGCGTGCGCCGGAGGGGTCTGTGCTGTGGAGAGTAAAGCTCATGCGTTGTTGCGGATGAATCTTGCGGAGAAGATGGGTTTGCCCATGGCTTCCCACTGTTGCTGGAAGTCTGTTTTGGGGTAGAACGGAGCGTTCCACTCTGCTTGGGTGAAGAGGGGGGATGCGTTCATCTTCTCACACACCCAAATGAAGTACTCCTCGTGGTCTGTCTTGAAGAGCACCTCGCCGCCCTCGGCCAAAGCCTGATGCAGCACGGGGATAAAGGAGTCTTGCACCAAGCGGTTCTTGTGGTGCTTCTCTTTGGGCCAGGGGTCGGGGAAGAGATAGTGCAGACGGCTGATGCTGCCGGGGGCTACCATCCACTCCAAGAAGTAGCGGCTCTCTGCTCGCAGGCCTTTCACATTGGCAAGAGCACGCTTAGCGCTAGTGCCGCATACTTTGCGGATGCGCCCCAGCAAGCGCTCTACTCCCAAAAACTTGGTTTCCGGATAATGCTCTGCCATGGCCAGCAGGAAACCGCCGTCGCCGCAGCCTAAATCAACCTCAAAGCTCTCCACCCCCTCGCCGAAAATATCGGCAGCGGTGTGGCGTTTGAAATAATCCTCAGGTACAAATGCTGTGCTCATCTTGCGCGTGCATTGTAGCAAAAGAAATACCCTTTGTCAAAGTATAGTTTTGACATTGTGATTTATAGGGTTTGCAGCCACTCCTTTATTTGCGGGAACGCGCAATCCCACGGGGTGCGCCCGTACATATCTGTGGCGTTTAGGTCGCCTCCGGCATCGAGCAGCAGAAGTATAATGCGTTTGCTGTGGTCGGTTAACGCGCTTTGTACAGCCCAATGCAGGGCGGTAAGGCCGTGTTCATTAGCTGCATCGGCATCTGCGCCGGAGGCAAGCAGCGCCTCTAGCACGCCGGTATCCGGGTTTTTCGCTGCGGTTTGTACCAAAGGTATGCCATAGGCCGTGCGCAGGTTGGCAGATACGCCCAAGCTCAGCAAATAGCGCATGGTGGCGGCATTGCCGTTTTGCGCAGCGCGGAGCATGATGTTCTTTTGGGCTTCAGCGTCAAAGGCGGCGCCGGCTTCAAGTATCAGTTTCAATTTCTCCGTTGCTTGGTGGGGAGAGCCTGCTGCACACGCGGCAATGCTGAATCCGCCGTATGCCGAGGCAGCGGGGTCGGTATCTACCGCGTTGACATCGGCGCCGCTGTTGATAAGCAGCTGCACCATAGCGGCCGAACCATAACGCGCGGCAACGCAAAGCGGGGTGCGGTTGCCGGTGTCGCGCACGTTGATATGCTCTTCTCGCCCAAGGAGTAAGAGCTGCAACAAGGCTGTATCGCTACAGGCGGCACAGCTGTGCAGCATGGTGTCTTTGGAGTCTGTTTGCCCCTTGAGGAGCAGGGGATTTGCCCCGGCTTCCAGCAGCATGCGGGCTATGGAAAGACGGTCGGAGTCCGTTGTTTCGGTTTTATTCTTAAGGGTATACCACAGCGGGGATATGCCTTGCTGAAGGGCATTAACATCTGCCCCGGCCTGAATAAGCGCATGAACGGCGCTGCGGCTGCGCATTTCTGCCGCTAATTGCAAGAGTGATTGTGTGTTGCGTATGCTTAAATTGGGGTTTAATCCGTGCTCAAGCAGGAGGTGTAAGCCACCGTGGTTGATGAGGTAGCGTATTTCGTCCCTAAAATGCTTATATTCCGGGTTCGGGAGCATAGCTCCGGCTTGAAGAAACGGCTTTACCAACATGCGCACCCTGCAGGCTGCTACATCCAACGGACTGAGACGGTCGTTGTTGTGTTGGTTAAGGTTGGCTCCGGCTTGGATGAGCATGCGGGCAATTTCTGTAAGCTTCTGTTCTGCTTGGGCGGGGCTGTGCAAAACTTCTGCACAGGCCAGGCTATGCAAAGCGTTGCTGCCATCGTGCCGTGTGGCAGTGGCATCCGCCCCGGCCTCCAGCAAGAGACGCACCATATCTGCATTGCCGAAGTTGGCGGCAATCATCAGCGGTGTTGAGCCGTTGGCCGCACGTGTATTCGGGTTGTGCCCTGCTTGCAGTAATTGTTGCATTTTCTCTACACCGTATTCTCCCGGGTATGCGGCTGTGATCAGAACGGGGATGGTGGTCCAATCTCCGGGTTCGCGGGTGTGCTCTTGACTCAAGGCACTGAATGCGGTAAGGCAGAGTAAAAGAAGGCAGGTTTTCATGGCGTTTAACTAAGTCTCTAATAATAATACGCCGAAAACAAGCTCAATCTTTCATTATATGCAGTTTTTAGGTGAAAAAAATGACAGCATACGCGCCTACAAGCTAATAAACTACCATATTTTATGCGGTTAGGGGTGGTGCCGGACTCTGAACATGTATATGAAACCTCGACTTTCACGCTCCCTGCAGCGATTTATAGCAGGTGTTGTTGTGGCCTGTGCCTGTACGGTGCAGGCTGAGGATTTGACCTGGAATGGTGAAGTGAATACCAACGTGTGGAATACGGATGCTTCCAATACGCCTTGGTTAACCGCCACACCGGCTGCCGCCCCGTTTACCACAGGCGATAATGTGACCTTTGCGGTGCCTGCGGGTTCGGTGGTGGATACCGTGATGGTGGGTGAGGCCTTGGAGGCCGGTACGGTTACGGTGAATGGCGCCTACACCTTTACCACAACGGCTGAAAGCTCCATTGCCGGTGAGTTTGCGGGCAATGGTTCCATCAGCAAATCCGGGCAGGAGCTCCTTACGCTTGAAGCTGCCGACACCACAGCGGATGGCCCTGCGCTTTCGGTGAACGAGGGCAATCTTGCATTGTCCGGCAGTGGCTCCTTTAAGGGTGTTACTGCGATGAATGAGGGTACAGAGTTGACCGTGACTGAGGGGGCAAATATCAGCTTCTCTAAGGCGGTGACAGGTACAGATGTTGCCTTGCAGGGTAACATGGCTTTGGCGGAAGGTGATTCCGTACTCCATAGCCTCAATGGCTCCGGTGGCTTGTCTGTGGCACAGGGTGCCTCTTTGTCTCTTTCTGCGGATTCTGCAGTGGGCACTCTGGATAATGCCGGGGCTGTTAGTTCTACAGCTAATCTGCTGATTGATAAAGCTGTGGAAAATGGTGGTGCCGTGGATGCTGCTCGTTTAATCTTGAATGAAGGCGGTGCTTTCACCACGCTCAAAACGGACAATTTGGTGCTGGGTGCCGAACTGACGCAGGATTCCCCCGTTGTAACCACTACAACGCTTGGCGCTTCAACTGCCGACACCATGGAGATTGACGTGGCTAAGGTGGTACGCGCTTCCGGTGAGTATACTTTGGTGAGTACGCAAGATGCCGGTGATACCGTGTACACCCTCACGGAAGATACTACCGCCCGCTATTTGAATGATGGCTTTATTGCCACCTTGGAACAAACGGAAGGTGCCTTGGTGCTGACCTTGGATACGACCAACTCCGGTTATTACCAGCGCAATACCACTTCTGCCAATGGTCAGGCCGGTGCCGCGTTGATGGATGAAGCATTCGGCGAGCTGGATCCGCAGGCCAACAGCGAGCGCTACCCCGATTTGGCTGAGGTGCTGAATGCAATGGATAGCTACATTGCCGGGGACGATGCTCGTGGTGCAGACGCTTTAGCTGCCTCGGTGGCCGGCTCCGGTATTGCGAACCTTAATATTGCTTGGCGTGGGCAGATGGAGCGCCAGCTGCGCAGTATTCGTAATCGTACAACGATGTTCAACGGCGGTGTAGGGTGCCCCCAACCCGTTGTTTACGACCCCAAGGGTGGCATGCCGCCTGTAGAGCCCCAGTACACCATGTGGGCCAATGCGGAAATTGACCACAGCAAGCTTGACGGTGGCAGCACTACTCCCGGCTATTCCCTCAATAGCATTGGCGGTACGGTGGGTTTTGCCATGGTGGCTGATAAGGATTTGACTGTTGGTGCTGCCTTTACCGGTATGCACGGTCGACTCGGTATCAAAGGCTATGGTAGTGATGCCTCCGGCGATATGAACTCCTATTACGGATCGATTTTCGGCCGTATGGATAGCGGTTGCTGGAGCCATACGCTTATCGGCAGTGTAGGCTTTGCAGACATGAAGCTGAATCGTCGTGTATCCATGCCCGATGCCGCATACAGTACCCATGGCAGCACCAATGGCCTGAGCTTTGGCGTGATGTACGAGGTAGCTCGCAGCTATAAGCTGAATATGGATTCCATTGCTCAAGCCTGGTGGCAGCCGGTGTTCAATGTGTCGTACATCCATAGCCAAGTGGATGGATACACGGAAAATGGTTCCGATGCCGCTTTGCAGGTGGGTAAGCAGGAGAGCAACAATGTTATCTTTGGCTTAGGTGCACGCATGCAGGGTATTGTAGGGCAAAATTGGCTTAATACTCCCGCCATGATGGAAACCCGCTTGATGGGTAAGGCTATGGCCGGCCGCCGCGAGGGTAGCGCCCGTGTGGGTATTCCCGGCTTGGGGGATATGAGCTCTGTGCGCGGAGCCAAACCCGGCGCCTGTGGCGTGGAATTGGGCGTTGGGTTTAGTGTGCCGCTGGGCAGAAATTACGGCTCCATTATCATGGATTGCTCCGCTGAGTTCTTCTCCGACCAAACTACGGTCAATGGTACTCTCGGTTACCGCTTGGATTTCTGATTCCTCTTTCCTTACGGGCTGACATCATAAAAGGAAAATCCCGCAGGTACGCTTCGTGCAGCGTGCCTGCGGTGATTTTTTTGCGTGGCGGCTTATTCCGCTGCCGTCAATTTCATGTCAACGCGCACGCCGTTGAGCGGAAGGCGAGAGGGGTGGTCGCCAAGGCGGAGCATGATTTGCCCGTTGGTGAAGGTACCGGAGCGGGTGACGGGGCGCCCTTGTGCATCATGTTGTGTGCTGTCAATGGCAATCGTAAGCGGGCCGCCTGTCAGCTCTGCCTCACTGCCCTCTGCTGAAAGCGTGGAGAGAAGGAGCGTTGTGGCACTATCGGAGGCTGCGCCCCATGTGCCGCCCATGTTAAGCTCGTATGTTTTATGATCGGTGCCTGTTTGCGTCACGCTGCCGCTCAGGGTTCCCCAGCCTAACCCTGCTGTTGTTTGAGTGCAGAGAAGCACGACCTTGTACGAGGTATCGGCATATTCCGGCGCCCAAATGAACGTCAATTCGCATGCCTGACACTCTGCAGGAATCAGCTCCAAGGGCCCCGCGGCTCCTTCTGCTGCGCTTCCGCCACCACCTCCTCCGCACTGGGTTAATCCGCCCATGCAGGCTAAGCCAACAGCAACTGTGCTCCAAAATTTGATGGATGAAAGCATGTTATTAAGTTTGGTTGAAGTGAAAAATGATGTTAGTGGGTAACTTCTACGGGCTCAAAGGGCTTTTCTTCGGTTGTATACTCCTGAATTAGCTCGAAGGGGAGCATGATGGTGTATATGGCAGTATTGATGGTGATGAAGGTAGGAATTTCAACACCCCAAGAGGCCCAGTAAAGCGGTTTGACCATGTAGTGCAGAAGAGAGTATCGATAACGGTGATTCAAGTTAGGATAGCAGTCCTCTAACTTGTACGTTTGTCCTTTCCAATCGCCGCTGGTGTAGCGCTTAGGGTTGGGCGTGCAACGTGTAGCCTTTGCAAAATCAAACTCTGCTATAGGAATCAGCTGAGGCGTATCCTCCGGTGCTTTCTCTGTTTTGACTTGCAGCGAGTTCTCTACATAGTAGGGATTCATGAGTACCATGTATGTCTCAATCGGCGCGGCATCCAGCTTCTCTTTTGTCCAAGTGTTCAGGTCGATAGCGGCAGAATGATTTCCCCAACCACTCCAAACAAGCAGCCCGGATTCTTCCTTCATAAATTTCAGGTCGAGCTGCATGTAGTAGTTGTCACCCAAGCGATACACTATCAAATCTCGAGCGGATTTGGCATTATTTTGAGCAACTAAGGGGCGCTCCTTGCCCACGGTGTCAAGCGCGTGCGGCAGATTAATCATAAAACAGCCGTTCAATATCAAAGCGCATACTGCACTGAGAATCAAAAATGGTAATCCTCGCTTCATTCTCTTTCTTATAGCAAATAATGCCCCTTCTCGCAAGAAATAAGTGGTCGTCCGCCATCAGATTTTTTTGCTTGAAGGTGCATGGTTAAGTTGCTACAATAGCGTGCAAATCAAAGCAAAATTATGAAATTACGTACCATCATTACAGCTCTTGCCTTGTTGGCAGTACCCGTCGTAAGTGCCGCCCCGAAAGCCAAAGCTCCCAAAACTCTGCCCGGAGGGTGGGTTTATGAATGGGGCGATGAATTCAATGGCTCCAAACTCAACGAGAAAAAATGGGCATACGAGCTCGGGGTGGTTCGCAATCCCGGTGCCTCACAGGCCTATACCAAGGATTGTGTGAAGGTGCGTAACGGCAAGCTTATCCTTAGCTCTGTAGCCAAGAAAACCCCGAATTGTGTGTACAAGGAAGGTTCTGAGCATTGGATGGAGAAAATCAAATATCAGCCCTTTGCCAGTGGCTCTGTAACCACCCGCGATGTGAAACACTTTGAGGCTCCCGGCCGATTGGAGTTCCGTGCCAAGGTGCCCCGCGCCAAGGGCGTGTGGCCTGCTATTTGGACAATGCACGTCAATAAATACGGCTGGCCTGCCAACGGCGAAATTGATATTTTGGAGCACATTTCTCAAGAGCCGAATACCTGCTATTCCATTTTCCGTTGGGGTGTAAATGGTGGTAACGAAGAGCACAAAGTGGTGCGTACCACGAACTTCCAGGATTACAGTAAGGCCTTCCATACCTATGTGTTGGAGTGGGATGAAAACATCATGCGCATTCTCATTGATGACAATGAGGTGGGCCGCGTGAATATAGCCGATGCTAATTATCCGGATGGCGGTAATCCCTTGCGCACCCCGTGCTACATTATCATGAACACCGCTATCGGTGGGCAGGGAACCTGGCCCGAAACCGCCGACCCGAAGGATTATCCCGTCAAGTTCGAGATTGACTACGTACGCTATTACACCAAAAAGTGATATTAATGTACAATTGACAAGGTACAATGTGCGATTTTTCAGTTAGGCGGCTGCGCCACTGATAGGGGGGCAGAGCTTTGCCTTTCCTGCGACCGACAGGGAGCGAAACTGTTCAACCGTACATTGTACATCGTAAATTGTAAATCCGGCAGCGCTTCACTGAGCACCGGCTTTTTTCAAGAGCTCGCGTTTGGTGGGAGTAGTGGCATAGAGCAACGGGGTAAAGCCGTGGCGGTTGGTGGCGTTTACTTGGGCTCCGCGCTCTATTAAATGCCACACAAAAAAGTCCTCGCAATCAGAGCGCGCCGCCTGCATGAGCAGGGTAGTGCCTTCGGCATCGGCCATATCGGGCTCCGGCCATACTTGGAGAATCCTCCGGAAGCGCTCTTTGTTGCCCGCCTTCATGGCTTGGCAAAGTTCTGTATATGCCGCCGCTGCGGAGGTGGGGAGGGTGGGCGCGTTGGTCAATCGATTCACAATTTCCTGTGCATCCGGACCGGCACCCATAGCTGCTTGTAGGGTGGTGGGGCCGTTGCGCCGCTTAAGATTAGGGTTAGCCCCATGCTCCATCAGCAAATTAAAGACCGCACAATCCGCATATTCCGCCGCCAAAATGGTGGCTGTATACCCGGATTTATCCATCAGGTTCGGGTCTGCGCCCGCTCGCAACAGAAGTTTGACAATGTCGTAGCCACCGGATTCCACCGCAGTCATCAGAGCTGTCTGGCCATGCGCTGTTTTTGCATTTACATCTGCCCCGGCCTCAATGAGAAAAATAATAAAACTGCGGAATCTGCCCACAATGGCCGTCTGTAAAGGAGTGCGCCCCTGCATATCCAATGCCGGAGCAGAAAGCGCCGCCGGATTTCTTGCCGCCTTTGCCACGTGGTTGAGAAGCGATTCCGCAATCGCTCGGTCCGATGCATTGGCTGCGTTTCTGGACAAATGCGAGGAAAAGGCAATAGCATCATCCAAGGTTTTAATAGGAATGGAATGCAGCTCATGGCGCGAGATGGCAGGCAACACGGATAACAACTCCAACGCCGCCCCCGTATTACCGGCGGCAATAGCCGTGCGCAAGGGTAAATTATTGTTCTCATCTGCCTTAGCACCCTGTTTCAGCAACTCACTCACCAAGGAGCGGCTTCCGCCTGCAGCGGCATACACCAGCAAAGAGCGCCCGGCCTTATCCGGCGCCATATCCGCTTTTCCGCCCAACAAACGGCAGGATTCCGCATCGCCCGCCGCGGCGGCCAACATGGCGGCACACACGCCTTGTTTATTGCGTGCCCCCGCCTGCGCACCTTTGAACAGCAGCAGCCGCACAATACTCGTTGCTCCTTGGGCTGCGGCGGTCATCAGTGCCGTATTGCCTGAGGCATCCGCCGCAGTGGGTTTTACCCCCATAGCTAAAGCCGTTTGCACCAATTCAATTTCGCCACCTTGTGCGGCAGCCATCAGCAAATCGTACCTATCGCGTGTAAGCAGCAAGGGCTTGGCACCACGCCCCAGTAGCTCATGAAACATCAGCACATTGCCCCCACGCGCCGCATACAGAATCGCCGAGTGCCCCAGCTTATTCAACGCATAGGCATCTGCTCCGCTTCGGATTACCGCTTGGCAAATCTGCGGGTTTCCGCCCATGCAGGCGTAGTGATACAGCGGGGTGCCGTTGTTGTCGGTCTCGCGCTGCGCCTGCGGATTCTGCGCCAATACCGCCTTAAAAATCCCTTCATTTCCGCCGGCTGCCGCCAGCATCAGCAGGTTGACTTTACCCGGGGCAAGCAGCCGTGGCTGCGCATTGCGCACATGCCATAAATCATGGAACTGCTCGGCATCTCCGGCGGCAGCGGCCAGCATCAGGGCCGTCATGCCCTGCTTATTGCGGGTATCCACCGGGGCACCTAAGCGGATTTGCTCAATCGCGGCACGCAACAGGCGCGTATGCCGTTGCTGGAAGCTATTTTTGTGGGGCGCTTCCGTAGCATGGCGAGACTCCGCCTCGGGCACTGCCTCCACCCACTGCGCGTTTGCCAAAGCAAGGAGCGCGCAGAAAAGCAGGGGAGCAACAGTGGAAACCGGGCGGAGCATGCCGTTATTCATTATTGAATGCCGCTGCGCTTGAGCAAGGCTGAGGGATCCGGGTCTCTCTGCATGAAGTCGCGGTACAACTCTGCCGCCGGACGACTGTTGCCGCGAGACAAAATGCAGCGGCGGAAGTCGCGCCCGGTGGCGCCGTTAAAGATACCCTCATTGGCAAAGCGAGAGAAGGCATCCGCCTCCAGCATCTCAGCCCACTTGTAGGAGTAGTAACCGGATTCATAACCGCCGTTGAAAATATGCGAGAAGCAGCGCAGGCAGCTGTTTCCCTTTTCGGTAAGAGCAATGCGGTAATCGGCCAAAATCTCGCGGTCCACCTCCTCAATATCGCGGCCCAGGTACTGTTCCGTGTGGGTGTGGAGCTCTAAATCAATCTTGCCGAAGCAAAGCTGGCGCATGAAGAAGGAGGCCTCGCCATAGGTGCGGGCGGCCAGCATCTTTTGCTTCAGCTCTGCGGGCATTACCTCGCCCGTTTCCCAATGGCGGGCAAAGCGGTCCAGCGCCTCGCTTTCCCAAGTCCAGTTCTCATTAATCTGGCTCGGCAGCTCCACAAAGTCCCAAGCCACATTGCAACCGGCCAGGGCCTCTACCTCCACATTGCTCAGCAACTGGTGCAGCAAGTGCCCGAACTCGTGGAAGACCGTCTGCACCTCGCGGTGGTTGAGCAGGGCGGGCTTGTTGCCCACGGGCTTGCTCATATTGCCGCACATCAAGGCCAAGTGGGGCAAACGCGGGGCTCCGTTTTGGCCGGGTAGCCCGCAAGCCAAGCAATCCATCCAAGCGCCATCGCGCTTCGTTGCACGCGGATACCAATCGGCATAGAACGAGCCCAAATGCTCGCCGCTCTCTACATCGTGCACCTCATAAAAGAGGACCTCAGGGTGCCATACCTCTACAGCGCCCTCCGGTAAGCTCTCGCCCTCAGCAATGCAGGCCGTGGGCTTTTGGGTGAGCCGAATACCGTACAGCTCGGAGAAGATGGAGAACATGCCCTCCAGCACACCATTCATCGGGAAGTAGGGGCGCAGCTCCTCGCTGTCAAAGTCATACAAAGCCTTGCGGCGCTTCTCCGTCCAGTAGCCCACATCCCAAGGCTTCATCACCGGCATACTCTCGCCGCTTTGCTCTTCGGCAAAGGTGCGGATGGCCTCCTGCTCGGCCAGGAAAGCGGGTTTCACGCGGTCGTGCAGGTCGTTGATGAAGTTCAGCGCCGTGGTGCCGTTGCCGGCCATGCGGCGGGCCGTAACATAGTCAGAGTACTTCTCGTAGCCCAGCATGGCTGCCTTTTCGGCACGCAGAGTCAAAATCTCCTGAATCAGCTCCGTGGTATCATGCTCGCCGGTGCACTTGGCATTCACCGCATGCCAAATGCGGCTGCGCAGCGCCTCGTTGTCGGCGTAGGTAAGCACCGGCTGAATCGAGGTAAACTGGAGCGAGAAACGCCACTGCGGTTCTTCCTCGGTGCCGTAGCCCTTTGCCAAAGCGTCTTGGCGGGCATTCTCCTTGGCAGATTCCGGCATGCCCACCAGCTCGTTGGAGTCTGCCGTTACATACTCCCAAGCGTTGGTGGAGTCCAGCACGCGCTCACCGAAGCTCTGGGAGAGCATAGCCAGTTTGGTGGAAATCTCGGTAAAGCGCACCTTCTGCTCATCCGTCAAATCGGCGCCGTTCTCACGGAAGTCGCACAGCGTTTCTTGGATAAAGCGCTGCTTTACCTCGCTCAGTTCAGCCACCCACGGCATAGCAGCGGCCTTCTTCAGCACGGCATACAAGCGCGGATTGAGGGTAACACTAGAGGAGAAAATCACCACCTCCGGCATCAGCTCATTAATCACCTCGCGAATCTCCGGGCTATCCATCACGCTACTCAGGTGGTGCAAGCGGTGCCAGCCGCGTGTTACCTCAGCGCCGGAGGCCTCTAAGGCGGCAAAACTGTTTTCGTAGGTAGGCTCTTCCACGCAGCAAATGGCCTCCACGGCCTCCTTGGCGTGTTCAATCGCCTCACGAATCTCCACACGCGCACGCTCCGGGGTTAGCTTGCTCCATTCCACTAACAATGCACTATTCAAAAAAGGTTTCTCACTCATGATACCTACACTATAACACTCCCCCGTTGAATGTGCAAGACGTATCCGCCCCCAATCGCGTCATTTATGATATTGAAGGTTGAAAATTGAATGGTGAAAGTAGGGGGGCGGAGTTTATCCTCTCCCTTCTCATACTAAAAAGCTATGTTTAAGTTTTTAGTTGATAGTCCCACAAATAGCAATTTGTGGGGCGCATTGATGTGAGCGCAGCGAACGGAATTTAAGAGCCCCGGGTGAGGGGCGATAGCTCAGTAGCCCGACGCGTTAGCGTCGGGTTTTGGTGATAAACAGTATTGGAGCCCCGTTCTAGGGGCGGCAGAGAACGAGTGAACGGTATTAACTTTTACCAAGGAATATGAGTATGCACAAAGCTTTGTTTTTCAATGAAACTCATACCCCAACCCACAGCTTTCTGCCGCCCCTCAACCGGGGCTCCAATCATTTCCCATCGGGTACCCGGAGCTAACGCACCGGGCTATTACGCTACCGCCCCCATACGGGGGCTCAGAATTTGGCTCGCTGCGCTCGCGGTATTTGGGAGAAGGAACGGCTTTCGCCGTGGTGAAGAATGCCCGTTGGGCATGGTGAAGAATCTGCCTGCGGCAGATGGTGAAGAACAGCTTGCGCTGTAGTGAAGAACGCACCTGCGGTGCGTAGTACGGCGGGCCGACAAACTATCATTTGGCAACTAAACACAGGAACAGAGCGTACTAAAAAATGGCCACCGCGTTATTGCGCGGTGGCCATGGCATAAAAACAATGTTGCGTAGCAATTATTTTACAACCGTGGGAGTAACGGTGGCGGCAGAGCCGTTCACAATCACCTTCACGGGCTCGGGGTTGGCAGAGGTGGTGGTCAGCTTGTAGTCAGTAACCTTGCCGTTCTTCCACTTCATATCAACCGTAATGTTGCCACGAGCACGAATACCCTTAACCTTGCCATCCTTCCAAGCGGCGGGCAGGGTGGGCAGTAGCTCAATCTGTCCGGCATGGCTCTGGATGAGCATCTCGCTCATGCCGCCGGTCATACCGAAGGTGCCGTCCATCTGCATGGGCGGATGGTTGCCGAAGAGGTTATCCAACAGGTTGTAGCGAATGTAATGCTGTACCATGCTGTAAGCCTGCTCGGTATGGCCAAAGCGGGCCCAAAGGGCCGTGCGCCACGGCCAAGTCCAGCTGCGGCGATTATCGCCGGAGAGACCGCGCAGCTCCAAGCTCTTCATGGCAGCCTTAGCAAACTCCGGTGTTTTGGCCATAGAGATGGTGGTGCCGGGGTAAACGCCAATGAGGTGAGAGGTGTGGCGCTGGCCGTTCACCATGTTGGGGCGGTCCACAATCCACTCCTGCAGGTAGCCGTCGCGGCCAATGCGGTTGCCCACCAAGCGGTCGCGCTTGTCGGCCAAGGTATCGGCCCACTCTTTGTCCGTGCCAAGAATTTCGGCAGCCTTAATGGTGTTGTCAAACAGCTCAAAGATAAGCTGCTGGTCGTGGGCGCAGCCGTCTTCCACAGGGCCCCACTCGTGAGACCAACCCAAGGGGCATACCAAAGAACCGGCCTTAATCTCGCCCAGCTCGGGGTGCTCTGCCACTGTCAGCGGCTTTTCAGAGCCCTTGCCGTTGGGTTGGGTCATCAGGCCCTCACCGTTGGCTCCTACCTCCTTCAGCTCGTCTTCCCAGTAGTAGCAAATGTTTTTCAGCAGCGGGTAAGCCACATTCTTCAGGTACTCTTTATCCTGCGTGTACAGGTAGTGGTCCCAAATGTGCAGAGCATACCAAGCGTTGACGGGCGGGTTCCACTTAATCCAACCGCCGCCGCCCCAGGGGTTCTGGGAGATACGCGTGGTCCAGCCGCGCACATGGCTGCCGAACTCGGCCTTGGTCATCTCGTGCAGAGGCTTCTCCATGGCTTTAATGAAGTCGATGAGAGGCTGGTGACACTCCGAGAGGTTGGCCACCTCGGCACCCCAATAGCACATTTGCAGGTTAATATTGTTGTGGTAGTCGCAAGCCCAGGGAGCATGCACCTTGTCGTTCCAAATACCCTGCAGGTTAACGGGCAGGTTGCCGGGCTGAGACCCGGAGATGAGCACGTAGCGGCCATACTGGTAAATGGTGGCCTCAAGCTCGGGGTCCGGCTTGCCGTGCTGGCGGTACAGGGCCAAACGCTCATCCGTAGCCAACTTGGATACCTCTGCCGGGCTCTTGCCTAAGTTAATGCTCAAGCGGTTGTAGTAAGAGGAGTAATCCTCACGGTGAGCCTTGCGCAGCTCCTTAAGACTCTTGCCTTCCACGGCTTTCAGCACAGCCGTGTTGGTGGCAGCGGGGGATTCGCCCTTCCAGTTAGACTCGTAGTCCATCTTATAATCTGTAGCAAGAGAAACAAGAATGACCACAGAATCCGCACCCTCCACGTGCACATAGGGCATGTGCTCCGTCTTGTACTCGGGCATCATGGCATCCTTGGCGCGGGGCGGGTGAGTGTAGGTCACGTTCACCGTGCCGGCTTGGCCTCGCACGGTAGCTTTGCCACCGCGTACGCGTACCTCGGCACGCCCTTCAAACTTCTCGCCATTGGGCAGGGTACCGCTCATCACGATGGTGTTGCCGCTCACGCTGTAGTCTACCGTGTGGTAGGGAGTGAGGGCAATGTCTGCCGTAATGCTGCCTTTCTTATCTGCCTTGGCAGAGTACACCAGCACATTGTCGGGGCGGCTTACAAAGCACTCGCGCTGGTGGCGGGTGCCATCTGCCGAAAATTCGGTGTAGGCAGCACCTTTCTTCATGTCCAACGTGCGGGTGTAATCCTGCGTGTTGCCCTTAAAATTGAAGCTGACGTACAGATTGCCAAAGGGCTGGTAGCTGCCAAAATCATTCTGCCCGGCATTGGGGCCGTAGGAGTAATTGTAGCCGTTTCTCACCTTGTTGGGGCCGCCGGACCACAGGCTCACCTCGTTAAGGTTAACGCGGTCCAACTTGTCGCCACCGAACACCGTGCCGCCAATGCGGCCGTTACCGACGGGAAGGGATTGGCTTTCCCATGCATCGATACGGCTTTTGCCTTGCATGGGGTTATAGGCTGTTTTGCCCGGAATATTGCCGGCGTAGGCGAAAGGCAGATTAGCGCCGTCAACGCAGGCCGGTTGTTTGTACCAGAGCAAATCAGAGGAGCCGGACTTTTCTGCAGCTACGCCGATTGCGGCTGAGCAGAGGGTCAGGGTTGTGATGCAGTGGGTTATGTTCATGATGGTATGGATGATAAAAAAACTGTTCTTAAGTACTGTAAATAATTTCTATGCGCAAGGCCGTATCGCCCAGGTGAATAACGGTGCCGTCGTACACGGGTGCCTGCGGGTTATAGCTGTTCAGGTGGTGTTCGTTCACCTGAATACCGTTAGTGGAGTTCAAATCTGAGATAACAAGCCCCGTCGCCCCCAGCTCTATGCAGGCGTGCGTGCGCGAAACACCGTTTTCCGGCAATTGTAAATCGGTGCTCTCGGGGTCGCGCCCAATGGTAATGCCTCCCTCTCTTGCCAACATGGAGAACGGTACATAGTGCTCCCACGGCTCGCCGTCGGATAACAGCCCGAACAAGCGCAGCTTGCCGTTGACAGATTGTCGCCCCATAAAGCACACCCGGTGCTGGTTTTCCGCCTCGGTGCAAGGGGGCAAGCCCTTACCTAAGGACCACTTGCGGCGCAGCGGGTGGTGAATGGGCAGGGGTTCAATGTGGATGGGGTCCTGCTGGCGCTCTTGCTCCACATTCAAGCTGCGGGTAATGGCGGCAGAGGTGTTCATGGTTGCCGCTGTATGTGTGTCAGCATAAAAGGATTGGCGCTCAAACAAGAGACGCGAGTGCACGCCCACGAGCTCGGCATGAGCCTCCTTCAGCTCACTCTCCAGCTCTTGAATGCGCTGCGCCAAGGCCGTTGCTCTTGCCTCCTCGCTTCTGGTCTCTCCTGCGTTCATCCTCTACCATACTATCATACATGCCCCCCCGCCTGCAACACAAAAACACGAATGGCCTTCAATAAAAGGAAACTGAAGGGAAAAGATGATGTGCAATTTGTTCAACTCCCTTCGCAGGTGGGACAAAACAAATATCCGAAATCTAAAGTCCAAAATCCCTTTTTTCTGCTTGACATGCCGTTGTGGGGGTGCTAATGAATAAGCACCATGACAGTACGAACTATTTTCAGCCGTATTGGATTGCTCTCTTTGGGCTTATTGCCCGTGGTGCCTGCCGCCATGGCAGTAACAGTCGCTGCCGGTGCTGTAGCCGGTGCAGAGGAGCTTCCTGCGGACGTGATGTCCGCCATACGCAATGGAGATTATAACGCCGTGCAAAGCGCCCTCGTGGCAGCTTTGAAGGGCAAGGAGATAACCCCGCAATCTGCCGATGTGTTGCAGATGGCCATGCTTCTGGAGGTGATACGCACCACCGATGCCGGGGTGATGACCACTTTTGCCGCAGAGTCGGACAAAAAGAAGAAGTTTTTAGCAGAGTTTGCCACCGATGCCGACTGGCAGGAGCTGTACCTCGGCTGCGGCCTTGTGCCGTATCATACCGATATGGGTATCGATGTGCTCTACCGCATTTGGCAAGAGGAAAAGGGCAAGGTGAAGAACAAGGGCTTGGCTGTGGCATTGGCCTCCGTATGGGGCGGTGGTGAGACAGACCCGAACCCGCCCATTGCCAAAAAGAATCCCTCTCGCTATAATCCCGTGTGGCGTTACAACTTCTTCCAGAAAAACGCCAAGCGCGGTCTGTTACATCCCGGTTACAAGAATCTGCGCCCCTGGGAGCTGCGCTTTACCGTAGGTATTCCGCAGCAGGACTGGGACGACCAGTCATTTGAATGGGCTTTGGAGAATATCAACGTGCCGTGGGACCGTTATGATTATGCCTGCTGGGCTGCCATTTATACGGATCCGTCCCTCTTCGGTGATTCCGTGCAGGGCGGTATGTACAATTATCCCTATGCCGATATCAGCTGGGCAGAGGCCACCCACCGCAACGGCGGTGTGTGCGGCGCTATGTCTCACTTAGGTTGTGTGGCTGCTATGGCTCACGGTATCCCCGCTTACACAGTAGGCCAGCCCGGCCACTGTGCATACGGTTTCCGCATTAAACGCGGCGACTGGCGTGGTGGTTTCGGTGGCCCGGATGGCGGTATGCATAACCGCATTTTCGGTAATCAGGCTCCCACCTCTTACCTGTTAATGGAGACGGTATATAAGGATGATGCCACTATTGAGAAGGCCTATCGCCACAGCTTCTGCGCCAAGGCACTGGATGCCGTGGGCGATAAAGATGGCGCTATTGCTATGTGGGAAAAGACGCTGGAAATCTCCCCCCTGCATCCGTTCTTCCGTGCTTCTTACCACAAGTTGCTCAAAGAAAAGGGTATTACCCCCGATCAAGCCTATGATTACCTCTCAAAGGTGATTCCGTTGTACGAAAACAATGGTTTTGCTTCCATTGACATGGCTAAGGACTTGAAAGATTCCGTAGCCGCCATGACCGATGAGCAGAAAGCCGACCTTTACGGCAAGATGCACAAGGTAATCTCCGGCACTCCCTCCTCTTGGGCGGTGAATATTGAGCCGGTGATGAAAGAGCAGGCTGAGTCTCTCAAGACGGATGCTGCCCGCGAGCAGTATTTGGCTGCCTTGTTTGCCACTCACATGGGGGCAGAAGATGCCACCACCTTCGGTAAAGTGCTGGAGTGGGGTGTTAAGACCTATGTTGAGGGCGGCAATGAGGCTGTATTCAGCAAGGCGTTCTCCAAGGCTGCTGCCTCTGCCGGTAAGGGCGGGAAGATGGACGATGAGCAGACCAAAAAGATGGTGGCTGCATACAATAAGGCCATCATTGCTGCCGAGCAGGCTCGTTCTGCTGCCGCATTCCGCTCCATTACCGAAGCCGCCGTTAAGGTTGCCGGTAAATGCCCCGTCAATATCGAGCTTAAAGCGGCCAAGGAGCTGCCCGGTAAGGTTGCCGAGGCTGCCATGTTCCGCATCTCCACCACGTCTAACTACGATTCTCCGGCATGGCATGCCGACATTACTGCCCCCACCGGTGGTAAGTGCCACACCGCCAAGGAGGAAAAACCACACATGATTGTGGAGCTGCCGGAGCGTAAGTCACTCACCGGCTGCATTATCCGCAAGAGCGATGGCAGCGAGCACCGCATGAAGAAGGCTACTGTTTACACCAGTGAAGACGGCGCTACTTGGAAACCGCGTGAAACAACGGACAACATGCCCAAGGAGTGGGTGGTGAAGTTTGCCGACGGTACGCCCGGTAAGTGGGTCAAGGTAGAGTTTGAAAACGCTGCCCCCGACTTCGCTCACATTTCTCATTTCGTCATTTACACCAAATAACCCCCAGCATATAAAGATATGAAACATATTGTACTTTCAACGCTGCTCCTGCCGGGGGCCATGTTGGTTAGTGAGGCCGCTACGCTGTCTTTCCCCGAGGTGCCGGCTGCCAAAGAACAGGCTGCCAAAGAGGGTAAACCCTGCTTGGTGCTCTGGTATGGCTCCGATTGGCAACCCAAGGTAAGAGAGTTCTGCAAAGCATGGGAGGCTGTTGCCAAAGAGCACGGCAACACCTTCGTCTTTGCCCAGTTTGACGATAAAACCGGCTTGAATGTGGATGTGCGCAAAAAGGTGCTGCCTATCGAGCATTATAACCTGCCCGCTGTGGTTTTGTTGGCTCCCGATGGCACCTTTATGGCTGAGTACGACGGTGCACAGGTAAGCCAATCTCCTGAAAAGGTGATGAAAAAGCTCACCAAGTTGGCAGAAAAAGCCCCCGAGTTTGCCAAATTGGCACAGGAGGCTGCCAAAGCCACCGGCTTGGATGCAGCTAACGCCGCCGGTAAAGCTTTGGAGCTGCTGCCCGTGCAGTTTGCCGTGCGTTGCGGTGCTCTCACCGGCATTATTCGCAAGCAAGACCCGCAGGATGAAACCGGTTACAAGTCTCTCTTTGCCATGGACCACCTGGCCATGTATGGCGAGATTAAGGGGATTCTCCACGGCGGTAAGGACGGCAAGCTGAGCGGCAAAGACCGCAAGTTTGACGAGGCCGAGGCCTACGTTCGCGAGATGTTGGACAAAAAGCTCATGACGGAGGACAAGTACCGCCACCGCCGCCAACAGTGGCTGGCCGGTTTGGCCTATGTGCTGCGTGAGCGTATTGTCTCTAACTCCACCCCCGAGAACCGCGATACCCGCCCCATCCTCAAGGTGTACAAGGAGCTTATCAAGCTTGACCCCGATACCCAGTTGGCCAAGGGCGCTAAGCGCTGGATTCACTACTGGGATCCGGATACCGTCACCATTATCAAGAACAATTTCTACGAAAGCGGTGACCAAACCCTCGGTTTCGAGAAAGATTGGCGTGTGGATGTTACCAAGTCCATTGACGGCGCCGGTACTTACACCTTCTCCCTGATTCCTGTGGACAACGGCGGTATGGTAACGCGCAATTACCGCCTTTTGGTCAATGGTAAGGAGGTGGCTAAGGCCGATGCTCCTGCCGATAAGAACACCAAGACAGTCAAGTTCAACGTGCCTTCCGTGCCCAAGGGTGCAACGGTAGAGGTGCAGCTCACCGCCCGTTGTAACGATGGCTGGTTCGGTTGCTCCGGCCACATCGAGATGAAGAAAGACTGATTCTTCGGTTCAACTTCCGTTTTCAGCGCACGCGCCCCATATACCGGCTCGTGCGCTGTTTTTTGTGTTGTTTTGAATTAATGGATATGGTAAAGTAATAGCATGATAGTTCCAAGCAAATTTGTGCGGGCGTTGCCGCCTGCCGTGGGGAAATGTTTTAAGAAATGGGCAGAGTACATGTATCAATCCGTTCCGTTTCAGTTGGCAGATAGCCCTATTCATTCTACGGCTCACTGTGAAAGAGTGTTGCTGTATGCGCTGCTCATCGGTGCGGTTGAGCTTGGGGACGATTCCCGCGCCCTGACCATCTTGGCTCATGCCTCCATCTTTCACGATACCCGCCGCGAAGATGAGGGAAAAGATACCGGCCACGGTGCCCGCGCTGCCGCCTTTTATGAGGAATTCTGTAAAACGCATCCGGAGCTTACTTTCTTGCCCGAAGCCGCGTGCCTGATGCGCTGGCACGACCGCCACGATGAACGCGGCGAGGAGGCTATCCGTGCAGCATTCCCGGATTCTGTGGACGCGGTGGTGCATCTCTACAAGATATTCAAAGATTCTGATGCGCTGGACCGCTGGCGCTTGGGGCGTTGGGGGCTGAATCCGGACTATTTGAGAACGGATAGAGCCCTGGCTTTGGTAGACTTTGCCCGCAAACTGGTGATGCTGACAACGGTCAAGTAATTCCGCGTTTTTTTGCTTTCTATGGTGTAATGTAACGGTATAATACCCTATATGAAATTTTCTACCCTGATAGCCTCCCTTTTGTTGATTGCTGCCCCTGTGTCATCTGCCATTTGCACCAAAGATGAAGAGGCTCGTGTATATGCCATGATGCAAGCTGCGGAGAACTCGCATGAGCTGTTTTTTGCCGAGCTGTGTGCACGGAATATAGGCATTATACTGTCCCCCTTGCAGTGGGAGGATGAAAGCGAAGAGTTCGGCCGTTCATCTTATGACCGCACGGAGGAATATATGGAAACCCGCTCCGTAGAGTTGTACAACATTTTGCATAGTGGTGATACGGTGGAGAAAAAGATACAAGCCTACCGAGAGGTGTTGCGTGCTCACCCTGAGATGGCGGAAGAATTCATGGAAAATCTGCTGATGCAGTATTACTTGGTGGGGAAAAAAGAGCATGAATCCGTGCAGCCGCTGCCGCACACGCGTGAGGAGTATCGGCAGATGGCAGAGCAGTTGTTCCGCACGCCCGGGCTGAATTGGGGGGCGCGTGGTAAGAGCGGTATGACACCTGCCGGGGTGCTGTTTCGTTTTGTTATGGGAACAACGGAGGTAGAGCCGCTGGCAGAGCTGTTTTGTCGCTATGCCTCATTTGATGAGACAGATTGCTTGTTCGACCACCCTCCCGTGGCTTTGGCAACCATGGCAGATTGTCCGCAGGCGTTGCAGCTGTTGTTGGCTCGTGGTAATACCACGCCGGAAATGGCGGCCTATTGTATCCGTATGATGGGTAATACCCATTCTCAGGATGTTATGCCTGATGATGTTGCGGAAGAGTATTGCGGGCTCTTTTATTTGAGTAACGATTCCATGTTCCGTGACCGCTTGAAGTTGAAGTACGCCCAACGGATAAGAGACAGACAACATGGTGATGAATTGCTGGATTTGCTTCTTCCGCTATTGCCGCCTGAGAGCGTGAAGACGGAGACCCCGCCCCCTGTGACTCAGGAAAAACCGGTTCATTCCATGTATCCTGCGTTGCAACGGCGTTGCCCCGGTTTGTTGCCGCCGGTTATACAGGCTGTAGAACCGCCGCAGGAGGATGTTGTAAAGCCGTATGCTGCGTTGGAGAATGAGGAAGAAGAGGCACTTACGCCCATGACGGCAATACCTGATTACTGCGAGGATGAGGTAGAACAAGCCGTGGTACGCATGGAAGCTTTGCTGCGGGCGGATTCTGTAGTTTCCGTCAATCAAGCGGTGTTGGGAGATGATGCGCAGATGGCGAAAGAAGATGCCGAAATGGCTGCCGCCGCTACCGTGCTCTATTGGTATACGTATAAGCATAAGCGGATTCCTGCATGTGTAGCGCGATATGAGCCGGTGCGGCAGTTGGAATCTCCGCTGGAGGAGCTTATTGAAATAGCAGAGGATGCTGATTATACAGCGGAAGATGTGGCGGATTATTTGCAAGTGTTCATTGATGATGAGGTGTTGGATAAATTGAAGGGAGCGCGCTATGCGAAGTGGGAAAAACTGTTGCTGGCACAAACCCGAGAGCTGGATATAGCCGTGCCCTTGCAGTTGCTGGGGAATGAGACGGAGGTGGTTATCTGCGTTTCCGTATCAGATGTCAACAAGGTGCAATCCGTTGTTTATACGCGTGAGGGGCAGGGTGGTGCAGCATGGACTCCGATAGTGCGTTTTCGCTCCTATGTGCCTGTAGGTGGGGCCTCTACCATTTTGCTGGAGCCTGCTTATCAACAACCGGTGGTTTATGCAGAACAGGAAATACATGATTTCATTGAACGAACGCCTATTTTCTATTTGCCCGTGAACGATTTTGCCTTGCAGATAGGGAATACGGTGCGTTATGTGGGTTATGCGCCTGATTATGCCGTGAATGGTGTGACTTTTAAGTGGCGCATTTTTGAAGCAGACGGCTCATTGTCTGCGGATTCTATCCTTGCAGAACCGCAGAAAAAGGTTATTCCCGTTAAGATTCTATTAACGGAATAAGCTTGCGCTCTTATTTACAGAATCTCCTCAAAGAATCCGCCGCCCAATAGGCGCTCCCCGCGGTCGGCATCCGGCGCATAAACGGCGCACACTTGCCCTAGGGCGAGGGCGCGCACGGGGGTGTCAAAGTCCAAGCGATAGCGCCCCGGTGCTATGGGCGTGCAGGTGGCATGCACGGCGGGCATGCGGTAACGGGGCTGCGCCATCACACGCTCGGGCAGGGGTAACAAGGTGTTGTTGACGGAGCCGATGACGGCGCTCTTGGTGTACAGCCCCGGTGTTTCCTCTCCCTCATACCCCAAAATAAGGCGGTTGCGCTTCAAATCTTTGCCTACCACCACATAGGCCACACCCTCGCGGGGGGAGGCCACATGGTGCCCCTTGCGCTGCCCCATGGTGAAGAGGTGCAGGCCATCATGCCGCCCCAACTTGCGCCCTTTGAGGTCCACAATATCGCCGGGGTTATCCGGCAGGTAGTGGCGCAGGAAATCGCTCATCTTCACCTGCCCGATGAAGCAAATGCCTTGCGAGTCTTTTTTTTCGGCATTGGGCAGGGCAAAGCGGCGGGCTATCTCGCGCACCTCGGGCTTGGTGATTTGCCCTACGGGGAAGACGGCGTGGGCCACCTGCTCCGGGCGCATGAGGGCAAGGAAGTAGGATTGGTCCTTGTTGCGGTCTGCCCCGCGCAAAATGTAGCTGCCCTCGCCCTCAATATCCAGCCTGTTGGCATAGTGCCCCGTGGCTACGGAGGAGAATCCTTGCTCCAGCGCGTAATCCAGCAGCACGCCGAACTTCATCTCGCGGTTGCACAGTACATCCGGGTTGGGGGTGGAGCCATTGCGGTAGCCCTCTATCAGGTAATTGACCACGCGGCTGCGGTACTGCTCAATCAAATCCACCACACGCAGCTCAATGCCCAGTTTGCGGCACACGCCGAGGGCATCTTCAATATCTTGCTCCCACGGGCATTCACCGGGTATGTTTTCGTCGTTCACCCAGTTTTTCATATAGGCTGCCACCACCTCATGCCCCTGCTCGGTAAGGAGGGCTGCTGCTGCGGCACTGTCTACGCCGCCACTGAGTGCTACTAAGATTTTAGCCATGGATGTGAGGAATGGGGGAATGTGCGCTTGTTTTTCTGTGTGGGGGAGGAAACTTGCGGTGTGCTGCGCGCTTGCCTGCCGCATGTGTGTGTATCTGCCCGGCATCATAGCAGATTTTTTCTGTGCTGGCAATCCTGATTTTGGGCGCGCAAGCCACGATTTATGATTGCAGTGCTGGGGGTACACGGGTATAATGGGGCGCATACAAGGAGTTACTATTATGCATACGCTCAGATACGAACCCATCCCCGCCTCGTTTTACAAGTCCACGCGCGATAAATTGGCTGCTCAGTTGCCGGCCGGTAGCTTGGTCATTGTGCATTCAAATGATATTTATCCCACCAATGCAGACGGCACGCTGGCCCACCACCAAAATGCCAACCTCTTTTACCTGACCGGTATTGACCAGGAGGAAACCGTGCTGCTGATGCGTGTGCAGGAGGACGGTAAGCATGAGGATACTCTGCTGCTGCGCGAAACAAATGAGCACATTGTGATTTGGGAGGGTGCCCGCCTCACGAAGGAGGATGCCACCGCCCTGTGCGGTATTGAAGATGTGCGCTGGACGGACGAGTACAATGCCTTGCTTGCAGCCTGGGTGCCCGCTGCCAAAGAGCTGTGGCTGGAGCGCGATAACCACCCCCGCCGCCTTACCTATGTGCAGACCCGCAATGAGCGCATGGCCGCTGCCTTGCAGGCCTCGTACCCGGATGTAAAGTTACAGAGCCTGTATGATATTTTGGCCTCCATGCGTTTGGTGAAAACGGAGGAGGAGCTTGCTCAGCTGCGCGAGGCCTGCCGTATTACCGGCGAAGGTTGGGTGGAAATCCTTAGCCAAATCAAGCCCGGCATGGGTGAGTGGGAGATGGAAGCTCTGCTGAGCGCTGCTTACATTCGCCGCCGCGCCCGCAAGTTCTCGTTCCATCCCATTATTGCCTCCGGTAAGGATACCTGCGTGCTGCACTATATCTCCAACCACAAACGCTGTGAAGACGGCGATTTGATTCTGTTTGATATCGGTGCCGAATATGCCGGCTATGCCGGTGATATGACCCGCACCATCCCCGCCAACGGCAAGTATACGCCCCGCCAAAAGGCTGTGTATGAGGCCTGCTTGGCCGTGCACCGCTACGCCCGCGAGATTATGCTGCCGGGGCTCAAGAAGTCCGAGTACGAGCGCCTGGTGCGCGTGCGCATGGCCGCCGAGCTGGTGAAGCTGGGCTTGCTCACCCAAGAGGAGGTGGATGCCGCCCCCGAGAACCCGCTCTGCGTGCGCAAATACTTCATGCACGGTACCTCTCACCCCATTGGGCTGGATGTGCACGATGTTGGCCCCGCCGACCCCGTGTTTGCTGAAAACCAGGTGTGGACCATTGAGCCCGGCATCTACATCCCCGCAGAGAATATCGGTATTCGCATCGAGACGGATGTCGTCATCCACGCCGACTCCACGGAGGACCTCATCCCCAACGCTCCCTTGGATGTGGAGGATATCGAAGCCCTCATGGCCCGATAAGCAAGTTCGATATACGAATTGGGATGTACAATTGACAATTTGTTAGGTTAGACGCTGTCGCCGCCAAGCCCATTCGCGCCCCGCTCCGTTGACACGGTGCGGGGCGCGCTGTTGGGAAGGGAAGGAACGGCTAACGCCGTGGTGAAGAATGCGCGTTGCGCATGGTGAAGAATCTGCCTGCGGCAGATGGTGAAGAACAGCTGACGCTGTAGTGAAGAACGCACCTGCGGTGCGTGGTACGGAGGAGCCTTGGAGCAACAACAATGCCTACCTTACCGCCTGATTCCCTGCGAGCCTATCCTTAAATGAGTGTTTGAAAAATTCCAAAATTCGGGAATCGTATTCCCGAAAATCGGGAGTGCGATTCCCGAATTTTGGAAAAATGACTTGACGTGTGCTCAAGATTGTGGAAAGATAAGGGAGCCATGAAAGGATGTTACATTGAGCGACGCGTTAAGAACAAAATTGCGGAATTGACGCAATTCTTCCCCTGTGTATTGGTAACGGGAGCACGCCAGGTGGGAAAATCGACCCTCTTGCGCGATATGCTTCCGGAGGGGATGCGCTATGTGACGTTGGATGATTTTCAATATGCCGATTTTGCAAAAAATGATCCTGTAGGCTTTTTGGAGGCGATGGGAACACCGCTGTGTATTGACGAGGTGCAGTATGTGCCGAGCCTTTTTCGGGCTATCAAAATGAAGGTGGATGAGAATAGGCGGCCCGGCATGTATTGGCTGACGGGCTCGCAGCGCTTTAGTATGATGAAAGGGGTGAGCGAAAGCTTGGCCGGCAGAATCGGTATTGTGGATATGTATACCTTCTCGCAGCGCGAGGTATACGGCAGGGAGGGGGCGCCCGCTTTCATGCCGTCGCAGGTGCTATCCTCTTGTTGCTCGGAGTCCGTTTGCTCGATAGAGGAATTATATCGCCGTATATGGAGGGGCGGGTATCCGGAGCTGTTTCATCAATCGAACATGCCGTTGTACGACTATTTTCGTGATTATGTGCAGACCTATGTAGAGAGGGATGTTCGGCAGCTTTCTCAAGTGGGAGACCAGGCTGCTTTTGTGCGCTTGATGCGCTCGGCAGCCTTGCGCACGGGGCAGCAATTAGTGTACAGCGACTTGGCTCGAGATGCGGGCGTTTCCCCAAAAACAGCTGCGGTTTGGATATCTATTTTGCAGGCATCCGGCATTGTGGAGCTGTTGGAGCCATACCATATTAATACGACCAAGCGTTTAGCTAAAACGCCCAAGCTGTATTTTGTGGATACAGGTTTATGCTGTTGGTTGGCCGGTTGGAAATCTGCCGAGCTGCTGATGGAAAGCAGCTATGCCGGAGCTATTTTGGAAACTTGGGTGTACGGGCAGCTGATGCGCTCTTATGCCGAGCGCGGAGAGCGACCGATGATTACCTATTATAGAGACCACGATGGGGCTGAGGTGGATTTTGTTATCGAGGAAAACGGCTGTGTTTTCCCCTTTGAGGTGAAGCGCAGCAATAGTCCGAAGGATGGTGATTTGCGTTGGTGTAAAAAGCTGCCTGTGCCGGCTTGGGCACAATTGATGCCGCCGACTCTTTTTTGTACGTTGGAGGAATGCCGCAGTATGCCTTTCGGGGCTACTGCGTTCCCTGTTTCGGGGCTGTAATTTGCGGCGCGTGGAGGAGGAAATTCTGAAATTCGGGAATCTTATTCCCGAAAATCGGGAGTGCGATTCCCGAATTTCGGAAAATTAACTGAGCCCATTCGCGCCCTGCTCCGATTCATCGGTGCGGGCGCGCTGTTGTTGGTGAGAGAGGAAGAACGGCTTGCGCCGTGGTGAAGAACGCACCTGCGGTGCGTGGTACAGGAGTTAACGGAAGCGTTGCAGGTAGTTGATGAGGGTTTGGAGCTCTTGCGGGTCGGTGATACCGGGCGGGAGCATGGTGCTGTTCCAGGCTTCGCCTTTAACGCTGATGGGGCCCTCGAGCCCGTGGGTGATGATGCTTTCCAGAGAGGGGCGATGGGGCGAGGGGGATAACCATTCTGAGCCTTGCAGGGGAGGGTAAAGCCCTTGTTGGCCTTGGCCGTTGTTGCCGTGGCAAACGGCGCATTTGGCGGCATAGAGTGCGGCGCCTTGGTCTGCTTGCTTGCTACGGGCCAGCAGGGGGAGCTGCCGGGCGGCAATGGTGCGTGTTAGCAGCTCTGCATCGGTACCGGGCAGGGTGGGGTGCGCTTGCAGCATACATTGCCGAATGAGCGGGAGCAAGGGTTGCCCGTGGCGGTGTTGCTTGAGGCAGCTGAGGGGCTGCGTTGCCCAGTTGCTGCCATGGCAGAGCACACAGCCACGCATGCGGGCGGCGCGGGCGCCCTCGTTAGGGGCGCTTTCTATATAAACCAGAGTGCTCAGCCCTATGGCTAAAAGCACAAGGCTGAGCACTACTGAAAAGGTTTTCATGTGTTGCCGGAGGCTTTAGAAAGGCCCGACCTCCTCGGTGTCGACCTCGCGGCGCACGTGGGCGCCCAGCATGCCGAGCTTTTCGTCCAGCATTTCGTAACCGCGGTCGATGTGGTACAGACGGCGAATTTCGGTTTGACCTTCGGCCGCCAAGGCAGCCAAAACGAGGGCGGCACTGGCACGGAGGTCGCTTGCCATGACGGGGGCGCCGCTGAGGCCCTCTACACCGGTGATGATGGCGGTGCCGTTATCTACCTTGATGTTGGCGCCCATGCGCTTAAGCTCGGAGCAGTGCATGAAACGCTGGGGGAAGATGGTGTCTTTTACCACGCTGATGCCGGGGGTGACGGCAAAGAGAGCCGTCATTTGGGCCTGCATATCGGTGGGGTACTCGGGGTAGGGGTTGGTGAGGATTTTGCCGCTGCGCGGTTTTTCACCGGGTTTTACGAAGACGGAAGTGCCGTCCTCGTTATACTCTACCACGTGGCCGCATTCAACCAGGAGGTCGGAGATGCTCTTCATGTGCTCGCGGCAGACGCGATTGATGGTGATGCCGTCGCTGTACATGGCACCGGCTACCATGAAGGTGCCGGCCTCGATGCGATCCGGGATGACGGTGTGCTCGCAGCCGTGCAGTTTTTCTACACCGTGAATGGTGATGGTGCGAGAGCCGGCGCCCTCGATGCGGGCCCCCATCTTGTTAAGGAAATTAGCTAAGTCAACCACCTCGGGTTCGCGGGCGGCGGATTCGATGACGGTGGTGCCCTGGGCCAAAACGGCGGCCATCATGAGGTTGTCTGTGCCGAGCACGGTGGGGCCGCTGTCGCCACGCATATCTACCGTGGTGCCCACCAAACCGTTAGGGGCTTCGATGACCATGTTGCCACCCTTGACACGTACACGAGCGCCCAGTGCCTGAATGGCGCGCAGGTGCAGGTCTACCGGGCGATCGCCGATAACGCAGCCGCCGGGCAGGGGGAGGGTGCAGCGCTTCATGCGGGCCATCATCGGCCCGAGCAGGCAGATGGAAGCACGCATTTTGCGTACCTGTTCGTAGGAGGCGCTGCTGCTGATGCCATCCGGAGATTCAATGCGGACGGTGCCGCTGGAGCGCTCTACAGAGGCACCCAACTGGCTCAGAATCTGAATCATGTAGTTGGTGTCAGAAACATCCGGTACGCGTGAGATTCTCACGGGCTCATCCGTCAGCAAAGCCGCGGCAAGAATAGGAAGGGAAGCATTTTTTGAACCGCTGATATTAACGGTGCCCTTAAGTCTGTGACCTCCTTCTACGATGAGTTTATCCATGGCTGAATGAGTGATTATGTTGCGCTGTAGTAATTCTAGCAAAGAATGGCAAAATTGCAAGTATGAAGTGCAATCTTTTCCGCCTTTCGTGCGGTGCGGCATTCCCTACGTATATATGTACGCGGATTTTGAGGGGATTCTTTCAGAAAAGTGAGATTTTTTTCAAAAAAACTTGTATGGGCATGAGCTTGGGGGCAGATAAACGCATTGCGGAGGCGGGGGGATTATGCTACGATGTGGGGGCTATGAAGTTTTTTGCGTTGCTGAGTGTGGTGTTGTTTTCTGCTGTGTTTGCATGGGCTGAGGGGGAGGAAAAAGGAAACATGCAACAACAAGCAGAGCTGTTGCATGCAGCCCTGCGTGGATATGGGGTGATGATTTTGGAGGTGCACGACACCGGGGCAGGGCAAATGAGCTGCTATGCGTTAACGCATGAGCAGGCGGAGGAAATGGCGCAGGCCCTCATTATGCTGCAACCGGCAGATGAAGTGCAAGAAAAATTGGCATGCCCGCAATACCGGTTGAAGATTTACGGGTACGAGGGCGAGCAGTTTGAGTTTGATTTATCGCTGATTGTGCCGGCGGATGAGCCGCCTGCCAATTACGTGTTGCCTGTGGTGGAGTATGAGCGCATGCGCGGGGTGCTTGAGGAATTGGAGGAAAATACGCATGCAGGCAAGAAATGAGCTGTACAAAGGTGCCGGGGCTGTGTTAGACTCGGTGTCTCTTTCCGAATATGAACATGCGTCAATTTTTTAGTATAGCTGCTGTGGCGGCTGCCTGTCTTTCCTCTTGCCAATGGGCTATGATGGAGAGCCGATTGGCAGATCGTGTGAGCGGGGCATCCGATGAGTATAAGATTGTTGGCTCTGAAAACCTGCTGGGGGGAATTGCTGAGTACACGGCAGCTAACGGAAAGAAGTTTTATGTGCACCGTTGCCGGATTCATACGGAGCGCAAGCCGGGGGCTCTCTTTGTGTTCGGCGAGATTGATAAGAAGCATTTTGCTTGGGGGGATAAGGCTCCTTCCACCAAGCAGGCACCCACGGAGCGCTATGTGTTGCTGGGGTATGATGACTTGGTGTTCAGTGGTATTACCCCGCCGCCTGCAGAGTTGAGGCACCCCATGGGTGAAACGACTACCCTTTGGCGCGAGTGGTCGGAACAGGTAAATACGGCTAAGGAACCGGGGTTGAACTTTGTTTCTTCCACCATTTTACCCATTGAGGCTGGTAATGATAATGATTACTCGGTATCTGCCGTTTTTGATGATGTGCGCACGTACCCCACCGCAACGCGCCGCTATGTGCTGGCCCCGCTTGCTGCCGTGGCGGATGTACCCCTCACGATTTTGGGAACAACGCTGTACATGCCCTATTACAACGTAAAGACCTGGCTGGGACTGTAGAAGTACGAGTTACGAATTCCGAAGGACGAAGTGGATTTACAATTTACGATGTACAAGGTACAATTTTAGACCGGGCTCACTGTACCTTTGCCTATGCACCACTTTCAATATTCAACATCCAATATTTGCGCTTCAAAAGCGGTGTATGCCGTTTTTTTTTCTTGCAAATAAAACAAATGGTGGTATTTTAGGCGGTGCACGCCTTAGGGGTGCTGGTTGTCTTTAACTCTAATTATATCAATACAATGGAAATTCTTCATGATAAAGACGCTGATGTAAGCGTTCTTAATGGCAAGACAGTGGCCGTTATCGGTTACGGCGCACAGGGTCGTGCCCAGGCTCTTTGCATGCGCGATAGCGGTGTGCATGTGATTATTGGTATTCGCCCCGGTAAGAGCTGGGATGCCGCTGTGCAGGACGGTTTTGAGGTGATGAGCGTGGATGAGGCTTCTAAGGTGGCTGACATTATCCACATTCTTCTGCCCGATGAAATGCACGGCTCCGTGTATGCCAACCAGATTAAGCCCGGTTTGTGCGCCGGCAAGACCCTGTGCTGCTCTCACGGTTTTGCTTACGTGTTCAAGACCATCGAGCCCCCGGCAGATGTTGACGTTATCATGGTGGCTCCCAAGGGCCCGGGTACGGAGGTTCGCCGCGTGTTCGAGGAAGGTTTCGGTTGCCCCGGCCTTATCGCCGTGTTCCAGAACCCCTCCGGCAATGCTAAGAATGTAGCTTTGGCTATGGCTAAGGCAGAGGGCCTTACCCGTGGTGGTGTGCTTGAGTGCACCATGCAGCAGGAGACTTATGAAGACCTCTTTGGTGAGCAGAACGTGCTTTGCGGCGGTTTGGTAGACCTGATGAAGTACGGTTTCGAGACTCTTATTGAGGCCGGTTACCCCGCAGAGATGGCTTACTTTGAGTGCGTGCACGAGGCTAAGCTTATTGTAGACATCATCTACAACAAGGGCATTCAGGCCATGAATGGTGTTATCTCCAACACGGCTGAGTTCGGCGAGTACTACAATGGCCCGCAGATTCTTGGCCCGGAGGTGAAGGAGAAGATGAAGGAGAGCCTCAAGCGCATCGAGTCCGGTGAGTTCGCTCGCGTATGGCTCGAGGAAGCTGCTGCCGGTGCTCCCAACCTGCTTGCTAAGCGCGCTGCTTTGGCTGAGCACCCGGTTGAGGTGGTTGGCAGCAAGATTCGTGCCCTCTTTGAGCGTAACTGATACGCTTGTTAACATGATTTTGCAGGCGGCTCTCACGGTTGTGGTGGGAGCCGCTTTTTCATAAATAAACGATTCATGAATGCGGTTAACATAGAAAATGCCAAGGTGTTTCTTTCCGGGCGAGAGATTTTGCACAACATTAATTGGCAGGTGAAACGCGGTGAGCGTTGCTTTATTCTGGGGGCTAATGGTGCCGGCAAAACAACGCTGGTGCGTATGCTGATGGGCTACGCCTGGCCGGTGTTCGGAGCCACGGTAGAGGTGCTGGGGCACCGCTTTGGTACGGTTAACCTGCAAGAGCTGCGCAAGCGTATTGCTTGGGTGAGCCCCCTGATGCACCAGTGGCTGGGCGACCGTGAGTGGACGGGGCGAGAGATGGTGCTCTCCGGGCCGGATGCTACGATTGGGTTGTTCCGTGAGCCGACGGCTGAGGAAGAAGAACGTGCCGCTGCCCTCATGGAATCGCTGCGTGCTACGCATTTGATGGAGCGTAAGGTGCTTACCATGAGCAGTGGTGAGCAGGTGAAGGTGCTGATTGCTCGCGCGTTGATGACAAACCCGGAGCTCATGATTTTGGATGAGCCCAGTGTGTACCTGGATATTGCAGGGAGAGAGTTCTTGCTTAATACGATAGATGAGCTTGCTGCCGCTCACCCGCAGCTTACTATTATTTTTATTACACAGCGCATTGAGGATATTTTGCCCACATTTGATAGGGGAATGATTCTGAAACAGGGTGATATTATTGCCTATGGCTCGCGCGATGCTGTGCTTACCGAGGCTAACCTGCGCCGTGCGTTTGACCTCGATATTCGCCTTATCCAAGCCCGCAACGGGCGCTTGTGGACCGTGATTGAGTAAACCAAACAAAGCTTGATGACCCACAAATAGCAATTTGTAGGTGAGATAATGATTATTTTAGTTACAGGAGCATCGCATACGGGCAAAACTGCACTTGCTCAAAAACTGCTTGAAAAATATAAATATCCATATCTTTCAATAGACCATCTGAAAATGGGTTTAATTCGTAGAGGCA
>JAEIGA010000844.1_pt1 | contig 45523 bp, 63 predicted proteins | sample 9270691 | NCBI WGS metagenome assembly JAEIGA01 (sample SAMN17057246, study PRJNA624740) | gut metagenome | biome: biome; isolation source: fecal sample | host: Bos grunniens | place: China: Xizang | collected 2019
CTGCTTGTGATAAACAGAGTATTTGGAAATTTGACTATTGCCCTAATTGCGGTTGCAGAATGGTTGAGCCACAGGAAAGTGAGGATAAGGGATGAGGTTACGACTACGAACAAAAGATGAACAAAAAGCCTATCTTGACGGTTTTGAAATGTGTGCTAAGTGTTTGAAAAAGTATTTGTCAGACAAGGGTAAGAAAATATTGGAGTGTCATCTTATAGCGGTAAGGAATGCGGTAGAAATTGAAGATATTGAGCCACAGGAAAGTGAGGGGGTAGAGAATGAGCGAACAGAACGGAAAGGTCTGTTGTAACTGTAGACATAACACACGGGATAAAGATGAAAAGTATGACACGATTGTTTGTTGGTGCAGTATCGAGGGTAGATATTTATCCTATTCTGAGGTAATGACAGGGTGGTGCAGGCATTGGAGCAAGGATAAGGTAGGTGATACAGGTGAATATAGTATTAATCATTATCAGTAGTATTGGTATAGCAAGTATTATCTTTGGTTTAATAATACGTCCTTTATGGGCTATTGGCGATATTCCAAACGAACTTGAAAAGTTGAGACATGAGTTGAAAGAAATAAAAGATATTCTTAAGGAGAAATCAGATGGAAACATTGGTAATGGCACTTGAACTGATACTTGGTTTAAGCATCCTGTATGTACTATTATGGCTTGGACTTTACAAGGTGCTGGAATGGCTATGGATTGAGAGGTGATACAGATGGAAACAGTTGATGTTGTAATTAAGATACCAAAAACCACATATAACAATGTTAAAAAAACCGAATGTATAATTTGGGGTGATGATGCTTATTATATCGGTCATGCAATCGCAAATGGAACTGTACTTCCAAAGGGGCATGGTAGGCTTGTGGACGCTGACGAAATGGTAAAGATATTGAGAAAATCAGAATATTATCAAGAAAAACGTGGCGATTTTTATGGTGTGGAAGTAACAAGCAGAGTAAAAAATTTTATAGAAGATACAGACACAGTAATCGAAGCAGACAAGGAGGTAGAGCATGACGATTGAAGAAAAGATAAAATCCCTAATCGAAGATTACCAGAACGAGATAGAGGTACTTGAAGAAGAATGGAGAAACCTAAAGGTTAGTCCGTATCTGACAGGCAAAGTTGGAGTTTACGGCAAGGTAGTTAAGGATTTACAGGATGTATTGGAGAGTGAAGATGAAAGTTGACGAGACTTGCGCAAACTATTGTGGTGATGGTGATATCCACAAGTGCTACATCTATGGCACGATTACAAGTGGCTGTGACGGTTGCATAAGCAAGAAATCTATGAAACAAGCGGCTGATGAATTGTGGGAGGATAGACGAAATGACAGATTTACAAATAGATAGAGCAAATGAGATCAAAAGAAGCATAGATTGTATGAAGGATATGCTAAGGATATTTGAAACGCCGGATATTAAACTACTTAGAGCTAAGAAGAAAATTTTTGTTAGGGGCTATTCAGCTACTTACCATTGTGAACATGATGTTGACAGCTACAGGATGGACCGCGTGACTTTAAGCGCCTGGAAACAGACAAATATTGACTTCTTGAAACTGAGAATAGCACAGCTTGAATTAGAATTAGCTGAATTGTAGGAGGTGCGGAATGAAAGATTACAATAATTTATCTAAGGTTTCTATCAGTATGGGCGAAGATATATTTTCGATTATGAAAGATGCCTATGATGTTGGTTATAATGACGCTATGGAAGAAGCCAGACGAAAAGAATTTTGGGATCAAGGATATGCAGAAGGCTTGAAGGATGCTTGGGAGTTAGCCAGAGACGTTATAAGAGCCGTTAAAAGTGGAATATCTTATGTGTCAAGAGATAATGTACAATATACGGTTGCTGATGATGTAATCCTTAATATATCCGTTGATGATATTTTAGAGGTATATAAAAGATATAACCAAAAGGATAATGATTGGGCGGGGTACACAGAATGAGAGATATAAGTCTTGAAGAAGAACAAGCGATAAGGGAACGTTGCAAGAATACAAACTCTGGAATGTTTGCTCACGGAACTACGATGTACCGTTGCCCTATATGCGAAAAGGATTTTATGATCTCAGATTCTACTCAATGGGTTTACAAGCGTAGAACGAGGACTAGGAGAAAGAACGAGGCGGTGTTATACCTTTGCTCTTATTCTTGCAGCCGGACATATGACCAGATATTTGACCATAATTAATATTAATATATATTATATATATAATAAGGAAGAAACTCGGTTAGATTATAACCATAAGAAAGGGGAAACGGGCTGTGCGCACATAAAACCTAGGTTGCCCCGGAATATGAAATGTCTAAGAAGTATTATCATCAGTTAAAAGATAAAGGAATATGTATTAGATGTTGCAATAACAAGGCTGAAACAGGTCATGTGATGTGTAACAAATGTTTAGAAATTACCAGAAAAGTATCTAAGGATAACTTTGATTGGTATAAAGAACATGGCATTTGCTATAGATGTGGCAAGAACAAGCTGTTTGGTGATGAAAGAATCTGTCCCGAATGCAGAGCCAAAGGAGTTGAAGCTACAAACAAGAGCCGGATTAAGAATTACGGCAGTATACACAACTATTACTTAAAAAGGCGTGAAAGATATGTAGCAGAGGGACGGTGCGTTAGATGTGGCAAGCCCGCAGTTGAAGGTTTAAAGTATTGCCGTCCCTGTCTTGACCGTGATAGTGAGAAGAAACGCAAACAGCGATTAAGGGGCGAGCTAAAGACAGGCATAGCAAGAAGTGAGCGATTTTCATATGGCTTATGCTATACTTGCGGGAAACCTTTAGATACTGATAAGCGATTATGCTCTGCTTGCTGTGAGAAGGCTGCCGAGAGATTTCATGGCAAACGTGGCGATAGAACCGTATGGAAACGGGATAATCAGCTAGTGTTTGGAGGTATGGCTCATGGATGATGAAAAAGAGTTCTTGCAATTTCTTGAAAATAGTTCTATAATAGATTTCACCTTCATACGGCAAGAATACGAAAAGATGAACAGACAAAAGATTCTTGACCAAACAGAAATATGGTACGCTACGGACGGCAGATGGAAAGCATATGTAGAAGTGGCGGGAAAAAGGAGGCTGATAGCAAAGAGGGTTAAGGCTGACCTCGAAGAAGCAATTATTGAAACCTATAAAGAGCCTAAAGTCAAGTTCAAGGAGTGTTTCGATTCTTGGATCAAGGAAAAACTTGATTATGGCGAGATTCAGAAACAGACCTATGACCGCTATACTGCTGACTATAAGCGGTATATACACGGCACGGAGCTTGAAACCAAAGAAGTTAAAAAGATTGATGAACTTTATCTGGAAACATTCATAAAAGCAAAGATAGCAAATGAACACCTTACAGCTAAGTGTTGGGGCAATATGAGAACACTTCTTAGGGGAACTATGATCTACGCAAGAAAACACGGCTATGCTGATATGCACGTTAGCCTATTCCTGTCGGAATTGCAGCTATCGAACAAAATCTTTGAACGCAAGGTAATCAAGGACGAGGAACAAGTCTTTGCTAGAAATGAAGAATCTATGATAAGGAAATACATAACGGATAACCCGGATATGATGGGGTTGGGTGTCGCATTAGCTTTCTGCACAGGTCTAAGAGTGGGTGAAGTATCTGCTCTTAGATGGTGCGATTGGGAGGGCGATACTCTGATAGTCCAAAGAACTGAGATAAAATATAAAGACAAATATGGTGGGTGGATAGAAGAAGTCAGGGACTTTACCAAAGGGCGTGACGGAATCCGGCAGGTTGTATTGACAGACGAAGCCCAAGGCATACTGAAACAGTTGTTTGCATACACGGGTTCGGCTGACGGCTACGTTTTCTTGCGTGATGGTAAACGTATCAAGGCTGAATGGTTATCCAACAAGATTGAATCCCTTTGTAAGCGTGTGAAGATACCACACAGAAGTTTTCATAAAATCCGTAAGACCTACGCTACGAAACTTATTGACGCAGGTGTGCCGGAGAAAACGATCATTAAACAGTTGGGACATACGGAGATACTCACCACTAAGAAACACTATTACTACAGTAACGAACAAGTTACTGACATAAAGAGCAAGTTAGAAAAAGTGTAATCAAGTGTAAATGCCTTGTAAAAGTGGCGTGAAGCCCGTAATATCAAGGGCTTTCGGATTTTTATAATCTATTCGAATCCCATTGGGTGCATAAAAAACCCTTATTTTTCAAGGGTTTCCAGAATCGCATTTGATTACAGTAATCAAAAGTGTAACCAAATAGGAGAGAGGATTAGGCATTTTCTAGCCGTATGAAGGAATCCTCTTGATTAAGTGGTGAGGCTACGGAAACGTAGTCTTATTTTTTTGCACAAAAAAAGGGCTGACGCATCACCATCAGCCCAAACCACATCATCAAAAAAACCTTAGTAGGTTTTAATTATGATTCATAAGTGTACCACATACGCCTGAAACTGTCAATTTCATTTTGACGTTTTTCTTTATATGGTACTTAGACACCTGCCTTCAAAATTTTCAATGCAAATTTTTCATAGCCCCCCTATATCGTAATCAAAATTCCGAGATTTTAGCTCCAAAAAAATCCGTAATTTACCCCTATTTTCAAGTGAATTTGCTCATTTTTAAGCTCTTTATCTTGACTTCCCTGACTTCACAGGCTATAATTGATTTAGTCGTTATGTGGATGCTTGCATTCGTCCCAATGTATGATTCATTTTCCTGAGAATAGTCCCAAACTCAAACGGGACTATTTTTTTTTATGCCTGTAGGCTTGTCTAACTCGGAGAAATTACTTGCAGGTTTAGACAAGATTTAGACAAGCTATACAGCCGGAGCTATGATTATAGGACGCTTGCAGACTTGCTAAAAATTTTGGCTTAGACAAGCTGACCGAAACTAAATCTTTGCGATCTTAAATTTTTATCTTGTGTTCGCTTGATTTCCATAGCAATATTTGAGCAATTTCCAATTCAGTTTTCTTTGCTTTTCTTGCTGAATAATGCAATCAAAATTCACAAGATTTATAATGCCCATGTGCATATAAGTGCTAACTTTCACTCTGAAACTTTCTCCGATTGCATTTTTTGCGATTTTCAAGCCATTTCAGATGCGATTTTTTACATGAAATTTGTTCAGGGCTTGCCAAAATTTTAATGCCAATATTTTGATACCCCCCTATATTGACTTGAAAATCCTGAAATTTTTTGAAAATTTTTTCACCAGATCGTACCCCGGATTTTCATCGGATTTCATAGAATTTTTATAATATCTGGGAGGGCTTTTTGAATTTTCTAGGCATATGCCTAAATTTTACACGCTTGCCTATCCTGACGCACTATAAAGTCCGTAAAGCCGTTTTTATTGTAAAGTGGTATATTTTACCATCTACACCCCAAAACACCCCTAAAAAGTCAAAATAAACGCTTTTAATACAATGCCGTGATAATACCGGGATGTCGATTTTTGTTAATTGTTCCGGCTGTATATCCTGTATAATATGCCCATATAACGCCATAAAACGCCCGTAAAGCCTTGTTATATATTGAAGTGGTATAAATACCCATTGTAGACTTAAAACCCTTTTAAAAGCCTTTTAAAGCGTTGTGCTTTTTCCGGCTGTGATGATCCTATAACGGCAGCTATCAAAAATCTACCTTGTAAAGCTCTAAAAAGCCCATATTTCAATTTTTAAGATACAAATATATATTATAGCACTAAGTTCTTAAAAACTCAAATAAAAGCCTTTAAAGCGGTTATATTATAACCCTATGAAATAAAAAAAGCCCGTCCGGGCTTTATAGTAAAACTTGTATAATTAATACAGGCTTTTTGTTCCTGTGTTCCGTGGAGAGTTCAACAACATTTATATTATTGTGCTTTTCTGGGATCGAATTTTTGCCATCATAACAAGCTATATCTTTTTTATTTGTATCTTGTATAATCACATCTGTGTTATCGTTTATAATTGATAATAAATCAAGTAAAATCATGTTTTCACCCTCCTATTATCTACAATAATATTTGTCAGTTTTTCTTTTCTCTAGTATGTATTGACTTGTTTTCTTGCTTGCGATCTCAGCAGCTTTTTCAGTTTCTTCTATTGCTTTTATAACTTGTATATCATTTTCGGCAGCCTTTAAAGCTGCCGATTTTAAAATCAAGAAGTTATTTTTTGATATTGTCATATTTTAAATACCTCCACACATTGTAGCAAGTGCCAAAATAAAAGTCCTGAAATAATTGTGATTCATTTCATTGTCGGCACAAGCCTTTAAATAATATAGAGTTTCTGTAATTTCGTTTTTTTCGGTTTCTTCCATTTCTGTATAATCATTAAAGTCTAAATCTTTACAAGCGTTATAAATATAATCTGTAATAGTTTCTATATCAATATTTCTACATATACTATCATCTATTGCTTTTTTGTAGTTTTCGTATGTCATAATATAACCCCCTTTTAAGCTGCTTTTTTGCGTGTCTTGCTTGCTTTAATAATGTTGCCGTTAGCGTCAAATCTGATTTGGGTTATTGTCAGGGCTGACAAGTCAATATTGTAAAATTTTTCGGGATTTCGTCTTGATGATCCCACGCCGCCGGGCTTGTAATAATTAAAAATTGTGTTTGCTCCTGTGCCGGGCTTGCTTATATCATCGGTATAAATCAACCATGTGCCGCAATCCCTTGTTATAAGCGTTAATTTTTTATCGCTCTTGTCAGTGCTTGCCATACTTTCATTTAGTCGGGGTATGTCGTAATCCGTCCAATCTGTCAAATAGTGCTTGACTTGTCTTTTTACAAGCCTGTCAAGCGTTGTCATGATTTCATCAAATGTCTTATAATGTTTTTTCATAGTTTAAAACCTCCTGTAGTTTTTTTGTGATGTGGTTATATTTTTTTGTTGCCAGAAACCGCCGCCACAAGTCCCGAACTTGTGAAAATTCCAATTTCTACGGCGGGTTTTATTAATCCCAATTAATAGAAAGGTGGGAAAATGTTTTTTCAATTTCTAAACTATCTTTTGTTGTATAGTCTCCAATAATTTTATTGTTTTTATACATATTTCCGGCATAATAGCAACCGTTAGGATAAAAACAAATGTCTATGGCGTCAACTTCAGAAACCTTGTTATTATACCAAAAATCTAGATTTATCATGTTAGGCAACCCCCTTTTTAAGTTCTTCTATAAGGTTAGTCAAGTCAATAACGGCATTGTTGAAACTCTCAACACTTGAAAAACTTTTTTCTTTTTCGCCCGTCTCAATTCTATTAAATTTGTCAAAACAATCCGCTAAACCTTTATACCATGAAAGAGATTTTTCTATAACTTTTATTTGTTCGGCTGTGGTTGCTTCTTGTAACTTGCTAACAATAGCTTTCTTTAATCCTGAAAGCATAGCGGATAATTTGTTAATGGTTTCTAAATTGTTAGTAGCTGCAAATTTGGCTTTTTCACGCTCTTTTCTTAATATGCGGGCTTTTCTGTGTAAATCAAATTGTTTAGCACTCAGATAATACCCGGACTTGTCAAACTCTTTTTCGCTGTGTGCGTTATTATATCGCCAACTTAATAATATATCGATTTCTTTCTTTGTTAGTCTGCCGCTTGTGTCCGGCTTTTTTTCTTTAAACTCTCCCGACAATAAAGATTTGTTTTGAGTGATAATAAAACAACTTTTTGCTTTTTTTCTGTCATGGTCAAAATCGCCCTTGCTATAGTAGTCATCTATAATCGTTTTAAATTCAAACCATCTTTTATTATGTACTATGTTAAAATCGTTTGATTTTGTTCCGATGATCTCAACTGTCATTAGCTTGTCACGTCTCCAACTATATTGTTCATTTGTTACCATAACAACAGCGATTTTGTCGTTGTTTGGATCTGCCCCGGATTCCTTTAAAAGCTTGTTAATAGTAAAACCGCCGTCTAACTTCTTGATGTAAAAATCAATTTGAAAATTGAATCCGTAAAGCTGATTAAGTGCCTTGAAAGCGTTTTTGTCAAGTTTCTTTAATTCATTAATAGTGTTATTTGTTTTCATAATGTTTTACCTCCTAAAATGGTTTTTTTGATGTTTTGATGTGGTTTTTTACTTCTTAAATACTGTTTTTATTGTTCCGGGTTCACCGTCTGCATATTTTCTACAATAACCGATTTCAATAATGTTACTTGACGTTTTAAGCTCTTTTATATTGTTGTCACGCTGTAAAGCGTTTTCGCAATCAATATAGTTTTCTATGCCGCCAAAAACGGGATCGGATTCTATGTAGTAAATAGTATATTTCATTTTTTCACCCCCTTTTTTATATTTTGTTTTGTTGCTCCCTGTGGTTATATACTAACACATATAAAAAGTTATTGCAATAACTTTTTGTATATTTACAATAAATTATTGAAATAAATTATTGTAATAACTGAAAAAGCCCATAAATTAAGGATTCTTACAATAAGTTATTATAATAATATATGATAATAAATGGTAAAGTAGTTTACTAAATAACATATTGAAATAAGTTATTGCAATAAATTATTGACAAACTATTTGTAAAATGTTATTGAATTATATATGAAAATAAATTATTGCAATAATATTTTTCGGGGGCTTTATGGATGGCGAAAAAAAAGAATTAGAGAAAATAAAAGAAAAGTATCAAGCTAGAAACAAGTATATAAATAATTATATGCGAAATAAATATGATAGAGTTGTCATGCTGCTGCCGTTAGGTTATAAGGACAAACTAAACACGGCAGCAAAAAAAGGCGGTTTTAAATCTGTAAATGAATTTTTAAAAGCTGTAATTGATAAAGAACTAAATCAGGACACAACGCCGGACGGATCACAAGAAAACTTTTTGCCGTTTGGTTAAAAATTTTGATCCCAGAAAACAAAAAAGCATGGGGCTTTTATAGCTCCATTTTTAAAGCGGTATTATATAACATTATAGAATGTATTATGTAATATGCATTTGTAAATATTAATTATAATTATTTATTGTAATAACTAAAAAGGGGTTTTTATATGGCAGCTACTCAGGACAAAAACGCCGAAAAAATCACAGGCATGATTATAAATTCTAATAAAAACATACTCGAAAATATAGAAAACTATCTACAGTATATCCGGGAAAATATTAAACAAATAATTATAGATGACCAACTAAAATATAGTGATCCTATGGACAAAAAGAAAATATACCCTGATTTTAGTTATACACAGTTTTTATATTTATTATCCCGATTGTATGACCGTGTATTTTCTGTGAATGTAGAGTTATTATGTAAACCACCTTATTATAATAATTATAATAAACCCTTGTATGATATACAAAAAGTAGAACTATGTTATAATGTTTATGTTAAACTATGTTTATATTATGGCTATAACTGTACTATAGAGCCTTTTTATACTATGACGGGGATTGGAGAAAATACCTTGAGAGAGTGGCTAAGCTGTGGTTATAGCGATTTATTTAGTAATATGCTAAAAAACGCTAAAAATAATACCATAGCAAGGTTTGAAAACAGCCGCAACCCGCTTTTGTCGCTTGCAAGTGCGAATTATAAATATAACATAGACAAGCCACTACAGGAACACACAGCAGCCGCCGCCGTGGACGTTCTCCCGGATTTACTTGCCTTGTCTCAGGATCAAAAACAGCTTGAAAACCCGGACAAATAGAAATTGTATATCTAATTAGCACAATAAGAAAACACAAGAAAACATATAAAAAACGCTCTAAACCTTGTATTTATAAGGGTTTAGGGCATTTTTACTGTAAAGATATTTTTTCGCTAAATCTCGATTTATCGCAATTTTAACGAAATAATCAAGCACAATTCAAGCACAATTCAAGATAGTAAAACCTTGTTATTTGTTCCGGCGTGGCTGTGTGCGTTTTCTGGGATCGTGCCGGGGGCGTCCCCTAGGGGTTTACAGGAAAACAGCCCCCACCGCCGCACTTAACCCCTCCAGTAGCGGCAAAACAAAAATCCGCCCCGCTAAGTATAAATAAACTGAAAGTAAAATAAGCATAATACTACACCAAATATAACCAAGATAGGAACATATATAATAAAAAACTGTCCTCTAAGCATAACTAGGTTAAACATAGGACTAAGATAATCATATTCAGCATAACTATACACCTAATAAAGCTAAATATAGCCAACATAGAGTTAAGCATAATATATATAATAGCTCTACACCTAGATAAACCTTAGCTGTGTAGCCCTTATATCTGGTCATTTTTACGTTAAAATTTAAACGAAATTTATTGAAGCCCCCACTCGATAGGTGAGGGTATTAGCGTAGACGTAGTTAGGCACACAGGAAAGGTAGGTATGATTATGAATCACAGAACAGAGAGTAACATTTTGGCTAACGTGGCAGTAAGAAAGGCTTTAGCAGAGAAGTTTGCCGGAGCAGATGGCATAGTCAGATGCGTGTCATGTGGTGATACGCATATTGAATGGCATCATGTAGTACCGATAGAAGTTGGGGGCAGCGATATAATGTCAAACATATTCCCCGTATGTACTGAATGCCACAAGTTGATCCATTTTGGCGAAAAATATAGGCTTGACCGACTTGCAAAGGCAAGGGCGTCAATCAATTTTAACGGCAGACATAGAAGCGTCCCTGATAACTACAAAGAATTACTAAACGATTATGTTTACTGTCGAATTGGGAAAAAAGAATTAGCGGCACGTTGGGGCGTGACAGTGACTTCCAGAAAAGACCCCACTAAAAAGATACCTGTTGATATGGTCAGATTGACAGGCAAAAGTTGGTATCGGGACTATCTGAGAGAGCTTGGGATCATGAAAGTCGAGAATCATGTAGACTACTTACACGATCTGCGAAATCCAAGGACTTACATCCGTGAAGGTGAGTATGTTGGCACGATAACATACTTAGATGGACGAGAAGAAAACTTATACCGACAGGCACAATAGAGATACCGTATCGATACAACTAACTGTTATTATATTAATAATAATATTCTCTACTAGAGTTTAGAGTAGTTTAGTATAGATTAGTTTTTTCTCTATGTATACACAGTGTGTGTATACAAAATGTATACACGCTTAAAAATGATAATTAGCCGGACTTTTGATAACTCCTTTTTATTTATTGACCTGTGGCAGACGGAGTGGGTTTATCTCACTCCCGGAACCATAGGTTTCCAAATTTGACTGTAAAGGCACTTCAAATATCACGGATGATAAAATATACCACCTCGGTATGAAACCGACCTTAAAATTGATTCTGGTAACTTTAGAGGGCATATTATGAGCAGACAACTTACTAACGAAAACGGAAAACTGAAAGAAAACCCCAAAAACGAAGATGAATGTATCTGGCTGTATGATGAAGTCTGCTGTAATGCAGACAGTGAGTGGGTAGCTGATTTCCCACATGAGCATTGCATGAAGTGTAGGCACTTTACAAAGGAGCGAGTATGTTAAGCACGTTACGGTCAGTAAATTCAGGCATAGAAAAATCAAAAGGCTTTGCAATGACTAAAGAGCAATGGGAGAGCGTAGTCTTAGAAATGCCGGAGTATCAGTATGTAGACCCTGTGATGTATCAGAAGTGTGCGGACAAGTTGGGCATATCCTATGCGACATTCTGGAAATGGTACAACGTATGGTACGCAAGCGGAAAGAACACTAAGACTTTACCGTTCATAAAGACCGAAGCGGAGATAAGGGCGATAGAAAATGACAAGAGAAGAAATCGAGAAACGTCTGAGCGAGTATCAGACCTACCAAAAATACAATGGCGCAAATGAGCAGTTAGTGGACGCAATGGAGTTAGCTGTAAGGCTTGCCGATGAATGCGGTGATCCAAAATTCACTATAGACGTATCTCATATGGCGTTAAATGTTATAAGGGACTACATCAGGGAAAAGTCACATAGCACATTTGAACAGCTTGAACAATATTCGCAGGATAATAAGCAGGGATTCAAGGCTATAAACCAATACTATAACTGTATGAGGTATGCAGCTAAGTATGAGCTTGATTCATTCTGCCTGTATATAGAGCGATACAGACCTCGGAAGGAACGCTTTTATGAGCCGAGACGAAAAATGTTAAAAATGTTCGTAGATGCGATTCAGGATTTGGAAGATGACAGGCTTGACGAACTTTATCTACACTGTCCACCGAGAATAGGCAAGTCTCAGCTTGTTACGATGGCTACAACATGGCATTGTGCAAGGAACGATGAACCGTCAAACTTGTATGTAACCTACTCTAATACTCTGGGCGGGGCATTCGTAGACGGTGTTATGGAACTGATTAAAGACCCGACATACGCATTTGCCGATGTGTTTCCACATGAGAGCATAGCCCATACTGATTCTGAAGCACATAGAATGAACCTTACAAGGCGTAAGAAGTATGCTACTTTGTCCGGGCGTGGTATGGAGGCAGGTCTTAACGGTCAGTTTGATGCTAAAGGTTGGCTGATATTGGATGACTTGCACGAAGGCATAAACGAAGTCCTTAACCAAGACCTTTTGGCTAAAAAACTCAAATTTTTCAACAACAACGTGCTTTCCAGACAGAAACAAGGCTGTAAGATCATCGGCATAGGCACTATTTGGTCACTTAATGACATTTTCTGTACTAGGCATGAGTTTCTTGAAGCGGGATTGGCACAGCCCGGAACACGTTACAAGATAATCAAGATACCTGCTATGAACGAGAAAGACGAATCCAATTTTGACTATGACTATGGCGTTGGATTTAGCACAGCCAAATACCGTGAGATAAGAGCAAGGTTTGAGAATGATGGGGATATGGCTTCTTGGTCGGCGCAGTATATGCAAGAGCCTGTTGAACGTGAGGGAGCCGTATTCCTGCCTGAAGATATGAAATACTATAACGGCATACTCCCTTCTGAAGAACCTTTAAAAGTTACCTGTGCTTGTGACGTTGCCTTGGGCGGTGACGATTACCTGAGCTTTCCGATAGCCTATGTCTATGAGGACGGCTCAGTTTACATAGACGATGTGGTATATGACAACGCTGAAAAGAAGTTCACTAAACCGCAGATTATAGACAAAATACTTGAACACCATGTAACATCCGGGTATTTTGAAGCCAATCAGGGTGGTGAAGGCTATAAGGACGAAGTAAACGAAGCACTAAAGGAGAAGGGTATAAAAATCAATCTTAGATCAGAGTATGCTCCAACAGATAAGCGTAAGGCACAGCGTATCTGGGATAAGGCGGGGTCAATCCGTGAATACTATTTCCGTGATCCGTCATGTAGGAATAAGCAATACCGAATGTTTATGACTAACCTGTTCAGTTTTAACTTTAAGGCTAACCAGAAACACAAACATCAGGATGCAGCCGATAGTCTGGCAAGTCTGGCGTATTTCTTAGAGGGTACATGGGCGAATGCGAGGGCAGAAGCGGCTATAAATCCGTTCAGAAGGAGGCAATATGGGTATTAAGAGCGATTGGTACTTGTTGGAAGATGACGAAAAGGCGATAGTTAGTCTTAAAGAGCGAATCGAGAATCTTGTCACCATAGCAACGAGGACTACACGGGGTTTTGAAGCGACAGGCAGCCGGAAGATAGGCGGGACTAAAGACAAGAACGCTGATATAGTCCTGAAGGTGATGGAATTGGAATCGGAACTTGCAAGTCTTGGCTATGAACATCACTTGTCTAAGTGTGCATTGATTATTGACATATCAAAGATACCTAAACCGAAACGTAAGATATTTATTGACCGATACATACGAAACATGAGCCTAAATGAGACGGCAAAGGCAAATGGTATCACAAAAATGACGGTTTGCAGAATTTTGAAAAATTTTTAAAAAGTACTTGACAATGTTACACCCTATGTGGTAAAAAGAGTATGATGGGTGAACTATGAAAAGGCACTTTCGTAGTTGCCTATATTTTTTTACCAGCCGATATAACGTTATATAACGTCTTATCGGTTTTTTGTTGCTACGCAGTAGGGAGGATAGCATGAACAGACAGAGATTTCAGGACTTAGTAAAGGGTGAGTACGGACGAAAAACTGCATATGTTGACTTTTCAGAAGTTACACCTGATAACATTCTGAAAATCATAAGCAAAGGTGTTACCTGCCTTAATTGGAACAGGTTGGCTATCCGTTATCTGCATGACTACTACAAGGGCGATCAGCCCGCTTTATACAGGGATAAGTCTGTCAGAGACGATATAAACAATCCCGTAGTAGAAAACCACGCATTTGAGATTGTGGCATTTAAGAATGCCCAGACATACGGTGAGCCTGTTCAATGCGTCAGCACTAAGAATGACATAAAGGTGAACAAGGGCGTTGACAGCCTTAATGAGTACAACAGGAACGCCAACAAGTCAGTTGCCGACATACAATGTGGCGAGTGGACTTCAAGCGTAGGTTTTGGTTATAAAGCTATTCAGCGTGTAAAGGGCGGCTTAGTCCCTTACAGGATTATAGCTCCGTCACCGATGAATACGGTTATCGTGTATTCGTCAATAACCTATGAGCCGTTGCTTTCAATGCAGCAGTTCAAGGATGAAAACGGAGATCAGTATTATCAATGCTTTTCGGAAAAGTTAGAGTATATATATAAAAACGGTCAGCTATCCGAGGGAAAGATACACGCATTTGGTGGCATACCGATAGTCGAATATCCGAACAATGCTGACAGACTTTCAGACATTGAGCTTGTAATCACTATGCTTGATGCAATTAATGAGATACAGAGTAACCGTGTTGATGCCGTAGCTCAGTTCGTACAGAGTTGGTTTAAGTTTGTCAACTGTGATGTTGACGAAGATAGCTTTTTAGCTATGAAGATGAACGGCGCTATAGTTGTTAAGTCAAACAATGGCTCTAATACGGCTAATGTAGACTTGATTCAGCAGGAACTCAATCAGGAGGGTACACAGGTAGGCAAGGACGATATTCTTAACAACGTCCAGAGCATACTTGCCATACCTAACCGAGAAGGTAACACGGGCGGCGATACTGCCGGAGCTGTGTCCCTGAGAAACGGTTGGGACTTTGCAAGGCAGAGGGCTAACCTCAAAGACCCGTATGTATGCGTAGCAGACAAACGGCTTAACAGGGTGGCTCTGAAGATTCTCTCCCAGAGCGTTGACCCTAATCCTTGTGATATAACCGAAATGGACTACGATGTGCATATAGTTCACAGCCCTACAGATAACCTGCTCACGAAGGCTGAATCACTTGAAATCCTGCTCCGTAGTGGTATACATCCGTTAGTTGCCGTGAGAGTTGTAGGTCTTTGGGCTGACCCGGAAAAAACTTACATCCAGAGCAAGCCTTATCTCGATGCCAAGTACCAGACTATCGAGAATGCGATTGATGCCGAGATAACAAGGCAGGGCTTAGACAATCAGATAGAAACCGCAAAACAGATAGTAGGTGGTATAAATGGCGGCAAGAACACTTGACGAACTAAAGACCATCAAGAAGGAAGTTGATGAATCGGCAATCCGTAAGGCTATTATTGATTTCTTTGACGAAATGGACGTTGACGATGTTAATAAACGAACAGAGTTAGCGATAAACCTTGAACGGATATTTAGGGATTTGTTTTACTTGGCAATCATTGGCGAAGCGTCAAGGGATGAAATGATAGCAAGGCTTATATCCCAATACTCACAGGAAATTGTGGCAAGTGGTTATCGACCAAATTATGCACACATTGAAAGAGTGTGTGAGGATGTAGTTGACGGAACGCTTGAAAGAATAGATACGCCCTATACCACATCAACGGACAGGAGCATATTGATAGCCGAAACGGAAACTAACAATGCGGCTAACTATGACGAATATCTTGAAGCAAAAGAGAACGGTATGACCGAGAAAGTTTGGCACACTATGGAAGATAACAAGGTGCGTCAGACACATATGGAAATAGATGGAGCAACAGTAGGCATAGACGAGCTGTTTCAAGTTGGAGCAGCAGAAATGCGTTTCCCTTGTGATGAGGAATATGCCTATGATTTCCCAGAAGAATTAGTTAATTGCAGATGCTCCGTATTATATCAATAAAACTAAGAGTTACCTAAAACGGTGGCTCTTTTTTTATACATAAAATTGCAGCTATGCGATAAATAGCAAACCCAAAGCGGATGCGAACCGTGTTAAAAAAGCGTGGGAGGAAGGACAATATTATGACCAGAGAACAGGCAAAGGCTTTGTTAGTAACCCTTGGAATTGAAACTCCGAGTGAAGATCAGATTACAAACTACCTTAACTCGGTAAACAAGGAGGTCAAGTCTGAAAAGGACAGAGCTGAAAAGTACAAAGCTGAAGCAGACAAAACCGCCGATTTACAGAAACAGCTTGATGAGATCAATAACAAAGGGCTGTCGGACGTAGAGAAGGCAAACAAGGCTACTGAAGATGCCTTGAAGAAAGTCGCAGAGCTTGAAAAGAACATCAAGACTATGCAGACACAGAAGGAGTTAGCAACACTCGGAATTACGGGTGAGGATGCTGACAAGTTTTTCAACGAGGATGGTAGTCTAAATTTCGCTACTCTTGGTCAGGTATTGACCAACAGAGAGAAAGCAGCCGCCATAGCAAAGGAAAAAGAACTTGCCGGAAACGCAGGAAACCCCGGAGGCAATGGTGGAAATGGTGGCAACGAACCACAGAAAACTGCTGCCGAGGCATATGCTGAAAACTACGCAAAAAGCGTAGCCGAAAACAGCAAGGCAGCTAATGATGCACTTGCATCATACCTAAAATAACGAATGGAGGAAAACCAATATGATTTACAGCTCAAACGCAGTTGGAATGACCAAGGAAATTCTTAAAAGAAAACTTGGCGCTGAGTACCTTGTACCCGTAACAATCGCAAGTACCGAGTTTGCGTACACAGACGTTATCGCAGCCGGAACACCTATCGCAGCAGATGGTACAGTTGCAGAAGATACCGTTGTTGACGAGTATACTTCAGTAAGCAACGCAGTAGGCATCCTTCTCAATGATGTTTACTCAGATAACCCTAATGGTTCACTTATTAAGGCATTCGCAGTAGTTAATACCGCTAATTGCCCTAAGAATCTTAATGTTAGCGTTATCACAGACGCAGTAAAGGCAGCTTTACCGCTTGTTTGTTTTGAATAATCAGAAAAGGAGGATAAATAAATGAGACTTAGAGACGCTTACTCAGCAAAAGCAATCGCTTTAGCATTTACAGAAGCAGCTAGTAATAAAATCCCTTATCTTGGCAGAGCTTTATTCCCTGCAAAGAAGAAGATGGGTCTTGACCTGAAGTGGATTAAGACTTCTAAGGGTGTTCCTGTATCACTTATGCCTAGTGCATTTGATACAGTATCAACAATCCGTAGCCGTGAGGGTATCAAGATTGAGGAAACCGAAATGGCTTACTTCAAGGAGAGTATGCTTGTTAAGGAAGTTGACGAGCAGGAAATCCTTAGAGTTAAGGAATCATCTGATCCTTACGCACAGGACGTTCTTAACCGCATCTATGATGATGCTAATACTCTTGTAGCTGGCGCACAGGTAGTTCCTGAGAGAATGATTATGCAGTTACTTAACCCTACAAACGGTCATCCCTCAATCAGCATAGCTGCTGATGGTGCTACATATGCTTACAACTATGACCCCGATGGTTCATACGCTACAAACAACTATGAAGCACTTGAAAGCACAGCTAAGTGGGACACAGCAGCAGGCAGCTCAACCGCAGACCCCGTTAAGGATATTCAGGACGCACAGGACGCTGTTGAAGCAAAGACAGGCACTAGACCTTCAATAGCTATTATGAGCCGTGATACCTTTAACAAGGTTAAGGCTTGTCCCGCAGTTCGTAGTTATATCCTTGCTCAGAACTTGACCGCTAACGTAATGATTACCGATGCAAAGGTTAAGGAGTTATTCCTTACCGAGCTTGGCGTAACCATTATCGTTTACACAAAGCAGTTCAAGACCGAAGCAGGTGTAACCACTCAGTTCTTTGCTGATGGATATTGCGCACTTATCCCTGAAGGCGCACTTGGTAATACTTGGTTTGGTACTACACCTGACGAGCGTACACTTATGGGTGATCCTAACTATGATACAGCACTTGTTGATACAGGTATCGCTGTAACAGTTACAACCACTAGTGACCCTGTTCATACTAAGACTACTGTTTCTGAGATCGTACTTCCCTCATATGAGAGAATGGATGAAACATACGTTATCAAGGCATACTAATGTCGGGAAGGAGTAGCCATGAAGTTTGAATACACAGTAAAATTTAATGGCAAGCGCTATTTTCCGGGAGAGGATGTTCCTATGGAAGAACCTAAAACTGAGCAGGAGCAGGTAACTGAAGAAGTTACTGTTGCCGAGCCTGTTAAGGAAGAACCCATAGAAGATAAGGTTGTTGAACCCAAAAATAAAGGCAGAAAGAAGAAATCATCTTAACAGAAAGGGGGCGTAAGCCCCCTGCTGTTGATTAAGGGAGGCTGACGGATGGTTGATATAAGCGAATTAAAAACACAGATAGCCAACCTATTGATGGCGGAGCTTGATGAAGATGATAATTTTAACCCTAACATATTGCTCAGTAAGGTGGAACTTGCGATTAGGGACGTTATGGCAAAACGTGAATATGGCAACAGCCATTACACAGACGCAAAAATCCTTGAAGAACTTTCAACAAGGTATTTTTCAACCATAACAAACCTTGCAAGGTACGATTACAACCAGACAGGAGCAGAGGGTCAGAAGAATCACTCAGAAAATTCCGTTTCAAGAACTTGGTACGATAGGAACAAGCTGTTATCTGATGTTCACGCATTCGTCAAAATCTTTTAAGGGGGTGACGATATGCCAGACATTACAATAACACTTGCAACACTTATTTCTGTTGTATCTGTTTCTGCTGCCGTGTTCTTTGGAATCAAGTCTAAGAAAAGGGCTGATGATGAAGATATTGCGAAGAAAGCTGAGACAATCACAAGGCTTGAAAGCAAGATGGATTCCTTGACAAAGGATTTTTCAGATTTTGCTACCGACATAAAACTTGAAATAAGGGATATGCGGAAAAACTTTGATGAAGTCAAGGCAAAACAGATAGAGCAGGAAACAACATTGAAACATTTAGTACAGAGGATTGAGAAGTTAGAGGGTGTTTGATATGCGTACTTTGAAGAAGAATAAGCAGACAATCTATTACGCCCTGAACCTCGGCAGGGAAACAGTAAGCACAGAGGATAAAATAATCGTAGACGGAGAAGAAGTGTATATTGACGAAGGCGATTACACAATGACATACTCCGTTCCAGAAGCCTTTTCAGCCAACATAAGTTTCTCTGGTGGTGATTCAACGGACGTAGAGTTTGGGTTAGATTTGTCAGCTTATGATGCAATCATTGTTACGGATTTGAAAGCATACCCGATAACCGAAACAAGCCTTATATGGTTTGAGACAGAGCCACCTACTACAACAAGTGATGGTGCTACGGCTGATTATAGCGTAGTAGCCGTTAGAAATACTCTGAATCAGACCAAGATCATTTTGAAAAGGCGTGTGAAAGATGGTAATTAGTGGGAGATTAAATTCCAATGACATTAGGAGCATGGCTGACGAAGTAAGGCAATACCTTAATGACTTGCGGTATAAAGTAAGGCAGTTTTCATCAAGGCTTGCCGACAAGGGAATCACAGCCGCTTTGAATGCAAATTATGGCTCTTATGCGTCATACATAGTCTTTTCCAAGGAAAACACTACGGAAGGAAGCATCATAGTGGCAAGGGAAACATCTTTGCTGACAGCCGATTGGTTAGGACACGAAGATGTTAAGATAAGTCCTTTGCTTATGACAGAGTTTGGCTCTGGAAACTACGCTGTTTATTGGGAAGGCTCAGACGGCTCAACCACAAAACAGCTTGACGATGGCACTCCGATAGGCAGAGGTTCATTCCCAAATCAGAAAAATGCTTTTAAGGACAGTTGGTTATACAGAGATACCAATGGTTTTCTCCACATAACCCGTGGTTTTTATCCTACAAAGCCATTACACACAGCAGTAATAGAAATGATCGCACAAATAAACACAACGGCAAGGGAGGTGTTCGGAAATGGCTCAAACTGATTGGGTATTCAAGATTGAATCCAAGATATACACAATCGTTAAGACAAGGCTTGAAAAAGCACTTAAAACCACTTATCCGAATCTGTTAGTCACTCAGCAACAGAAGATGAATGCCGATACATCAATCCCTACCGTTTTCATAAAAATGCTTGACAGCCCTGAAATCGGTCAAGACCTCGACAATGCCACTATCAACGCTATGTTAGTTTACTTTGAAACTCACATTACCGTGACAAAGGATATTGGCTTGAAGGGGTTGAGAGACATAGCCGAAGCGGTGGTCGGAAACTTCAAAGCGTTACGGTTCAACATCGGTTATCGTGGCGAAACAAGAGAAACCTCAGACACCTACACTATGGTATCTCGGTTTAACAGGGTTATCGGAGCAGGTGAAGAAATAAACTTTTAACTTGACAAAATCATACAGTTGGTGTAACATAGGGGTATGGTAATAAGGAGGTACGCCTATGCAGAAAGATTGTATTGATTTGACAGGTAAGAAATTTGGTAGATTAACCGTTATCAGTAAAGGTAACGGGAGATATACTACAGGTGGACAGTATAAAACTACTTGGTTATGCCGATGTGAATGTGGTAACGAAAGAGAGTTTGAATCTCAGAAGTTACGCAGAGGACATACGTTATCTTGTGGATGTTTACAAAAAGAAAAAATCGGAAACGTAAACAAACTCGACATATCAGGTCAAAGGTTTGGCAGATTAACAGCTATTCGATTCTTGAAACCAGAAGAACGGGATTACATAAGACATACATGGTTGTGTCAATGTGATTGCGGGAAGATGGTACAAGTTGATGGCGCAAAGTTGGTTAATGGTCATACAAGATCGTGTGGGTGTTTGGTTAATGATTTTATCAGACAGGTCAACAAGAAATACAAACATACATCTAAAAGGCTCTATGGAGTTTACAAGGGTATGCTGACAAGATGTTACGATGAAACGAGTAGAGAATATCATAACTACGGTGGACGGGGCATCTTGGTATGTCAAGAGTGGTTAAACGATTATGATACGTTTGCTGAGTGGGCGTACAACAATGGTTATAAAGAGGATGCAGAGCATCTTGAATGTACGCTTGACCGACAGAATGTTGACAAAGGTTATAGCCCAGATAACTGTAGATGGGTTACTAATCAAGTTCAGCAGAATAACAGGCGAGATTGTATCTATGCTGAGTATAGCGGTGAGATACATACTTGTATGGAATGGTCAAAGATACTTGGTATGACATATCAGAAAGTTCATTACCACTTAAAAAAAGGCAGAACAATAGCAGAAATACTGAACATCTGAACAACAAAAACCAAAATATAGGGCAAGTCGAAAAGGCTTGCTTTTTATTATGCCCAAAAAAGGAGGAAAAAAACATGGCAGATGCTACAATTATGGGGGTCAGTACCCTCAATGTCGAATTTGGTTATGGCGTTGAAGCTACAGGCTACGCAGGTACAAAGCCCTCGTCTTTTACACAGCTTCACAGAATTAACAACATTGGTGGTATCACAGTAACACCCGCTACCATTGATGCTTCAGCTCTTGAAGATTTGGTAACAAAGACAGTTGCAGGTCGTGGTGAGACAGGTGGAACTTGGACAGTAACCGTAAACTTCACTACAGAGACAGAGCAGGAGTGGTCAACACTTATTTCACAGTACCAGACCGCAAAGGCAAACAACGTAAATATGTGGTTTGAGATTATCGTTCCCGGTTTCTCAAAGGCATTCTTCGTTGTTGCACAGCCCCCTGAAGCAATACCGATTCCCGAAATGGCTCAGAACTCACTTCTTACAGTTGAGTTCCCTCTTGTAATCGTTGATCCTAAGGGAATGAGTGAAAAGGTAGCTTTCACCTGATAAGAAAGCACAATAAAATTGAGTTCAAGGGAATTATGGGCGGGGAAACCCGCCCTTCCTTTGATATTTGGCATGAAATGTCAGAAGGGAAGGTAAAAATAATATGATGACATTAAAAGTTGGAGATAAGGAATACAAAGTTAAATTTGGCTACAATAGTTTCTGTGACAGCGATTTGCTTGACCGCACATCAGACGCTATGGGAATTATGGGTGAATTACAGAATGCCGAAGGCAAAGACAGCATGGAAAAGATAAGAAAACTTTTCACCCTGACCAGAGATTTGCTTTTTGAGGGCTTCAAGAAAAAGAATCCCGTAGAAAGCGTTGATGCGGTTGGTGACATTCTTGATGATTATCTTGATGAAGATGCCGAGAATCACGGCTTACTTGACGTATTCACAATGCTTGCGCAGGAGCTTTTAACAGAGGGTTTTTTCGGAGACCTGCTGAACAAATCGAACAAGGCTTTGGAGAACTTGAAGAAGCGGGCAGCATCGAAGAAGAAATAACCTATACAGAGTTGTTTTACAATGACATTCTCCCGGCTTATGTAGCTTTCGGATTGACCAAACAGGATGTTTTGGAAGGTTGCCCTAAAGAACTTGAATATGTGTTCAAGGCTCAGAAACTACGCAAAAGGATGAACGATATAAATAATTGGGAATTGGGATTATATATCGAATCAGCCGTAGCAACAGCCGTAGAACATAACCTTGCCGGATATAAGGCGAGGTCAGCATATGTCAAAGAACCGTTCTCAGAAACAGTTGAAAAGCGTGAGGACAAGAAGAAACTTCAGGACAACAACAAACTGCTTATGGCGTCACTTGAAGTATGGGCTAAGAATTGGGAGATGACACATAAATCGGAGGGCAAGGAAGATGGCTGATTTAGAAACCTTACAGATACAAATTAAAGCAGACGCAGACAAGGCGTATAAATCCATTGACAAACTTGCCAACAGTTTGACCAACTTATCGGTTTCTATCGCAAAGATAGAGGTAGGAAAACTTAACGATCTGGCAAGTGGACTTGACAATCTCACTTACGCACTTAAAACAGCAAGACAGGCTGTTAAGACTACGGATTACACAGCCATTGTTAAGAATTTTACATCACTTTCAAATATTGATACGGCAAGGCTTAATAACCTTGCCGGAAGTTTAAATACACTTGCAGGTGGATTTGTCAATATGATGTCAGCTAACTTGGCAAATCAATCTGTTAGGGATATGGCTACTGCTATAGGCAGACTTGGCGGTGTGAAGGTTGAAGCCGCAATAGCAAACCTTCCCAGACTTGAACAAGCATTATCACATCTGCTTACAACATTCTCAAAACTTCCCAATGTAAATCAGAGTATCATAGACTTTGTAAACAGCCTTGCTAACTTGTCAGCACAGAGTTCACATATAGCTCCGGCTACAAAGAGCATTGAGTATTCGCTTGAATCATTTGGAAATACGGCTACAAGGACAACGAGAAAAGCCAAAAGTTTAGCAAGCATTATTGGTACACTTTATGCTAAGTTCTGGCTGTTTATGCGTGGGGCTACGGCTCTTAAAAATTCATTCATTAGTGCCGCAGATTATTTGGAGGCATTCAACTACTTTGATGTAACAGCAAGGAAGATTGGTAAAGACACCTTTACCAAGGCAGGTGTTGGAAGTGCGGAACAGTACGCTGAAGCATTTACCGAGACATTACAAGAGAAATTACATAAAATGTCAGGTCTTGAACTTGACCTTGAACAAAGGCTAATCAAGACCACAAACGCAAAATCATTAGGATTAAACCTTACAGAACTGACACAGTATCAGGCATCCATAGCAAGTATCACAAACGCTATGGGCGTATCACAGGAGATTGCTCAGAGTACGGCTAAAGCCTTTTCAATGCTTGCCGGGGATATGGGTTCATTAAAAAATATGGACTTTGAGCAGGTAGCTCAAAAGCTACAGGCGGGTCTCGCAGGGCAGAGCAGGGCTTTGTACGCCTTTGGTATAGACATTACGAATGCCACTCTGGAGCAGTACGCATATGCAAATGGTATAGAAAAATCCGTCAGCGAAATGTCACAGGCTGAGAAAGCACAACTTCGTTTGCTTGCAATCCTTGACCAAAGTAAAGTTGCTTGGGGTGACTTGGCAAATACTATTAACTCACCGAGCAATCAGTTGAGAATGTTGCAGACAAACCTGAAAGAAGTGGGTACGGTATTCGGACAGTTGTTCATACCGATAATGCAGAGTGCGTTACCTGTCTTAAATGGCTTGTCAATGGCTATCAAGCAGTTGATGATAGACATAGCCGAGTTACTTGGCATTAAACTTGACCTTGACAGTTTCGGAACATTCGGTGACGAAGTAGACGCTGATCTTGAAGCCGTTGAGAATTTGAACAGTGCCATTAAGGAAACTAAAAAGGGAATCCGTGACTTTGACGAGTTAAAGGTTATAAATGACAGTTCTAAGAAAAACTCAGGCTTGGGTGCTGAGATAGACCTTACCAAACAGATAGTCGATGCTACTTCCGAGTACGAAAAAGTCTGGGATGAAGCCTATGAGCGAATGAGAAGCAAGGCGTCAGAGATTGCGGCATACATTAGCGGCGCATTTGAACCGATTAAGAAGATCATTGAAGATTTCCATATCGGAGATTTCTTTAAAGCAGGAGAAGATGTATCGGCTTTAGTTGCATCCATCTTCAATTTCATTTCAGAAGCCATTAACAGTGTTAATTGGACAGAGTTAGGCAACAAGATAGGCGAGTTCATCAAGGGCATTAATTGGACAGAGATATTAAAGGGAATCGGCAATATAATCGGTAGTGCATTACAGGCAGCCCTTAATCTCTGGCAGGGAATGTTCGATGTTGCTCCATTTGAGACAGCACTTCTCACAGGCTTTGCTGTACTGAAGTTTACAGGCTTTGGAGATATAATAAAGAGTGGACTTAGCAAGGCGTTAAGCAAACAGATTAAAGCCGCAGGACTTTCAAAGGAGTTTTCGGCAGCACTTGGAAAGTTAGGTTTAATATCCGTAGGAATAAGCCTTGCATTGACCATTGATAATGTCAAGAGTATTAAAGCAGGTGAGTATTCACCATTCAGTTTGAAGGGCTTACTAAAGACAATGATTAGCTCACTCTTTGGTGGAGCAGGTATCAGCTTATTGGCGTCATCCATAGGTATTGCGAGTGGAGCATTTACTTTCGGTATCGGTGCTGCAATATCACTTCTTGTAACCCTTGCTGTAACAGGTGCGGCTATGGACACACCATACGAAGCTGCAAGGAAAGTATGGGAAGAAGAATATGCTTGGGTAAACGAAAACAACCTTGACAGGATGCAGATAAAGACGGACATTGAACTTCATCAGGGCGAAATCGATACTCAGTTCTTACAGATTGACGATTTAGCTGACAAGGTTTACGATCTGTCACTTAATTATGACAAACTTACTGATGGTGAGAAGGGCTTACTTAAATACTATTCAGATGAACTGATTAAGGTAATGCCTGAGTTGGCTAATCAGATAGATACAGTTACAGGTGCATACAAGGGAACAAGAGAAGAATTAGACAAGCTCATACAGAAGCAGAAGGAACAGATAACCGTCAGTGCTTATCAATCCAATATGGCTAAGTTGGCTGAAGGTATCAGTTCGGCTAAGTATGACAAGAGCGAGTTAGATTTTCAGAAGGGCGTTGTTAATAGGCAAATAGATAGCATAAGAGATCGCTTTAAGAGCTACATGGGGGAGGATTTCTCCGAGGAATTATGGACTTATGTATTACAAAGCAACATGAAAGAAAATGAGGGCAAAATTTTAGATTATCTTGCCCCTGATGTTGATGAATATACAAAGTCAAAAGCATTAAGAGCCGTTTGGGATAATATGAATGGCTTGGGTGACCTCATAAGTGCTTTAGCTCATAAGGAAGAACTTGAAGAATCACTATCAGCAACACAATCTACACTTTCTGATCTTGAACGTGAATATAACTACTACGCAGACGAATTAGGTAAAATCCTTGGTGAAGATATACCTGAAATAATAGCGGATGCGAATAAAACCGCCACAGATACGCAGAAGCAATCAAAACTTCCAAAGGCAGTAAAGACAACCTTGGATAATGTAACTCAGACGGTTAAGACAGATGGCAAGGCATCACAGACCGAAATGAACACTCTGTTTACAAAGATAAACAATGCGTTTGCAGGTTTGGGTGATGGCTCTGTTCCGGCTGAAGTACAAAAGACCATGAACAACATCAAGATTGCGATTATACAGGGATCACCTGAGATAATCACACTTTTGGAACAGTTAAGGTTGCAGATGGAAGGCGTATTTACCGATGCTCTGCATACTAAAGACGGCAACCTCTTATGGAATGCAAACAACATTTCAGAGAGACTTGACAAGGACTTTAACAAGATTGAAGAAGCATTACATAATAACGCTAAACCCGGAACTAAAACTCTTGAAAAAGACTTGCTTGAACTGTTTGGAGTAGATGCTGTTGATAAATTACCTCAAACCGTAAATAAAGCATTCAAGAAAGTAGCAGACACAATAGACAAAGGCGAAGGAAAAGACGCTATATTTGCTTCAATAAATGAATTAAAAACATGGACATTATACGAAGCTAAAGACTTGGGAATGTATCTTGAATGGGGTACGGCAGGTGGTATCTATGAAGGTAGGTATCTTGTAGAAGATGCAACTACCGATATGGTGAAAACAGGTTTTGAAGGGACGTACATGAAAACGTCCGAAAGTAGTTCACCTTCAAGACTTGCAAGACGTTTGGCTAAATATCTGCCTGAAGGAGCTGCACTTGGCATAGAGGATGGAATACCTACATTTGAATCGGCTGTGAAAGATATGGTCGGAGTGATAGGTAGTCTATTTGGAAACGTCAAATACAACGTCCCAGACTTAGGATTAGGCTCAATGAACACAAACAGGGGCTACAATTACAGCAATATGGATAGCAATAACTCATTTGTAGCTCAGATGGCGAATATGGCAAGTATGGCAAGCCAAAACGGACAGACCGAAGTAGTATTCAGAGTTGAGGGTGATCCACGAGGAATCTTCAAGGTAGTTCGAGACGAAGATAGACAGTATAAAAATATACATCATCATTCGGCATTTACATAAGGGGAGGCTAAGACCTTCCCTTTTGTTTTTAAAGAGGACACAGATATGGCATACGCAGGATATTTGATAAAGATAGGGGATTATACGATACCTACAAGTCTGATAAAGGCAGATAGTTATTACGCCTATGTAAATATGCAGGACTATGAGCCTTGGACGGATTCAAACGGCGAATTGCATAGGGACGTAGTAGACCTAAAAGCCTTAAAAGTAGAATTTGAAACTAAGGCTATGTTGGATAACATACAGTTTTCAACGCTAATAGGCAACATAAAAGCACAGTTTACAAAAGCGAAAGCAAGAGAGTGTTATATCACGGCATATATCCCGGAAAATGACGATTATGTAACTCAGTTAGGTTATATGGCTGATTTCAAACCACAGATGTATTTTGCTGATGCAAACAAGATACAGTATGACCCTTGCAGGTTATCATTTATCGGTGGCGTATATGACGATAGTGGGAGTTCTGAATGAGAATAATAATCTTTTCGGCAGGGTTGTTCGGTAACACAGGCTTATGTACTTGGATGCGTAACTTCCTTGCGAATATGCACAAGGATTATGAGATCGTTGTTTTGTGCCAAAATATCGCAGAGGACTTTAAGAAAGAGCTGAGTGCATACGCTGATTGCGTTCAATATGACAAGAACGGATATTATGATTGTGACGTATTGTTGCACAACTATCAAGATAACGGTTTAAAGCCGAATATACATGCAAGGCAGACATTTATACTACTTCATTGTGATTACGCCAAAATGAGCCATTCTGGTGCGTTTGACGGGCATATGAGATACATAGCTGTATCTGAAAAAGCCACAGAGAATATGAAGAAGGTCTACAAGATAGATTGCACAGCCATAGAACCGTTTTTGGTAGAGCATAAGCCTAGGAAAGTTTTAAGGCTTGTATCGGCAACACGGCTTACTACTGAAAAAGGTTTCGTAAGGATGCAGAAACTATGTGAATTGCTTAGAGCAAACGACATACGGTTTCAATGGCTTGTATTCTCGGAGTATTCAAAACAGATAGCCGATACGCCGGAATTTATCAATATGGGTAAGCATCAGAATGACATAGTTATGGACTATATGGCTGATGCTGATTATGTAGTACAGTTATCAGACCACGAAGGTTTCTGTTATTCGGTACACGAATCCTTATCAGTTGGAACGCCTTGTTTAGTTACGGATATTCCTGTTTTCCAGAATGTAATAGTCAATGGCGTAAACGGATATAGACTACCACTTGATATGAAGAACATAGACCTTGCGAGAATACTAAATATTCCCAAAGGTTTCAAATATAGCCTTGGCATTGATAATGTCCGGGAGAAATGGGATGCAATTTTGAGAAGTGAAGATGAATAGGATTTGGAGGGGCTGAAATGGTCAACTATGAATATCGGAATTTATTTTACAAAACACATCAAAAGAAAGATATTCTCATAGTCGATAGTGGGGCAACAGTAACGGCTGTTAGCGGTGAAGCCCCTAGTATTGCAGGTGCTACGGTTGAGATACACACAGATGATGTAAAGATTGAGAGTTTTACACTTGATGAAAGTATCTGCTCTGAAGAAGATTTGAAGTTTGGACTTTGCGAATCTTCAAGACTTGGACTTACCATTAGGAACAGGACAGACATACCGAAGCTGAAAGACTTTGACGGATATTTCAACGTATACATATATTTCAATGGCGATAGCGATACGCTATTTCAGGTAGGTCAGTACATATGCGTAACTGACGAATACACAAACAATCGTAAACAGCGTGATTTGGAGTTTTACGATTTGATGCACGAACTCTACGATTTGGATATAACCCCGTGGTACGATAGTTATTTCTCGGACGGGCAGAGACACCAAATATTCTTTGCGATAGCAGACTTGTTTTTATGGATTCGTGGCGATAGTCCTTATGACAGTGACGAAGATTCACCACATATCCCTGTTGAGATCGATACCAACTTTACTCTTACAAACGGTGATTTCCCATTCGGCAAGAACATAGAGAGCGACACAGTAACATTCGGTTTCTTTATGGAAGGTGTTTTAGAGTTTAACGGCTGTTTCGGTCATATGAGCCGTGACGGTAAGTTTCGTATGATTCTGTTGGAGTGGTACGATAAAGACCCTGTTAGGACAGTTACGGACGAATACAGAATACCACCTACAAACTATGATGATGTTGCTACTTGGGGCATAGGCAGGATAAATGTCTATTCAAGAGATAACATCAAAATGTTTAGCCATACCAATAGCGAAAAGAAACATCCGAGTACATACGTTATGGTTGACCCTTGGATATTAGCAGATAGGGAAAAGGGCGATACAACAGTACAGACAGCCTTAGAGCGTTTCCAAACGGCTATATACCATACAAACTATACGCCTAACGAAACTGAATGTTCCGGCGATTTGTGCGTAGAAGTTGGCGATAGGATAAACATAGTTTTTGGCAATCCTGCCCCGGAAGATACAAGAAGCAGATTAAGGTCATATGTCCTTGAACGTCACCTTAAAGGTTTCGGAAGTATGAAAGATACATACACAGCCAAAGGACATAAGAAACAGCCTAAGTATCAGATACCTAATGAGCGTTGGCATAATGGCGATAGTACAAGTTCCTCTACACAGGGGCAAGGTGGCGTATCGGAAGTAGATAATGAAGAAGATAGGAAACTGATAGCCAAACAGAGAAACTATGGTGAGCCGATGCTTGACGAACCCTCGGCGGTTGAAGTTGTTTACAATAAGACTACTCAGCAAGTCGAGATCACTTGGACAGACCCAGACGATATATCGAGTTACACTCCTAAACCTATTGAGTGGGCAGGAACGGTAGTTGTTAGAAAAGAATCAACGCCTCCGTTACATCCGTTTGGGAACATAGACAGTTACGGTGGAACAGTTTTAGTAGATGAAACAGTTAAAGATACATATAAGACCACGGCATATGTTGATAATACCATAGAGCCGAACAAGAAGTATTACTACGCTATAATGCCGTACTTCATAGCTTTAAATGACGAATATCATCCTATTAAGCATTATCGGTGGACAAAATGTATAAGCGTAGATACAGAACGAGTATTAATGGCTCCGACCATTTACCCTATTACGAATATTGAGGGTACGGATGCCACAATCGTATATATGATTCCACATCTTTTAGATGCTACTTACACAGTTAGGAAGATGGTAGGCAAGAAAAATTCGATACCTGCAAGTATTTCAGACGGTGATATAGTAGTTGACGTAACTGAAAGTCAGACTATTCCTTATGTATCAAGCGTTGAGATAACAGGACTTGATGAAAACAGCATTTACTACTTTGTGCTATTCGTTGAAGATAGTTTGGGTGCAACAGCAAGTAGTGATGCACAAGAATGTACTTCAGGCGAGAACTCAAAGTTAATACTTATTGATAGTTACAACAATTATCACAATCCGATAGTTGACCTTAACGATGTTGGATATATTACAACAAATGGCGATATTACCTATTATCGTTATCAGGAAGATGGTACATTTATTTGTCACGATCAAAGACAGGCACAGGCTAAATGTGTATTCAACACAAAGATGCGAAAAGGTACGGCAACTAAGTTGTTTATTGAATGTACCACTCGGAATGTATACTCATATCCTGACTTTGGCTTTGGTTTAATGTCAACTATGCCTACTGCTTGGGGATACCCGCAAGGTGGTGACAGAGGTACTGTACTTAAATGGTTATACGATTTTGCAAACACAACTAAAGGCACTTACGAACTGTCATTAGATGATATTAGTGCTGATTCAGAGTTTTATATCATTTTCTATATGAACTCAACAGAAAGTGTTATTTATAAGACTTGGTTTAACGGTGAGCCTATAATTTGTGCAATAAGCGACCTGAGATATTGGACTAAGAATCAATCTGATTCAGTAATAAATATCAAAAAGATTGGTGACGAAGAAACAGTTGTCATAAATCCTGTTGTTGATTGGGAACATATAGTTTACGAAGCAACGGTTGAGAAGAACAAGAGTTATTCATTTATCTACGATGCTAAATGTACTTCTGGCTCACGTTCATACACAGCAAATCAGATGGCAGCTTACATCTTGTCAAGCAATCCCGGAAGTGATGCGTCTTGGTGGCATTATAGCATCATAAGTGAAAATGGTGGCTCGCTTAACAATCTTGGTAATAGTTATCAGACATTTACCACAACATTTAATAGTGGCAACAGGACTAAGGTTTGGATTGCTATTAACTATTCGGCAATATCTGATAGTGAACACGATGTTACTTTCGTTTACAAGAATGTTAGATTAGTCCAAAACTAAAGGAGGTAGAAAAATGATTCCTAACAAATTATATGATTGGCTCAAATGGATTGCCTTGATTTGCATTCCTGCGGTAGTGACATTTTTAAGCGTGGTACTTGGCGTTTGTGATGTAGATGCAAAAGCCATAAACATCATTACCACTATTCTGACAGCAATCGGCACTCTTATAGGTACTTTGATAGGAGTATCAACATCAGCTTACAACAAGCAGAAAGGAGAGCAGAATGGGGAAGAAGATAAAACTTGACGATTGGTTGAAGTACCTTGAAGAAAGAGTTAATGTAGACTTGTACGTTTGGGGTGCAAATGATGAAACTGTTGTCAATCTGCTTGATAGGATTTGCAATATGGAAACCGACAAGAAAGATGTAGACAGAATACTCACATTGTTAAAGAAACGCTTGCTTGAAGGTTGCGATATTTTCAAAATTCGCTGTGATGATTGCTCTGGCTTGGCGGTTGGATTCTTGCTTAAAATGGGCGTGATAAGCTCAGATATGACAGCAGATTCTTTCTACAACTTCATACCTAAGAAGATAAGACTTGGTGATGTTAAAGCTGGCGATTTCTTGTTTATGGGTAACGATATTAAGAAAACTCACGTTGGCTATGCCGTATCTAAGTATTATGCTATCGAGAGCAAGAACAGAGATGTAGGCGTTGTGCAGACCAAGATAAGTGACAGAGGTTGGGGGTACGCTTGCAGACCTAATTGGTATGAAGATGTTGAGCCTGAACCTGAAAAACCTGTATTAAAGCGTGAGTTGTATTACACAGAGCCTTATATGCGTGGTGATGATGTTAAAGAAGCACAGACACTATTGAGTGAAAAAGGCTACAATCCCGGAACTATTGACGGCGTTTTTGGACGCAAAACTGAATTTGCAACAAAGAACTTTCAGACAGACAACAACTTAACAGTTGACGGAATAATCGGCAAGAGAACAGCAGAAAAGTTAGGTTTTATATGGGAGGGTTGATAAATGCTTGACATTGACAGAAATCAGAACATTACGCTGACAAGGGGTGACACAGCGTATATTGATGTTACAGGTTTTGAGAATAACGATGGTGAAACCTACACATTGATTGATGGTGACAAGGTATACTTTAGGCTTGGTACTAATCCGATACTTGAAAAGGAACTGACACTTGACTTGATTAATAATAAGGCGGTTTTACACTTAGTTCCGGCTGACACAATGAATCTTCCATATTCGATTTTCAAGTTTGAGGTTGAAGTAGTTACATCTATCGGAGATCATTACACCTGTATTGCTGATAGAAATTTCACAATCAGTAAGGAAGTGGAGGTACACAATGGCAATTAATTATGGCAAGTTAAATGCGAAAATGACACCCAGAGGTTCAATGATTGCTCGTATGGGTGTTTCTGGACCTCTTAATTCAGACTATGAAGCACTTATCAATAAGCCACAGATAAACGGAAATGAACTTATCGGAAATAAGACTAACGCTGACTTAGGTATACCGACAGAGTTAGCAGATTTAACAGATGATGCTACACATAGACTTGTTACTGACGAAGAAAAGACAAGTTGGGATAACAAATCTGATTTCTCAGGCTCATATGATGATTTGACCGATAAGCCGGATATTCCTGATGAGTTAAAGGATTTATCAGATGATAGCACTCACAGGCTTGTTACCGATACTGAAAAGACTACTTGGAATAACAAGAGTGATTTTAGTGGTTCTTATACTGATTTGACAGATAAGCCTACTATACCTGACCCACAGATACAGAGTGATTGGAATCAGAGTGATAACACTAAGAAAGACTTTATCAAGAATAAGCCCACTATTCCTGCATCACAAGTTAATTCTGATTGGAACGCAAGTAGTGGTGTAGCCGAGATACTTAACAAACCTACGCTTGGAACGGCTGCCGCTAAAGATAGCACAAATGCAGTAACACAGAATAGTACAGACATTGTAGAAAGTGGTGCGGTATGGAGTGCTATTAATAATCTTCCTACACCTATGGTATTTAAGGGTACTTTAGGCGTAAATGGAACGATTACAAGCCTTCCAACAGCTTCAGCAAGCAATGAAGGATATACTTACAAAGTTATCACAGACGGAACGTATGACGGAAAATCGGCTAAAGTTGGTGATGCGTTTACTTCTAACGGTAGTGAATGGGTACTTTTCCCTTCTGGTGATGAAACGTTTACTGATACTTGGCGTAGCATAAAGGTTAATGATACTGAATTACTTGGAAGTAGCATAACAACAGGTGCGGTCAATTTCAAATCAGGCTCAAACGTAACAATATCTGGTAGTGGAAATGATATTACAATAGAAGCACAAGACACAACCTATTCAAAGGTTACGGCACAGGCTGACGGTTTAATGTCTAAAGAAGATTTTAGCAAACTGTCTGGTGTAGAATCCGGCGCACAGGTCAATACGGTCACAGGCGTTAAGGGAAATGCTGAAACTGATTATCGTACAGGCAATATCAATATAACGCCTACAAATATTGGTTTAGGTAATGTCAACAATACATCTGATGCCACCAAAAAGACTAACTTTACAGGCAGTATCGCAGATGGAAATACGGGTTTTGTAACAGGCGGTGACGCTTATAGTGCTTTAAGTAACAAGGTTGACAAGGACGGTAACAAAGTCTTATCTACTAATGACTACACCACAGCCGAGAAAACAAAACTCGATGGCATTAGTGACGAAGCAAACAAGGTAACATCATCAAGCACAAACGGACATATAAACATTGATGGTGTAGATACCACAGTATATGACGATACCGCAGTAACAACCGCTATCTCAGGTTTAGGTGATGATATTGAGGACATACAAGACGTAATCACCACCGACACAACCTCAGCAAGTGGCAATCCCCTTTCGATAGTATGCTTAAAATCCACCCAGAATGCGATAAATCCGATTGTGACATTAGAGCCGATACAGGACTTACATGGACAGGACAAGCCTTATCCTGCTGGTGGGGGGAAGAATTTATTGCCGATGACGGTGGATGGGATTAAAGAACTTAACACAACAGGAACTTGGTCTGGAAATCAATATACCATTAATAATATCAAGTATACATTAATAACTGATGATGGCAATAATATAATCAAAATAGAAATTAGTGGTTCTGAAGCGGCAAGTGCAACCTGCTTATTAAGGTTGAGCGAAAAAATTTATCCTGCTGGAAGTTACATTTTAAGTGGCGGAGTATCCAACAGTTGTTATATATATGATGGTTCTTCCATTATCGCAGGTGCTTCTGAAGTATCGTTTACTTTAACGAATGATACAAAAAAGAATTTCTATTTAAGAATATCAGGAGGAGATTCAATTCCAAGTGGTAAAGGCACTTTCTACCCCATGATACGCCTTGCAACAGAAAGTGATGCTACATTTGTTCCATATTCAAACATCTGCCCGATAAGTGGCTACGATAAAATCGAGGTTTTATCGTGTGGGAAGAATTTGTTTGACTCTGATAAAATTAAGATTGGTACATATGTGAACGATGTGTGGAGTGTTGAATTTTATCCATCGGGAACAGTTGCTTATGATTCAATAACTTATAAAGCGAATACAAGTTATACTTTTAGTGGAACATTTCAAGAGGGTGTAGCAAATAAAAGTTATCGTTTAAGAGTAGTTTATACAGATAATACTACCGCAAATATGTTTGGAGACAGTGATACATCTGCACACGCATTTGTTTTTGTAAGTAATGATGCCAAAACAATTAGTAAACTTGATGTTTCATATGCGAGTGGTAATGGTACATTTACTTTAACAAATTTTCAGATTGAAGAAGGTGCATCCGCCACTACATACGTCCCCTACCATAAAACCACAGATTTATCCGAGAATCTTCCACAGACGGTTTATGGCGGTTCTCTCGATTTGAATAGTGGTGTGCTGACGGTGGATAGGGGTAGATATAAAGTAGACCCGAATGATATTCTTTTTGATTCTACATATCTGACGATTACAACAGGGGCAACACCTTTAAAAAGGGTTGAAAGTGATGAACTGTCAAAGTATATTTCATCACATATGAAGTCACATATCAATAGCGGTGTTGCATCCATGAATAATGAATTTACAATAGATAACAACAATAAGGTTAAAATGAGAATGCCGAACACTGTTACCACATCATCAGGGGCAACAGATTATTTTACAAATAATGATGTTTATATTTGCGGATTGCTTGCAACACCCATCGAGATACAGTTGACACCCACCGAACTAACACTCTTAAAGGATTACGCCTACGTTTCCACCAACGGAACAAGAATAGACCTTGACTACCGAAATGGCGAAATGGCTACGCTAGAAGATGTGTTGGATGCCCAGAATAAACTTCAGGAAGAAATTGACAATCCTATATCCTATGACGGAAAGAATTACAGATTAGGTATGGATGCCACAGGATTATATTTGTATAACATTACAGATGATACTAAGGCTTATATTCAGATGGTGACACCATAAAATAACCATTTTAGGAGAGGAAAGATGGATAATTTTAATTTATTTACATCATCAAAGTATAAGATGGCATATCTGTTAGCAGTTGCCGAAGTTGGTGGTAATGACTTTCCAAACGAAATAGACAAATGGTTTAAGTGGCTGAACAAAAAAGCCGTGGATGTAGAATCAGAATGTTACAAGGATGATTACATTAAGAAATATTTGTCTATTGAAAACAGTCGGGTAACTCAATAAAACCAAAATTTCAAAGTGGACAGAGGGAGGGCTTTACTTCCCTCTGATTTTTTAGGAAGGGCGAGGTTTACAATGAAAATATCACAATTTACAAAACATGAGATAGACGAGATTTTGGCAGATGCAAACTTCACGGATTTGGAAAGGGATTGTTTCTTGCTGAAGTCTAAAGGAAAAACCAACGTAGAGTTGTCTATGACACTTAACATTTGCGATAGTACAGTTAGTACCACTATGAAAAGTGTTAGGTCAAAGATCACGTCTGTATTAGAGCAAAGAGCAAGTGATAAGGTTAAAACAGTTAAAAAGCACAAGGATAATTTTGAAACGCTGAATCCATTGGTTATGTATCTGGCAGACTTCTTAAACAAGATTCTTGAAAATAGCCCACTTGTGCCGGAAAGTCATACGATTAAGGAATGGGCTGAATTGCCTGACAGGGTTTCAGTTAAGGATAAACTCTATGTGGTTATGGATTATCGTACAGATGATACTACGAATGTTCCACGTTTCAAGTATGGTGATGGTGTTACTATGATTTCAAAACTCCCATTTTGTACCGCAGCTATCACAGACAACGATGTACGTTTGTGGGACTTGCAAATGCAAATCTCACAGAAAAACCAATGATTTTGCACGTCTTTTCAATTTTTATAACATTTTCTCCGAAAAAGCTCACCGATTATTTATATGGTGGGCTTCTTTTTTTGTGCTATAAATTAGTTATCGAAAGGAGATAACAGTTATGGCATATGTTTATGTAAATATCAATCCTTCAGGCAAGATAGTTGATGATTGTGTTATCAGAGCTGTCGGTATCGCACTCAATATGACTTGGGATGAAGCTTTCTCAGAACTATCAGATATGGCATTCCATATGAAAAATCTTCCAAACGCTAATGTTGTATGGGGCGCATTACTGAAATCTATGGGATTTACCAAGTGTAACATACCGAATACTTGTCCTGATTGCTACACAGTAAGAGATTTTACTATTGACCATCCGAGAGGTGTGTATGTTCTTTGTACGGGCACTCATGCCGTTACAGTAATTGATGGTGACTATATGGATGTTTTTGATTCAGGTGATGAAGTACCTATTTTCTTCTGGGTAGATGATTCATATTTGCATACTAAACTTTAATGGAGGAATGATCTATGTACGAAAATTATCGAAATCCTTATCAGTATCAAAGTCCTTATGTCCCTAATCTGAATATGCAGAATAACTCTACGCAAGACAATTTCTTTGTTTCTATTCCAAGTGAACAAGATGCAAGAAACTATCTTGTGGCTATCGGTCATACAGTAATCTTCAAGGATGAAAACAAACCAATGGTCTTTTATACAAAAACCGTTAATTCACAGTTTGAAGCTCCGATTTTCAAGATTTTTGACATGATAGAACGTAAGCAAGAAACGCCCATAAATGCCCCTCAAAATGACAAGCCTATGGATTTATCCACTTTTGTAACAAAAGACGAATTTGGGGCATTACAGAAAGAACTACAGGCACTTAAACAGGCACTTGGGGAAGGAGATAAGGCATGAATCCATTTCAGATGATGCAACAGCTTAAAGCAAATCCTATGGCTATGCTTTCTAAGAGGTTTAATATCCCTCAGAATATTGCTAATGATCCTAACCAGATTATTCAGCACTTGATGAACACAGGACAGATTTCACAGGATATGTATAATCGTGCTAATCAGCAAGCTAAAAATATTATGAATCAGTTTAACGCTTAATTGATATTAAAGTCGGTGCGCAAGGCTTTGATATAAAACAGGTCATTCGTTTAGAGAGTGATCTTTAACCTACAAAAAATTATAGGAGGATTTTATTATGGCACTTGAAGAAAATTCAAACATGGTAATGCCTGTATCACCTATGGGTGGTAATGGCGGCTTCGGAGGTTTCGGTGGAGACAACGGATGGTGGATATTGCTTCTTCTACTCTTTGCTGGCGGCGGCTGGGGATTTGGTGGATTCGGTGGCTTTGGTGGCGCCGGAATGGCTATGGCAGATGGCTTTGGCTTGTATCCTTGGCTGAACAATTCCCAGAATATCAACGATGGTTTCCGTGACCAGATGCTTAATTCCAACATTCAGGGCATTCAGAGTAGTATCACAAGCGGTTTCGGTGATGTTCAGACAGCCCTTTGTGGCGGTTTTGCAGGCGTAAATGCAAGCATTAACAATTCACAGAATGCTATAGCAGCACAGCTTTACAGCAATCAGATTGCCGATCTTGAAAGAAGTTTCGCTGCTCAGACAGCAAACGCACAGGGTTTAACCGCTTTACAGGCACAGTTAGCACAGTGCTGTTGCGATAACAGGGCTGCTACGGCTGATTTAAAGTACACAGTAGCATCTGAAGAATGTGCTACAAGAACTACAGACACACAGAATACACAGAGTGTTCTTAACGCTATTAATGGTGGTATTCAGAGTATTAAGGATCAGTTATGTCAAGATAAGATTGATGCTAAAAATGATGAAATCGCAAATCTCAGACAGTCACTTGCTATGAAAGACCTTGCTGCTTCTCAGACCGCACAGAACGCATTTATAGCACAGGGATTCTCAAACGAAGTAGATCAGCTTTACAACAGACTTTCAAGTTGTCCTGTTCCTTCAACTCCCGTTTATGGGCGTACACCTATTTTCACTTGTTCACAGAATGTAGCAAGTGGTTGTGGTTGCTCAGGCAACTCTTTCTACAACTAAGAGGGGGTATTGCTATGGCAGAATATTTAACAGCAAGTGATAGTTTGGTAGCACTTAATAATACCATTCCTTTTAATACTGTTTCTATTCCTTGTAATAGAGGACTTGTAATACCGATTGCTCCGGGGATTCTTAATCTCAAAGGCAATACTCCTAACAGCTTTGCCAGATACAGAGTAACAGTTCAGGCTAACATTACAGTTCCTGCTGATGGTGAATTAACCCCTATAGCCTTGGGTATAGCGATAGACGGTGCGACAGTTCCTGAAAGCGTTGCTATATTTACTCCACAGGCTTTAGAGGAATATGGTCATATTAACACCACAGCTATTATAACTGTACCATGTGGCTGTTGTATAACTGTATCGGCACGTTATGTTGATGGGACAGAAGATGATGCAGCCGTAACACCTGCTCCTTCAATCCTTGTAAGACGTAACGCTTCAATCACAGTTGAGAGAATAGCGTAGAAAGGAGAGCATACCATGAATAATATTGAAGAACTGCACAAATTGTGTGATAAGGCAATGGATTCAATAGCAGAATCAATGAAAAAGTTGGAAAAAGACCCCGAAAGGCTTAATGCGGATGATGCTGACTATCTTAATGACCTTGCTCATATAGTCAAGTCAGTTAAAACTGTAATAGCTATGGAAGATTATTCAGACGGTTATTCGGGTGAAGGCGGTTGGAACTACAATAGACCCTACATGACAAGCGGAAACTATTATGGAACATCTGGCGCTAGACGCATGAGGGATTCTATGGGTAGATATACCAGCCGTGATAACGGATATAGCCGTGACGCATCTAGGCAGAAGATGGTGGATAAACTTTCTACATTGCTTGATAACACTATGAGCGATAGTGAAAGACAGGCTATCAGCGAATGTATCGAAAAGATACGATAAAAAATTAAGGGTTTACCGATTAGGGTAAGCCCTTTTTATTATTCCTTATATTGTTTTAACATCTTAGCATATTCAAGTAACCGAGACATCTGATGTTCGTCAAAACCTTTTATGGTATTATGAAACTCTATATCTAATAATCTGTTTTCGGTTAATGGTTCTATTAAGTCAGTTACTTTGCATCCGAAGTAATCAGCCAATCTTCTAATCTTAATTAGTGGTGGTATAACCTTACCCATACACCATGTATTTAGGGTAGTGGGTGGGAAATCCAAATCCATAGCTATGTCTTTCTGGTCTTTGCCGCTTTTCTCTATAAAAAGATTAAGATTTTTACCAAAAATTTCTGCATTTTCTATTCTTGTCATATTATCACCTCCTTGCATAAATGTGTGGTTTTGCTAATATTATCGGCTATAATCCGAAAAAAGTCAACCCCATAAGGAAAAATTTTTGTAAAAATTCTTGACAATACGAAATCGTAGGATTATAATTTCATCAACGAAGCAAGAAAGGAGTGATAAAAATATGGCTGAAGAATTAAAAATATATCTTGATGCTGTAAGGGTAAACGCAGGATATTCAATCAATGAATGGGCAGATATACTTGATGTTAGTCGAGATACAGTTTCTAATTGGGAAAGTGGTAAAACACAGCCGAAATTAGAAAAACTGAAAACTATGTCAAAATTGTCAGGCATACCTGTAGATTATATATTTATGCGTGAGAATCCTACGAAATCGTAGTATAAAAAAACAAGGAAGGAGTGAAAAAGTGGAAATAGTAAAAGCGCTTATACTTCCGATTCTTACAAGTGCGCTGTTGGCGTTTAATGGTTACACACAAGCAGACGTTGAACTACTTGCACAAGGCATTTTTTGGGAGAATTGGTATACAGATGCCGAGAAAGAAACGGCATATTGGACGGGTGCGGTGATTGTCAACAGGAAAAAGAGTAAGGACTTTCCAAATACTATTAAGGAAGTTCTATATCAGAAAAATCCTACACAATATAGCACTACCAAATATTTCTTTACTAAGGAAATCCCGGAAGAATGCTATACGATGGCAAGAAATATATTAGCATTTGGAACACCCGATGTTCCAGAAGATGTACTTTATCAAGCGACATTTAAGCAAGGTAAGATTTGGAAACAAAAAAATGGAGAAATATTCTGCTACGGCTAAGGGGGATTAAGTATGAAACTGTTAATTAATTTACAAAGAGTTTTGGCTGCATTAGTTATGATTGTAGGTTTATTTTTCCTTCTTTCTGAAACCCCATTGTCTGAAGGATTTGCTGAACAGGCATGGACTACGATAGGCGGGTTTACCATAGTGCTATTATCATGGCTTTGGATATGGTTAATCGACAAGGAGGAAGGGTATTTTACACATGAAGCAAGGTAGACGGTTATACAGGAACGAAAAAGAAATCCTGCGAAAGCAACACTTAAATCCAGAGGAATACAGTTTCCTTAGTGATTGCCTTGATACGGACGGAAAGCCCGGTAGTTATTTCAAAATTCAAAACAAGAAAACAGGCAATATCAAAATCATTAGTAAATTTTAATAAGGGAAGGGGCAGATTATGAATCTTACGATTGAGAGAATTATTCTCCATAATTTCAAAGGATTAAAACAGGAAAACCTTTTGCTCAACAATTCTAACGTGACGATCAGCGGAGCAAATGGTTCAGGAAAATCAACTATAGAATGTGGTTGGTTTTGGTTAATGGCTGATTGTTCAGAATCTTTAGTGTCAAATCCGGCGGTATTCCCATTAGATATGGAAGAAGCTACACCTTCTGTTGAGGTAGTGACCGTAGTAGATGGCAAGCACATAACGCTTGAAAGAAGGCTTACCAGAACAGTTAAGAAATCTAAGGTTGAGGGCGTTGCTGATGCGGTCAGCTTTTCGTCAACATACCTTGTAAATTCCGTTGAATACGGGCTTAGGGATTTCAAGCAGAAAATAGCCGAGTACGGCATTACAGATAAATTTTTAACACTTTCACATCCTGATATGTTTCTGTCCGGCAAGAAAGATGAAATGCGAAAAGTCCTTTTCGGCATGGTCAGTGATGTAACGGATTTACAGATAGCACAGCAGATGGACGGTGTGTCCGAAGCAACGGAACTATTAAAAAACTACACTTTTGAAGAAGCACAATCCATGCAAAAAGCAAGTCTAAGAAAAATCAGAGAAATTTACGGCAAAGATGGTGAACTTTTAAGGGCAAGGATATCGGGATTAGAAGAAGCAAAAGTTGATATTGATTTTTCAGCATTAGAACTTCAAAAAAATATGTTGAAAGAACAGATTGAAAAGAATCAGGATGCTCAGAGAGTAGGCAATCTTCTTGAGGAAGAATTGAACAAACTCCGTGAACAGGATATGAAATTACAGTTTGAGTTGTCCGGGATAAAGCAGAAAGAAGAAGCTGAAAAAAAGGCTTCTGACGAAAAGATACTCTTTGAACGCAAGCGTAATGAGTCAAGACTTTCTGAAATCAATGAGGACATAAGAAAATACCAGAGCAAAATCGCTATGTGCGATACAAACATCAATGCTTTGGAAATGGAGAAGAACGGAAATGCTGACAAGATTAAGCAGATTAAAGCGCAGGTTTTTGATGAGAACTCTACTTTTTGCCCTGTTTGTCATAGGGTTTATGAATCAGACAAGATCGCTGAAATGAAAATCCATTTTGAAAAGGATAAAGAGAGCCGGATTACCAATCTCGTTGACAAGATAGATGAAGTTGACAACATTATAGCCGTTAGACGCACGGAAAGGGATGAAATCGAGACTGAAATCAAAAAGGCTATGAATGATAAGGCTGAAATCGAAACCGCCCTTAAAAAGCCTATAAATGCGTTAGAGGGCAATATGGAAAAACCTAACCCTTATGACGATGAAAAAGACAGGCTTACGGCAGAACTCGAAAACATCGCAAAGCAGATAGACCTTAAAAAGTCGGGTATGCCGAACATGACCGTTCTTAAAGCTGAAGAACTTGATCTGCATGGTCAGTTAAGGGATTGCGAGATTCAATTATCAAAGAGTGATGATAACAGCCGGATTGATTCACAAATAGAAGAACTTCAAAGGCAGCAGATAGAATTTGAACAAAATATAGCCAACAACGAGAAAGTTTTATATCAGCTTGACCTTATTCTTCGTAGGAAACACGAAGTTTTATCTGATTCAATAAACAAGCATTTTAAGTTAGTCAAATGGCAGTTCTGGGAATTTTTAAAAAATGGCGAACTTCGAGATACGGTAGTAGCAAAGGTAAACGGTAAGCCGTTTGATAGTTCCCTAAATACGGCAATGCAGATTCGTGCAAAGTTAGACATAATACAGGGTTTGCAAAACTTTTACAACGAGTTCTACCCGGTGATGTTGGATTCGAGCGAAATGCTTGATAGCAATTCTTTAAGTCTGATAGATATGCCTTGCCAAATGGTGTATTTGAAGGTTGGTGAAAACAAGGAGTTGTTTGTAAATGAGATATAAAGATTTAACAGGGATGAAGTTTGATAGACTTACTGTTATGGGCGATGTAGGAAAACGCACTAAAGGCAATGGCATTATGTGGAAGTGTATCTGCGATTGTGGAAACGAAGTTTATGTAAGAACTTATTCTTTAGGCAAAGATGTTAAATCGTGTGGATGTTTACGAAACGAAAAGTTAATACAAAGAAGCACAACTCACGGGAAAAAATGTACAAGAGTGTATCGTGAATGGAAAAATATTAAACAACGATGTTTAAATCCTAAATTGCCAGACTACAAATATTATGGGGCAAGAGGTATCACGATATGTCCAGAGTGGGCTAATGATTTTCAAAACTTTTATGACTGGGCGATGGCAAACGGATATTCAGATACATTGACTATTGACCGTATCGACAATAACAAGAACTATTCTCCTGATAATTGTAGATGGGTTAATAGATTGATTCAAGCTAATAATACAAGGCAAAATCATTTTTTAACATTTAATGGGAAAACCCAATCGCTATCAATGTGGGCGAGAGAAACAGGTATCAAAAGCAGAACAATAAGTTATCGGGTATTGCATGGTTGGAACGCAGAGAAAGCATTGACAACACCCGCACAGCACAGAAAGGAGATTTGATATGGCAGAAAAAAACACAGGTACACAATTAACATTTACAGATTCATTAAGAACAGATTTGACGAATGTTTCGTCAGCATTACCGAATGGTTTTAACATTGAGAGATTTACGCAGAACGCTTTGGCACTTCTGAATGACAATTCAAGCCTTCAGGAGTTTGCTAAGAAAAATGCAAATGGTATGGCTCAGATTAAGGCTAACATGATGAAAGCAGCTTATCTTGGACTTGATTTTATGTCTAAAGAAGCACACTTAGTACCTTTTCAGAACACATTAAACTTTATGATTGATTATCGTGGAGCTGAGAAGTTGGCTAAACGCTATTCCATTAAGCCTATAAGTGAAATAGTTACCTTTATAGTCCGTGAGGGTGACGAGTACGATGTTGAGATCAGAGACAACCAGACATACATAAACTTTAAACCTAAGAGATTTAATTCCGGGAAAATAGAGGGTGCTTGCTCTTACGCAAAGTTCACAGATGGTTCTATTCAATATGATGAAATGAGCCTTGCCGAGTTAGAAAACACTAGGAATCACAGTAAGGCGAAGAACTCACCTGCTTGGTCTCAATTCACATCTGAAATGTATAAGAAAACAGTATTACACAGACTTTGTAAGCATATCACTATTGATTTTGAGAATGCTAAACAGACAGAACTATTTAACGAGGATGTAGCTGTTGAAACAGACCCACAGGAGATCAGAAACAACGAGATTAACGAATCTGCAAACTCAGAGGACTTTATTGTAGATGGCGAAGCAACATTTGTTGAGGATAAGCCAATAGCCCCTCCACCGTTTGCATGAGGTAGCAAATATGGAACTTAAATGTTTGGGAACGGGGAGTAGTGGTAATTGCTACTCCCTGACGGATAGCAAAGGGAACATTCTACTTTTGGATGCAGGAATACCGATTAAGGAGATTAAGGTTGGCATAGATTTTAAGATTTCAAATTTGGTCGGATGCCTTTGCTCACATATTCACAAGGATCATAGCTTGGCTTTAGAGGACTTAAAAAAGATGGGAATACCAATAGTAGCCCCATACTTAGAAAAGCCAAAATCCGACTATTTAAAGGGCTTTATCGTAAGGTATTTCGCATTAACTGACAAGGATGGTAGATTTGTTCATTCTAATGGTGATGGTTCAGAGTGTCCAATATATGGATTTTACATCACAAGTGATATTGAATCGTTGAAAATGGTTTATATAACGGATGCTGAGTTTTGCAAGTACAGATTTTCAGATTTAGACAATGTGCTTATAGGCATCAACTATATGGATGAAAAAATCCAGAACGAAGAAGAAACAAAGAAACGTCACGTTTTAAATGGACATATGAGCCTTGATACAGGCGTTGAATTTGTTAAAGTTACAGATCGTAAAAGGACTTTAAGGAATGTCATAGTATGCCATATGTCAGATTCAAATTCAGATATTCCAG
>JAEIGA010000845.1_pt1 | contig 45510 bp, 57 predicted proteins | sample 9270691 | NCBI WGS metagenome assembly JAEIGA01 (sample SAMN17057246, study PRJNA624740) | gut metagenome | biome: biome; isolation source: fecal sample | host: Bos grunniens | place: China: Xizang | collected 2019
CCCTTATTTATGTTCTGCAAAAGTGCCAACCATTGGGTATGGAACGACTTATTATCCAGACGGTCGCAAAGTTACCCTAGACGACGAATCGATTACAGAAGACTATGCAGAGGCACTCCTTAACGATTACTGCATTAAAAACATATATCCGATATTCACAAAGATACCTTATCAGTTGACAGAGGGACAACGTTCTTCTCTCACATGTCTGATTTATAACATAGGCCCATCTGCCTTTTTAGAGTCTAAGTTATTCAAAGCGATTTGTGAGAAAGACATTGCCGGTATATTTAAAAACTGGGATTGGATAAAAGCAGATGGAAAAGTCTTAAAAGGGCTGGCAAAAAGACGTGCCGAGGAACTGCATTATTTTGTAAAGGATTTATAGATGGGAAAAATATACGCTTACATATTATCTACTGTTGCTATTGTTGCATTCATTATCTGGTTCTACCACAGTGCCTACTCAGATGGGTACGAAGCCCATAGATTGGAAACGGAGAGTAAAGCCGCACAGAGTATCATCGTGTCACGAAAAGACATTGCAACAACGAATGAGACCGTTCAGAAAGCGGATAAAAAGGTGGAGGAAAAGTCAAATGCTAACAAGGATTGTGCTACTGTTATGTCTTTTGATATTAGCGCTTGTGTCCGCTAGTTGCACAAAGGATGTTGTTCTTGTTGACAGATGTCAGTATGTTCCAACTCAGACACAACTACGAACAGTTAGAGATTATTATTTAAGGGCTGTAGAGCTCGACACATATTTAAAGGAGTGCACAAAATGAAACAGGGTGAGTTTAGGGATATTATGATCATGAGCAAAAACGATATTGCTATGCCGAAAGATGAGGCTATTAAGCGTGAGTTCGCAGTAAATGAGGCTCGTTTATTGCAACGTGGGGATAAGCGTTTGACCGGTCATGACCGTGACTTGCTTGTCAAACGTCAGGAAGAATTGTTAAGGGAGTTGTCAAGATGTTAAGTTTATTATTTGGATGTTGGATGGCTGTATGGCGTAGGGCTTTTGGGTCAGATGGGTTTGGATTACCTGTTTTAAAGATACGTGCTGTACAGCACATAATTGGCTTTCTAGGGGCTTGTATTGCTCTTTGGGTATGTGAATACAACTGGTTACAAATTGTAACCTGTTCAGCAGTATTGCAAGGCTTGTTTTGGGCTAGAGGACATGGCGAGTTCTTTGACTATGGACATTCTAAAAAGCCTGATGTATCACGTTATGAATCTGTTTGGTGGTGGAAGTATGTTAAAAAGTATGTTCCAGATGAAATATTGTACGGATATTCTTGTGACTTTGTGTGTATGAATATCAGATACACTTTACCGGCTGTTATTATGGGGCTTATTCTGTTAAATATCCCCGTAATGTTTGCCGGTTTGGTCTTATCGGGCGTTTATGCCCTGATGTGGGCTTACTGTGATTTACTGTGGATAGAAGTGCCAACAAAGATAGCAGAGTTTATTAGTGGATTTTTAGTTGGTATTCTATTGACATTATAAAATTATTGTGTCACTATATTTTTGTGACAGAATTGAACGCTGTACAGGGCGGACCGAGATTACTTGGTCCGTTCAATTATTTTGTCACAAGCAAGCTTTGGATTGTCGCTTTTAAATGATATACCACCATTTTTATTTACTATATCTATAAATTTCTGTTGTGTTTCCATTCTTCTTTTGTTATACTTCTTTGTAACATCCTTTTTTACCTCGATAGCGGTAAAAACAGCAAATGTTCTCCCAACCATTTCTTTGGTTATAACAACGGGGGTCCAACCGATTAAGTCGCTGGACCCTTCGCATAATCCAAAATTAACTCTGTATTCTTTTCCTGTTTCTGGGTTTTTAATTGTTGCAGAGCCAACGTTATTTTTAAAGAGCCTGCAACCAATCTTGCAGGTTTCCATTATTATCTGCCGTTCAATATCCTTTTCAGTCGTCAACGTGATGGTTTCCTTTCCAAGTTCTTGTTCGATTTAGTTTCATTTTATTCTCCATAGCCACACGAATTTCCTCAAATGGATAGTGATCATAATAATATCTGCTAAGAAGAATCTGTCCGATAAGACTGTTGAACCTAAAGGCAAGAGATACAAGAGCTATGCAAACATCAGCCTTTTCTTCTAAAGATTCGTATCTGTTTGGAGCCTCATACATTTCCATTATTTCACTTTCAACTTTTCTTAGCTGGCTTGATAATGTTGCTTTTGGGAATGTTTCCTTGTGCCACTCAAGAATGTCTTGTATTAACTTATCCATTTTTACTCCTTTACAATTCTTTGTTACTAGTGTATATTAGCACTATGGACAAAGAACGTAAAGCTCAAAATATCTGTGCAAAGCTACAACGCCGTTTAATCACTCGCAAACGGTGGACAGATACTGAACGTAAACGTTGGGATAAGGTGATTGCAGTTATTCTGGCTGAGCGTGCTAAAACTCGTTGACATTTCTTTTCTTTCATTGTATAATATAGTCCTACATCAAAATAACTGGCTGACCTGTGTCAGCCTTTTTTCTTTGATCCAAACCAAACGTTTTCCATTGCCTCCTTTACTTTTTTACGATCTTCCAGAGACGTATGCACCATAGTTTTTTTACAATAAGCGGCGGCAGTTGATTTAGATACACCATATCTTTTAGCAATATCTTTATACGTCTTTTTATCTTGTAGCATTGCTTTTATTTCTTCTTCGTGATTAACAAGCCCTTTATATACTCGTTCGGCTTCTATGTCTCGATAAGAGATATTGACGGATACGCTATTTTTGACCTTCAATAGCTTTTTGATTTCATCAAAAATATCATCTTGATGCTTAGATTCGTATATTTTATTATTTATTTCTATAGTGTATAGTCTTTTCATTGTTCCTCCTTTGCTAAGGACATTAATGTCCCGAACATATCAATTTCTTTTAAGGCTTTTCTTGCGTGTTCCCCATCCTCAAATGTTTCAAATTCCGCACAGTCATCTCGTACTGTTACAAGGTCTAGGTTTACATGTTTGCATTGTGCATAATATCCCAAAGCCTTTACTGCTATGTCCAGTTTCTTTTTTAGTGTTTCTTCATTAGTCATTTTAAAATACCTTTCTCAATAAAATAATCAATAGTTCCGAACATATTACTTCTCCTTTATTTCCCAAACGATACTAAAACGCCACCAAGCAAAGTCAAAGTATACCCAACGCCTTATGATAGACCATCTTTCGTATCCGAAACCAAACGAAAACCTATCGGGTCTTTTACAGAATGTTGTCCACATCCTACTCCTCCACTTTATATCCAGTAATCTCTGCAACTTCGGAAGGGGTTAATCTATAGCACTTGTCAAAAACATCAAAACCAGCGGCTACAGGTTTACCTCCTAAAGTAAAATGTTTTAAAATACCTATATGTTCTTCATCTTTGCGTATGAATTTACACAGTTTCCCAATGTCTTTCTCAGTCACTTCCTTAACAGATTGTTCTGTTAGTTCTTTACTCATTGTTCCTCCTCAAATAAATCGTTAATATTTACTTTTGATTTGCCGACATAAGTAAATTCTGTGTTAAAATGTTGCTTTGGAAAAGCATATCCCATAAGTGATTCAGACATAATACCTATAAAATGACTACCTATATCTGTGATATGATATTTTTTACCATTTGGTCTTATCCACACATCCCCGACTTCTGGTTTTTCTTTACTCATTTCACACCCCACTTTTCAAGATAATCCATAGCAGGACATACTCCTGTTAATGTTCCTTTTTCAACCTTTAACGCAACATCAAATCTTCTGTATTTTTTAATAACATCGTTGGCTTCGTTTAGTTGCTGCTCCAGTCGGTGACATTTTGTCAGCAACTCCTGATACTCACGCCATTGGCTCTCACTTATTAATCTACATCTTTCCTGCATTTTTAATCCACCTCCTATGAATTCTTTCTGTTTCAACTGCCCATTTTATCGCTTCTTCGGGATCGCATTTGTGCCTACAAATATATCCCTCGATAATTTTAAAATGCTCTTGTGTTGGTTCATTTTTAAAATATTTTCTAATTACATCTCTTTTGACAAAGTTTTTTATGTCGTATGTTAAAGCAATATTATATGCTTCTTCTGTGCTACAACCTTTTTCTACCATCCTTTGAAACTTCATGTATCGACAATATGTTAGAATCCTTGATACTGGCGTGCCATCTTTTAATCTAAAACAAGTCATTGTTTTTTTCTCCTCTTGTTGAACGAAACACTTGTTTTATAACACGACAAATACAAAAATGCAACAACTTTTTTTAGTTTTTCTTAAAAAATATGTTGACATTGTTTTTAAGCAGTGCTAAAAATATATCGTGTTCAACAAAAGAAAGAGGTAAAATATGGAGAACATTACTAATGAAGAATATAGAAAAAGAGACGGTGTTTCTTCCTCTATATTAAAAAAACTTCTAATATCTGACGCTCACTTGTTCCACGTTTTAAAGAACGGATGGAAAAAGACAGATGCAACCATCCTTGGAGATGCCATTCATGCGTATTTATTAGAACCAAATAGATTTAATGATATGTACACGAAGGAATACGAAGTGTACAAGAGAGCCACTGGGGAGTTCAAAGCCGGTGATAACAAACTTGATGATGAAGGTAATCCTATCTGTCAGTACACAGGTTCAGATCCGGAACTGACAATAAAAGGGGAGCAATACAAAAAGTTTGAGTCTATGATTGAAGCGGTCGTTAACTGCGAATATGTAATGGATATGTTGGATAAGCGTGAGAACGTTGAGGGTTCATTCTTCTGCAGTTACAAAGGCCTTCTATTAAAGGTTCGTTGCGACTTTATGTATCGTGATGAAAAAGGTCGGCTTTGGATTGTTGATTTAAAAACTGTCGGAGGAACAAAAGATAAGCCATCCGATGTGAAAACATTTGCAAATGCTATGTTTGAAAATGGATATGATTTGCAGGCTTATATGTATACAGAGGTTATCAAACAAGAAATTCCAGAAGTGTATGGGTTTAAGTTTGTCTGTATTGATGCAAAGGTTCCATCTGGTGTTGTTACATATGATATTGTTCCGGGATATTCAGAATGGTATGAGTTGGGTGGCTATCGTTTTAGAGATGCTATCAACCGTTATAAAAGATATATATCATCTGGAGACAAAAAAAGCACATACGATGTCGTTTCTGGATCGACACTAACTCTGTCATTTGGTGCGGCAGATGCTTTAATGCAATATAGAGAGAGGGGGGAATAGTATGATTAAAGTAGGTGAAAATATTACAGTTAAAATGGAAAATGGTGTTAATGTTAATTTCTTAACTAGCTTCGGTCGTATGTATGTTTGGGCTCATGGAGAACATTTTGATACTGCGATCACGATAAAAGATGGCTTGACAGTTAAGCAGATGGAAGATATTGTAAACATACTTGTTTCGGTTGGAGGTAAAACAAATGTCCTTTGAGATTAAAAAAGCGGTACGAAAAGGTGCCCATGTGGTTGTTTCTTTGGCTGGAGAAAGCGGTTGTGGAAAAACATATAGTGCGATTCGTCTTGCGAGAGGATTGGTGGGTCCTTCTGGTAAGATTGGTGTTATTGATACAGAACAAAAGCGATCTAGTTTGTATGCCGATATTTATGGTGGGTTTTATACTATCGACCTGGAGCCACCATATTCTCCAGAAAGATATAAAGGTGCAATAAAAGCATTCAAAGATGCTGGGTATAATGCCATTGTGATTGATTCTATGTCTCACGAATGGGAATCAGAGGGTGGTGTTCTGTGGATGGCAGATAATCAATTTACAAAAAATGGTTCTAAGCGTAGTGATATTGGTAAGTGGGCTTTACCGAAGTCTGAACATCGGTCTTTAATGACTGCCATTTTAAACTCTGGTATGCACGTTATTTTATGTTATCGTGTTAAATTTGAAACGAAAGAGGTTGAGGTTAATGGTCGCAAAGAATATATCCGTGCAGAGAAACCAACCGTTGTGTGTGAGCCCAATGTTGACTACGATATTACGGTTAAGTTGTATCTCGACAAAGAAACACAATTCCCAACGATCCAAAAGTGTCCGGAAGGAATTGAATATCTTTTCCCAAAGAATGAAAAAATAACAGAGAATGCCGGTTCTGGCATTATTGATTGGCTGAATAACATTCAAAGAGATAAAGATACGATTATTCGTGAAGGTGCTGAAGCCTCTGACATTAAGGCTTGGGCTGATAAGTTAACTGAATCAGAAAAATATCTGGCTCGTAAGTACTGGAATGAAATCAAAAATGCACCAAAGAAAAAACAGGAGGAATATTTCTAATGAAGAATAAAGATATTATTGATATGTTGGGTGGCATAGATTATGTCGCAGAACGTCTAGGTATTAGTAAAAATGCAGTATATCTGTGGTTTTATGAGGGCCAGAAGGGTAAAAATGGCATCATACCTGCGAATCGTGCTATTACGATTTACAGATGGGCACAAGAGAAAGGTATTGACTGCACATTAGAGGACGTTCTGGGCTATGGCAATAACTCTTAGGGATTATCAGCAGGAGGCAATAGATAAGACTATTGAATCTCTTAAAGCCGGGAATAAACGCATAATGATTGTTCTCCCAACAGGTGGCGGAAAGTGCTTTGCCAAAGGAACTGGAATAATGATGTTTGACGGTAGCTCAAAAAATGTTGAAGATATAAAAGTTGGAGACAAACTTATGGGGTATGATAGTATGCCGAGAACAGTAAAGTCTATTTGTTCTGGAACAGAAGAAATGTACGATGTTATTCCTGTAAAGGGTGATAAATATACCGTTAATGAAAGTCATATTCTTTCTTTAAAGGTGACTGGATCCGATTGTGTCTATTGTGGAGAAAAAAAGTTTAAACCTGGAGAAATTGCAAATGTTTGTGTTCGGGATTATCTAAAATCAAGCAAAACATTTAAGTATGTTGCAAAAGGATGGAGGGTTGGAATTGACTTTAAGCATAAAGATGCGCCTTTAGATCCATATCTTTTGGGAGTTTGGCTCGGTGATGGAACGCATAATAATGCATGTATAACCAATAATGATCCGGAGATTTTAGAATACATAGAAAATTATGCTAAATCCATAGGGTGCTTTGTTCGGAATGATGGTATAATGCATTATATATCATCTGGAAAATCACAAAAGATTAGAAATGTTTTTCTGGACTCCTTAAAATCACTCAATTTAATTGGAAACAAACATATTCCAGATATGTATTTAAAAAACTCTAGGGATATTAGGCTAAAAGTTTTAGCTGGCATATTAGATACAGACGGTTATTACAGTCATGGTTACGATTTTATTACAAAATCAGAAAGATTGTGTGATGATGTTTTGTTTCTCTGTCGCTCACTTGGGTTTTCTGCTTACAAGAAAAAAGTTGTGAAAGGCTGTGTCTATAATGGAGAATATAAGTCTAATTATTATTACAGAATGAATATAAACGGAAATCTTGATGAAATACCATGTCGTGTAAAAAGAAGACAGGCAGGAAAAAGAAGACAGGTTAAAAACGTTTTACATACAGGAATAACCGTCGTGCCGGTTGGAATAGGAACTTATTATGGTTTTGAGTTAGAGGAAGAAAATAGACTGTTTCTTTTATCCGACTTTACAGTTGCTCATAATACCGCCATTGCTTCAGAATTAGTAAGACGTTCTTATGAAAAAGGCAAATCAAGTACGTTTATGTGTCATAGACAAGAGCTTTTAGACCAAACATATGCGACATACGCAAAGAATGATATCATTCCTGCATTCATTAAAGGTGGACGTAATCCTGACTATAATAATCCAATGCAGATTGCATCCGTGAATACGTTGGTCAAGCGTCTTGATATGTATAAAAAACCGAATATTCTATTTGTTGACGAGTGCCATCATTGTAAGGCTTCTCAGTGGAATAAAGTTATAGACTACTATAAAGACTCTGTTGTTATAGGATTGACTGCAACTCCATGCCGGTTGGATGGAAAGCCTTTGGGTGATATGTATGACGATATGATAGAGGTGACGACTGTTAAGAAGTTAATCAAGTCTGGATACCTCTGTCCGTATCTTTATTATGCACCATCTGTCATTGACACATCTGAGCTAAAAAGTTCCGGAGGTGATTACACAAAAAAATCTTTGGAGGAGGCTTCATTTAACTCTAAAATCATAGGTGATAATATTGCTCAGTATAAAAAAATAGCAAATGGATGCAGAAATGTGGTGTTTGCTATTAGCCGTAGACACGGAAAGGCTATTTGCGAGCGATATAACGAGGCTGGAGTGAGTGCCGAGTTCTTAGATGGGGAAACACACGATAGAGAGAGAAAGGCTGTTCTAGAGCGTTTTAAAAATGGTCAGACAAAGGTGCTTGTGAATGTGGACCTGTTTGGAGAGGGATTTGATTTGCCGGCGATTGAGGTTGTGTCGCTACTCAGACCAACACAGTCTTTGTCTCTGTATTTGCAACAAGTGGGGCGTGCGTTGAGAATTTGTCCGGAAATAGGCAAGACGCACGCCATAATTTTAGATCATGTTAATAATTATAAAACACACGGTATGCCAGATGACGAAAGAGAGTGGACGTTAGATGGAAAGAAAAAGGTTTCAATAAAAGTAGAAGAATCAGTCGTCAAAATGAGACGGTGTCCGGAGTGTTTCTTTGCTCATCCACCAGCATTGTCTTGTCCTGCTTGTGGGTACAAGTATGGTGCAGATGGTAAGGAAATTAAAGAAGTTGCCGGTGAGCTTGTGCTTATCGGTAGCGATGAATACAAAAAACTATGCCAAAAGGAAGTGATTGTTGCAAACAATTATGAAGATTTGGTGCGAATAGAAGCCGACCGTGGCTATAAATGTGGTTGGGCTGATAAACAATATCAACTAAAAACTGGAATAAATCTGCGTGCAACGTTAGAGGGGTTAGAAGAAATAGCAAGAGTTAGGAATTATGATAGACGCTGGGCGTGGATTCAATATAGAAGGAGATACTCATGATTTCTTATGAAAATGTAAAAAATGCTATTTTAAATAATCCCTCTGTGGTATTTGAATACCTCCCAGATGGTCGCAAAGAGGGCTCAGAATACCGGTGCGCTAATATTTTTGGTGGCAAGGGCGATTCGTTTGCAATCAATCTTAATACTGGTTTGTGGTCTGACTTTGCAACTGGAGAATCCGGCGCATCACTGATTGATTTGTTACATAAAAGAGGCTCTTATGAAACATATAAACAAGCCGCCGATGCACTCGCTTTTAGACTTGGTATAGACAGAGCATTTGATATTCCAGAGCCAAAAAGCAAGGCAGAGAAAGAAAAGGAAAAGATTTCTATCCCAAGAAAGTATCCATTTTTTCCTCCGTCATATGTCTATTCAGATGGTAAAGAGAGACCGGTAAGCAAAGTTTGGTATTACAATAATAAAAACGGTGACTGTGTTATGCTTGATGTCCGAGTTGACTTTATCGACAAAGACGGAAAGCAAAAAAAAGACGTTTATCCCATGCTGTGGAATGGCGAAAAGTGGTACAAGGGAAACAAAGCAAGAGATCGTGCATTGTACCAACTTGATAAACTCTCAGCCGATACAGAAAAAACTGTTGTTGTTGGGGAAGGCTGTAAGACTGCTGATGCTATTCAGGCATTCTTTCCAAATTATATTGCGACATCTTGGCAGGGTGGGTGCAAAGCAGTAGAAAAAACCGATTGGTCCCCACTTTATGGCAGAAATGTGACACTCATTCCTGATGCCGATAAACAAATAGACCCAAAAACAGGCGACTTTTATCCTTGGGAAAAGCAACCCGGAATGGCTGCTATGGAAAAGATAGCAAATATCCTACACGAAAATGGTTCTGTCGTTAGAATTGTTAATACCTATCCTATGTCAAATGTAAAGTCAGGGTGGGATATTGCAGATGCAGAAGAATCCGGTATGAGTCAGTCAGATTTGATCGATTATATCCGTAAAAACATATATGACTTTTTGCCGTCATTAAAAAATAATGAGGAAGCCGTACTCGAGCCTGAAGTTGTAATAAGAAAGAGCTATGAGAAATATGAATACGACGACACCTATTTTAAATTCTTAGGCGTTGACGGAAAGACTCACTTTTATTACCAAAAGGCAACCGGACAAATTATATCGCTCCAACCGAACCAATATAAAAAAGAAAATCTTATATGTCTCGCCCCTCTCTCTTGGTGGGAAAAAGAATTCCCTCAAAAGAATGGCGCTAACTGGGAAAGTGCCGTTGATTGGCTCTGTCGTTCTCAAGAAAAGTTTGGCGTGTTTGATAAAAAAATGATTCGTGGTCGTGGTGCTTGGTTTGATGACGGAAAACCGGTGCTTCACTTAGGAACATCTCTATATGTAAATGGTAACGTTATTGGCATTGATGACTTCCACTCCAATTATATATATGAGAAAGCGCCACCTTTGGCAGTAAAAGTCCAGACAATCCTACCAAAAGAGGATGCGTCAAGGCTTGTTGAAATCTGTCGTCTTGCTCGTTGGGAAAAGCCTTATCATGGTGATATACTTGCCGGCTGGATATTCTCTGCTATGGTCTGTGGTGCTATGAAATTTCGTTCCCACCTGTATCTAATTGGTGCGGCCGGTTCAGGTAAGTCTTGGATGCTTGAGAATGTAGTGAAACCTATTATGGGTAGAATGTGTCTCGCAGTATCCAGTAAAACCACTGAAGCCGGTATACGTGAAGCGTTGGGTGGTGATATTTTGCCTGTCATCTTTGATGAAGCAGAAGCAGAAAACAATCTCGACCGTTTCCGTATCCAGCAAATATTTGACCTCTCTCGTCAAGCGTCATCTGAAAACTCTCAGGCAATCTATAAAGGTGGTTCAAACGGTACAGGTGGCATCTCATACCTCTGTCGCTCGTCCTTTATGTTCGCCAGTATCAATAACTCAATGACAAAGACAGCCGATATGTCTCGTACTGCCGTCATTAAACTTAAAACAGCCCCAACAAAGGGTAAATATGAAGAAAAGATTGAGGATAATAAACGATTTAAGGAACTTGATGAATTAGTTAGTCGTGTTCTGACAGAAGAATACTGTCGCTGTCTCCTTACAAGAGCCTTATCTCTTATCCCTAGACTTAGAGAATGTGCTACGATTATATCAAATGTTTGTGCTCAGATATATGGCTCAAAGCGTGTTGGAGACCAAATGGGTATGATTTTGGCTGGCTTGTGGTGTTTGCAAAATGACAGTGTTATAGAATTAGAGGATGCAAAAGACCTTATCAAACGGTGTGCCATTCAGGACGATAAAGAGGATGATGGTGAAATCGCTGACCAAGAGGAACGCTGTTTTAACCACCTATTACGCTCAGATGTCGATTATAACAGAAACTTTGAGCCATTCTCTCGCCTCGTGGCATTCTTAGCAGGCAGAATAAACATTCAGTATATTGCTCGTGAGAATTTAAGAGACTTCCTAGCCTGTCGTGGTGTAAAAGTTATTGGCGATTATTTATACATAGCCAAAAATGAAAAATCCCTCCCATCCAAAATCTTTTTAGGTACTGAATGGGAAGGAAGGGGTTGGAAAGACGCTCTTTGCCGTCTTGACGGTGTGGAAAATGAGAAAAACAAACGTTTTGATTCGACTCTCGTATCCCAAGCCATCAAGATACCACTTAAAATGGTAGTTGGGTGTTAGTTATAAACTTAACAACCTTTCTTAGGTGCATTTTAAGCATTAAAGGGTTAGGCGATAGCCTAGCCCTCTTTGCTATTACATTTGATAGTGCAATACACCAAGCAACTTGATTGTTGTCAAAAAACACTTGCATGTCGCCATTTTTTATTACATCGCCATTTTCAAGTTTCCGACAAAACTCATATATCGTTCTGGCAGGCTTAAATTTTTCCCATACCTCAGCAACACCATTGTATCGTACAATTCTAAAGTCTTCCATAACGATTGTTGTCCTGTCCATATATCGTCTAATTCTTAATGCTCGTTTTGGTTGCATTTAAATCCCTCTCTGAGCAGTGCTAACACAAGTTGGGTACGGTTGTCTATCTTCTTGCCCGTTTGTCGTTCTGTGGCAATCCTAGCGTCTCCTATGTGCATTTTAATTGTGGGTATGGACAAGCCCAACTCCCTAGCAAGCTCTTTGTCGCTGTTTCCTGTTTTAACAAGTGGTTTACAAACATTATATTGTGCTTTTGATAAAATAATCATTTTTTCTCCTTTTTTATATTACTTTTGGTTTATCTAAGTTCTCGTACCAATCGACCTCTATAATTTTCTCATCGTCATAGTCATAAGGGTCAATGTTCTCTAACGCTTCATCTCGGCTATTCGCTTCAACCTCGTATGTACGTTGAATTGTTATTATATATGTTTTTGTCATTTTAAGCGATATCTCCCACGTCCTGTGCATTCCATATAGCCTGTATTTTTCCAATGCATGCAACTTTGAGTCAAGGCGCCCCTCGATATTGTTTTTTGTGTCGCTCTGTAATATAAAACGCCTAACTCGTGAATAGAAAAGTCCCTATTAAATGGTCTAATTAGGTCAAAAAAGGCTATTGTGTCTTTCTTAAGTCCAGCCGATTTAGCCCAATCCATACTAGCAGGTAGGTCAGACGTGTCTAGCAAGTCCTCTATTGTAGGCTCTTTCGGTTCTTTATCATCGCATGCAATAGAACGCACAAAATCGGTATTCTTGTCCATACTTAATAAGCCGTTCTCAGATATCCAAAAAGACTCGCCTTGTTCGGGTATTACATAGTATTTTAGAAAATCTCTGTTATCCCCTAGCATTATTTGTTTCACTTTTACCAATCGTCCACTGTTAAAAACTAAGATGTCCCCAGTTTCAACGTCTTTCATTTCAATTTCAATCATTGTTTTATCCTTTCATTTGTTTAATATAGTTTCTTAATGCTTTTTCAAAAATATTAACTTCGTTTTTAATGCAGTTCTCTACGCTGTCTGGCAGGTAGTCCCGTTCGTTCTCTACCCATAGCGAAAAGTCCCCGCTAAGTGCTATTTCGTCAGTACTATCATAATTCGGGTAGTATTTTTCAATAAATGCCCAATACGTTCCCGTGTTTACTTCGTCTTCTGTATCCCACAATGGCTCATCAAGCCCTTGCATTTCTGCGTCAATATACATTTCTGCTATTTCTCCCATTTTATATTTCTCCTTTCAAATGTAATTCTTGTTTGCGGCGTCTGTGTTTCCTTTCGTTCTTTGGCTTGCCTCATCAGATCAATGACGGGGCGGGCGTTGCCCCGTTTCGGCTTACTATCTAACCATAGCTATACAATAACTTCCGTCAGCATAACAAACACCACCTTGAACAATCCAACCTTCCTCAATGTAGCGATTGACTTCGTATTTAAAATCATTGATGTTGCGTGCGTGTATAACAATAAATTCTTTTTTCATTGTAAAAAATCCTTTCCCGCCCCTAGCCATGCTCAATGATGATATTATCACTCACCATTGACGCATAGCCTTTTTTACCACTAAAAACATTGTCGGCTTGCTCAATTAGTGCCTTTAAGACAGAGTCGGCATAAATAAATGTTGCGTTGCCCTCTTTATGACAGGGTTCAATAATCGCCCTAGCAAGGCTCAATGCCTCAATGTATTGTTGTTTATTTATCATTTTTTACCCTTTCATATAATAAGTTATTGTTTTACGTCCTAAGTCCTTAGCCAATTCTTCCACAATTTCAATATGGTTGTCGTCGTACTTCCTAGCCGTCCACGTGTCATACGTTCCAAGCGTCTTTTTATACCCGTAAAAAGTATGTTGTGTGTATTCCCTGCGGTTTATTCCGTTGAAAAAATGCCCCATAGATACGCTTTTCATGCTCTTAATTAAAGTTTTTATTTCTTTGTGCATCGTATTATTCCCATTATAAATAAAACGGGTGGGGGGGTTATTCCCCCACCTTTACCATATTTTTATATTTTCCCTCTAATTCTTCGGCGTCTTTGCCACTTAAGATCGATACGATTTTAGCCATTACAAACGGTAAACATTCCTTGTTTATGTCTTTATTTAAAAGGGTGTTATAGTCAAACCCATGGCGTTTTGATGTATAGTTTCCCTCTTTCCCGTTGTGATGTTGGGCGTCTGCTAGTGTTCGCAAGGTGTAAAAATTGCTAAATAACTCACATAAAGCCCATTTTTCATCATCTGTAAAAGTCGTTTCTTTTAAAATCTTACTACACCAAACAGAATAGAAATCTGTTGCGTATTGGTGTGAGTCAATGTCTATCGCATGTTCTGGCGTTTTGTTTCCCCGATATGTTTCAATATACCCGAAACCCCAATACCAGCCACAATCCCAAGACGGAGCCTCTAGCCAGTATTTTGTGCCGTCCTCGTCTTTTCCTAAAAAATAGACCTCTTTACCAAATGCAAAACTTACTTTTTTATCTAACATTTTACTCTCCTTTGTTAGTGTTACATTTAAGAATATATACTAAAAAATATAATATGTCAATAGACACATACAAAAAAATATAAATTATTTTATAAATGCTTGAATAATAAAAGAAAAAAACTAAGTATTTGATTTTTAACGATAACATTTTTATTGCATAAAATCAATATGTTAAAAAAAAAGAAAGAAAAAAACTCCTTTTCTATTTTAAGTAAGTATTTGATTTAATTCATTTGTTACGTTGTTACATAAAGGTTATCTTTAAGTTATTGAAATAAACCATTGAAAAATAATGAATGTTACAAAGTTATTAAAAGTTATCAAAAAAAGGTCGTGTGGGTGCGTGTGCGTGTGTGTGTGCGTGTGCGCCCGTGAGATAATAATAATAACAGATGGGATTTTATAACATTTTTATAAGTATATGTTTTATATATATATTTTTGTTATTAAAATGTTATTAAAATGTTATTAAACGGTGGAATTGAAAAACGAATCGCAAAAAAAGTTGGTAAGCGCCTGAATTTATTTATTTTTCAACCACAGGTTGTACGGATTTGGTGATAACTTTCCTTAAAAATCAGTCACTTATTGGCAATTTTATACAGAAAATCTTAAAGGTTGACAAATGAGTGAATACACCAATAGGTTGTATTTTTGGTGTCTACACCTATTTGGTGTAAAAATGTTATCGTTATTTTTCAGTGTGTTAACGTGTCTGCCTCGTGCGTGCGTGCGTATAGATATATATTATATATTATATTTACGGGCGTGCGTGCGTGTATAGTATAATATATAAATATATACTATGCGTGTGTGTTTGGGTGTGTGTTTGGGTGTGCCTTGCTTGCCGTGTGCGTCTGTAAGCGTCGCAAATGCCCCTTAGAGCGCCATCTTGGGGTCGTCGGCTACCCTTGCCTATCTCAACGCCTCGACGGCTCTCTACGGGCTTTAAATCGGCTCAACTATTTGGTGTGGTGTGTCCCGTGTCGGTTGTACAACTATTTGGTGTATCGTGTGAATACACTTATTTAGTGTGTCTTTACAACTTTTTGGTGTAGAGGGGGTGTGGGGGTCGGAAAGGGCGTACCGGCGACGGCGTATTAGCTCCCCTTCCTACACCCGGGACACTATTGGCTTATGGTTAAGCTCTGCTAAATGGGGGTGGGGGTATTGACATGTGGAATGGGGTGTGGTATATTAGTATCTATGGAGGCCTTAATGAGTAAGAGTAAGAGTTTAGTACCTGTTGAGGGTGCTACGGAAGGGTTAGATGAGATACTGTCTGTCATGAGCAAGAGCGGATCGAGCTTGCGGACGGTTCTGGATAGTGACTCGTGCGCTTTGTGCAGGGGAGACATGAGATATTTCAGTGAGGATTGGTACGGGAGGGTACCGACGTATAGTCGTTTTATGGGAGCGTTGAGCCGATTGGGTGGGGATGCGAAGGACGACTTTATGGAGCGAGTAGCTGAGATAGAGGGGAGCCGGTACGAGGGGGAGATGGAGCGGACTGCTGCATTGAGCGAGTATACGGCACATGATCGGACTCGGTTTGGGTTTTACAAGCAGCTTCAGACGATACAGGAGCGCAGATTAAATCGGATAGATGCGAGACGCAAGGCCCGTGGCGAGGGTGCTAAACAGGGCATGGACTTAGCGATACGATTGATAAGCGCTATGAGCAATGGTGAGTTGCTGAGGGTAAAGGGAGACTTAGAGGCGATAGAGAGCGAGGTAGGAGAGGGCGTATATGTCGGCAAGCGGTGAGTTAAGGTTTGATTCTGAGGCGTTACGTTACATAGCGCAGGGAGACCGTGATGCGTTTATGGAATTGATGCGAGCGATCAAGGACGAGGAGCGGAGACGGTTTTTACATTATCATCCATATAGCAAACAATTAGAGTTTCACAATTCGCATGCTGTGGAGCGGATTTTGAGTGGGGCGAACCAGAGTGGTAAGAGTATTGCTGGGAGTATGGAGACATGCTTTCATTTAACAGGGAATTACCCTGACTGGTGGTCTGGCCGCCGGGTATTACCGAGACGGAATGCGACGAATGGGGAATATGAGTTAAATGCGTGGGTATTAGGGACGGACAGTAAGACGGTTCGTGACTCGTTACAGAGTAAGATTATAGGGACCAAGGCTCGGGATTTCAGGGATGGGTGTATTCATCCTGACTTTATCATGCGAGAGAGTGTGATTATGGCTCGTGGGGTTCCTGAGGCAGTGGATACGATATACGTTCGGCACAAGAGCGGTTGCAACGTACGACTACAATTCCGGTCATACGAGCAAGGGCGTGAGAATTTGCAATCTGCCACGATTGACTTTGTGTATTGTGACGAGGAGCCGCCTGAGGAGGTGATGGGCGAATTGCGGGCCCGTATTGCGGCGACTGGTGGCTTTATTTACATGGCCTTTACGCCATTAAAGGGAATGACACCATTAGTGCAAGAGTTTTGGACGCATGAGAACGAGAATAAATTTTTGGTATGTATGAATATCTACGAGGCCAAGCACATGACTGAGGAGAAGCTGCGCAATATTGAGAGTCTGTATAGTGGCTTGAGTGAGGCGGAGCGACAAGCCCGTATGATGGGGATACCTACGATGGGGAGTGGTATGGTATATCCGATAGACGACGAGGAGTTAAAGTATGATTCGTTTGAGTTTCCCAAATCGTTTAGGCGGTTGGGTGCGCTTGACTTTGGGCGAGGGGAGCACCCTACGGCGTGTGTCTGGATTGCGCAGGATCCAATGAGTGGCATTATCTATGTGTATGATTGCATAAAGACTGTCAAAAAGAGTGTTGCAGAGAATGCGAGTATAATGCGCAAAAGGGGTGGCTGGATACCGTTTGCGTATCCGCACGACTTAATGAGGGATTCTGGGACGGACCGAGGTCGAGCGACTGAGGCTGACAAAAAGAGCGAGGGGTATAAGTATAAGACTATGTATGAGGACGAGGGGATTATATTTACGCCGCACCACGCTCGCACGGCTGAGGGGTCTAACAGGGTCGAGAATGGATTGATAGAGGTTCGGCAGCTAATGCTGAATGGTAAGCTTAAGATAGCCCGTCATCTATCTGAGCTATTTAAGGAGAAGCAGGTATACCGGTATGGGGACGACCTAAAGCCAGTCAAGGTAAAGGACGACTTAATGGACGCAATGAGATATGCTGTCATAATGATACGGTATGGTGTTTCAGAGTATGACGCACAATTTGCCTTATTGGGTAGCAATGGGGCTGTAATAGATAGAACGGAGATATACTAATATGAATTTGATTAAATTAAAACCGAGTGACATTTTTAAATTAGAGAGCGTACGCATGGCTGAGGACAGCAAGGGTGTCCGGAGACTGTGTTGCAACTATGAGTTGACGAGTGGCCCTAAAGGGAGCCTGAGGGTAGTGTTTGAGGGGTATTCAGACGCATCATATTTACGAGTAAAGCCACAGTATCCGTTGCATTCATTAACACGTATGTTTGACGACGTGAGATACTATGTGCAAGGTGTTATATTCAGCGAGGGTCAATTCTCAGATGAGGATACGAGCGTATCGGCCTAAGGACGAGTTATACATCTGTCCGAATGAGTATATGATCGATTGGGACAACGACTGCTATACTTGCAAGGACGACTTGCGTGACGGACAGGCGTGGACGATAGAGAGTGACGGTGGTAGCATAGAGGGGATAGCTTGCTTTTATGCTACCGGCTCTGGTATGAATGTACGGTGCTGGATGCTATTGAATGATGGGTGTCCGGCAATAATAATGCGAGCGATTAAATATATTGTAAAAAAATACTTGACGGCAGGTTTTAAACTTTATACAATATCAATAAGTAATGATAGACAAGACCGCATGCATAGGTTTCTTGGGTTCGAATGCATTAGAATTATACGAGGAGAAAAGTTATGGGTAAAGCGTGGAAAGGTATAAAGAAGGGCGTTAAAAAAGTCGGCGGTATGCTAGAGGACGTTTATGACTCTAACGTTGGTCGAGCATTGATTTATGCTGCTGTTGCCGGTGTTGCGACGTGGGGTCTTGGAGCTGCTATTGGTGGATTAGGTGGCTTTGTTGGTAGTAGTGGTTTGACAACGGTTGGAACCGCAATCGGAAGCGGTACCGCTATTGGATCTGCGGCAGTAGCTGGCGGTATGAGTGGTCACCAATCGGTTCAGGCAGAGCAATCCATGGAGCGTCAAGAGGCTGCTCAAGCACAAGCCCGTGCGGACGCATACAATGCGCAACGAGAAGCTGACATTTTGCAAAAGCAAGCGTTGCTGGCATCACAAAAGAGTTTAACTGCCCGTAAGTCTACGGCGGCTCAGGTTGCGAATAACTTACGCAACACATCTCAATCAGTATTAGGTGATGATGAGGAGAAACTCGGTGGCTAGCGATTACTTAAAGAAAAAGAAACATTTTGAGAACCGTCTTGACTCTTTGGAGCAGACACGTTCTCGTTTAGAGCCGGAATGGAAGCAGATTGCGAGTTATCTGTCTCCTGATTCCGGTTCGTTTAACGACCCTAAGTCAGAGAAGCAACAAAATAAAGACCCGTTTTACAAGCAGAACATTAACACTCTCCCTTGTTACTATATTAATAACTTGTCTACGGCAATGGTTGCTAATCTGACGCCAAGTCGGTTAAAATGGTTTAAGCTATCTGTTGAGGATGAGACACGTGAGGAGTCTATTTGGCTGACAGAAGCAACGAATAAGATGTACCGTATTTTTGCAGCATCTGGTCTGTATGAGAATTTGTACGGTACGTTTAGAGAAACGATTTTATACGGTTCCAATCTGCTTGGTGTTGCCCGTGACTTCCGGAACGGGCTTAAGTTTATGCCAACGACGGCCGGTCAATTTTATGTTGAGGAAGGTCAAAGTGGTCGGATTGAGACGTGTTATAGGAAATTTGCCATGACGAATATGCAGTTATTGCAACGTTTTGGTGAAGAAAACCTCCCCCCTGAGGTAATGAGAGAGATCAGTAACGATAATACTGAGACTTTAAATACGGTAGTTCATGCAGTAGAACCAAATCCAAACTATTTACCCTCTTTCAAGAACTACTCAAACAAGCCTTTCATTTCTGCTTATTACCTCCCGGAACGTAGGAGTGAATCCTTTTTGGACATCAGAACCACATCATATTTCCCCTATATGAGTGCGAGATGGGAGTACACCTCCAATAACTCCTACGGAGCCGGCATTGGCCGTCAGATTTTAGGTGACGTAAAGAGTTTACAAGCATTTGAGAGAGACTTAGCAAAGGCGAGTAAGAAAAAGATTGATCCGCCATTAAAAGCGAGCAACAGCTTAAAGAATGCTGTAAAGGATTTGTCTGCCAGTGGTGTTACCTATACAGACGATCCGAATGGATTTACAAATCTCTATAACGTCAATTACGAGACACGTGAGGCTTTAGAGAATATCACAAGAATTACCCAACGCATTTATCAGTTAACATACAATGATTTATTTTACGCATTGTTGAACAAGGATAAATCTATGTCTGCCACTGAGGCTCAGGGTATCCAGCAAGAGAAACTCACAATGCTTGGTTCTGTAGTGGAACGCTTGCAATCTGAGTTTCTTAAGAATTTGGTCGAGACCAGTTTCACCATTTTGTACCAAGATGGTTGGTTTGGCGCACCTCCTGAAACATTGGTCGGAAAAAATATGAGGGTTGAATACACCTCATTATTAGCAATGACTCAAGACATTAATGACTTGGGATTAGTGGAACGTTATCTGCGTTTTATTTCCTCCGTTGCAGCTATCGATCCTATTGCAGCAAAGAAACCCGATATTCTTGCAATATCCGACTTCTATGCCAAACGCCTTGGTATCGACCAGAGCCTTGTTGTACCGACGAATACGGTTGTCAAACAGCAAGAGGCCGCCATGGCTATGCAAAATCAAATGGCCCAACAGCAAGCGCAAAACGAAGCGTTGGTTGCTCAAGCAAAGGCCGCAAAGGATATGGCCCAGGCCCGTACAAATTCTGGTATGGCATTAGAGGAGTTATTAGGTGGATAGGGAAGAATACAAGATTGAGGCTCTCAAACGCATCATGAATACTCTTGATGGGAGAGACTTCTTGTATATGTTTTTTTCCGATTCCTGTGGGGTTGATTTCTTGAGTGGCGTACCATCTGTATTCAAGGATGAGTATACTGCCGGTGTCAGAAAACCTGCTATTGACATAATGAATTTAATGATATATCATTGTCATAGTCAGTTTGAAAAAATGCTTGACGAACAAAAACTAAGATTAGAAAGGGATAAACATGGAAACTAATACCGAAGTAACACAAACCGAAGAAGTTAATTCGGGGACTGAGACCGCTCCGGAAACGGAAGTAGGAACTCAAACCCAAGAGGCCGCAACCTCTGAAGGTGAAGACACGTCTAATACTGACGATGGGAAGGTCACAAGTGAATCCGAAGGGGATGACACTAAAGAAGGTGGTGAAGAAGCTCCTAAGGACGATTATCGTTTAGACGATTTAAAATTGCCGGAAGGTTTACAGGTGACAGACGAGCAAAGGGAAGTCTTTAAGGCTGACGCAGAAGCGTTGGGCTTTACTACCAAAGATCAAGCTCAAAAGTTTTTAGATTGGGTTTTGAAAAAGGCAAGTGAGGCTGACGGTGAACTCGTCAAACAACAAGAAAATAACATGGGTAACTTAGAAAAGAGCTGGCAAGAAGAAGGCAAGAAGGACCCTGTATTGGGCAAGGATTACGACAAGAACGTATCTGACGCTATGGCTACAGCGGAACAAATCTTTTCTCCTCGCACGCTTGAATTCTTGAAGGACACGAGATTTAGTTCTAACCCTGATTTCTTAAAGGATATGTTGCGTATTTCGAAAGAAAGAGCAGATGCCGAGTTAATTGGTGGAACGAACTCAAAACCAACCGGTCCAAAGAGAGACAGTTATGGTAATCCCATGTTGACGTTTAACTCATAGTCAATTATTAGGAGAATACAATGGCTACAAATGAATTATTAAAACAAGGCACATTGTTAGATATTATGAACAATCGTGCTCCGAACGGTAACCTTCTGGTTGTTGCGGAAGTGTTACAAAAAGAAATTCCGATGATCAAAGATGCTCCGTGGCAAGAAGCTAACGACTTAATGCAACACATCTATGCTCGTCGTACAAAATTACCTACATCCGAAATGTTGAAATTCAACAAAGGTGTTGGTGGAAACATTGGTGCTACAGAACAAGCAACATCTGGTATCCAAGCCCGTGGTAACTGGCCTTCATACGATGCTCGCTTGGTAGATTTAGCTCCAAACAAACAAGAATACCGTAATAATGAAGCTCGTGCTATCATCATGGGTATTGGTCAAGACATCGAAAAAGACATCATCTACGGTTCTAAATCCGCTGATACTTGTGCTTTTGACGGTATTGAATCTTATGTTGATACATTAGGCACACGTGTATTGGATGCTGGTGGTCAAAACAACTTAACATCTGCTTACATTGTATGCTGGGATACAGCAAATGGTGCTTACTTGGTATATCCAAAAGGTTCTCAAGGTGGTATCAAATTTGAAGATAAAGGTATGCGTACACGTGATATGGCCGACGGTACAAAAATGCGTGTATACGAAGACTATGTTGAAGTCAATGCTGGTTTGTGCGTAACAGATTTACGTGCAGTTGCTCGTATTGCAAACATTGATTCTTCTGCTCCAACAGCTGAATCCTTCGATGAAAACGATGTAATTTTGTTGTTGAACCGTATGCCAGCAACATTGCGTTCCAAAGCTGTTATGTATGTTTCTCGCAACGTACACGCTGCTATTGAAATGCGTGCAAATGCTAAATCTAACGTCTTCTACTCTCCGAAAACAGTATTCGGTGAAACATTAACATCTATCCGTGGAATGCCGATTCGTTTAGACGAAATGATTTCTGAAGCTGAAGACAAAGTTGCTTAAGTGAAAGGAGTTAAAAATGTTAAGAGATGAATTATTAACACTCGCCGAAAACTTTGAAACACCAGGCAAAACAGCTGCCGCTAATGTTACAAACGTTATCGACTTTGGTGAAGCCGTAGTCAAACCGGGCGTTAACAAACGTGCTGCTGGTTACTTGAATATTCAAGTGACAAAAGACTTCACAGGTGGTTCTACACCAGCTATTGAAGTGAAAGATTCTGCTGACAACGCAGCATTTGCTGTTGTTAATGGAACACCAAAAATCAGCTTGGTAGGTGCAAAAGCTGGCGATACATTCACCGTCTTGTTGCCAAAAGTTCGTCGTTACTTGACTGTTGCATACTCTGCCGGTTCTGCTACGACAACAGGTGCATTTACTGCTTGGGTTGGCGATAACGCTACTCAACACTAATTGGGAGGGGGCACTTGCCCCCTTTCACACGAAAGGATAATAACATGAGTTTAATCGATTCTAAACTTGAATTTTCTTCTGCTCAGGACGTTATTGGGGTTGACGCAGATGGTGTTTACTCTGACAACATTATTGATCTGGGTTTAGAAGAAAATCATTTGTCTGGTAACCGTCATGGAGCAGGTTACTTGAATGTCAACTTTGTCGACGAACCAGTTGAACCTGGTGCTGCAAATATCTTTGTACACTTAGAACACTCTGTTGATGGAGTATCTGGTTGGGAAACAATCGCTTCTTTTAGTATTTTAGCCAATACAGAACGTTGTGGCACAATTAAATTGCCACGTGCTTTGCGTAGATTCTTGCGTTTAAAATACGCATCTGACGATGAGATTGAAGCCGGTAAAGTTGATGCTTATATTGGCGCTCCAATCGCAGACCATTAAGGAGAAAGATATGAAAGAAAAATTAAAAATGGGTACATATGTTTGTGTTGTAAGAGAAGGCACTGCTTTCTTTAATAAACGCTCATATTCATACGGCGACAAAATTGTTATCGACTCTGAAGAATTGTTGGTAAAAATGGACTCATGCCCAGGTCGTTTTGTTACAGAAGCAGAATTTGACGAAGCTGACGGAGATGTAATCCGTAAAGTTGTTTCTGCCAGTCGCAACAACAAAACGGTAGAAGATATTATTCGTTCAACCGAAGAAGAAAAGAAAAAGATGAAAGCAGAATATGAAGCAAAATTAGCTGAGTTGTCTGCTCAAATCAAAGCAACAGAAACAAAAGTTGCTGAACCTAAAAAATAGGAGTTACCATGTCGGATAAAATCAGTATTTTTAACAATGCACTTATTGAGTCTCATGTGGACGCAACAATTACAAATGTTAATGAGAAAAGTCCAGAAGCAGAGCGTTGCAACCGGATTTATGATTTTACCCGAAAAGAACTCTTATCTATGTACCCCTGGACGTTCGCACGCAAATACGTTAAGCTTGCACGTATTGCCGAGGACGTTGAGGGGTACAAATATGCCTACAAATATCCTTCAGAAGCGCTACGCATCAATGATATCTATGTAGACGAAGTTTCCTTTCAAAGACGAAAATGTATTCCGTTTGAGCAAGCCGATGCCAAACCCGGTATGTTAGATGGTAATAAAGTAATTTTGTGTGATTACGAAGAACCGTTTATCTCCGAGAATATTGACATTGAAACGGAATCACTCTTTCCTGAACATTTCTGTCGTCTTCTCTATTTGTATATGGCTGATAAAATCGCTAAAATGTCTGGTGCAACAGATAAGATTTTAGATAGAATTGCGTCAAATATATCGACACAATTAAGTTTCTGTGCTACTGTATCAAACAGAGAAGACAGTCAGTCAAAAGACTGCATTAACTATTATGTAGATGTGAGGAACTAATGGCAGACCTAAACACCACCCAACCGTCGTTTTCTTCAGGTATTGTCTCTACTGAGTTATTCTCTCGTATTGACTTTTCTAAGTTAGCATCTGGCTTGAAACAATGTGAGAACTTTAAGATCAGACCTGCTGGTGGTGCGTCATATAGAACCGGCACAAAATACATATCAGAGACACACTCTCAAGACAAACCAGTTTCATTGATTCCTTTTGTTCTAGACCGAGATAATGGATACTGCCTTGAGTTTGGTGAGAACTATATTCGGGTGTACAAAAACTCTGAGTTTATTCATAGTATAAGTTCCTCCTATTTAGCAAGTGAAGTATCAGAGATAAAGTACGCCCAATATAGGGATGCAATGTATTTGGTCCATAAAAATCACGCACCAGCAATGCTTGTATGTAAAGGCGATACAGATTGGACACTAACTGATATGGTGTTTAATACGGAAGTTCCAGAGGTAACAAATGTTACATTAGAAAAAGGAAGCGCTAAAAAAACAGACACCGTTGTAAACTATCCTGATTGGCAATATGCCGTTGCTATCGTTGATCCGGATGGAAATGAGGGTATGGCTGTAAAGAGTGGAAAGATTGAATCCGACATTGATTTATTAAATCAAAACATTACAGTTAAATTCAAATCTCCAACTTTAAATACGGATTATAAGTTTAATGTTTACCGCATTTATCGTGGTAACTTTTACTTTGTTTATACAATTCCATATGAGAATGGAAAAGTGGATTATTCATTGAAGGATATTTCATTTCAGCCAGATACAACAAAATCTATCAGGGAGAGATTTAAGGCGTTTGACAATGGAAACTATCCATCTGCTGTTGGTATGTGGAATCAGAGATTAATCTTTGGTGCAACAAAAAATGGTCCAGCAACTCTTTATGGAAGTCGTGTTGGTGCGTTCAATGACTTCACAAATACAGTTTTAAATAATGCAGACGAGGCTTTTGAGCTTGAGCTTGCTTCTGGCTCTACTGATAAAATTACAGACCTCTGTCCTATGGATGATTTGATTGTCATGACAAATAGTAAAATATGGCGTGTTGTTGGTAACTCTGCATCAACAATGGCTGCATATATTGAGAGTTACAATGGATCATCTGGTATTAGACCGTATCAATATAAAAAGTCTGTTTTGTTCGTTGATAGTTCTATGAATACCGTTTCAAACTTTATTTATAGTTATGAATTAAACGGATTTGTAGGTCAGAACTTAGACCTCTTGTGTCGTGAATTGTTGGATGGACATGAAGTTGTTGATGTTACATTCTCTGATTCACCATATGGTATTTTATATGTTGTACGAGATGATGGTGTATTGCTTTGCTTGACATACCTTAAAGAGGAAAATATTTATGCTTGGCACATGCACACTACCCTAGGTAAATTCTTGCGTGTTTGTGCTGTAGATAGATCTATGAATGATGACGTTTATTGCGTTATTGAGCGTGATGGAAAGAGATACATAGAGAAATTCATGCCTGATATTAGTGTTACTCAAGGCGCTGAAGATGGTTGGTATTTGGATTGTGCTAGCGAATCTATTTCAGGGGTTTATAAGTGGAGACACGTTGGTACAAAATATAATGATGTTACATATTATGGGTATAGCGGAACAATAGAAGACAAGAGAAAATGGTATTGTTTTAAGTGTCAATGGCGTGACCATCCACAATATAAACTTGTTACAGTATACACATATTCACCAACAGAAGAATTTAATAGATATAATTTATATTATAGCGGAAACTTTAAAACAACGAATGATGCCTCAACATTAAATCCTGCCGGAGGAAAGTTTGGTGAGGGAATAGAAAGTTATGAACGTATACCAATTTATGATTTTGAGCAACACATATCAACCTCTGTTTTGAATATTTATGTTAAAGAGTCAGATGATGGTTTAGATATTTATAATGAAAACATGGAATATATTGAAACCATATCAGGAATTCTTTCAGACACTATTTCATATAATGGGTTCCCATACCATCACACAGAGGATCGTGTTTTTAGCGAAGGTGAAACTTTTACAAAAGATCTATATACGTTTAATTCTTTTGATGTTGCATATTCAGATTTGGACAAAAGTGATCCTGTTGAGATTGAATCTCATACGGACAATGTGATTATTGTAAACGGAGATTCTTACGATTTGTTTGAAGGATCTGTAGCTTATATTGATACAGTCTCTGGACTTGATCGTTTTGAAGGGTGGGAAATCTCTGTCATGGCTGATGGAAATGAGCATACAAATCTATTAGTTCAAGATGGAAAGGTTACGATTGATAGACCTTGCAAGAGATTGCTTGCCGGATTGCCATATAAAGGGATTGTAGAGCCAATTCCAGTCGATACAAAATTCAAAGATGGTGGATCATCAGTTGGTTTGAATAGACGTATTAAAAACGCTTCTATCCGTTACAATCGTACACGTGGATTATGGTATGGTACAAACATTGATAAATTGTATGAGGTTAAGCCATATACTCAAGAAACATTTGGTGAGGATATACCGTTAGAATCTGGCGTTATGAATGTTAGTGTTCCGGATACATTCAAAACAGAACTATCTTTCTTGATTGTGCAGAAGTCGCCATTCCCAGCATTGTTGCAAAGCGTTACATTGGAGATTGATTATGGTGAAAAGAATTAGTATTGAGGATTTTAAAACAAGAGATGCGCATGAGCTCGTATATCATATGTCAGTACAATCGCTATTAGATTTAAAGTCAATTCATGGTAGAGTAGATGTAAGCGATGTTTTAGAGGCAGTAAACCTTTCTGTCTTTTGCAAGTCTGTGTTTTTTGGCACTCATCTTGCATACATTGTTATTGGCATTCCATCGTCAGACTCTGGACAAACAAATATGTTTTTATACGCCACGACAGAAGGATACTCAAAAATCTCTATGGTTAGGGAATCAATTTTTAGTTTAATAAATGACTTGCGTAAAGATAAAATTTGTTCTATGGTGTATAAAGGAAATAAAAAGTTGCAAGCTCTTCTGAAAGCAAATGGATTTGAGTACAACAAGAGCTTATGCTTCGGAAAGGAAAACCGTACATTTTGTTTGTTTGTGAGGGAATAGATGGCATTAACATTAGAAGATCTTGAACTGGCTAGCCAACAAAAAACAAGCAATAGAGAAATTTTTGGCTTAGGAATGTCTGGTGTTTCGGACATTTATGGAGCATTCTCTACATTAAGTCAGGGTATGGCAAATGCTTCATCTTACAATTTTCAAGCTGTCATCAATGATATGAATGCTGAGAATATGATGTTAGAGACGAGAGGTCTTTTTACATCATACGGTCGTCAAATGAATGTTGTGAGAGAACAAGGAAAACGCCAGCGTGGAGAACAGATTGCAGCAATGGGTTCTTCTGGTTTTACCGTTTCGTCTAAAACGTATCAAAATATGATCGCTGAGACAGATCGCAATATTCAAGAGAATGTTGAGTACTTAAAATACGAGATGGCACAGAAATATGGCTCAATACAATATAGCGCTCGCATGCAAGAGATACAAGCAGATCTAAATAGGGCCGCCGCAAAAGATGCCAAAAAGACTGCTAAGTCAAATGCAATTTTAAAAGGCATTACAGGTCTAACACAGATTGCAGCGACTGGGTATTTTGGCCATCAAAACGCACAGATTGATTCGGCCCGTGATAGAGTTTTACAAGCTATAAGCAAAGGTTAGTGAAATGAGAATAGACGAATATACACATAGAGAGGTTCCACAAAGTTCTGGTCTTGGATCTGCCAATATTAGAGAGCCAGAACAATTGCGTATGCGTGATTTTAGTGGTGTTGAAAGTGCGATAAAGGGCATTTCTCGTGTAGGTGGTATGTATGCCGGAGTTCTTGATGCAAAAGAAAAAGTAAAGTCTGGTGGTTTCTTTGACGCTCTTGATGAATACAATAAGAGGATGAAAGCTGCGAAGGATGAGGTAGACACAAAAACAGAGGATGTGCTTGTTGAATATGCCATTCGTGAAGTGAATGCCAGAAAGGTAGCTCTTGAAACAAACAACAAAGGAACAAACGCCAAAGGAAATACGGATCGTTTGCTTGAAGCATCAAATGAAATATATGATAAATATATATCTGCAGATGAAAAAAATCCAATAAATGGATTGTGGTTAAATCCTGACCGAAAATCATCTTTTGGTGTAAAGTTTCAAAAGAGACTTACTTCTCCTCTTAATGACGCTTATAAAAATGAAGCAACAACGGTATATGCAGCAGGACAAAATATAATTCTTGAAGGCGCAAATGATGCGCTTAGAAGCATATCTGATCCAAAAAGTGTTGTGTCAGTTGAAGAAGGTATAGAAACGTATAAAAACCATATGGATTCATATCATTATGGAGATCCGGGAAAGAGAGACGAAGCGGTTAACAAAAATGTTCCGCTTGCATTGAAGGCACGAATTTTAACGGATTCAAACATAAATCCAATGGGTTCTTATGCAGAGCTTAGAGCGTACAGTAAACTTCTCCCTCAAGAAATGACTGAGGAACTTAAAGGGAAATTGTTAACGTCTGCTAAAAACTATCAAATTGATCAATATGCAAAGATAAGAAATGGTGAATTCGGACTTCCTCTTGACAAAGAGTGGTACGAAGAAAATAAAGAATTTTTTGGGGCAGACTGGGACGTATTTAATAGAGAAACTTATGATTCCGGACAAAAGAAGGCAGATGAAACAAAACGGTATAGATTACAAAACGAGGAACGTATAATCAACGAACATACAGTTGAATTGCTGGAGGCTCAAAAATATGGCAATCAAGAAAAAGTTGTAGCAAATGCTAAGGTACTTTCATCAACTACTTTGGGTCAACAAAGACTCAGCACTCTTTCATCGACAAAAGATGACGAAGCTGCACTTATGGTCGCTTATGATTACCGTAAGAACATAGATAACCCTTTGTATTTAATTCAAAAATATAACTTATCTGAAGATCAATTAGAAAACAATCAAATATGGGCCGAGTCTATAATCAAGAGTGAACAAAACAAAATGGCTGGTAGCTTTGATTATTTTTACAAAGTTAGATCCGATATTATGGGTGGTAGAATAACGAGAATTGAGGACATTGATATGAGTCAAATGTCTTCTGCTCACAGAAGTGAAATTTTAGATGTTATGGTTCAGAAGCAATATACAGATAGCGTTCTTAAGGATATTGAATTCAAAAAAGGCACATCATATAGGAACAAGATTTCAGAAATGTTTAAGAAAAGATATGGCACAAATACTCAGCCATATTTGTATGGTATGTTTGAGAATTCAATGGCACGCAAAATGTTTTATTTTATGTCCGATAACAACAACAGACTTCCAACCGAAAAAGAATTTGAACAAATGGGATATGATGTGTGGTCTGAGATTACAGGTGATAGCGAGTTTAGTAATCTTATGAATGGACTTATTCCATTAACATCAACAGAAAATGGAAAATATGTCATTCATGAAAAACAAAAAGAACAAGTTATGGGTGTTCTTGAAGATGTGTTCGGTTCATATGACAAAGAAACAAAGGCACTATATGATGCTGCCACTGAGAGTATCATGAAATATTATGATATTGAAGCTGTTGTACAACTTTTTAGAGACTGGGATAAAAGATGAGCGATATTTTTAATTACGATAATATTTATAGTGATGTAACTCCTCAATATGCTGCCGACGTTGCAAACTCTGATTTGCCAGAGCAAAAAAAGCTTATGGTACTTACCGATCCAGAGGCAATAAAAGTAAAAATGACATACGATGTTGCTCAGCAAAATCCCGGTATGTTTATGACAATGGGAGATCCTGTTTCTTATATGGCGGCAAAGCCATATTTGTCAGAGATGATTGACACAGAAAGAGAGTTAAGATCATATAAACATGATGACTGGCTCGATAATTTAACCAAGGGATATAAAACATCTGCCGCCGCTCTTGAAATAAATGAGCTTGAAGCAGAAAGAGCTCAAGCTATAGAGGATGGAGACGAACAAAAAGTAGCTGAGATAGATACAAAACTTTTTGCAGCAAGAGACAAATATTCTTTATTGGAACAGCCACGCAAAGATGGTGTTGCTTCTACTATTGGTAACATTGGCGCCTCCACCGCTAGAGTTCTTCCTGAGACTGCCGGTGTTGTTGGATCTCTTTACGCTACAGCAGTATTGACAGGCACTGCCGGTCCTGCTGGTACTGCAGTAGGTGCCGCAAAAACTGCCGCAAGCGCAAGTCGTCTTGCTAGAGTGTTTGGTGCCATCGGAAAGCATTACAAAGGATTGTCTGCCGCCTCTACAGCGGCAATTAACTTTAGAGAGACACAAAAGGTTTCTATGGGTGAAGCGTATAGTATGCTTACAGAAAAATTCCCAGATATGCCTCATGAGGAAAAATATAAATCTGCAAATATCGTAAGTAACCTTGCTGGTACATCTGCCATTATAACTGACATCTTTGGTCTTGGTGCTCCAGTACGTCAAGTTGTTGGCTCTGCAGCGGCAAGGGGTGTTGGGTATCTTGCAAGTAGGGGCTTAGTTAAAAAAACACTCACAGATGTAGAAAAGAAAGTCGTTAAAGATGTTGTTGTTGATAAAGTTGCAAAAGGTGAAATCAACGCAAAGAACTGGAAAAACATTAGTATTGATGCTGCAATCTGGGGTATGAAACTAAACAAAAACGCATCCATTGAAACATTCCAAGAGTTGTTTGAAGAAGGTCTGAACGATCAGATTGCAAACGGTTCTCCTGTTACATACTGGAGCGCCGCTACAGGAAGCCTTGGTGATATTGCAGAAATTGCTGGTGACTATGCTTGGCATTTAGAATCTGGACAACCTCTTAATCCAGAGACGGCAGAGAAATTGAATTTTGCAAAGAATGTATATGCAGCCTCTCTTGTTTTGGGTGGAGGTCTTGATGCCGCCGGTGCTGCAATAAATAAAATTGGTGAGAGACAGGCAAAAACTGTCGATAATATGGCTAAGAACCAACAAAACGCAAAGACATGGGATGCTATTCTTGAGAGCAAACAAAAGAGCCAGTTACGTCAAAAAGTAAAAGGCGTTAGCGATCAATTCTTTGCTAACTTAGGAAAGAATGAGACAATCCCTTCTAAGGCATATATTGATGTTGCTGCTCTTGATGAGATTTTAAGAAGCAATATGAATAATGACAAATTGCAAAGAAAAATCGCTCAACTCAAAATGGATCAGCGTATGCGTGATGCTCGTGAAGGGGACTCTCTTGTTGAGTTCACAAATGAGGAATTGAACAATATCATCTTGGATCCGGAGAACGATACATTGTATCAACTCGTCAAAGATGATTTGATAACAGATCCTGCAGACTTCTCAACAAATGACATCAACAGAATGATGGAAGACATTGTTAGCAACGATCCCAATATGGCGAATAGCATTAAGGACAAAAACTCGTTCTACAATTATGTCTACGACAGAATGATTGCGGCCGGAGAAGATGAGCGTTCGGCTAATGTAAACGCAACTGTATTTCAATTCTTAGCAAACACTATGGCAACATGGGGTAATGTTCCTGTGTCTATGGAAGAGCTCATGCAAGATATTAACCTTAAAATCAAAACAGGAGAGTTTGCTGAGAGAATTCCGGAAAAGCCAAAAGATAAAAAAGCAAAGAAGAAAAAACCATTGTCACTTCTGGCTTTCTTAAAGAAAAAAGGCGGATTAAAAGATGCTGGTGGCGAATTAAAAAATATGGATGCTCGTTTTAGTCCAGGTCTTGTGAATAACCAAACCGGTCTGGATTTGGATACGGCTCGTGAGTTGGCTGAGGAAGCCGGATACTTTGGTGTTGCTGCCATGAATAACTTGGGCGCAACCTCCGTTTCTGATTTGCTTGAGTTAATTCGCACAGAGTTGGGTGGTCAAAAAGTGTACAGTGAGATTGACTCCATTCCAGAGCAACAAGAGGATATGGATGAGGCCGAGTATCGTGCTGAGGAAATCCTTGATGAGAATAATATTGACTACAGTCGTATGACTCTTGAGGAAAAACTCAAACTTGCTTCTCAACTCATTTCAAAACCACAACCGGAAGAAGCCGGTTTGGAAGGGATTGACATAGATGAGTTGCTTAGACTGTATGATGTATTGCCATCGACAAAGCGTTTGTTTAGCTTTACTGGCGAAAATGCAAAAAATGTCGCATTAAATGCACTTGAAGAAGCTCAAGAACTTCTTATGCAAAGAAAAGCATCTATGGAAGAAATAAGAAAAAAAACTGGTTGGTTTCTTGGTCGTGATTTAAAATGGCGCTATGAGATAAGTGATGCAGATGCGATTGTTGATATTTCAAAATTACAATCAGAATATTTGGACAAAAAAATTGCTGAGCGTCCAAAAGAAAAGATTTACAAAACAATTAAGAAAAAAGGCGGACAAATTCGCTTATCTGGAAAGTATAAACTTGGCGATTTTTTAAAACATGACAAACTGTTTGCGGCATATCCTCAATTAAAGGATTATCCTGTTGAGTTTGGAAATTACAATTTTAGCGGTGTATATAGCAATGGTAATTTTGCTTTTTCAAACAATCTTACAGATAAGGAATATTTAGCAGAGTTTCGTTCTGTTATAATGCATGAGGTTGCTCACGCAATACAAGATATAGAGGGTTTTGATCGTGGCGGTACACCAGAGCAATTTAGCACATTAGAAGAATTACATAATGAGTTAAATGACAAAATATCAAAGTTGAATGATGTTGAGGTTATTTTATCTGACGCAAAAGAGCTTGGTTATTCAAACTCAACACTTTATGAAGGTAAAAAAATATCAGAGTATAAAAGCGATTTATCAAAATTAAAATCTGATATATCTGAGTTAAAAAAAGAGATTTCTGAATATAGAGAGCCAAAAGAAAGATATAAGGATCTTGGTGGAGAAAAGGAAGCAAGAAATGTTCAAAAACGTTCAATGCTTACAGAAGAAGAATTAAAGAATATACCTCCAGAACAGACTGATGCTTTGGACGGTGCTATGCCATACATTGTTTTTGATGATGGAAGCTTGGTTCCAATGTATCCGGATTCTGAATATATGCTGCTCCAACAGGGAGAACAATACGTTGCCGGTTGGTTCCAAAGAAACGCTTTTGAATCAATTATTGCTCTTACAACAGCTGCCAAACCTGAAACGTTTGCGCATGAGGCTTTCCACCTATTCTCTAACCAAATGATTAGAGAGTTTAATGCCGGCCGTTTGAATAAACAATGGGAGCGCAACGTTAAAACTTTAGCTAAATGGGCCGGATTTGAATTTGGCGAAGATGGAAAAATCACTCCAAACACAAAAGGTGAAGAAAAGCTTGCCGTTGCATTCACTAGATATCTTGCAACTGGAAAGGCTCCTGTTGGCTATTTGAAACAAATGTTCGATATGCTCGCAGAGATGTTTATGAATTTGTACAGAACATTGCGTGGTACGCTTAATAAACGTGTAACAAATGTGTTTGATCAAATCTTTGTTCCATACGAACGCCATCTTGCTGAGCAAACACGTCGCAAGTTGGGCTTTATTGCAAAACCTGAGAATATGTCCTTAGAGGCTTATGAGCGATATATGGCTGAAAAGAGATCATTGACTATCAGGGCTACGACAAAAGAGATTCAAGCCGCCTTAGCGTTGCAAAAAGTAATGACTGAGGAAGTATACCAAGCAGAGAGAGAACAAGCCTACAATGATGCTTACAACGAGCTTATGGATATGCCTGTTTATCAGATGATAGACTATGTTCGTTCTGAAAAGATTTTGGCCTCATCTCTCAAATATCTTCCTGATGGATTGACAATCAATGATAAGAGTCTGGTGTCAAAAAACCAAGGTATGTTATTAAGTCAAATTGCAGCACAATTTAAAGATGTTGCTCCTACCGTTGAAGACTTAGTTCGTTTGATAAATGAAACGCCAAGTAAAGAAACGCTTGCCAATTATATTGCCGATCAACATATGGAAGAATGGATTAAGGAAAACAAACCTGAATTGGCAGATATAAACTCTGAAATTGCTCAACGAAATGAAAGAGCGTTTAGACTGTCGGTTATGGAATATATGATGCTGTCCGATATGAATATGGAACGCTTTAATGCTGTTCACAATGATATGCGTGACGCTGCAGAATATATCTATGGCCGTATGCCTATGTCAAAAGCAGTAAGTGTTGAACATTGGATTGAGCAGGAAACAAAATTGTTGCAGAAATATGAATATGTAACAGATCCGAAAAAACAAGCCGAGTTCAAACGCCGTCAAGCTATTATCAACTATTTTGCTATGCGGTCTAAAGAGGAGAGAGTAAAATTCAAACGCTTCTCTAAAAAGATTAAGAAGTATCGCTCAAATCCGGATAAACAAGATTTGAAGACAATGGACGGTACAACTTGGGATTTATTGAAATCTATTCTGTATGCGTTTAGATTAACAAAATCTCAACCAATATCTAATGACTTGATGTCAAAAAAGATCGACAACTGGATCAATGAGTGCTTGTCTGAAGGCTTTACTTTTGCTGGAGAACTTGAAAAATATAAAGACTTCTTGATTGAAGGCCCAAGTGGTGACAGAACAACAATCTCAGAGTTCTCTGTAATGACTGACATTTTTACTCTTATTGAGTCAATCGGTATGATGCGTAAGCAAGTAAAGGTTGAGGGTGTTGTTAGAAATATTGAAGATGTCGTTGCTGAAATTGCTCAAATGTTTGCTGAAAAGGGAACGAAAGCATACACGCAAAAAAGTGCAACAAAGGATTTTATTATCCGACAAACAATGATCAAGGAAACATATTTGCGTGAGAATATGCCGGATTCTTTCTTTGAAGCATTTGTTCTGCCTTTAATGGAAGGATTTAACCAAAAGGATAAACAAATCGCAGAATGGCAAGTCGAGATAGAATCAATTATCAAACCAATCAGATGGAAACTGAATGATAAGGTTATGATTGATGGTCGTTCTTATACCCTACAAAACTTGCTTGTTATGATGCTTAACGGCGGAAACACACACAACTTAGAGTGTATTGTTCGCACATTACAAGAAACGTTTGGTGAAGACTACAACTATGACGATTATTTATCTGCAATTACACAAGCTCCGGTTGAGTTGCGTGGTATGGCTGAGGCAATCTGGGATATATTTGATAGAAACTTAAAAGAGTTTATGGCTGTCCAAAAAGAAATTGACGGTAAACTTTTAAGGGTTGTTGAGGCAGAACCATTGACACTTGGTGATGGAACTGTTCTGAAAGGCGGTTACTATCCAATTGGAACAAAGCATAAAGTAAAAGACTTTACTGATGAGAATGCTATTCGCCAAGGAGATGGACTATATGCAACACACTCATTCCAAAAAGAGAGAAAGGCCGGCATTCATGGTGAGTTAGACTTAACGCTTGAAACTCTGCACACTTGGTTCTACCGTATGGCTGGCGTTTTAAAGGTTGCTATTCCATACAATAACTTCTCTCGTGTTCTGAGAAACAAATCTTTCCGTCGTATTGTTGGGGAAGAAATGTCTTTGGCATTAGAGGAATGGATTAAGTTAGCAAACAAACCCGATCAAACAAATAGTTTATTGCTTGCGGCAGACACATTTGCCAGCGTTGGTATTTTAGGTTTAGATATCATTCGTGGATTTACTCAGATTACTGGTATCTTCTCAAGTATTGGATCTATTCCGCTTAAGTATATCATTAAAAATATATCAATTACAGATGCGTTATCTGCCGTGAAAAAAGCATCAGAGTTGAGTGATTATATGTATTCCAGATATGCTCATCCTCAAGAACACTTATCTCTCTATATTAGAGCTGAAAAGGCTATTGGAGGATATGTAAAGGGAATGTCTGCTCAACACAAAGAAGCTATTATGAAAGCGTTTATGTACGCAATCATATATGGTGATGCTATTGCATCTATGAATACATGGAAAGCAGAATATCAGCATCAACTTGATTTAGGTAAGTCTGATAATGTTGCGAGAATGCAAGCAGACTCTGCAGTTAGAACAATTCAAGGCGACTCAACTGCTGCGTCAAGACCTCCAATTCTTCAAGGCAATATGCGTTTCTTCACTAAGTTTGCTTCCTACTTTATTGCTCAGAATAGCCGATTGGTTGCAAAAGGGTTTAGTGGAACAAATAAACTCGGAGAGATAATGGGTGTCCTGTTTGCTGTCTGCATTTTTGCCGCAGCTGCCGACTCTCTCATTAAAACATTCTCAGATACATCTGGAGACGATGAAGAATGGAAGAAAGAAGGTATTGAAACAAAAATGGATTACTATCTCAACCATTATGTTAATAATGCACTATCAACATTTGGTTCGTCAATATTCCCGGCTTTTGGCCTTGGATCAAAGATTGGTCCTGCACTTACTGGCGAAAAAGTATATGAATCTAAAATGGTTGGTATTGAGTGGATGTTAAAACCTTTTGTTGCGACAAGTGGGTTGGTTTCATATATTAAAAATGATGATGATAGAAAATTAAAAAATTCATTGAAAAACTTTTTAGGTACTGGTATGATAAATCGTGATTGGTCCGATAAGATCACAGAAGCGCTGTTAGGAGAATAAAATGGCAACCGAATTAGTAAACTCTTATAATAGATATATTGGAAACGGTGCTACCACCGAATTCTCAATAGGTTTCCCTTACATCAACAAAGAATACGTTAAGGTTTATGTTAAGAAAATTGGTGAGCAAGAAGTAAAGCTGGACAGTACTCAATTTGAGTTCGTAAACGACCAGACAATTAGATATCCGTTATCTGGCGAATTGTTGCTTGATGGTGAGGTTTTAACGATACAACGTGAAACACCTGTTGCAAGCGACTTTGTTTTTGAGAACCAACACAGATTGTTCCCTGAAAGCGTTATGGATGCAGATGATCTGGCAATGCAGATTTTGCAAGAGCACAGTCGCCAATTAGATAGAACTATCATGCTGTCTCCTACAGATACAACCGTTCCTGAAGCTGTTTTGAATATGTTTGAGGAAGTGTACGGTAAAAAAGAAGAATTAGATATTGTATCACAAAATGTTGATGTAATTAAGGCCGTTTCTGGAAGCATAGATAATGTAAACTTAGTCGCAAACAATATTGATGGAATTTTTGAGAGTGCTGAGAACGCTCGTATTTGGGCAGAAGGTGATAGACATGAGGTTGAGGCTTTAGGAGGCGTTCATAGTTCAAGAGGCGCTGCTGGATTATCCATGGCATACGCCAATGCTGACGAGGATGTTCCTGTAGAGGATTGGGCTGATTCACATGCAATTTATGTACAAGGTGAAAAAGGTGATCCATTTACATATAATGATTTTACTCCAGAGCAATTAGAAGGATTGAGAGGTCCACAAGGGCCAGAAGGTCCACGGGGGTTTAAAGGTGATCCATCTTACGCCTCTGCCGGCGTAGTTACTATCCTATCTTCTTCATGGGATGCATCTTCAAAATTAGCTACTGTCTCCGTTCCGGCGGTTAAAGAGAACAGTATTGTGTGGATAAGTCCATCCTCTGCATCTTATGAAGCCTACGCAACTTCTAGTGTTCGTGGCGTTGCGCAAGGCTCAGGTACTTTAACCTTCTTTTGTAAAACAGTTCCAACAGAAAACCTTAACGTGGAGGTCGTAGTAGCATGACAATTATTAACTCAGTAATCGGTGGCGGTTCAGGTGGAGACGAAGTCGAAGCCTACGCTTTAGGATCAGCAAAGGACGCACAACCTGGAGATAAAGTCGTACTAACGTTTACAGCGGACACCGCAAATATACAGAGCAAATCTCCTGTTGAGTCCTTCGAGATTCTCTACACAGATGAAAAATATGCCTATGGTAGTGCCTATTCCTCTTCCACGGGTCTCACAGAGGCGATGACAAGCTACTATACCAAAGATAATGGTGAACTAGCAAAGTATATAGGGCCTACTTATGGTAATATAACGACGTCCTTCTATGTACCAGTTGTGCTAGGCAAGGGGTTAGTTTACTTTACAGATGGTGATGGTGATGGTGGTTTTCTGTTTTCTTGTGTAAATGGTGTTCCCTCCTGCTTGCTCCCGAGCATGGCGTCTTCAGGTGACGTTACTTCTGTCTTTGAGGACGGTGAATCTGTTGTATTTAATGAGACATTGTACGTTAGGAACCAAGACGGCTTTAGGAAGGTAACAAATCTCACTAGGGGGTATGGTGCTATCCTACCTTATGATGACGAGCATCTCTTGTGGGTTGACTTCGCTGGTTATGTGTATAAGGTTAATAAGATTACTGGTTCTACTCGTCAAGTAAGTACCTTTTCTTTCCCTGGTGATAACTACATTACCTATAAACGTAATGTGGTACTTGGCAATTTAATCATAGGCACAGGCAATGCTATCACAGACCTTTTATGTTTTGACGTAAGTGTTAAAGATACCACTGTTACCTTAGTTAAAAATAACGCCGCCACGGGGTCCTTAATAACTCTTCTCGGCTCCGCCTTTACGTATAACAAGATGACAAGTGTTAACGTCCTAGATGGGAACCTTATCGCCTGCAGTTACCAAGGCAGTGGCACCGACGTTAAAATGGAAAGGTACTCTTCTTTACGATTGAAGTACATACCAGAGGATAGCCGATTTGAGGCACTGCCTTCCCCGTATTCTGACTTGCCAAAACCTAATAACGTTGGCTACGGGGCTGATAATACCTTTTGTCAACGGTGGTATACATACCCTTCAGTAAGAAGACTTATCGCTCCTAGAGATATTAAGTATACAGCCATGAAAGCAACTGCACCTACAGCCTACTTGTATAAACAGTCTTTGACAGGCTTTGTTAAAGAGAACAATAACGGCATACTAAAAGTGTCTACTGTTATAGATAAGAATAACCCAGCCCCTGTAGTACCTTACCCTGATGGCTTTTCTACAAGGGTTAACTACGGATCTTCGGGAAGTAAGTTAAACGTCACTGTCTCAGGTGCTACGGTTTCAGGTACAGATGTAAGTGGGTTTAACTCTAATAAATATTTCTTTGCTTTCACTGATAATCCTTTTAAACACATCGTTGAAGAAAGTGGGGAACCCGTTATAAATGGGTTTGAACTTGTTATACCGATAACTATTACAGCTTCTAGTAATGAAAGAACGCTTGCTTGCTTGGGGGGTTTGAATGGTACAGGCTGGAGTGGCTTACACCTCACTATCACTAGTGCTGAGAAGGTTAAAGCTTATATTAACTATACTCCAGATGGTGTTAATACGACTGTAAACTTAACGGGTTCTACAACCTTGACTGCTAACAAAAAGTACTGGGTAAAACTTGCGTATGGTGAGAATACAGGATACAGAATCGAGCTGTCTACTGATGGTGTATATTATACAACAGATGCTACGCTATCAGATAAGCATGAGCTTTATGTAGGTAGTAGTCGTCTATTGTTTGGCCGATCACCCTCTCTTGCTGGCACAAACTATAACTTTTACGGTACAATCCATTTCAGTGGTGCATACTTAGAAATCAATGCAAAGCGTTACTGGTCTGGTATAGCTCCTAACTTCGGTAGCGTAGGCGTCGGGGCCGGTAGATACTTACAAGCTGATGGTACAGACGTCTTGTTTAGCGGTGGGTTCGTATCAACACCTTCTGCCGATAAGAGAGATTATGTAATGTACCCTTACATTGTTAAGAAAGGTACTTCTGTAAACGCCATTTTATCTACTATAAACCCAGTAGGGTATGACTCTTTCCACAAGATTAGTAAGCCAGTTTATCTGTGGCACAACTTAGGATATCTCTCATCAACTATACCTGAGACACTCGAACCAGAGGTCACTTCGGGTTCTGGTGAGGTAGATACTAATGTCACAATTGTAGGCTCTCCTACTATGACGGGTTCTGGAGACGTAAGTGGGTTTAGTACGTCTAACTATCTTCTTACTATACCAGAAGCTCCTTTAGTAGGTGCGAAGTCTTGGGAAGCAGTATTTGACTTCACTTACGTAGGAAATGGCGCCGTTCAAGTCTTATATTCATCAGGGTCCGGGTGGGAGAGCAGATTAAGTATTACTGCTGGTGGCCTTGTGGAACTCAGAATAAACGTAACAGGTGATAGTACTTACGCTGCTAGAATAACGGATACCACTGCGCTAGAGGAAGGTGCCAGATATATCTATAAAGCTGTCTTCACAGGTTCTGTTTACGAGTTGTACCTAGCTAAGAAAGGAGAGAGTTTTAACCTCATCGGCTCACAGGCCTCCACAGATGTGCTCGTTGACAGGGGAGACCACTGGCGTATTGGGGAGAATGCCTTGTCTGGTAACGAGTATCCCTTTGCTGGAACCATCCATTTACAAGGTTGTTATATCAACGTAGAGGGCTCTCGTGTATGGACGGGTGCTTTCGTTGAAGCTGGTACAGTCTCTTTACCAGTCTCTTGGAAACATATCGATGGGGTTTTGTATGAATACCCCAGTGGTTATCCAGTGACGCAAGCGGGTACTATAACGAGTAATCCTACGTTACCAGGCTCCAACAGTCTATACGCCACTAAGACTGGCAGTTCCTGTGGCTTTGCTATATCTTCTGCGACACCAACAGGTGTAGACAGCTCTGCTGTTATCGGAACTGTTGAGTTAGATGCTAACGGAGTTATTACGAGTTATACACCAAAATAGAAAGGAGTGAAATATGACAAATTACAGTGCAAAACATTGGGCTATGAAGGCGGAGAAATCTGCTAAAGATGCTGAAAGTTCCGCTTCTGGCATTGATCTATCAAGCTATGCAACAAAATCAGAGCTGGAGTCTAGTTTAGAAGGGTACGCCTCAAAAAACAGCCTGGATACAAAAGCAAATGTTGATCTTGGAAATACTGAGCTTGCAGATTTAAAAAATGAAAATGGCACGTTGACTTGGAAGGGTAAGCAAATTGCAACTGGAGCAACCTCAACAATTACCTACTGGGGGGATTAGAATGTTTGTGAAGAATGGTAAAACCTACGCAATCACAAGACGAGGTATTATTCATAAAGAGGGTGATTTTAAACGTGATTTTAACGTTGTTGGTTCTCCCACAATCTCAGATGATGGTATCGTAAGTGGGTTTAGTGGTTCAAACTATCTCACTTTACCAAAAAACTTTAATGTTTCTGGTGCAACATGGGAGATGGTTTTTAAGATTAGAACTGGAAATAATATAACATCTTCACAAAGTATTTGCGGACATACTGGTTCAGGAACAGCCGACCCAATAGAGCTAGTTATAAAAAATAAAAAACTAGAAGTATCTCTAAGTAAATCTGATAGTAGCTATATTGTTTCAACTCAAAGTGGTTCTGAAATATTTACTACAAATACAGACTATTTTGTAAAAATGGTTTTTGAAGGTAGTGCTTATATTTTAAGTTATTCAACAGATGGTCAATCTTTTATCGAATATCTAAGAATTGCAAATTCAACACAAATTTGGACATCAAATTTGGCAATTGGACGGCAAATTGGTGTTAGTTCACATTTTCCTTTTTTGGGTTCAATATATCTAAAACATTCATATATTAAAATCAACGACGAATATTGGTGGAGTGGGTTTTATCCAAAAGACGTGTTTGGGTATAGACGGCATTTGCTTGCTAAAAAAACCACAAAGTATTACAAAGAGGTAAGCGAAAGCACTACCATTACACCAAAGTATAAGTGTTATGTTAGTAATGATGGTTATTATCTTTATTATAATGTCATTGATGGGGATTTTTATTCTGATAATGGGAGTCTTGCTGGAAAGATTACAACAACAGAAAGTGATTTAAAAAATGTAGAAAGTTTTCTTGGTATAACATTAACAATTGTTTCTATTAGTGAAGATTCATTAACATTATCTCTTAGTGGTTTAAATTTTACTCAATCTCGTTCAGCTGATAATGACTTTGGATCATACACAACAACTGTAACAACACTTATCGCTGGAACACCAGATGATTATACATATAAAGAAGAAACTTTAAAATACTACTAAGGAGAAAATATGTCAAATACAACAGCTAGTTTAACAAATATAAATCTATTAAGTAAGGATCAGTATGACGCAATAGAAAGTCCAGCAACAGATGAGTTGTGGGCGGTTGAATGTGTCGTGGCTGGTATGCCTGATCATAGTGCGGGTGTTAGTGTTACTTCTGGTGGAACAGTACCTTTTGACGGATATATTGAGTTGATAGGTAATACAAACAGTAACCCGTCATTGTTTTTAGATGGTGATATAGCAATTGGTGGTTTCGGTGGGAGTAACAATAATTTTTGTGGTTCAGCTCTGTGCTATAAAGGACAAGCTATAACTACCAATTGTCCAGTGGGGAGTATAAAATCTATAACTTGCTATCCATTCAAAGGAGTAAAATAAAATGAAAAAATATGCAAAAGTAATAAATGAAGAAACTAAAGCTTGTGAAGTTGGTTTGGGGACAAATAACAATTTTTATGCTTCAATTGGCATGGAAGAAATGGAAGTTGAACAGGCATATAACGGCGAATGGTATGTTGCAGGATATGCACCAAGTGAACCGGAAAAAACATACGCCGAAAAACGACTTGCTGAATATCCCTCAATTCAAGAACAACTTGATATGCAATACTGGGATATGGTAAATGGTACGACCATTTGGAAAGATACGATTGATGGCATTAAGGCAAAGTATCCGAAACCAATAACGGATGAAGTTGTTGCAGAGATTAAAGAAGAAAACCCTTATCCAGTGGAGTAAGATATGGTAAAAATAGATGCTGAACAAAATGCAAAAGAATTGCGTGGTCGTGAAAAAGCAACGATGCTTGAACGCTTTTTAAAAGGCAGTAGTGATGAGGTGAGTTATGCCTTTATTAAGGACTTACACTTAGCTAAGGATATGGAAGCCATGCTTCTCTTGCGTTTCTGCCATCATTTATTAGAAAAAGAGATCGCTGGTTCTTTAAACATAGATGAGAGAACGGTACGCCAACGCTGTATTGATGCGAAATTTACAATGGAAACGGTGGTAATTGCACGATTAATGAACGAATATCACCGTCAAATTAGGGAAAAACCTGTAGAAATACCACCTATTGAAGTCCTATTAAAGACCTGTTAAACTCCTTCTTTTTCCTATTTTTTTGTTGAATAATGAAATTGTCAAGGTGGTAGCCTTAGTTGCTATCAACGCAGAAAGACGAAAGCTACCACTTTGATGAGTATTAACAAAAAATGAAAGGAAAATTATTATGCCAGGAGAAACAATTACATCACCTTTATCTGGAGGATGGAAATTCATGAACACTTTGTTGGGTGCTGCAGGTACTGCCTTAGGTGCAACAGCATTGGGTTCTAAAACGAGTGAAGACAAAGTACGTGAGATTTTACGAGAAGAAGTTGGTCGTGGCTATGGTTATGGCTATGGACCTCGTGGTTTCTGCAACGATACTATTGTAACCACTCCTTGTAACGAAAACACATTAGTCAATCGTTACGAATTAGCTCAATCTCAACGTATCTCTGAATTGGAATCTGCAAGAGATACAGATGCTAAATTGTTAGAAGTTTGGAAAGCAGCTGCTGCTTCTGACCAACGTCAAGATGAAAAGTTTGCTGCTTTAACTAAGTCTTTAACAGACTATGTTATTGCAAATAACCGTGAAGTTGACGCTATCAAATGTGATGCTCGTGTTAACCAACAAGCTATCAATGATAACTTCCGCTATTTGGATTACAAAATTGACAACAACCACAAAGAAGTGTTGGCTTACGTTGACTGCCGTACTATTCCATTGGAAAAGAAAGTTGGCATTAACTCTATCTGTCCGACACCTTTGGCAGCTTCTGCCCCTATTGCTGTTCAAGGACAAATCCTTACAACGACACCAACAGGAGACACTAACACTGTTGTTGGCACAGTAAGAGCTGTAACTAAATAGTGTGAAAGGAGTCTTAGGATGCGTATCAAAGAAAGTGATTTACGTTCTGTCTTAAACGAATACATCGATGAAGTCTTTGCCGGTTTGGCTCAAGATTGGTGGAATGTCGGCAACAAGCTCGGCGCTAAGATTATCTTAGGTAGGCAGCTCGATAAATATCTGCCGATGTTTACAGACCAAGATGGGTACATTGACTTAACGAATGTAGAGGAATACACAATGCCTGAAATACGTAAAATGGGCGTGTTGGATGTTCCCGGTATAGGAAAGAACTATTCATTCAATGAAAACGACTTCCTAAGACTCTTTGCTAAACTGAAAGGGAAAGCAAATGACTAACAGTGAGATTATGAAAATCCATGATGCTATACATACAGGCTCCTTGATGCTCTTAGAAAAGCTTGAGAAAGGTGCCAGAAATAAAGACATTATGCCCCTGTGTGAAATGGGTGAATTGGCAGATATTATGAAAGATCTTGCCTATGCAGAAAAATGCTTAGCCAAAGCACACTACTATATGTCTGAACACTCACCAAGTATGTATTAAAATCAGTTGACAAAGCAATTATTGGGGGGTATAAAAATACATATACCCTCCTTTTATGCGTGGGGGAACAACATGAGGACAAAAAGAATGTGTGAACAGAGAGTTGCTTTAGATATGTTGGCCAGTCAACCTAAAAGAGGAGGCCTATCTAAAGGGGCTTTTATACTACACGAGAAACAATGTGAGGATACGGAGAAGTTGTTTAATCGTATGCAGAAGGTTGAGGGTGAGATCGTGCAGTTACGCAAAGATGTAGATCAGGTTAAGACAGATGTGTCTGAAATTAAAGATACTGTCTCCAGCATGGCTGGTCAGCTTACTATCCTTGTTGAGGCTAGGAAGCGGCGAGAGGAACGGTGGCAGATCGCCAGCAAAATCGTCTCGAGCAAAATATTTCACGCTATTGTCGGAACAATCATTGCCGGCATTCTTGGGGCTCAGTATCTTGAGCCTATTTTGCAATTCTTTAAATAGGAGGTATAATGACAACACAAATGACTAAGTATCATGAGCAGTTAAGGCTTTCCCCTTATTTATGTTCTGCAAAAGTGCCAACCATTGGGTATGGAACGACTTATTATCCAGACGGTCGCAAAGTTACCCTAGACGACGAATCGATTACAGAAGACTATGCAGAGGCACTCCTTAACGATTACTGCATTAAAAA
>JAEIGA010000846.1_pt1 | contig 45503 bp, 34 predicted proteins | sample 9270691 | NCBI WGS metagenome assembly JAEIGA01 (sample SAMN17057246, study PRJNA624740) | gut metagenome | biome: biome; isolation source: fecal sample | host: Bos grunniens | place: China: Xizang | collected 2019
ACCGTTTGTCTGGATTGACTGCATATCGCAATGCAGGTCGAAACGTCCGTAATAACCGCCGACATTTTCAAGTGTCTTACCACCATCGGTTGAGCGATAGAGCTGTATTATACCCACGAGAAGAACCTCCGGGTCGGTAGCAGAAGCCGTACACACAAGGTCGTAATATCCCTGACCACCATTCTTATCGACAGCCTCCATCTGCTCCACGGGGTCAATGACTGTGAACGAAGCACCGCCATCGGTACTTTTGTAGAGCAAAGCCGGTCCGCTCAGGAAGATTTGATTAAAGTTGGAAAGGTGATTTCTGCGACAAGCCCACAGATATACATAATCCTCGCCGCCGGACGCTTCGCTAAGACCTATACGCGCACTTATCAGTGGTTCGTTGCCCAGAGTAAGGATATTCCACGACGCACCGCCGTCGGTACTCTTGTACATCTTTACAGTATTCTCCTGCTCTATTGCGACATAGCACACATCAGGATTCTGCACCGAATATTTTATATCGAACACCATACCGCCAAGCATACACTGCCATGTAACACCACCATCGACAGAACGCCAGAGCTGTCCGCGGTCACCGGCAAGAATGATTTTATCATCTGACGGATGAAACACAGCAACATTTGTACGTGCGTATGTAGCCTTTGCCGGCGTTATATTGTCCCACGAAGCACCGCCATCGTTGCTTATCCAAAAGACACCGCCTGCACCCACAAGCACACGGTCAGGATTAGTTGTACTCACGTCGATACTTGTAATCTCGCCGGCCATCCACTCGCCATCGTTACACGGTTGCCACGACTCACCTTTGTCGCCCGAACGGAATACAAGACCAGTCTCCGAGCCGCAATACAACACATTCGGATTTGAGCGCGAAGCCCTCATACGCTGGATATTCGACTGCGCCGGAGAGACCTCTTTATGCAGATAGTCGTATGTAACCACAGGAGAAATCACCTGCCATTCAACAGGTTTTTCAGCATTTCGGGATGCCGCACTGCGACGCATCTCGCGCACATATTTCACCTCGTTATCTACACGTTGCATATCCTTGTGATAGCTGGCAGCCGAAGGCAGACGTATTATGCCGTCGGCCTGCACAAAAGGCATATAGGCCTTTTGAAAACGGCGGAAGTGATTTACCACCTGCTTGGTGTCGCGCGACTTGTATCGCGCACCGGGAGTATTTTGCAGATAAACCTCAAAGCTATCCACCATAGCATTATAATCAAGTCCTTGCGGATTGACAAGTTGTGCCATCCATGCAGGCGACCCTGCCGGCAGATAATTCAACTTATAAGGAGTAAACAGCGTATCGGCATTTTCAGAAGCACTCATCGACGACGCCAACAGCACACACAGTGCCGGAAATATTTTTTTATACAGTTTCATATATTATATGTTTTTATTTATCATGTTTTAATGGTTCTTCGGAATAGGCGCCCCCCCGCCCATACAGTTTTGTTAATCGTTCATCGTTAAACTGTTTTGACAGCAACAACTCTTAGCAACCCACGCGGTGCAAACTGCGTCTGCACTACGCGCGACCTTTTACTGTTGTTGCTATCGAAGCCTCGTTTTAAATCACTCAGCTTTTACAATAAACTGCCCCAGGAACTTCTGCGTAGCAGTTCTTATCACATATATATACACTCCGGCAGAGAAATCGGATACAGCAATCTTCACACTCTCGTTATTAGCATGGAGAGTCTTTTCGAGCAACAGTTGCCCCTTCATACCATGAATGGTTAGCACAGCATCTTCTGTAAGTCCCGAGGTAATAACTTCGAGAGGCTCACCCTTGCCGATGATATTCTTTCTTATTCCCACCTCACCGATTTTTGCATCATCTACAGATGTTCCACCGGCAATGGTTATCATATTCTTTATTGTTCGTGACGAACTGCCCGCAGGTGTTGTAACAGTAAGTGTCACATCATAGTTGCCGCCCTTACCGAATACAACACGTGGATTACGCACATTGGCATCGCTCACATACTGAGGCTGTGGCGAGAAGCTCCAATGCCACTTAGTATTCTCGTCCTGACGCACAATACTGTAGCTGTCGAACTGCACCTCCTTTTGTGGGTTGGCAGTAAGGTCTCCGCTACCGAGATTCAACGCCATAGGCTGAGCTACAGGGATAAAATCCTGATGATACAACGGAGCTTCCCAAACACCCTGATTCGTAGCCATACGCAACACAGCATTCTTGTAGAACGGCACCACCTTTGAGATGCGCGCTCCAGGATTCAAGCCGCTTGAATAGTCGATAAAATCGGTCATCGTATTGTCGCGGAAATAGACTTTTGCACCGTCATAGCTTGTCACATAGGTGCTGTTATATTCATCGCCCACAAGAATTATCTGATGTATTCTTATATCAGACAAGTTTGCCAGGTCGTAGTCGCTCCAACTGTTGCCGCCATCGAAACTCTCACTGACAGCACCGTAGCGGTCGTTGCAGATAACAATCACATGGTCCTCGTCGTTGGGGTCAACCACCACGCGAGTGAAGTGCCAATAGTCATCTATTATGGGGAACGGCTGAGTACACTCGCGGAATGTCAAGCCACCATCGTCGGAACGCCACAGATTCCACACACCCACCACATACAGACGATCGGGGTTGCTGCGGGCAAACTCATAGCTGTAGAAATCCTCACCCTCGCTGTCGAATACCTTTTGGAACGAAGCACCCTCGTCATACGACAGATAACCACCCCATGTATCAGTCATATCCTGCAAAAAAACCTTAAGGGCATAGCGCGGGTCTGTGGCAATCTCGCCATTGAGACGCAACACTTCGTGCGGTTTCTTGTCCGAGAACCACGTACGAAAATCTTCCTCAATCGTTCCGTCCATTTCGCGAGGCATAATACGTGTCGAAGCATCTGTAAAATATACCTTCCATGGATTGCTCTTCATCACATAACCTGTGGCTATCTCCACACCACCCACATGCACCGAGTTGCCCTCACCGTACGAAGCGGCATGCACCACGTCACCGTTATGCCAACGTCCGGCAGCCATCACATCTTCGTTCCAACCCACGCCCAGACCTTGATAATCCGAAGCATACACGCCATCGTGGCGGTCTTCACCCTTTGTTTCAAAGAAATCACTCGAATATTTAATTCCGCCATCGTTGCAAATCCAGGTGTCTCCACAAGGGTGAACGGCGATGTCCTGAATGTCACAGTGCATCCAGTCGTTGCGCTGATAACCGCCAATGCCATTATTGCGATAGTTTGCCACACCCTCGTTTGTCGAGCGGTAAAGCGATGTAAGACCGAACAGCACATGCGCCGGATTTTCAGCCGATGCACCAATCATCATATCAAAGAATCCCTGACCGCCTGCGGCATCCATTATAGGTGAAAAGGTAATATCCCATGCCTTGCCACCCTTATCGGTCTGATTCTCCCAAGTTGCACCACAATCCTTTGACACAAGGATATACGGCGTACCCTTACCGCCAATGGGACCGGCATCGTAGCCCCACGAGTCACAAGTCACAAGCGCATAGAGATAGTTCTCGCCACCGGGAGCCTCGCTCACCGCCAGACGGCCACAACTCATGTCATAGACAGGCAATTCCGACTCACGCCAACTGAAACCGGCATCGTCCGACACATAGATGCCAGCCCAAGGCCCGGATTCACGACGGATAAGATATATACGGTCAGGGTTACCCGGTTGCAGTTCATGGTCGAAACAGCAACCCATGAGAGTGCGTCCGAACGATATACCGCCGTCGGACGATATCCAGAAGCCACCACCGCTATTCTTTGTATCATTACCACCTGCCGCAACTGTTATGTAATTTGTATTCCGTGGATCGATGCGTATTGAATTTACACGATGCTCTATATTACCGCAGCGTACCCATGAGTCGCCACCATCGGTACTCTTCCATAGCCATAAGCCACCGCCAACATAAACAGTGTTCTTGTCTGTGGGATGAATAGCTATGCTGTATATCGCGCCACCGAAATTGTGTTCGGGCGCACATGCCTCCCACGACTCGCCATGATTTATGGTCTTGAACACCACACCCGACTCTGTACCGCAATAGAGAGTATTAGGATCACTCAATGCCACAGCAATGCGAAACACGCAAACCTGATGATCCTTGCGCGATACGACACCGTTCTCATTCTGATAAGTACGGTTAGGGCCAATATTACGCCAAATCTTACCGGTGGGTATAGAACGCACAGCAGACGCCGAACGCGCAGCCACCCTGACACTATTGTTCATAGAATCCACCTTGGCGGCATACTGCTCCACCGTAGGCAGACAGATAGAGCCGTCGGGAGCCACAAAAGAGCGATAGGCAGCCATCCAACGACGATAGAAATTTACCGCAGGCTTGTTCTCGACCGTTTTCACACGAACATCGACATCGGCAGCCTTCCACTCATTGAACAGACGTTGCATCTCGTAAAAATTCACGCCCGAAGGATTTTCGGCAATAGGCCTCATCCACTCCGGCGCCGTCGCCGGCAGAGGCTCACGAAAATATGGATCGTAGAGTTGTTGAGCAACAGAGGTGCCTACTGCAACAGCAAATATCAAAGAGAATGATATAAATAAATTTTTATTAATCATGTTATGTTATAATTATAAATTCTTTCGCAATTTTATATAAATAAAAGAAAATATCCAAAAAGATTTTAACATTCACTTTTTATTATAACATTATTTTATGATTATTAGAATTTTAAAACGATTTTAAATTAACAAAAAAGGAATAAAAATAGAGTTTAGACAACCCGAAGAAAATCAGCACGCTTGTAAACAAAATTAACATTAAATGTTTCTGTTTAGGAATTGTGACAAGCGTATAACTTGTTGGCGTGATTGTATGGCAACAGACACACCTATGAGAATAGCGCTGAAACAGACAGTTTTTCTGCTTTTGCTCTTTGCCATAAGTTATAAGGTGGCCTTCGGTTCTTTGTGGGATAAAAAATAGTAGCTCTCTACTGAAAGCTACTATTTCAATTATACTCCTTTATTTTACTGATGCACCTCGCGCAACAAATCATTCACTGTCTTTACGGGGTTAAATGTTATGAGCGGCACTTCAACGAATATAGTGTTCCAGTCGCTCATTGCACCGTTCCAAAGACCGGGCAACTCCATAGCCTTGAGGTCGCGACCATTCTTCGACTTATGTGAGATGAAACCGGTATTCTTGTCAACAAATTCGGGAAGATTGAATTTCTCGCCCTTGTAGTTCTTTACTGCACAAACCAAGTCAACAGGGTTGAAGTGTGTACCGTTCTCGAACATCGATTTTGCAACAGCATTATTCATGTCTATCTGAGAACTTTCGAGAATCTGCAACGACACTGTTCCATCCTGATTGTATGCAAGGAATGGACCACCACCCGGCTCGCCTACATTCTTCACCATACCGCAAACACGCATAGGGCGGTTAAGTTTCTTATGCAGATAAGCTGCAAGAGCCTCATTGTCCATAGCTTCAAAGTCGGCATTCAAGCATTGCAGGTCGTTCTGCAAGAATTCTTTCATCTCTTCGAGCTGTGCAGCTGTGCAATTACCGGCATCGAGCAAATTCAGGTATGAGTATGCTTTTTTCTGTTTGTCAACCAATATTCCTGCCAACAGTTTCTTGTATTTTACTGTGTCGGGTTTCAAACGGTCGGGAACAACATTGTCGATATTCTTGATAAAAATAACATCTGCATCAATATCGTTGAGATTTTCAATGAGTGCGCCATGACCACCGGGACGGAACACAAGCGAGCCATTCTCGCGGAACGGAGCATTGTCGGCATCTACGGCAATGGTATCGGTACACTGTTTCTGCTCCGAGAAAGTGATGTCGTATTTTACATTGAACAACTGTTCGTAATATGCCTTGCGCTCAGCAACAAGTTCCTCGAAAAGAGCCTTATGATTAGGAGAAACTGTAAAATGCAGTTTCACTACTCCATCGGTAGCGGCATACAAGGCACCTTCAACAAAATGCTCCTCGGCCGAGGTACGTGCATCAGCATCGTATGAGTGGAATTTCAATAGTCCCTTTGGCAATGAGCCGTAGTTCATTCCTGTAAAATCGAGTAGATTGAAAACTACAGCCTTGTAATTACCTTTGGAAATGAGTTCCTTAATGTTTTGGGAGTTGTTCTTTACACAAACTGCATCAAGGTCTCCATAGAAAGCAAACTTATCGATATTGGCAAAGAAATTCTTCTCGAAATCGGTTGTCGGCACGTCGTATTCTGCACTCAAGAACGAGAATAAATCCTTGAACATACGGCTTGCAGCACCCGAAGCCGGAACGAACTTCAAAATAGCGTTACCTGCTGCACAATAATTATCCCATACTTTGAGAAAACTATCCACTTCGTTCTCCGAGGGGTTAAGCACTCCGTTGCCGATGGTTGCAGCATCCTTAATCTTCAGAAACGGAAAACCGGTCTTGAATGTTTTCAACTGTTCGGCAACCTGTTCTGCCGAAATACCTTTCTTGCTCAATAGCAATTGGTCAGCCTTGCTTATCATAATTATAGAAGTTTAAAGTTTTTTCTTTTTCTTAATGGCGAAAATACATTAAATTTATATAAATGGCAAAATAAATGCTGATAATTAAAATAGAAAAACTAAATTCGCGACATAAAACATAAGTAAAACAATTATGAGCGAGCTTTTGATACATACCGATGAGGAGAAAAGAGAGATTCAAGAACTGACAGAAGTTCTTGTAAAGGATATCGAAGGCGGAGTTCTCTCCGATGCTTACAAATACATCAACGAGAGAATTTTGAATGCCATTGCCGAAGGAAAAATTACAAGAGATTCTCTTGGGTTCAGCCCTGTCATTGTCGATATGCAGACAGCAGTGCTTGTCGGCCATGAGATTGGATTCCAGAACGAAATAATAACAAGTATCCTGCTGAATCGCTGTGTCAATGCAGGTACATCAACAGTCGATGAGATAAAGGAAATATTTGGCGAGAACGTAGCAAAGATTCTTACAAATCTTATGCAGATAAACTCTCTCTATGCCAAAAGCCCAACCATTGAATCGGAGAATTTCAGAAATCTGTTGCTATCGTTCACAAACGACATGCGTGTTATCCTTATAATGATAGCAAGCCGCCTTGTGATGTTACGCGGACTCTTTGATTCAGACAATGACGAGGCACGCAGACTTGTTGCAAACGAAGCATCAAAGCTATATATACCACTTGCTCATAAACTCGGTTTCTACAAACTGAAATCAGAGATGGAAGACCTTGCTCTGCGCTATACCGAGACAGAGATATATGCAGAGCTTAGCCGTAAACTTGAAGAGACAGCTGCATCACGCGAAGATTATATTGCATCGTTCATAAAACCCATCGAACGTCAGCTCAAGATGCAGCCACACATAAAGTTCCGCATCAAAGGACGTACAAAGTCCATCAATTCGATATGGCAGAAGATGAAAAAGCAACAATGCTCTTTCGAGCAGATATACGACCTTTTTGCCATAAGAATAATCATTGACAGCGAGCCACAGAACGAAAAGAGCGAATGTTGGCAGGTGTACTCTATTGTTGCCGACATGTACACTCCTAACCCACACCGCTTGCGCGACTGGCTGTCGGTGCCAAAGAGCAACGGATATGAATCGCTCCACACCACCGTTATGGGTCCTGAGGGACGTTGGGTGGAGGTGCAGATACGTACCGAGCGTATGGACGAGGTTGCCGAGCACGGTCTTGCCGCACACTGGCGATACAAAGGAGTACAGAGCGAAAAAGGCCTTGACAATCTGCTTGCGTCTATACGCGACACCTTGGAGAACATGAGCGAGGAGAACGCTACAGAGAGCAAGTTCAAGATGGAGTTGTACAAGGATGAGATTTTTATATTCACGCCCAAAGGCGACCTTCACCGTTTGTCAAAGGGAGCTACAGTCCTTGACTTTGCATTCCTTATACATACAGGACTTGGATGCCGATGCACCGGCGGTTTGGTCAATGGACGCAATGTGCCAATACGTCACGCACTAAAAAACGGCGACCAGGTAGAGATACTCAGTTCAAACAGCCAGACACCAAAGCAGGCATGGCTCAACATAGCACAGTCGAGCCGTACTCGTGCCAAGATACGTCAGGCACTCAAGGAGATAAGCGCCAAGCAAGCCGATTTGGGACGCGAGGCGGTTATACGCAAACTCAAAAACCATAAGATTGAGTTCGAGGAGTCAATAATGGACCACCTTATACGTAAGATGGGCTTCAAACGACTGTCCGACTTCTATCAGAATGTAGCCGAAGGCTCAATAGACATGGCCGACATTCTTAAGCGATACCAGGCTATCAGCACTCCGGAGAATGCTAACGGTGAACAGCCGCAGAGTGCCGAAGGGTTTGTATTCACAGCCGAAAAGGAGACAAAAGGCTCATCAGACGTTCTTGTCATTGAACGCAATCTCAAAGGTGTCGATTATAAATTGTCAAAATGTTGCAACCCTATATTCGGTGACGAGATTTTCGGTTTCGTAACAATTTCAGGAGGCATTTCAATACACCGCAAAGATTGTACAAATGCAAAACAGCTACAGGAACGTTACCCTTATCGTGTCATTGAGGCGCGTTGGAGCGATATGGACAACAAGAGCAATCTGTTCCCTGTTACACTGCGTATTGTAGGCCATGACGACATTGGTATTGTAAACAATATAACATCAATCATATCACAAGAGAACGGTGTTACCATGCGAGGAATAAACATCGAGTCGCACGACACGTTGTTCTCCGGCACCCTCTCATTGCTGATTAACGACAAGATTAAGCTCAATAAATTGATTACAAAAATTGAGGGTATAAAAGGAGTAAAACAGGTAAGAAGAGTATAATTCAATTACTAAAAGTATGCCCGAATGGGCTAAAGAGAATAACAAAACAAATAAAACAAGCTATATGAAAAAGACATTGTTTATACTTTGTGCTTTGCTTGTTGCAACAGCAGCAAACGCACAAGAGGAGAAAAGAGCAAAAATAGAGTTTGAAAAAACCACCATCGACCTTGGCAAGTTCGGTCAGGAAAACGCAGTTCGCCATTGCAAATTCATTTTCAAGAACACCGGTGATGCCAACCTGTACATACACCAGATAATCCCTACTTGCTCATGTACAAACCCCAAGTATCCTACCCACGCCATTGTCCCCGGTGCAAGTGATACTATTTTTGTTACATACAACGGCGAAGGCAAGTCACCGCGTAAATTCAGGTCGAGCATCACAATACATAGCAATGCCGAAACAGAAATGACAAAGGTATATATCAAGGGAGAATTACTGCCGGCAAAGGTACAAGAGACACCGGTTATAGCAATAGAAGAATAAGATTCCATACAGAATAATCTGTAATAACAAATAGTGCCGAAATGAATTTTCGGCACTATTTGTTATTCAAACATATCCATTAATCTGCGTTTGACGGCTTCGGTATTTAACAGGATTTTGACAAATTCCTTTGCAGAGGCTTTTTGATAGGTTCCTTTAAGGCTCAGCAACGAGGCTTCCATGGTATTGCCAGGCTCATCAAGCGGTATTGCTTTGAAACGTGTCTTGCCAAAGAGCGCCGACGTTGACAATATTGTAACATAGTTACCTGTAGCAACCATCTGCAACAAGATATTGGTCTCGTTCAATTCAAGCCTTGAAGTAAGATTCATATCTCGTCCTTCGAGAAGACGGTCAAGCATCATACGTGCCTGTAATCCTTTAGAGGGGAGAATCAATGGCAAGCCTTCAATGTCATCAAGTTTTACCTTGTTGTATTTGGAAAGAGGATGTTCCTTGCTCACAACAAGAGCAAGAGCATTTTCGAACAAAGGCATAGAGTCAATGTCGGCAGCTTCGTTCAATGGTTTATACGAGAGTATCAAATCGACTTTACGTTCACGAAGCAGAGTCAAAAGTTCATCGACAGTCTTATAGAATATTTCCAATTTGATATCCGGAAATTCCTTCATAAAGGAAATGAGTCCTTCGGTAAGTACTGTACTTAAGCTATATGTAACACCGACTCTCAATGTACCAACTTTGACATGTTGCAGGTCGTTCAGACGTTGTACGGCATCTTCGGCATCGAGTATAGTCTTGCGTGCGAAAGGGAGGAACTCCTCTCCGGCCTCGGTTAGCAGGATATGACGGCTGTTACGCAGAAAAAGTTCAAAGCCAAGTTCGTATTCGAGCTGTTTTATCTGCTGAGAAAGCGTACTCTGTGTGATGTAGAGATGTTTTGCCGCAACCGAGAAATTGAGGTATTCGGCACTCTTTACAAAGTATTTGAGCTGACGGAGTTCCATATATGCTTCTGTTTAAACGGATGCGAATATAAGAAATCTGCTCCACATAACGAATTATGCGGAGCAGAAATATTTAAAAGAATGTTTTACTTGATTAGAATCCTATGAAAATCAACATTGCATAACCGAGTACAAGACCCATTATACCAACGATGATACCAACCTTCATCATATCCTTTTGCTCAATAAAACCTGTTGAGTGAGCAATAGCGTTGGGAGGTGTACTGATAGGCAGAATCATAGAAACTGATGATGCGATAGCAATACCTACCAACATTGCCTGAGGACCACCTACACCATCGAGAGCTGTACCAAGACCGCTTGCTACTACACCCAATACAGGAACAAGCAATGAAGTAGCCGCAGAGTGAGAGATGAAGTTAGAGAATCCGAAACAGATGAGACCGGCAAGAATCATTACAACGATTGGTGAGAATGCTGAGAAATCAACAGATGTTACAATCAACTTGCTCAAGCTTGCGTCACCACCATGGTTAAGTGCTACACCAAGTGCAAAACCACCGGCTACCATCCAAAGAACGCTCCAGTTGATTTCTTCAAGGTCGCGACGTGTAAGAATACCTGTTGCACAGAATATTGCGATAGGAATCATTGCTACGACATTGGTATCGACACCCCAGAGGTCTGTACCGAACATCCACATAAAGATTGTTACAGCAAACGCAACAACAACCGACCATGTCTTGAAATCCCAACGGATATCGCCCTCAATCTCAATCTTGATGTTCTTCTGCTTGAATGGGAAGAGGAAGCGAAGAAGCAACCATGCCAAAAGAAGAAGAATAATTACAAATGGAGCCATCTTTATTGTCCAATCAACAAAGCTGATACCCATACCTTGTGAAGCAAGGTAGTCAAGAGCAATCATGTTAGGAGGAGTACCGATAGGAGTAATCATACCACCAAGGTTTGCACCAACAGGAATTGCAAGCGCAAGAGCAATACGTCCCTTACCGTCTGCTGGCAATGAGCGGAGCACTGGAGTAAGGAATGCCAACATCATGGCAGCTGTAGCTGTGTTACTTACGAACGCTGAGAAGATTGCAGTTACAAGGATAAATCCGAGCAATACAACCTCGGAACGTGTACCAAAAGGCTTCAAGAGAACACGTGCAAGAGCAACATCGAGTTTAACTTTTGTCAAACCGATTGCAAGCACGAATCCACCGATGAAGAGCATAATTGTAGGGTTTGAGAAACAAGCCATAATGCTCTTGAAAGGTACCAAGCCTGATGTATCCTCAGGACGCAAGAAGTTAAATGCACTTGTTGATACTGTAAACAACATAACAGTAACAACAATCATTGATGTAACCCATGAAGGCATTGCTTCTGTAAGCCACATAAGAGCTGCAAATACAAAAAGAGCGATGATACGCTGATGCACATCGGTAAGGCCTTCAATTCCGAATGCAGTCGTTGGCAACATAGCCACAACAATTGAAATTACAGCAATAAAAATAAATTTGATTACATTTAGAGGGAATTTCCTCTCTCTCTTGTGGGATTTGTTCTTCTGAAGCTTCTCAAGAACCTTGTATCCCGGGAAATTTTTAAACATAATTGGTTAATTATTAAATGAATATTTTGTTTTAAACCTAATGTCACAAATTTTGTACAAAATTACTATCTATAAACCTTTTTTCACTTTATTTATCTATTTGTTTTTACGATAGAAGCTATCGAAAATACCGATAATACCTAATACTATTAAGAATGATTGTTTAATTTAAGAAGTGTTGTTGCCGATTTACAAATTAATTTACATATATTTGCGGATTGATGTATGCTTTTAGAAAAAGGAAGAAAATTTTCAATTAAATGAGATTAGACTTTTATTTAAAAAACATTTGCTTACTTGTTGCTGTTTTATTGCTGAACATTACGACAGTTTCTGCACAAAAAGGCAATTTCAGATATTATACCCAACTTAATGCTATTGCCGCATATGGAGACTATGCACCATATTGGCTTACGGCAAACAACAATGCCATCTCGTCTGTAAACAATGTAAGCGGTTACGCACGTTATGGAATGAGTTATAGTAATACTTTCGGAAAAAGAGGTAACTTCAAATATAATATTACAGCCGATATTCTAGCCAATTATAATAATCATTCTACAATTTCATTCCAACAGGCATATGGTGAATTGGGTTGGAAGTGGCTTACTCTCTCTATTGGCTGTAAGGAAAGATGGGGAGAACAAGAACATCTCATGCACAAAGAGATGAGTGAGAGCACAAACTTTAATAAGGTTAACCAATACTACCCACACCTATTCAACAACCGTTTCAGTAATCTTGGAAGCGGAGGCTTGATATTCAGTGGCAATGGACGCCCTATCCCACAGGTAAGAATTGAGATTCCTGATTTTGTAAATATTCCCGGAACAAAAGAATGGCTAAAGGTCAGAGCATATATTTCGTATGGTTTATTTACAGATGATAATTACCAAAAAGAAATTACCAAGATTAATCCTAAGGTCAAATATGGAAAAAACATTCTTTATCATGGCAAGGCTGGATTTATCAAAGTAGGTAAACCTTCAAAATTCCCTGTTACATTCGACGGTGGACTTGAAATGCACACACAGTTCGGAGGAAAAATGTACAACACTGTATATGGCACCGTTGAAATGCCAACAAAATTCACAGATTTCGTAAAAGCCTTTATTCCAATGAGTGGAGGCAATGACACACCTATGGATGAACAGGCAAACATCTCCGGAAACCAAATTGGATGTTGGCACGCAGCATTTACAATCCACACAAAGCCATTAGATGTCAGGATATACGGAGAACACATGTTTGAAGACTTTTCGCAACTCTTTTTCTTTGAATACCAAATGAACGACAAAGGCAAAAGAAGAACATTGGTATATCCATGGAGAGATATGCTGGTGGGAATAAACATTGCAAACAAATCAAGCATATTGCCATTTATCTCAAATATAAGATATGAGTTTCTGACTACACGTGACCAAAGCGGTGCATTGTATCATGACCCGAGCGAGTTTTTCTATGACCAAATGGATGGTTGCGACAACTATCTCAATCATGGCATATATCCGGGATGGCATCATTGGGGGATGGGAATTGGAAATCCTCTCGTAATATCACCCGCATATAACAGAAACGGCAGTCTTGTTTTCAGAAGCAATAGACTGATAGCGCATAACATAGGAATAAACGGTATCGTAAAAACAAAAATTCCATTTGCATATAAAATAAACTATACCTACAGCGAAAATTGGGGTACATATCCCAACCCTTTCCAAGAAAAAAAATATACAACGTCAGTCCTTGCAGAAATCACATGTATGCCAAATGACACGCAGTGGCTCGCAACTGTATCTTTAGGATATGACAAAAGCAATTTTATAGGAGAAAACACCGGACTTATGTTTACAATAACACACGTAGGTTCATTCTTTAAATAGAAAAACGTATGAAAAAGCACATACATATATTTATTATTTTGCTAACAACAATGCTATCCGCATGCGACAAAGTTTATATAAACGGAGATCTTGACGGAATGTGGCAATTGCAAAAAGTTGAAAACTCCGAAGACAATACCGCTGAATATAAACAGGAGATTTATTACTCTTTCCAACGAAATCTGACTTTCATAAGCAAACAGAACGAAACAGATGTTCCGTTAAGATATTTAGGGAATCTATATTATAGCGAACAAGACAAAAGTGTTACAATAAATGGTTTACGCAACTTCCCAAATGAGAAATACATTGCAACACTTGATGATTTAAAGCAATTTATGATTTTTGACATCAATACTACATTCAAGATATTAGAGTTAGACAACGAGCAACTTATTATGGAACATAAAAACTATCGATATTATTTAAAGAGATGGTAACATGTTCCAATGAACATAAACAGAATTAACGGAGTTTAAATTAAAATACTCATAATGAAAGCATTTGTTTTTACAGGACAAGGTTCGCAATTCAGCGGTATGGGCAAGGATTTGTACGAAAACAACCCTGTCGCAAAAGAATATTTTGAAAAAGCCAACGAAATCTTAGGTTTCAGAATCACAGATATAATGTTCAACGGCAGTGACGAGGAGCTACGTCAGACAAAAGTGACACAGCCCGCCGTATTCATTCACTCTGTCGTAACAGCATTATCGCTTGGCGAAGAGTTCAACCCCGATATGGTTGCCGGCCATTCGCTCGGCGAGTTCTCGGCATTGACTGCCGCAGGAGCATTGTCATTTGAAGACGGATTACGCCTTGTATATAAACGTGCTCTTGCTATGCAGAAAGCTTGTGAAATTCAAAAATCGACCATGGCTGCAATAATAGGACTTGACGACAAGACTATAGAGGATATATGCAAGGAGGTTGCAGATAACGGTAAAATTGTTGTTGCCGCAAACTACAACTGCCCTGGACAGATTGTAATATCCGGAAGTATGGAAGGTGTTGAAGAGGCATGCGCCAAGCTAAAGGATGCAGGTGCAAAACGAACTTTGCCACTCAGTGTAAGCGGAGCATTCCATTCGCCATTGATGCAACCGGCAAAAGAGGAACTTGAAGCAGCAATAAACGCAACAGAGTTCAAAACTCCACGTTGTCCCATCTATCAGAATGTCGATGCACTCCCCTACACCTCGCCCGAAAAGATAAAGGCAAACCTTATTGCACAACTTACATCATCGGTGCGTTGGACTGCAACAATCAATAATATGATTGACAATGGTGCAACAGAATTTACTGAATGTGGTCCCGGAAATGTACTTCAAGGACTAATAAAGAAGATACAAGCAAACAGAAACGTATAACACAAAATAAATATAAAAGAGATGTCAAAAATTATTATATATCAACTGTTGCCCCGACTATTCGGAAACAGCAATGCAAATTGCGTTCCCAACGGAACAATAGAACAAAACGGTTGCGGAAAATTCAACGATATTACTCCAAAGGCTCTGCGTGCTATACGTGAGACCGGAGCAACACACGTATGGTACACCGGTGTCATAGAACACACCACACGAAGCAACTATAGTACATACGGCATACCTACAGACCACCCTGCTATAGTAAAAGGAGAGGCAGGCTCACCATATGCCATTAAAGACTATTATGACAACGACCCGGATCTTGCTGTAAATGTAGAAAAACGTCGCGAGGAGTTCAAGGCACTTATCGACCGCACACATAAAGCCGGCTTAAAGGTTATTATGGATTTTATCCCCAACCACGTAGCCCGTCATTATCACAGCGACTGCACTCCTAAAGGTACATATAGCTTTGGTGAACACGACGACAAGAATGTTTTTTACGCAGGACATAATAATTTCTATTATCTCGGCAACAACTCATTCGGTTGCAACCTCGATGCCAAGGAGTGCGCCGACGAAGAGTACAGCGAGACCCCACTGCGTGCCACAGGAAATGACTGCTTCGGCTCACCTGGACGTAACGACTGGTACGACACCGTAAAACTAAACTATGGTATCGATTACCGTACCGGTAACCGTTGCTTCTCCCCAGTGCCGAACACATGGGTAAAGATGCTCAAGATTTTGAGATATTGGGCAGCAATGGGAATCGATGGTTTCCGTTGTGACATGGTAGAAATGACCCCTGTTGAATTCTGGAATTGGGCTGTAGCAAAAATCAAGGAAGAGTTCCCCGGTATAATATTCATCGGTGAGATATACCAACCTCATATTTACCGTTCATTCATCAAAGATGGACATTTTGATTATCTCTACGACAAAGTGGGACTATACGACACACTACGTGCTGTAATGAATGGTCAGACATCGGCGAACAACATCAGTTATGCTCTGCAAAGCACATCTGATATCCGTGAAAACATGCTTACATTCCTTGAGAACCACGATGAGCAACGTATTGCCTCGGATTTCTTTGCGGCAAAAGCCGAACGCGCTCTGGCAGCACTTATCGTATCGGCAACAACCGGAACAGAACCTTTCATGCTATATGCCGGTCAAGAGTTTGGAGAGCGTGGCATGGACAAGGAGGGATACAGCGGTGTGGATGGACGAACTACAATCTTTGACTACTGGAGTGTTGACACTCTACGTCGTTGGAAAGGAAACGGAGACTATTCGGGCGAACAACTCACCGAACAAGAAAAAAACCTTCAAGCATTCTATTCACACCTTCTTAACCTATGTAACAAAGAGAAGGCACTTGCCGAGGGAGCATTTTATGGTATCCAATATGCAAATCCGCATTGCGACCAATATGACAGCAACCATATTTTCTCATACTTGAGAGGAAAAGGCAATGAATTGTTATTGATTGTCACAAACTTCAGCGATAACGACAAGATGTGTGCGGTAACTGTTCCCGAAGAGGCATTTGCATATTTTGGAGCAACATACAGCAATGATACACAAACCACAAAGGAACTCTTGAGCGGAGAAACACTAGAAGTGACATTCAATCCGTTCGAAAAGACCGAAATAACCGTTCCTGCAAACAGTGGTGTCATTCTAAAATTCAAATTCTAAAAATGAAAAAGTTTATTACAACATTGGTTCTATGCTTTGGGATATTTGTAGCAAATGCACAAGTATTCCTCGACTACGCAACAATCGAAGATATTGTAAAGAACGAACGTGAATACTTTGACGAGATTGTAGATATATACAAAAACGACGATCCTATGATACGTCTTGATGATATTGCACTCGTCTATTACGGACAAGCCTTCCTGCCACAATACAATCCGGGTAATGACGAGAACGAAAAGGCCCTTAAGAGATTCCACGATGCAGGCAACCATGCCGAAGCATACAATACGGCAAAAAAGATTATCGAGTACAATCCTGTAAGCCTTAATGCATTATTCAATTTATTGATTTCTTCGAAAGAGCTTGGCAAGAGCAAAGAGGAGTTTGACTCTTACGCCAACAAATACCAGAAGATATTGAACATGATAACAGAGTATGGCAAGGGAAATACAGCCGATTCTCCATTCAAGGTAATCAACCCCGACGACCAAAACTATGTTTTGTTCCACGAACTTGAAATAGAAAAAGAGATTTCGCGTGAACTTGACACAGAAACGCTATGCAATATTGTTGTTGTTGAACCAAGTACAAAATATCAATACAGACGGGTATATTTCGATTTAAGTCTATTTCTTAAACATACAAGTAAATAAACGAAAAAGGATGTCACATGACATCCTTTTTCGTTTATTTATAGATATTTCCAATACCCTTGTCTTTATATATTATAGCAGATACAGAATAACGGCTGTTTTGTGTTACTGGTGACAAATTAATATATCCTGAATTTATTTTTCCGTCATTAACTTCAAGAGGATATGCTAGATTATCAGTTGTATGAGCCGTTAGCGCCTCACCCTCCTTCTTGAAGAAACGGACACGATATTCACCGGTACACCCCTTGGCAACAAACCTATTATAAAACAGACGTGCAACCATTCCCATATTCATGCGTAAATTAAGTTCAACACATGGATTAAGGTGTAACACTCCGTTGTTTTCATAAATCATCATATCAATGCCAAAGTACCCCACATAGCCTGTGTCGCACAACAAAGCACGCATAATAGAAGGCAATGCTTCTTTAACTTCAGCAAGTTTTTCAAATGGTATATATTGCGAAAGAAATTGTTCTATATCACTATCTGCAGCAAGAATATTACCTGAATAAGAGCCTTTGAACGCCTTGAAAAGAGAATATCCGGCAAAAGATATTTTGTTGCCATCAGCAAAGAACTCCATCGCAAACTCAACCTTAGCATTGAAGAAATCCTCACATATAACACCGCCTTGACGCTTTATCACTCCCTTGTAGAAATTCTCCAAAGGTATTTCAACCCGTCCTATTCCCCATGCAATACCCTTTCCGCTTCCCGACCATGGAGCTTTAACTACAGAACGCGGACGACTATTCACAAAATCAGCCACTTCATCGGTAGTTGTACAATATAAAGGAAATGGCGGTGTATCGATACCCTTCTCCTTTAAAGCAGAAAGAATCTTAATGGAAGTCTTACGGTTAGAAAGTTCCCTTAACAATGCTATAGACTCATCACTCGGCAATAAATCTGCAAAACCCATTACACGCAAGCGACGCTTTATCTGCGGGCTCCATCCCCATGGTACACACTGCGTTACGACATTCTTCTTCTCATTGTCAAAAGGCAAGGCAACAGAAAAACACGAAGATACCCATTTGTGATATTCGCCATGTAACTCATCGGGCAATCCCACACAGTCCTGCTCATCGGCAAACCACAACGGCAAGGATGCCAAGTCGTATGCAATCTGTGCCGCAGCCGGTGTTGGGCAATAGTTTGCACCGCCGTCGGCAAGAGCAAGGTCATTTTCGGGATTGAATATATGGAGTTTCATATTATACTTTGCTTATATCTGAAATTCTGTATTATAGATACTCGGACCCATAAAACAAAATTAGGAAACATTTCTGTTTCCTAACTTCCTGGGTGGCTGATCGGATTCGAACCGACGACATTCAGAACCACAATCTGACGCTCTAACCAGCTGAACTACAGCCACCATATAGCCTTGATTTATCAAGGCGTTGCAAAGGTATAATCATTTTCTATACTATGCAAATTTTTGAGAGTTTTTTTTGCTTTCACACAGAAAAAACTCTCAAAAACTAATATTGATTATTCAGCCTTTGTTGCACGACGGATACCACGACGCTTTGGCGCTGCTGTCTCTGCCGGCTTTTCTTGCTGTACGCCTGCCAATTCAGGGTCAATCATGATACGACCACAGTTTTCGCAAACAATAATTTTCTTTCTCATACGAATATCCATCTGACGCTGTGGTGGAATCTTGCTAAAGCAACCGGCACAAGCATCACGCTCCACGTAAACAATACCAAGACCATTACGTGAGTTCTTACGGATTCTCTTGAATGATGTCAAAAGACGTGCCTCGATGTTCAACTCAAGGTCACGAGCCTGCTCACGCAATTTCTCCTCCTCGGCCTTTGTCTCAGAAACGATGTCATCAAGTTCTTCTTTCTTCATTTCAAGGTCTTTTCTACGCTCATCAAGCATTACGGTAGCCTTCTCAAGCTCCTCGCTCTTCTGCTGCTCTTGTCTTTTAGCATCGTTGATTTTCTTCTCATCGTGCTCAATCACAAGACGGTTGTACTCGATTTCCTTGTTCAAAAGGTCGAACTCACGATTGTTACGAACATTGTTCTGATCCTCGGTATATTTCTCTATATTTCTCTTTGCCTGCTCCATCTCCTCACGGAAAGCAACCATATTCTCACGGATATTCTTAATATCGTTATTGATATTCTCAAGACGTATACCAAGACCTACAATCTCATCCTCAAGGTCTTTAACTTCAAGTGGAAGTTCGCCACGAAGAATCTTTATTGAGTCAATCTGTGAAAGAATTGTCTGAAGCTCATAAAGGGTCTTCAACTTCTCTTCTACTGTGTAATCTGCTGGATCTTTCTTTGCCATTTTAATTTATATTTAAAGTTAATATTATCAGTTATAAATAATTTACCAGATTTGTATTGATTGTCGTTTTCTTAACCTTCATTGCAGGATATGCTTTAAGGATTATGTTCTCAAAAATATCCATCGTAAACTGTTCGCTTTCATAGTGCCCTATTACAGCAAACAGTATCTGTCCATCATAATTGAACAAGTCGTGATAACGCGCTTCACCTGTTATATATACCTGGGCTCCGGCTGATATCGCGGCATTGGCAAACGAAGCTCCCGAACCGCCACACAAAGCCACGCGCTTTACCTTCTTGTTCAACAGAGAGGTGTGACGCACACTGCCTACAGCAAATATATCCTTGATTTCAGTCAACAAATCCAATTCGTCGCGCTCTGCAGGCAAATCACCTACAACACCAAGCCCTACACTATCCCACGAATTTTTCAAAGGATAAATATCGTATGCCGGTTCCTCATATGGGTGAACCTTCAACAATGCAGAAACAACTTTATTCTTGAGATATGCAGGCAAAACCGTATCTATGCGCACCTCGTTCTCCTTATGCAACTCACCCACCTCACCGCAGAATGGATCACATCCTTCGTTAGCCTTGAACGTGCCATATCCTTCTACATTATAACTGCAAGAGTCATAGTTACCGATATTTCCACAACCGGCAGCAAAAAGAGCCTCACGAACCAAATCAGATTGCTTCAAAGGAACATACACAGACAATTTCAGCAGCGAATCGCCTTTGGGAGCAAGTATGCGTACATTCTGCAACCCAAGTTTTTCGGCTATACGATAATTGACACCACCTTGAACACTATCCATATTTGTATGCGAAGCATATATGGCAATACCGTTTGCCAAAGCCTTTAGCACACAACGTTCAACATAATTATCGCCTGTAATACGCTTAAGTGGAGAGAATATAAGAGGATGATGCGACACAATGAGATTGCACCCTGATGCGATAGCTTCATCGACGACAGCCTCGGTCACATCAAGACACAATAAAACCCCTGCAACTTCCGCATCTGTTAATCCAATTTGCAAACCGGAATTATCAAATCCTTCTTGCAACGGCAGAGGCGCGAACATTTCAAGGGCATTCGCTATATCCTTTATCTTAACCAAAATTGATATAAGGTTACTTTCATCTGCGAAGGTACAACTTTTTTTTCATTCCGCAAATAGTATGCCCATACAAATTATTTCTATTCCAACTTGTATATAATCACCTTTTACTATATCTTCGCAATAAAACAAAAACATACAAAATATGAAATCAATCAACGTCCCCAAGATTATCCCCACAAACAACATAGAAGAGATTTTTTCAAACCTGCCGGAACATGCCATCGACTGCTGCAATTGGCCTGATGAGTACCCATACTCACCAAAAGCAACATTCAAGTTATTCCACGACAGCAAAAATCTATACATCAAATTTGATGTAACTGAAAATGACATAAAGGCCGCCGTAACCGAAGATCAAGGACGTACATGGACCGACCCATGCGTTGAATTCTTCGTTTCCCCGGAAGGTAATCTCGACTATTATAACTTTGAATGCACATGTACCGGCAAGCTTCTGCTCGCATGGCATCCGGCGGACTTACCTAAAGAATCGGCAAAGAAAGAGATTCTTGACAGTGTCAAACGTATTCCTTCACTCGGAACGGAACCTTTTGCACTACGCAATGGCGAACACTCATGGAGCGTTATTGAAATAATACCGGTTACTGCACTTTTCCGTAGCAATATAGAGAATCTTGACGGCAAAAAGATGACCGGCAACTTCTATAAATGTGGAGACGAGCTCCCTACACCACACTTCCTGTCGTGGAAGGCTATCGATTGGCCATCCCCCAGTTTTCACCGCCCCGAGCAATTCGGGGAAATGGTGTTCGAAGAGTAATTCTATAGTGTACATCAAAAAACCAGTCGAGATCATGTAAGCGATCCGGGTCATTGCTATATGCTGACAATCCATCGACATCGCATATCATAAACGGATAGCGGATGTTGTTGCAAGCCCTAAAACGAATTTCGTCGCATAATTCACGTTCAAAAGCCGTTTCAAAACACGCATCGTTCAACAAATCGACACACTTTTTAAAAAAGCTGATCTGCCTATACAGGTCAGCTTTTATCAATACAGGCAGATTATAACAGAGCATCAATCTGACAACCCTAAAGAATCGCGGATAATCATTTCCAAAATTATCAGGACGTGACACGAGGAAAGGTCTTTGATATTGCTTGTTGAACATTATAAGAAGACTGTTGCAAACCATCAGGAATTGCCAATCATTCAGCTTGTCGTTCATATCCAATTCACAAAAAGCATCGTATGCCTGAGCAAAATCCTTAAAGCATTCGTCTATATTTGCCTGTAAAGCAATTCCCCCCTCTTTATCAAAGAAATCATTTATATACATATATTCACCCGTAAAGATAGATTTCTTCGCAAACGTCTCGTACCAAAATACAGTTCTTATATCATAAAAACACAAATACTCCTTTACCTTATAAGGTTTATTTTCTTCTTTACAAGAGGGTTCAACAGTTCCAATAACCTTCTTTGGAGATGTCGAAAACAGTTTAGTAAGCCAAGACATAATCTATTATTTTTGTTTACTAATTTAACATCTCAAAGAACCCTTAAGCAAGAGATTGTACTGTGTTTACCCTTACGATTTAACATTTTTCAACATTACTTTCGCTTTAAGAAAAAAGATTATACATAATTACGCGAACACTAAATACAACATGACGGCTGAACCATTCGGTTCAGCCGTCATGTTGTATAAATTCAAATATAAAGCTATCAAGCAATCTTGTCGTAAGCCATCTTTATCTGATTGAGTGCTTTTTCAAGTACAGAACGTGGACAACCAAGATTCATACGCATATAGCCGGAGCCCTCTTCTCCAAACATGGCACCGTCGTTCATACCGACCTTTGCCTCGCGAACAAAGAACTCCACAAGTTTATCATGAGGCAAGCCCAAACCACGTGCATCAAGGAATACCAGGAATGACGCTTGCGGACGTATCATACCCATCTTAGGCATGTTATCCTTAAGATACTGCTCCATGAAATCAATATTTGCCTCTACATACTCAAGCATCTGCTCAAGCCATTCTTCACCTTCGTTATAGGCTGTAGCTACAGGACCGGTTGCAAAAACATGTGCTGTATCAAGTTCGCTCTTACGTAGGAATTCATGATACTGTTTTCTTATATCCTCGCTTTGTATTATGTGGTATGAGCTTTTCAAACCGGCAATATTAAATGTCTTGCTTGCGGCCATAAAGGTTATGCAAAGTTCTTTTGCCTTATCACAACATGTGGCAAATGGAACATGTTTGTAACCTTTCAGTGTCATATCGCAGTGTATCTCGTCACTAATGACAAGAACATTGTATTTGGCACAGATATCACACATATGAGCAAGTTCTTCCTTGCTCCACACCCTGCCACCGGGATTGTGAGGATTGCAAAGCAAAAACACCTTACAATCTTTGACCTTCTCTTCAAATTCCGCGAAATCAACCTCAAACTGTCCATTGACAAGTTTCAACGGATTAAAAACAAGTGTACGTTCAAGATCGTGTGTCACGTGATGGTATGGATGATAAACCGGAGGCTGGATAAGCACTCTGTCGCCCACCTTAGTAAAACACTGCAAAGCAAACGATATTGCAGGCACAATACCACCGACAAATCCAATTTCTTCCTCTTTCACATTCCATCCGTAGCGGCGTGACACCCAATTCTGAATAGCCGGTTTCCATCGTTTGCAGCAATAGGTATAACCGAGCAATTCGTGATCAAGACGCTTGCGTATTGCATTCACGATAAAATCAGGAGTCTTGAAATCCATATCGGCAATCCACATGGGCAAGATATCCTCCGTTCCGAAAATTTCCATTACATTATCGTACTTCAAGCAATTGGTATGCTTACGAGGTACAATCTCATCAAAATTGTATTTCATTTTATATTTGTGTTATTTCAATTCTTTTATTCTCACTGTCATAAACTACGCCATCACATTCAATAACGCGTTGCAAAGCACCGCTGCCAAAAAGTTCATCAGCAACACCTTCTTCCAACATACCATCGGACAAAAGCCATATTCTGTCTGCAAACTTTATGGCAAGTTCAACATCATGTGTCGAGACCAATATTGCTTTTTGTTTTTCTTTCGCAAGTTTTTTAAGAGTGCGAAAAAGAGTCACTTTACTTCCAAAGTCAAGGAATGCAGTTGGCTCATCAAGCAGTATCAAAGGTGTTTCCTGTGCAAGAGCTTTTGCTATCATGCATTTTTGACGCTCGCCGTCACTCAATGTCGACAACATTCTTTCTTCAAAAACCCCAACACCCATCACATCCATTGCAGCATCAACAACACAATTATCTTTTGCAGTCATTCTGCCCAAGAAATCTGTATATGGCGTACGACCTAAAGAAACAAGTTCGCGCACCGTAAGAGATGCCTGCTCTATTGATGTGAGTACCAGAGACAACTCTTTTGCAACATCGTTTGGTGACAAGCCTGTAATATTCTTTCCATTAAGTTCTATATCACCAGACAATGGTTCCTGTAAGGCAGACAACGTACGAAGAAGTGTTGACTTTCCTGCACCGTTCTTGCCTATCAAAGCAACCAACTCACCACAATGCAACGACGCATCGATACCGTCAACAACATGGATTGTCTTTTTTCCGGTTCTGTATCCTATCGATGCTTTGTTGATTGCCAGTGCCTCTTTCATCATTTATATTGCATCCACTCATTCAACTGCTCAAGAATCTCATCGCGCATCTTCTCGGGCATATTAAGTATTCGTGCTGTGTGGCTTCCACCAGGCTGTATGAAAATCTTTATATTCTCCTTATTTCTATCGCGTAGCCATGTTACACCACTCGCTGTCCAAGGATCGACCTCACCGTATATCATGATTGCTTTAGGATCATTCTCTGTGTAATAGTCAGTAACAAAACGGTAGTTACTGTCATCGAACTTCACATCAGCAAACTCCTCAGTGAGAAGAACACGCTTCAAATAGCCTTCAATTTCCTCTGCATTCACATACTTGTGGAAAGGCTCGATGTTATAACCATAGTATCCGAAATCCTTTACAGCCTGAACAAAGAACGATTCAATCTTGTTCTCTGCAGCAAAATAGTCCGGACCACACATTTTTACAAAATAGTCGAAAAGTACCTTATCTTCAGAATCAAGTGCAGGAATAGTGCTTACAGGTGTACCCCACTGCCACATCGAAAACTGATACTCGAGAACAAGCAAATCGTAAATTGTAGATGTGGGAACACGGAAGATAAGTTCTTTTTCAAGGCAATATGCATCAAAAAGTGGCATCATACGCTCTTTGCGCTCGAACATTTCGGTCTGATATGCACGGATAGCATCGCGGTTCGCTTTTGTAGAGACCTGCTCAAGGAACGACTCATGACGACCATCCTCAACCGCGCAACTCAAAGGACCTACATAAGGAACAGAGACATCAAGATCTTCGGGATAGTATGCGCGAAGGAATATTGATGTTGAACCACCTTTGCTGATACCGGTAGAAGCCCACTTCTTATTATAATAAGGCTTGAATGAAGTAATTATATTGTGATAATCAACCATAGAATTGGCTACAGTAAGATATTCCCAATTACATGGCTCAGGCATTGAACCTGAAAAGTAACGATACTCCACAAAAAGCATATTGGCATCCATAATCCTTGTCAACTCTTCCATATATTTAGGATTCTTGAAAGCATAGTCGCCACCATAACCTTCTGTTACCACAACAACAGGACGGTCATAACCACGGTGACCGAGCATTACACGCTGTTCGAATGTTCCGGCAGCAGGATTATTCGGATCGAGCAACTGTGTTATCTTCATAAGATAGTATTGGCGTGTAGTATCAGCCTTTTCAATTTTCTCATAGCTGCTTACAGCCTTGATTTTCTTGAGCATCTGCTCTACTTCGTTTTTCTGCGCAGTGGCAAAAAGCACCACAAACAACAACGACAAAAGTGTAAAGAATCTTTTATTCATAACATTTAGGGTTTACATCTTTTATAAACTTTTCTAACAGATGCAAATTTAATACAACTTAAGAGTAATGCCAAATTATTAAAAGACAAAAAAGGGATGTAACCACATCCCTTTTTTGTCTTTTAATTTATATCTTTACTTATATGCAGGCTCAAGATTGTTGCGCTCGATATCCTTGAAGTAATTTACTGTACCAACCTTCAGTTCTGCTGTTGCAGCATCGTCACAAACGATGATACCGCTGCGGTGCATCTGAAGAACGCTGATTGTCCACATCTGGGTAACATTACCCTCAACTGCATGGTATAGAGCCTGAGCCTTATTGTGACCATTAACGAGGATAAGAACCTCTTTTGCATCCATAACCGTACCGACACCTACAGTAACTGCAGTCTTTGGTACCTTATTGATATCATTGTCAAAGAAACGAGAGTTTGCAATGATTGTATCAGTTGTCAAAGTCTTGATACGTGTACGTGAAGCAAGTGATGAACCCGGTTCGTTGAAAGCAATGTGACCATCAGGACCGATACCACCAAGGAAAAGGTCGATACCACCATAAGACTTGATTTTCTCCTCATAACGTGCACACTCTGCAACCAAATCCTCAGCGTTACCGTTAAGGATATTCACGTTCTCTTTCTTAACGTCAACATGGCTGAAGAAGTTGTTCCACATAAATGAGTGGTAGCTCTCAGGATGCTCTTCAGGAAGACCTACATACTCGTCCATATTGAATGTTACCACATTCTGGAAACTTACGACACCCTTATTATAAAGGTTGATAAGTTCCTTGTATGTACCGAGAGGAGTACCACCTGTAGGAAGACCAAGAACGAAAGGTCTTTCAGCTGTTGGTTTGAACTCGTTGATTTTCTTTGCCACGTAAGAAGCGGCCCAGCAAGAAAGCTGCTGATAATTAGGCTGAATAATTAAACGCATAGTTTTTAAAATTTATAATATCCTTTAATTTTTAATTTCTCAAATTGCAAATCTGTCTTTATAAGTTGGGGAACAGATTTTCTAACCCCATTTATAACAGTATCCTTACCAACGACCATAACCGGTGTACCGTCATAATCATCGAACATCGAAACACTATTAAAACCTTTCAACAACGGCTCTTCTTCTATCACCCAAGGACCATTAAGGGTCGAAGTCCCGGAATAAGCCACACCCACCGCCTTCTCTTCACCGGCATACGCTGTAAACAGAACGCCAAAGCCATCCTCACCTGAGTAAACGATAAAAGGCGATTCCAAGAACGGAGAGGCAATACTGTTGCTATTCTCAAGTTTGCACGACCAAGGAATTTGTGACGTTTTGAACATTACAAACGCCTCACCAAGCCTGTATCCAAAATCTTTGCCGTACATAATAACTTGTACCGTTGCATCACTATTCTGCTCATCCGAACTATTGTAAATCATATAGCCATTCCCAAACTCATCCGAACAGAATGTAGGATTTGCAGCAATCTCCTTAACATCAAGCAAATGGTTTTTGCTATTGATTGTTTTATAGGGACCTGTAATCCTATCAGCAACAAGTGTTTCGCAAGAGCGATGTTCTGCTGTTTCAAATGTTGCCATATAATAGTATTTGTTGGCAAACTTATGTATTTCGGGCGACTCTATCGCCGGAGATGCTCCAAGCCACGAAGTTTTATCATACTCCAAGACATTATAAGGACCAACCCATTGATGTAAATTCTTGCTATTCCAAACAAAACCTTTATCGCCGGTCATATAATACATATCGGTTTTATGATCATATACAATATACGGATTCTTGACATCCATTGTATCAATATTTACCGTATCGCATACGCCAAACACCGGTTGCATCACTTCCACACACGAGTTTGTAACATTCTTATCGCCACATGACGACAAGAAAAGCAACACACAAATGTATGTAAACAGACCCTTTCTCACCAAAATCAAACTACTTTTTGTAAAGATAGTCATTTTTGAACAAACAAAACATTTATACAATAAAAAAAAGTTCAAAAAGGTATTTTTTTATAAAAAAAGCAACAACAGAACTTAAAAGTTTGTAAAAACAACAGTTTACCACAGACACTCATGCACTATCGCAAAAAATATTTGTTTAATAAAAAGCATATTCAACCAAGAGTAAAAACAAAAGATATGAAAAGGAAGAATCTCAAACAAAGAACATTCATACGCCGAAGCGTAATAATCGTTGTGGGAATAATTACAGCCATAGCAATAGCAACACAAAGCGTAGGCTATTCACAAGATAAAAAGATGAGCCTAAAAGAAAAAGAGGATGCATGGCGTGCCGAAAGGCTCAAAAAACGTATAAAAGCCGAAAGAATGGAATTCATAAACGATTCCATACAATATGCACAAGCTATCATTGCTATAAGAAATGGCTCATGGGCACTTGAAGCATCAAGCATAGCTTTCAACAACGGTGAATCAAATTTTGTAACACCAAGCACAAATTATGTTTCAATAAACAATGGCACAGGAACCATACAGACTGCACTCGACAACACCAACATTTATTCACCTAACGGATTGGGAGGAGTCACTTTGCAAGGTAATGTAAGCAATCAGGAAATAAACGTTGACAGTCAAGGCAACATTCATTACAATTATATAGTTCAAGGCAACAATGTGTCGGCAACAGTCAATATTATGATAACATCCAACAGTAATCAAGCAACGGCATATATCATCCCAAACTTCGGTAGCGGCAACATAACAATGAGTGGCAGCATCTATCCGTACAACCAAGCCGGAGTTATACAAGGAACAACTGACTACTGACTGACCGACAACACATCAAAAATATCCGTCGGCTTATACCCCACTATATGGTATCATCCGATGCCACCACCACGACCGGTCATGATGCCTCCAATACCACCACGACCGCGCCCTACACCACAACGCCCACCGGGATTCGGAGGTAACCCTCAGCCTCCCGGTTTTGGCGGACAAGGCGGACAAAGCAGACCACCGGGGTTTACAAGGTAAAAAAGCAGAATGCAGAACAGTCGGTTCTGCATTCTGCTTTTTTACTAATCTTCATCATCCAACATAAAGATATCCTCTACCGGTTTATCGAAAATCTGTGCCATTTTCAAGGCCAGTACCGTCGAGGGCACGAACTTGCCGCTCTCAATGGCATTTATGGTCTGGCGGCTGACACCAATGGCATCGGCCAGCCGTTGTTGCGTCATGCGCACCTCGGCGCGCATGACCCTAATCCTGTTCTTCATCTTTCATTTCTTTATTTAAGCGCCACATACGGTAGCGGAAAACAACCATAAAGATAAGCAAAATTGTGAACATGTTGTAAATCATCACATACAGGAAGTCCAATCCATAGACAAACAACGAGCACACAATGAGCACTGCATAACTGATGTAAAGTGCCACAAGCAATGAGTTCAAACGGAGCTGACGCACCATCTCGTCCTCAATTTTCTCTCTTGAACAGATAGCGAGTATTGCACCCGATATAGTGCCTATGATGGCAATGTTGTTCACAAGAGAACTGCCGTAATCCGCCACCATGGCATAAATGCCAAATGCAACACCTACGACCAATACCAGCCAGCCCCATTTTTTGAAACTGTACGGAAAAAGCAATGTTTTCATAAAGATACATTTTAAGAAGTTAAACATTTTCTTCAAGTACTCGAACACACAGTAAATGTAATGCACACTTTACATATAGACAAATATTTTTGACATTATTTTCAATAACAAAATCAAATTCACGCAAAATATGTGCACAACCTACTGCAAAAATACAGCCCTAACAATGCCATCACGAGCGCTGTCAAAAAATCTCTACAACTGCAAACGGGATGTCTCCACTACGGTCGACATTACAACTACGCGTTTTTTCAGAATGCAGGTAAATAACGTGAGTTGGATATAATTCTAAAAAATTAAAGGTCGCGTGCACGCACGCGACCTTTAATTATAAAACGAAGTTTACTGTTTTAACATTTATATTGACAACATGCGCTTTTCGCAACCCAAGCGGTATGACCTACGGCCATACTGCGCTTGACCTATTGCTGCGCAAATTGTCGATAATTTTTGCTTTGGTAATCATTGACAACATGCGCTGTACGCAACCCAAGCGGTATGACCTACGGCCATACTGCGCTTGACCTATTGCTACGCAAGTTGTCGATAATATTGCTTTATTATAGACAAGATATAAAAATGGATAAAACTGTGGAGTGCAAGGCTTGCGAAGAACAAGAAACCGGAGTTTACTGGGCGTAAATGAGGATTTCGAGTTCGAGCATAACGCAGCAATCCGCTGTTTTAACATTTTTACACCTCTAAAGGCTTCATGTTTGTATAAACGTTCTGAACGTCATCGTCCTCCTCGAGGCGCTCAACAATCTTGTCGATTGTAGCACGCTGTTCCTCGGTAACGTCTTTCAAGTCGTTAGGGATACGTGTGAACTCGCTACCTGTAATCTCAAAGCCCTTCTCCTCAAGTGCCTTCTGGATTGCACCGAAAGACTTAGGATCGCCGTAGATAGTGATTTCGTTCTCCTCTTCGTCATATTCCTCCTCTACACCGTAGTCAATGAGGTCAAGAATCAACTCGTCCATATCAAGGTCGTCCTTCTTTGTAAATGTGAACACGCTCTTCTGTGTGAACATGAAGTCAAGGCTGCCCTGTGTACCAAGTGTACCGCCGAACTTATTGAAGACAGCGCGTACGTTAGCAACGGTACGTGTAGTGTTATCGGTTGCAGCATCTACAAAGATTGCGATACCGAAAGGACCGTAGCCCTCGTATGGTACCTCCTTGTAATCCTTCTGGTCCTTACCCATCGCGTTCTTGATAGCACGCTCGATGTTGTCCTTTGGCATGTTCTCGCGCTTTGCGTTCGCAATGATAGCGCGCAAGTGAGAGTTTGTATCGGGGTCGGGACCGCCTGCCTTAACAGCTATGGCAATCTGTTTACCAACGCGTGTAAATACACGTGCCATATTACCCCATCTTTTCAATTTCGCAGCTTTACGGTATTCAAAAGCTCTACCCATAGTAAAAAATTATTTTAGATTATTATTTATTTATCAAAGTTAACGTTGTACAGCACCCAAACGCTTCTGGAAATTCTCCATCAGGCGAGCCATTGTCTTGTCGATAACCTTATCGTTGAGTGTCTGGTTGTCGTCCTGAAGAACAAAACTTACAGCATAGCTCTTCTTGCCCTCTTCAAGGTTCTTGCCTTCGTAAACGTCGAACAGTGTAACAGCCTTCAGAAGTTTCTTCTCGGTCTCGCGTGCCACCTGCTCAATCTGTGCGAATGTAACATTCTTGTCAATGAGCAATGCAAGGTCGCGCTTAACGGCAGGATACTTGCTTATTTCGGCATAACCGATTTTAGCATTCTTCACAGCCTTCATAAGCTCAGTCCAGTTAATGTCGGCATAGAGGACTTCACTCTCGATGTCGAAACGCTTGGTAACCTTCTTGCGCAAGATACCCAACTGTGCAACAACTTTCTTGTTGTTCTGTGCCTGAACCTGTATAGCAGCAGAGAAAATATCATCGCTGAATGTAGTTACAAGGCGCATTCCGGGCTTGAAACCAAGACGGTCGAAAATATGCTCTACAACAGCCTTCAGGTCATACACCGACAACTGACGACCCTGCTCAATCCACGATGCTGCAACATTGTTGCCGGTCATCCACAAACCTAAGTGATAGCTCTCGCTGTATGGACTCAGAATTTTATCTTCAACGCGTTTGTCGGCATCGAAGCGATATGTGTTTCCGAACTCAAAGAAGCTCAAATCAGTGAATTTGCGGTTGATGTTACGTTGCAGACTCTCAAGACCACCGAACAGGATTGTCTGACGGAGGACATTAAGGTCGTTGCTCAACGGGTTCATCAGGCGTACAAGATTCTCGCTCTTGAAACTCTCCAATTCATCGTAATAGGCTGACGCAGTAAGTGAGTTGTTCAATATTTCGTTAAAACCGCAACCTACAAGCTGCTCCGAAATAATATTCTGCAACTTATGTGACTTGTCCTCAGCACCCTTTGTTATGATTGAAGAGTGAAGGGTTGTTGTAATATCCACATTGTTATAGCCATAGATACGGAGAATATCCTCTACCACATCACATGGACGCTGTACATCCACGCGGTAAGGAGGAACACTTAAAGAGAGACCGTTTTCTGTTTCATTCTCAATCTTCATCTCGAGTGAAGAAACGATATTCTTTACTGTCTGTGGCTCAAGTTCAACACCGATAAGGTTGTTTACATATTTATAGTCGAGTTCCACTTTGAAATCCTCAACAGGAGCAGGATAAATATCCTTTATATCCATTGAAATAGTACCGCCGGCAAGTTCCTTGATAAGGATTGCAGCCTGCTTCAAAGCGTAAATCACATTATTCGGGTCAGTACCGCGTTCGAAACGGAACGAAGAATCTGTCTGCAATGCATGACGACGTGATGTCTTGCGCACCCATGTAGGATGGAAATACGCACTCTCAAGGAATACGTTTTTTGTCTCCTCGGTTGTACCTGATTCAAGACCGCCGAACACACCGGCAATACACATTGGTTCCTCGGCATTGCAAATCATTAGGTCGCGCTCAGAAAGCTTGCGCTCCACACCATCGAGAGTTACAAATGGAGTACCCTCGGGCATTGTGCGTACTACAATCTTACCACCTTTGATTTTATCAGCATCAAAGCAGTGCATCGGCTGACCGTATGCATGAAGTATATAATTGGTAATATCGACAATGTTGTTTATAGGACGAAGACCTATTATCTGCAATTTGTTCTTCAACCATTCAGGGCTCTCCTTTACTGTTACACCCTTTACTGTTACACCGGCATAACGCATGCACGCCTCGGTATTCTGTACTTCAATATCAATATTAAGTGAGTTGTCATCAACATTGAACGCACTGCAATCAGGACGTGACAAGGCACTCTCACCCTTGTTCTGCTTGGTATATGCATAAAGATCGCGTGCAACGCCATAGTGCGAGCAGGCATCGGCACGGTTAGGAGTGATGTCAACACCTATGAGATAGTCGCTCTTTATGTTATAATACTCTTTTGCAGGTGTTCCGGGAACTGCATCGGCAGGAAGAACAATGATACCGTCGTGGCTGTTACCAACACCAATCTCGTCTTCAGCACAAATCATACCGTATGATTCTGCACCTCTGATTTTTCCCTTCTTTATGGTAAAGCACTCATCGCCACTGTACAATTTTGTACCGATGGTTGCTACAACGACCTTTTGACCTGCTGCCACGTTGGGCGCACCACAAACAATCTGCACAGGCACTCCATCACCAAGATTAACAGTTGTTATATGCAGATGATCGCTATCAGGATGATCGACACATGTCAAAACTTCACCGATAACCAAACCCTCAAGACCACCTTTAATGGTCTGTACCTCTTCTACACCATCTGTTTCAAGACCAATCGATGTCAAAGCAGCAGACACCTCTTCCGGTGTCATATCGAATTTGACATACTCTTTCAGCCAATTATAAGAAATATTCATATATAGTATTTGTATTTTGCTATTTCAATCTGCGAAATTACATATTTTTTTGGAAAGATTAAAGAGTAAATAAAAAAAATGCCACCGAAGCAGCATTTTAGGAAATTATTTATTCAATTTTAATTTTCTTCACTCCAAGGTTACTCTTCACCACATAAACTCCGGCAGGCAAAGATGGCAACAAATCCGCATCGCCTTCATACAGTTTGATGCCTGTGATAGAATAAACTGCGATTTTTTTATCAAATGCCACAACATCCAATACCGACGTTGTTCCCAAAGTAACTTTAATATAATCGGAATATCCCGATTCGGCATCACCGTCAGACGCCTTTACCCTATATTCATAATCGCCTTGCTCTAAATCATTGAACATATAGATATTATCTATTGACACGACTTCCTCTAAAAGAACTCGTTTATAAGGGAGAGTCACCACAACAGAAATATCATCGACAAGCACACGTTTATTGGCCGATTCTGCATCAGTTGAGAAACGCACAAAAAACTCACCGTCAACCACAGCGTTTAATCCAAAAGTTCCGGCAGAAGATATTGCTTTCGAAGAGAGAACTTCACCTGAAGCATTAACTATCTCCATGAGCAACTTTATGGATGTAGCATTAGAATTATATTTATTTGCTTTCAGCGTTATCGTAACATCACCTTTTGTATTAAATTTAGGCGTAATGATAGTTCCCGGATTATTCAAAGAGCCTATACATAACATGCCATTCTCGCTATAAACATTATTGCCTTCCCAGCCGGGAGCCTGCATATATGTATCCAAATCATCCTGTATAGCAGTATTTGACTTATTGCATTTCAAGAAATCCTCATTAACGAGCATAGCCACCTCTCCATCATTATTTTCAGCAGCATCCAAACGATAAAGTTCAACCGAATATTTTGAAGCGTATTCCACTGCACGCCAATTTGCAACAAAAGAATTATCCGTTACATCGGTAGCCGGCATAGCAACCGGAGCTGCAATCTCACCACCCATAAAATTGAACGATGCGACATAATTCTCATATTTGATATTAGTTACAGGTTTATTCAAGCCACCCCCTGTGTACACATCCGCTGCAGGCAAAGAGGTATCGGTAAACTCATTGTTGTTGTTCTTTCCAGGCCACAGGTCACCGGCAAGACTTTCGTAGAATTTTTCAGAGTTTGCATTCGAATAGGCAATCAATTCATTATCTGCCGGAACAATCTGAAATCTTGGATGTCCGCTTGTTGTATTTATTTTATTATTATCCCAGGCACTTTTGTCATAATCTACATGTATAATCATCATGCCATCAGCCGCGAGTTGCATGTCCCAACCTTCGCGTTTGCGGTTTTCAAGAATAAAAAATTCATTTGGATTTGCATCGTTTACTATTTTATAACCGACACCACCCTGTGTTTGCGGCAACATGGAATATCTGCCTTTTTTTTCAAGGGTCTCCAATTTTTTCCATCCGCATATTTCCTTTTGATAAGAGTTGTATCCTACGGGAGCATATCCATAAGCAGCTTTATCACCAACTGCCATAACATCCCATTCGTCCATACCCCAAACACCGGACTTATAACTGACATCATACACATCGTGCAAACCAAGACAATGAGAAAATTCATGACAGATAGTACCTATTCCTGCAAGCCATTTACCATAATGCTCATAAGCTTCAGTTACATTAAGTTCCGAACTACAAGCATAGGCATTGCAATAGACACCATCTACTGTTTTTCCCGAGCCATTGGAAGTAAGAGTCCATTGGTGTGGCCAAACAGTATTTTCATTAGCACCTGAAGCTTCGGAATATCCGGCATAAATACAATACATGAATTCAACTTCGCCATCTTTGCCATTGTCGAACTGCGAGAAATCCATACCGGCGGCATCGGCAAGTTCTATACCGCTACGAATCATCGCTTGAGGATTCTTATCATTTCCCGAAGCATCATTTCCACCATAATAAGCCATATTCTGTGGCAAGGTAAGAACATCAGTCACAACAAAATTCGGTGCGAACAATCCGCCGGACTGCGCTATGAAATAATCACGCGCACTACCATAACTCTCAACAGCACCTATTTCAAATTTGTATTTATAATTTGGCTCATTAAGCAACTTTTCTATATCCTCTTTCTCAAAAGAGAACTTTACGTCCTGAAACTCTACAAGCAACACAGGAACAGAGACCTCGCCTGTCGTAATTGCCCTTGTCGAAGAAGAAGACCTGGTTTGAACCGTTGTGCGATATTTTGCAGAACGCGATTCATGGGTTAGAATAACAGCTTTTTCAATAGCCTCGTTGTCTATTTCGGAGAGCAATGCATTCTCAGCATCACTACGTTCATCCTTATTATGAGCAAGTACACCCATCGAAACGAATATTCCTTCATCAGAAAATGTTGCATAAGAAAAATCGCCATTTTTCTCCTTTACAAGATATTTACCGTCAAGCGTCACAAAATAGTGTAAAGCCTCATCACCCACCAAAGCAACAGAAAGTATTGTACCATCAGACTGTTTTACAGTGAAAGGTTTACGGTTTGCAGAATCTGCAAAAGCAGCGATTGTCAACACAAACAATATTATAAATGACAGAATTTTTCTCATAGCGTTAATATAGACTTTGCAATTTACAAAGTTAGCTATTTTTCACGAACTTATGATAAAAATTCTCTAAAAACACACAAAACAGTCATGTTATTTCATTGCAGAAACACAGCAAGTTCTCTAATTTTCCCCGACAGATTTCCGCATACCGACATCTTTCACCTTTGCTCTTTCATCTTTCATCTTTGCTCTTTCATCTTTGCTCTTTGCTCTTTGCTCTTTCATCTTTGCTCTTTGCTCTTTCATCTTTATTACCACTGCCAACCCAATAGATGCTGACACCTATCAGCAATAAAGAAAACAAGATGACAGGATCGAACTTATCCAAGCCAAATATATACGAAACAGATGTTGCAACAATCAACGTCACATATCCGTATAACGCCACCACTGCACTATCAAGATATTTCATGCCAATAGGTATAAGAAAATAGGTAAGCACCGTAGGAAACAGCAATACATACAAAAGCAACAGCAACGGAGTATAATGAACACCATTCTCGAATAAAGGCGCATCAAAACCGGTAAAGAACGACACGACTACAGAGACAACAGCAGCAGCCGTAAAAGTATATTTCAGAAGTGTAACACTTGATATATGACTGACATACCTTGATGACAGCACAAGATACACAGAGTATATTATTGACGAAAGGACTGCAAGCAAGTTGCCTATATGGTTGTCGGAAGCCTTACCCGCAAGAGGTTGCGAAAGAATACAGAGCAACGCTCCGGCAAACCCCACAGCAAGTCCGGTCAGTTTACGTCCCTCTATACTTTTATTATAGAGCAATGCACTCACCACCATTACCCAAAGTGGTTGCATTGCATTGAATATCGCAAACTTCACAGGTGTTGTATAGCTTATACTCAAAGCATATAACGACATATACCCGAAAATTCCGAATGCGCCCAAAGCCAGAAGTTTCAGTTTGTCGCCAACCGTTATGTTTTCCGGTTTGGAAAATATTGATATTATCCAAAAGACAACAGCACCAAACACCAGCCTTATGGTAACACATCCCATAGGAGCTATCCACACCGGCAACAGATAGCCCATAGCATTGACATTCAAGCCGCTGAACACTCTTGCGACAAAGAGCGACACAGAACCTTTAACCTTATTGTTCATCACACAATCAATTACGTTTCAGCCAAACACGTCTCAGCAACAAAAATACAATAGCGACACCACCGACTACACCATTCAGGACAAACGGAAAGCGTTCACCTTTAACTCCGAGAATATCCTGCGCCCATTCGACCAGAAAAGGCGATATAAGTATTGCGACATAATTCATAGTCATAAGAAGCGCAAGAGCAGATGTTGCTTTTTGCGGCGATGCCAACGACGCTGTAACATCGTAAATATAAGGCTGTGCAATACCATACCCCACACCTGTTGCGATACAGCCTAATATTATAAATAGCAACGAACTGTTGAAATAGACATCGAAAAGTCCAAGAGCAATAAGCACCAACGACACGATAAGGATTCCTCCACGTAACACCTCTATTATACGATTGATAAACAACCCCGGCAACATCATTGCAATGAAGAATATTGAGGTAACGACACCCGACACAGCGCTGTCATACCCATACTTACCCAACAGAAACGGAAGATTTATGCTGACAACCATAACAAGATATGTTATAAGCAAATAGTAAAGCATATATTTGATTAGTCTGCGGTAATCGATACTACCCTTTACATCAACGACATCAGACCTATACTTCTTTTGAGAAAAATCTTTTTCACAACTTTTTATCGCAGGAACAAGCAATATCGATACAATCGGCAACAGATATACCACAAACGGCAAACGCCACCTGATATCTGCAAGATAACCCGTTACAGCCGTTGCCACCACAAGAGTTATATTTGTCAAAGCCGACACATATCCATACTGCCTTGTACGCTGTTCGCCCGAGAAAAATCTGGAGACGAGAGAGGTTGAGAACGGAATTATTATTCCCGCGCCCACACCAAGCAACGCACTCACAATTATCAGCTGCGTCATCGAGGTACAGAAGAAATATAGCGCACCGCTTATAAGGTAGAGCCACAAACCAATGTTAAGCAGTTTGATATACCCCACCTTCTCGCTTATGAAACCCGCAAACAATATAAAAGGAATTATAAGCAGCGACGGCAATGTTGTAAGCATCTGAATCTCAAGGTCGGTAGCCGTAGAAAACACAGTAAGCAGTTTCTCCGATATGGGTGAAACAGCCAACCCCGGCAACGATGTCAATGCCGCAACCGACCATATACCCGCCAACGCCATAATTGTTATAGTACCAATTCCTGTGTATACACCTTTTTTGTACACACGTCTGCCATTGTCCTGCATAAAAGGATTTTTGCCATCTGAAATTGTTTTGTTATTCATAACTTTTTTCATTTAACCTTATTCCATAACAACAGCAAAAAACAAAATGTTGCAGATATTTCGGTTTTATAACCGCCTACCTAATAAATGGGATTATTATTTGCAGAATTAAATAATTTTCATTTTTTTTGTTGTTTAGTTAATAAACCGAAAGACTAAAAAACAGATAACTTACAATAAAACAAATAACTATGGAAAAAATTATCGGCTTGATTGACGCTCCGTTCACCCCTTTTTATGAGAACGGCGAAGTAAACTACGAACCAATTCCTGCATACGCACAGATGCTTGCAAAGAACGGCATGAAGGGTGTATTCATCAACGGTTCATCGGGCGAAGGCTATATGCTCACCGAAGAAGAGCGCATCAAGCTCACCGAGGCATGGGTAGCTGCGGCCCCAGAAGGTTTCAAAATCATTGTTCACGTTGGCAGCACCTGTGTAAAGTCGAGCTGTAGAATGGCAGAGCACGCACAGAAGATGGGTGTATTCGGCATCGGTGCTATGGCTCCCCCATTCCCAAAGGTAGGTCGTGTTGAAGAGCTTGTAAAGTATTGCGAGGAGATTGCGTCTGCAGCTCCCGAATTGCCTTTCTACTTCTACCACATCCCGGCATTCAACGGAGCATTCCTGCCTATGGTAAAATTCCTCGAAGCTGTAGATGGCAGAATACCTAATTTCGCCGGTATCAAATACACTTTCGAGAGTTTATACGAATATAACCAATGCCGTTTGTACAAGAACGGCAAGTTCGACATGTTGCACGGACAGGACGAGACGATTCTCCCTTGCCTTGCCATGGGTGGAGCACAGGGAGGCATTGGCGGAACAACCAACTACAACGGCTGTAACCTTGCAGGTATCATCGATGCATGGAATGCAGGCGACATCGAAAAAGCCCGCGAATTGCAGAACTTCTCACAGGAGGTTATCAACGTAATCTGCCACTATCGCGGAAACATCGTTGGCGGCAAGCGCATCATGAAACTCATAGGCCTTGACCTTGGCAAGAACCGCACTCCTTTCCAGAACATGACAGACGAGGAGGAAGCAGCAATGCGTAAGGAGCTTGAAGCAATCAATTTCTTTGAGCGTTGCAACAAATTTTAAAGCACATTTTTACAGGGCGGGCTAACCCCGCCCCTACATTTACACCTACGTTTTTTTTGGATAATAATACTATGAATTGGAATGAATATCTGAATGGCTGGTCGCAGAAATATCGCGACGACCTTGTAAATGACATAATGCCATTTTGGCTAAAGAACGGACTCGACCGCGTGAATGGCGGTGTATATACCTGTGTTGACCGCGACGGTTCACTCATCGACAGCACAAAATCGGTGTGGTTTCAGGGTCGTTTTGCTTTTGTATGCAGCTTTGCATATAACACCATAGAGAAGAATCCCGAATGGCTTGCTGCAGCAAAAAGCACCATCGATTTCATTGAGGCACACTGTTTTGATACCGACGGCAGAATGTACTTCGAAGTGATGGCCGACGGCACCCCACTGCGTAAACGCCGCTATGTCTTCTCGGAGAGTTTTGCAGCCATAGCCATGGCTGAATATGCAAAGGCTTCGGGCGACATGAGCTATGCCGAAAAGGCACTCAACCTTTTTAAAGATATACGCAAATTTGTTGCGACTCCCGGTTACATGGAGCCAAAATACCTGCCGGCATTGCAGGCAAAGGGGCACTCGTTGGTAATGATACTTATCAACACCGCATCACGCATACGCAATGTTATAAGCGACCCGGTACTCGACCAGCAGATTGACGAGTCGATAGCATCGCTCAAGGACTTCATGAAGCCGGAATTCGAGGCTTTGCTCGAAACTGTTGGCCCCAACGGAGAATTCATCGACACCATCAACGGCCGTCTGATAAACCCAGGCCACTGCATTGAGACAGCATGGTTCTTGCTCGAAGAGGCAAAACACCGCAACTGGGACAAGGAACTTACAGCACAGGCCCTGCAAATCCTCGACTGGTCGTGGGAATGGGGATGGGACAAGCAATACGGCGGCATCATCAATTTCCGCGACTGCAAGAACCTGCCACCACAAGACTATTCACAGGACATGAAATTCTGGTGGCCACAGACCGAGGCTATCATCGCAACACTTTATGCTTACGAGGCAACAGGTGATGACAAATACCTTATATGGCACAAACAGATAAGCGAATGGACATACGCTCACTTCCCCGATGCCGAGTGCGGCGAATGGTACGGCTATCTGCACCGCGACGGCACTGTAGCACAGCCTGCAAAAGGCAACATCTTTAAAGGCCCGTTCCACATACCGCGCATGATGATAAAATCGTACGACCTCTGTAAAGAATTGACAAAATAAAAATCTCCTTAAGAGGATGACCCAGAAGCAACAATGAGCCATCCTCTTATTGTTAGAGAAAAGAAATCAAATTATGAAAAGACATCTATTTCTATTACTCATACTCTGTTCTACATTCGGTATAGCACAGAACAAAATCACCGTATCGCCGGCAGCTCCTATAAGCAACGCCGTTTCAGGACATTATGCAAGCTGGATTAACGGTGAGCTCAACGTTTACGGAGGATGCAACTTCCCCGATGTTCCATGTGCCGACGGTGGACAGAAAGTCTATTACCCCCGAGCTTACGGAGCCAGCGTACAAGTGCCGGGAGGAGCTGTATATTTAGGCGGTATGGACTCCACCTCTTCACTAAGCGAATGTTTGTTTATAAACGCCATTGACGGCACAACCACTCCCATTGCCACTTTACCCAAAGCGTTGGATAACTTTGCAGCCACATACGACGATGGCATGATATGGGTAGCAGGCGGACAGACCGACGGAGTACCCAACGACGAGGTGTATGCTCTACCTTTCCCCGGCGAAGGCAATGTGTGGAAAACAGTTGCTACCCTGCCCGACAGATGCCGCCTTCAACCTTGCGTTACCGTACAAAACACAGCCGGAGGATATGCCCTCTTTGTCTTTGGCGGATACCAGCCAAAAACCGAGGAGATGGAAGCCAAAGTACACACCGACGGTGTATATCTCCCCATTGCCGAACTAAAGAAAGGCAATGCAAAACAATGGAAACGCACCTCACCAGCTCAGGCGTGGAGAGACGACGCCGCAGATGGCAAACGCGAACAAATACTGCAAGCTGTTGTAGGCAGCACTTGCACACCTGTGGGATACAGCCATGTAATGTTCTTTGGCGGTGTCGACCACGATATATTCCTCAGCGCAATCAAAGGAGAACAGGACAACATGTACTTGCGTCACACCCCCGAATGGTACAAATTCCGCAAGGATGTGCTTACCTATCACACTATCACCGACTCTTGGGGACTCTTGCCCGGTGACAGTCTGCTGGCACGCGCCGGAGCATGCCTGACCACCGAAACAGACGGTAAAGGATGGAGCTATAGTGGCGGCGAGCTTATGCCAGGCGTACGCACAACCGACGTAACACACATTGAGGTGAGCAACGAAAAGAGCTTCGGTTGGCTCAACTGGACAGTTCTTGCCCTTTATCTCGTTGCAATGTTGGGTATGGGTATCTACTTTATGCGTAAGGAGAACGGTGCCGATGACTTCTTCAAGGGCGGTGGCCGCATCCCCTGGTGGGCTGCCGGTATAAGCATATATGCCACAATGCTTTCAGCAATCACATATATGACTATTCCAGCCAAGGCATACACAACCGATTGGACCTACTACCCTATGCTGTGGATGATTCTGCTTGTCAGTTTCCCCGTAATAAAGTATTATCTCCCCTACTTCCGCAAGCTCAACGTCACCAGCGCTTACGAGATACTGGAACAGCGTTTCAACCTCTTTACCCGTATGCTGGCATCAACGCTTTTCAGTGTTTTTATGATTGTACGTATGGCAATTGTTCTGTATCTGCCTTCGTTGGCTTTGACAGCCGTAACCGGAATCGACATTTACCTGTGCATAGTGCTTATGGGATTGGTTACCATAGTCTATTGCACCATGGGCGGTGTAGAGGCAGTTATTTGGGGAGATGTGGTACAAGGCTTGATACTTGTCTTTGGAGCAATCTTTGCCGTGATATACCTGGCTGTGGGCACCGAAGGCGGAATAAGCGGTTGTATAAACATAGCTTTGGACAACGACAAACTACGACTGTTCGACTGGAGCAACACATGGTCACAGGCTACATGGTGGGTGATAATACTCGGAGGCCTTGCCAACAACCTTATATCATATACATCGGACCAGACGGTTATTCAACGTTACCTCACCACCCCCGACGAGAAATCTGCCGGTCGCGGAATATTGGTAAATGGTGTGATGAGCGTGTTCGTGTCTGTAGCCTTTTATATGATTGGTACAGGACTTTACACCTTTTATAAGACACACCCTGCAGAACTTGACGTTACCATGGGACAGTCCGACGCCATCTTCCCATTCTTTATGATGAGCCAGATGCCTGCAGGCGTTGCCGGCGCACTCATTGCAGCCATCTTCGCAGCAACCATGAGTACAATTTCGAGCAACATCAACAGCGTTGCGACAGCATTCTCAATAGACTTTTGGAAACGTTTCCGCACCTCCACTACCGATTCACAGCTTGTAGTAGTAGCCCGTTGGGCATCTATGGCCAGCGGTATCATAGGACTGTTGCTTGCCCTGTTCATGGCTACATGGAACATACAGTCGTTCCTCGACTTCTTCAACGAGGCATTAGGACTGCTTACCAGCGGTTTGGGAGGCCTGTTCTTCATCGCCGTGTTCATGAAACGTGTCAAAGGATATGCAGCACTTGCCGGATTCGTTGCCGGTGAGATTGTTGTATTCCTGATGAACGAATACACCGATGCCAACTTCCTGCTCTTTGGAGCTACAGGTATGGCGGTGAGCATTGTGGTAGCGTGGTTGCTGTCGCTTGGTTCATATTTCAAGAATAGCAAGTAAAACAGTTTTGATTTTATGTTTTCGACTTTTCAATAACAATCAACAAAAAAGAGAGCCGCAGCTCTCTTTTTTGTTGATTGTTAATAATCCGTTACCTCTACTCCATTCAAATAGAGTTTTGCATTACTGTTTCTAAGCGGATTGGCATGCCAATCACCAAAACTTATATTATACCAAGCGTAAAGGTCTGTTATATGCACCTCTTTAAGGCTTTGGCAATAACAGAACGCCATATCTCCAATGCTTGTAACGCTGTTAGGAATTGTTATGCTTATAAGCCCACTGCAATAAAAGAAGGCATATCTTCCAATACTTGTAACGCTATTAGGTATTTCAATACTTGTAAGACCAATACAAGCAGAGAAGGCATTATATCCGATTTTTGTAACGCTATTAGGAATGGTAACACTTGTAAGACCGTAGCAACGATAAAAGGCATTATCTCCAATATTCTTAACGCTGTTACCAATTATAATTTTTGTAAAACCAGAGCAATCACAGAACGCATAATCCCCAATACGCGTAACACTGTTACCAACTGTTACAGATGTTAATGTTGATTTGGAATTAAAAGGAGAATAGCCAAAAGAAGAACCTGAGTCATACGACAAATTACGACCTACATACAATGTCTCCAAAGGGCAATCATGAAACAGACCTTGACCTGAATTATAATAATCATCATAATAATTACATCCCAAGTATAGCCAATCACCATCTTCTATACGTAATTCTTTCAATGCTGTACAACCAGAAAATGCACCGTTTCCAATACTTGTAACACTGTTAGGAATAGTTATACTTATAAGATTTGAGCAATTTTCAAACACACGTTCTCCAATCTTATATTTTTCTCCTTTATAATTTTTCGGTAGTACCAAATTAGCAGAACACCCTATGTATTCTGATAATACATTTACACCATTGACAACCTTGAATAAAAAGTCTTTTTCAACACCATACATTACATTCTCTGCATAATATGCTACACATCCGTTGCTCCATGTGCCTTTACTGAATATTAGATTAGAGAAATTTATTACAGTCTTAAGGCCCTTGCAACCATAGAATGCACTCTCTCCAATGCTTGTAACTCCCTCACCGATAGTTACACTTGCAAGGCCGGAGCAACCAAAGAACGCCCTACTATTAATTTCTGTAACACTATTAGGAATAACAAGATTTGTCACCAATTTACCATTTAAATATAAATTTTGCGCATAAAATAATGGATTTGAATATGAGTTTTTAAAATCAATATTACACCAAGATACAAGGTCGGTTACATGAACCTCTTTAATATTTGAGCAACCATAGAACGCATTATCTCCAATACTTGTTACGCTGTTGCTAATTGTTACCGATTTTAACATTAAATTATTAATGAAAGGAGAACGACCATTGTCATAACTTGTTTTATACAACAAATCACGTCCTAAATACAAAGTTTCCAAAGGACAGTCGTGAAACAGCCCATTTGAGCTACTGTTATTTGTTTTATACCCTAAAGATAATGTACCTTCTCCATTTTCAAAGCGTAACTCTTTTAATGATGAGCAACCATTAAACGCATCATTTCCAATACTTGTAATACTTGCAGGAACTGTTATACTTTCAAGACCTGAACAACCAGAAAATGTACCCTCTCCTATATTTGCAACACCACTTGGAATTGTTATGCTTGCAAGAGCAGAACAGTCTTTAAAAGCATTCTCTCCAATATTTTTGACATCACCATCAAAAACAAGTGTACCAACTCCATTCTCGTATGTGTTTAAAACAAGTATTGCACCAAAGACTGACGGTTCTGTACTTTTAGGAAATAAACGGTTGCCATCTGTAGTGGTATAATGTATCTGATTTTTTGGCAAAACCGTCTCTTCGGGATTCTCTGTTGAACTTTTATCAAAAGGGTCAGTACACGATGCTATAACAAGTATCGAAACTAAAAACACAAAGATTTTTCTCATAATAAAAGATGTTTTTGTTTATAAAATGACTATACTTTTGTTTGTTATTTTTATGTATCTCTTGCGAAGAGAT
>JAEIGA010000847.1_pt1 | contig 45501 bp, 57 predicted proteins | sample 9270691 | NCBI WGS metagenome assembly JAEIGA01 (sample SAMN17057246, study PRJNA624740) | gut metagenome | biome: biome; isolation source: fecal sample | host: Bos grunniens | place: China: Xizang | collected 2019
AAGAGTAGGTAGTGAATGTATAGAAAGTAGTTTAACTACTTTTGATTATGTTTAATTCTTCGGATACAACTAAAAAAGCTCGATTCTTATATATAATATATTATAAATTAACAAAGGAACGTTTTGAAAAAATAATTAAGGAGTATAAATACTCTTATTTCTTTTTAAAGGATGATGAAATTCGTAGTTTAGTTAAAAAGATGTTTAAATGGGATTGGAGAATGCAATACTTTATAAGAAATTTTTATAAGAAATTTTTATAAGAAATTTTTAAAATAATAAAAATATAATAGAATATAATGGAAAATACAAGTGTGAATTTTAAGTTTAAACAAGGTGATAAATTCTGGCTCTATCGAATTGGACCATATAATGAAATTGAAATGTTTGAAGCTATGATTCTAGAACAAGTGGAATTATTTAATAAACCTTATTATAGATTTTGGTTTAAATCAACTAAAGATGTAAATAAATATTTTGCTAGTGAACATTGTAGTGATATTATTTCTGAACATTGTGTGTCCACAGATTATCAAATAACTTATAATAATGCTAAATCTTATTTAATTAATAGGTTAGAAAATAAAATTGGGATGATAAATTTTATTTTGAAAGGGTAAAAGATGTGTCAAATAATAGTAGAAAATGATTCGGAAATTAATAAATATCTTAATGAGATAAAGAACGAAATTGATAAAGAGTACGATAGGTTATTTCAAAAAATAGGAATAAAACCAAAACTTGGTAACAGCGTTCGGGCTGTTATGGAGAAAACATATCTAAATATGTTACTAACTGGTGGTATAGGTTTTGATTTAAATAAAATAAGTAAAGAAAAATGAATGTAACAAATGAAAATGGTTATGAATTCATAGACCATTATGGAGTAGCAAGTGAATTAAAACAATTCTTTGAAAAAAAATAATTGCCCATTAACTGATGAACAAAAAACTACTATACGCCTGTATTGGGGAACTTTAAAATATGGAATGATTGATATTAAAAATTATTAAACAATATGGTGATTATCAAAATCAATATAGAACTGATATGAGGTTAGGATGTGATATGAATGGTAATGAAATTTATGTTGATAAACATGGTAATAAATATACTTGGGATGATAAAATTAAAAATTTTAAACCTGCAAAAGTAATTAATACTTTTACTTTAGATGATTTAAATGAAACAATATCACACATAATTAAAGATAAATTATATTAATTTTTTTTTCAAGTTTGTTGTATTTTTTAAAATTTCAGACTATTTATATATAGAAAGTTTTGAAATGCGAGGTCGAAGTCGTGTTATTAAAATAATATAAGATATATTGAGGATGAATCATTGCTCTACCAACTTCGACATACCTGTAGTAGAATGATTTTTCCTCTTTTGTTTTTAATAAAGATGATTATAGATAGTATATATACAAAAATATTTAAGTCACAGGACTTAACAACTCAGAAATATAATGAGTTGTATGATTTTGCTGTGGTTATCCGTAATCATAAAAACAAAGTATCTGAACATGTTAATCAAAACTTATTATATTATCTGGATATGTCTAAATTCACATTTCGCAATGAAATGAGAAAAACATTTAAAAGTGAAATTCCTAGTTCGTTTGATAATCAAATTTATACTGATATATTTAATTGTTATCAAAATAAATTCGAAGTTGTACAGAAAAAACTAAAGTTCGAAAATATTGTATTTCAAGGTTTTGAATTTTATAAACGTAATACAAAAAACAAAAAGAAAGGTGAGTTTAAAAAAGTACAATTAACACATACACAGACATTATTAACCAATTGTTTAACTTATTTAGCACGTTATGGAAATGATAATACGGTTGAGTATATCACTAAACAATTAATAACTTGTGATAGTAAAAAGAAAGATTATTATAATAATATTTTACGTTGTATCAACAAGTTTGGATTTGATAGACTAATGAATTTAGCTACATCTAAAAGACAACAAGTTATTAAACATTATAGTAGAAAACCTATTGAATTTAAATCCTTGACTTTTAGAGGTAGAAGTAGAAAAACTAAAATTTTAGACTATAATAGTAATTATAATTCTGTTATAAAAACATTTATCAGTTTATCAGGGTTTAAAGGTAGAAAATCCTTAGATATCCCAGTGAAATTCAGTAAAGAATATCACGGTAATATTAAAGAATATTTCAAATCTAATCCTGACTATGAGTATCTTATAAAATTTGATGAGTATCATAAAAATATAACAGTTAATATTTGTAAAGATGGTGAACGTTATATACCTGAAGCTGGTAATAATATAGTTGGTATTGATGTTAATTGTAAACATAACTTATTTAGTTTATCAAATGAAACCACCTATGATTATGATAGACAGTTAGTTAATGAGTTCTGTAAATTATCAATAGAGATAGATAAACTAAAAGAAAATAAGGATTATAAAATAGGTAAACGTAAACAACATAAATTAGATGTGTTAAAGATGAAAATGGTTAAATCTGAGCAACAGTTAATTTCTAGAATGTGTAAAGAATTGAAGTTGCAAGGAGTTAATCATATAGTTATGGAAGATTTAGATAATGGATTTGGTAAATGTTATGTAAAAGATAGTGAAAATGAAGATATTAATTATAATAGAAAGGTTAAATTTCTTGGAATATCCACCTTAAAAGATGAGGTGGAACATATTGCAAGAAAATATGATATAGGAGTATCTATAGTGCATAGTAGTTATACAAGTAAAATGTGTCCTGTATGTGGATGTATAGAAGATGAGAATCGTCCGAATCAAGAGACATTTAGTTGTATAGAATGTGGATATGAAGTTAATGCAGATTTTAATGCTGCGAATAATATAAAAAATAGAGTTGTCTTAACCGTGTTAAGAGATAAACTCTTAAAACAATTAGATAATGGTGCTTATGAACCTAGGAAACTGCAAAGGGATAAGGTAAAAGAAGTGTTATTATCGTTTCGAAGGAGCTTACAAAAAGTAGGTAGTGAATGTATAGGGAGTAGCCTGACTACTTTTGAATATATTTAATTCTTCGGGAAATTGATTCCGATTAAAATTAATTAATAATTTAATTAAATATATATTTATTATTATATAATAATATAATATTGCAATATTATGAAGAAAATTATTAAATTTAATACAAATAAATTAGCTCAAATTATTAAAGAATCAATTGAAGAATTAAATTGGCAGGCTAAATATAACGGTCAAGAACCTAATATTTTTAATAAAGTGGAATTTGATAATAATGAGATTCCAACTCAAGATATGAATTATTTTTCACCAAAAGCTGGTATTGATTCTGAAACTAAAACTAATGCTATTAATAATGCTAATAAACGCCATTATGATAGACTTAGACAAAGACAATTAGATGAACCTGAATATGCTAATAATCGTGAAAGATTAGATAATGAGCCTGAATTACAACAAAGAGTTCAAGATTTCGGTAATCAACGTAAATTAAAACAACAAAATAATTTTGTTGACCCAAATCAATTGTCAATGGACTTGAATGAAACAGTAAAACGTGTAGTTAGAGAAACATTAAATCGAAAATTAAAAAAATAAAATTAATAATACCACTTTTAAAAGAAGTGGTATTTTTTTCAAAAATTTAGTTACATATGGAAATCAATAGTATTATAACAGATAAAAATAAAATACATGATATTCTTAAATATATGCCTTATCTGTGGGTATTTAAAATGAAATGCAAAACAAATGATAAAACTGTTAATGTATTTTTTGAGGGATATTCACCATCTACAGAGGAGTTAACATATACTGTAATTGATGGTAATTACACACATCAGCAAATTATTAATATAATGAATATTGAATATATTGATGATATTGATAGTGGTTTTAGAGAATTATATGAAACTGATGATGAATTTAAGGCTAATGTTAATATCAATAGAGATATATTAAATAATTTATCACCGCATTCTATTATTGAAATTAAGTACACAAATTGTTTTGATGATATTGATACTATTCAAGTGAAATTCAGACAATATGATAGTTCTTCACATGTTTGTAATTATATACAAGATAATCGTACAGGTTTTATTCGTGATTGTTGGATTAAATCTATAAAAATTATTGATACACCAAAATCTAACAATAATAATTTAATTGAAAATAAAAATTATATAAACATGGAAAATAAAAATATAATTGAAAACTTTGAAATTGCCGCAAGTAATATAGTGAAACTCTTTATTAAAAGAATTTTTAATAACAATATAAATGACTATAATCTTGATGATGTTAAAAATTTATTTGTTAGTAATGATATAACAAGTGTTTTAGAATATAATGATTATTTCATCAACTTTAGTGATATATATTTGGTTATAAATAATAATGTTTCGGAATTAGAATTTAAAGAGTGGTACGATTATAATTTAAAATGGTCACATATTGATAATAATCATTATATCAACCTTCAATCTTGGATAAAAAATTGTCCAAGAAGAAGTGAAGCACAATATTTAAATGCAAAAATGAAATTAGATAAATTAAATAATTTGAAATCAGAATTTGAAAATTATTTAAAAGAATTAAAAGATTAATATATTTATATTATATAATAATAGAATATATTAATTTGGAATATAAATGAAAGATAAAACTATACAATTATTACGTAGTAATAAAGTAATTGATGGAAAAGGTGTTATCCCCTCTCCATCACAGTTAGCAGATGGTGAAATTGCTGTTAATTATGCTACAGGGCATGAAGCTATATTTCTAAGAAATGATTCTAACGAAATTGTAACTTTTAAAACACAAGAAAGTTTAACTCAAAAAGTCACTGATTTAGAGTCTCAACTAAATGGTATTAGTGATGAATTAAATGATAAAGTAGATGATACGAAATTAGCAAATTATACAACAACTACATCATTTAATTCACATACAAGTAGTACTGCAACTAATAATAATAGTGGACACGTTAAAATAATTAATGGCGATTTAAATGGTGTAAGTTATAAAAGTGGTGAAGCTGCTGCTGCATCACATACTCATAGTAATTATGTATCTACAGCTGACTTAAATAATTATGCACAAAAAAGTGAGATTGATAATCAATTAACACCAATTAAAAAAGATATTGAAACTTTATTTGCTCAATCACCAAATGTATCTCAAAGTAAAGTTTTATGGATTGGTACATCAATTCCTTACGGTGATGGTGATAATAACTATCCAAAATTAGTTGCTGATGGATTAGGATTTGAATTGTATAATAATTCAAGAGCTGGTTCTTTTGTTTCATATTATCCTGATGCACCATCTTGGACAACATCTGCTCAAGTTTCTGCTGAATTTGCTACAGGTTTTTCATTATCAGCTACTAAACAAGAAACACGTGATAAATATTATAATGTGTTAAATACTATTAGACGTAACGAAGGTTTAAGTACTGCGTGGAGAGATGATTATATTACATCATTTCAATCACACTCTTATGAAGAATTAATTATACCATATATTGATGGTACTATAGCTGATTGTGATATTGTTATTCTTGACCACGGTTTCAATGATAGAGATAATATTTTTAATGTATGTTCACAACATCCAGTACCATCAGAGGATATAATTAGTTATTGGCCACCTGACCAAGTTGGTGGTGCAACTAACATAGAATATCCAGTAATAGGTGGAAATACTGGTTGGTATTGGTTGACACACTTATCTGATAATCGTTATTATGATGGTGAAGTATATATGAATACATTAAGAGCACTAGGTGTACAAAATAACGGTGGTATGAAAGGTGAATATTTTGGTGCTATGGCATATATTATTGAACAGATTAGAAAAGTAAATCCAAGAATACGTATTATTATTGGTAATTACTTCTCATTAGACCATGGTTTTGATAGCATGAGTTCATTTGTAACAAAATTTATATTGGAAGCTAATGAACAAATAGCAAAATACAATGGTTTCCAATGTGTAAATGTTTATCAATATACAGGTTTACGTAATTACTCATTTACATCTAATGATGGTGTAACTACAACTGATATGTTACGTTTCTGCCCTGATGGTGTTCACCCTGCTTCCGATACAACAGGTAAAAGTAATAGATTTATCGCTAACGTTTATATGAAAGAATTAAGAGATTCAATGATATATTAATAATAAATAAAATATATAATCACAATAAAATTTGTGAAATTTTTATAAGCAAAATGGTTAGATAATTGTGAAATCATTATCTAGCCATTTTTTTTATATGGTTTAATGAAAGATATTTATTAATATAAATAAATTGTATATTTACTATGAATAATAAAAAAAATATAATTTTAACAGAATCAGATATTAAAACAATGGTTTGTAATTCTTTACACAGAATTACTGAAAATAAGACTGTTACGTTTAATGGTGAAATATTCCCTAATTATGGATGGGCTGTAATATTAGTAGGTGGAATTAGTTCAGGAAAAAGTACAGTAGAACGTGATAAATTACCTATTAATGGTAAAGTTATTAATAACGATTATTGGAGGGAAATATTAGCACATACAATTAATAGAGAAATGGATGACCCACAATCGTCAGTAACTAATATAACTAAATCAGATAAATTTAAAAATCTTTCAAAAAATCGTAAAAATCCATCAGATAAATTAGATTTATCTATTAAAAAAGATTTAGATTTTGTAAGTGATTTAGCTCTTGATGATAAAAAAGGTTTTGATTTAGGGAATAAATATAAAGATAATTTATTAAAAGGTTTTAATGGTAATTATGAAACACTACCAAATTTAATTTTTGAAATAGGAAGAGAAGTGCCTAAAAATCTAAATTCAGTACTAAAATATTTAAAATCTTTTAATCAATATGAAGGGACGGGTAAAAATAAACGAAAAGTTAATGGTTATAAAGTTGCTTTAGTTTGGGTTATTTCTAATAGAAATGTAGCTTTTGCATCTATGATGAATCGTGATAGACAAGTTGGTGATATGGCTTTTCATAGTTCTCATAATGGTATGTATAAAGAAAAAGATGGTATTATTGATATATTAAAAACTCCAAAATTTACAAACGAAATTGATGAAGCTTGGTGTGTTATTAATTCTAACTATGATATGGTTGATGGAACTAGAATCGATAGATATTTAAAATCTACTGAAAATAACAATGTTATTAAATTGAAAAAAGATAAAAACTCTACGTTTACTCTTCCAAAAACTATTAAATTTTCAAATAGTGATGAAAAAGATATTGATGATATTATCCAACATAAATTTGTTCAAAAAGATTATGTCAATCCTGTAAAAGGTATTGATGACCAAGATGCCCAACCTATTGATGATAGACACTATCCAACTAAAAATCAAATACAAAAATGGGCAGATAGTCATGATGGTCAATACATCAAAAATGTTGATGTTTATAAAAAACAATCCAATAAGAATGCAAATAAAAAACCGAATAGTTTAATTTAAAAATAATTTTATTATATGAACGATTTTAGAAGAAAAATCAACGAAGAAATAGAGAATAATCCAATTCTGCAAGAAAAAATTTATTTAATATTTAAATCTTTAACACCTGAAGAAATTGATAACATTTATAATACTCTTGAAAAAGTTGATGACGATATTAAGACAGGAAATTATGTAAATGTTAAAGAATATAAATATATATATCGTTTCGACATTATTCCTGAATATCAAAACAATAAAGTTTATTGTTTTTTGGAATTTCTAAGATATAATTATTATACTATAATTGAAAATAGAGAAAGATTCTTATATTTAGATGAAAATGATGTTATTGATTATTTTAATACTACAATAAGTGGAGCTGAATTACAGAATAATATTCAACAACAAAAATTACAATTTAGTAAAGATATTTGTGATTCAATGATTAATTTTATTGATAACAATAAAAATCAACTATCTGAATTAAGTGTATACGAATTTTTAAGTAAATTTGAAGATGAATTAAATAAAATCGTACCAAAACACGATTGGATATCAGATAAATTTACAAATTTACTCGAAATATTTGTTGGTAAATTTGAAGAATATTATCAAAATAATATAAGTGATAATTCTCTATATTTAATGTTTGAAAATGCTGTGAAACTTATCTTGAATAAAGATGAAAGTAGTACACAAGGTAATATATCTAAATTATTTAATAATATAAGACAAAAATATAATAAAATACAACTACTTGATATTGTTCTTCATAAATATGAAGAATATATGCAAAATATAACTCTACCTAATTTTAATTCAGAATGGGATAAAATTAATAATGTATCACATGACAAAAATATAGCTCTCATGTATAACTCAGTTTTGGATACACTTATTTATTTTTCTAATCAAAAACAATTAGGTGAAACTAAAGCAAAAACTATTATCGATTTTCTAACAATTAATAATGATAAAATTAATAGTTTAAATTCTCAAGACGCTACAACTTTTGTATTAAGAGAATGGGATGAACATATTAATTCTTGGAATACACCTGTAAATGAATTTTTTGTATTAAAGTATTTAATACCTCAATTTGAAGTAATTTATAATGAAAAACCTGAAACCATATCTTTTAAAGGTTTAGAAATTATTCTAAATAAATCTATTAATTATTTATATAATAATTGTTCAGATGATATTATTTATTCAGTCCTTTGTGATTTAACAACAAGAAATAATAGAAATCCTGAAGTACAATCTATTTTTCATAAACTACATAGAAATTTAGAAAATTATAAAAATAAAGTAAATGAAAAGTTTGATAACTGTGAAGAATATGAACAATGGAGCGTTAAATTTATAAAAAACAATTTTACATTATTAACCGAATATCAAATTAATGAGGTTTATCTACAAACAGAAATGTTAGAATGGCAGGGTCTTAATAAATATATAAGACCTATTAAATATAATGATTATATTAAAGAAGGTTCAACAGATTCTATAGAACAATATTTATATATTAATTATATTAATACCATATTTTCTATAATAGAAAATATTATACCTGAACCAATAGTTGAAATAGAAGAAATCCCTGAAATCTCAGAAGAAGAAAAACAACAAATATTAAATGATAATGTAAATTGGATTATAGATTTTCTATTAGAAAATAATAAAGATTTATATAAAATGCCACCTCAACGAATGATGTTATGTATAGGTGATAATATGGATGAAAATTCTAATTTTGAATATATAAATCTAAAACAACTAGCTACAGAAATAGTTAACCAATTTAATACAATCTATACAGAAAATAATGAAAGTATTCAAATAACAGCTTTGGAAGCTGTTTTAAGATATATCATTAAAGCTGCTTATATGGAATTTAATAACCTAAAAGATATTAAATCTATATGCTCTGAAATTAATAAATGTAAACCTTTACATAAAGATGTTAAAACCCTAATTAAACAATTAAAACAACAAATGACAGAATTTGTAAAAGAAGCTAAAGACCTTAAACAATTCAATGAATTTGATGAATACGATAATATCGTATATTGTTTAACAATGTTTTAATAAAATTAAATCCTCTCAACTTTTAACAGTTAAGAGGATTTTTTTTATTATTAAATAATTTTTATTAAGAAGTTCTTTGATTAAATTGGAGATGGTTAAATACAGTCATACATTTTATATCTGTACCTTGAATTTTATTTTGTTTTATAATATTTAGTAAAGTACTAACACAAAGTTTTAAACTAGCTCCAGTATCCATATCATCATCAAAAACCAAAATTTTCTGACGAGCCATCTCAACTTTTGTAGATTCATTTAATGGCATATTAAAATTTTTCAAATCATCAATTAAACGTTGTCCATCTGCCGTTAATTCATAAGTTTCACGGTCAACTAAATATACACTTACCATTAAAGGTCTTATCTCTCTACCATTTAATTGTTGATTAGCACCTCCTGTATTACCACTAGGTACTAAACTTGTCATCTGTACATCACTGTCCTTAAATCCATTTTGTTTAATTGTAATATGTAAAGCTCTAGCTTTTTTACCTTTTCCAGGAATGTACTGTTCTAATTCTTTATAACAATTTGCTACAATTGTATTGAATTTCTTATCATACCCATTATATGAAGTATTTTTATTATTAAGCGTACTATTAGTAACTTTACTATAAATATATTGTATTAAATTATGAGCAAGAAGATTTGGATTTTTCTTGGTAATATTATAATTGTTCTTAATTTTTGTTTGAAGTGTTTCGTCTGTTGGTATAGAACCTTGCACTAATGCACCAATATTACTATGTTGTTTTAACAACATATAAAAACTATATGATTGTAAAGTATTTAAATCACTAGCACTTAACTGATTTAATTCTTCATTAAATACATTTTTAATTTGTTTACTAATAGTATACAAAAAACTATTACAAATACCTCTCTCAATTAATTCTTGAATACCTTTTTCACTATTTTCCCAACCACTATCACCATATTGATATTTTATATACTCAATATATTCTCGAATTTTGTTCATATCATTATCCGTTAATTGGTAACTTAACCAATTCTTTTTCATAAAAGCATAGTAACTCTTACATCCACCTATATAACTAGAAAACTTCTTTATATAATTTTCATTAAAACTAGATGTACTAGGTACACATATCATAAAGTTAGGCGTAAAATTATTAGCAGCTAAAACTTGTTTACCATGTTTCATAGAATATTCAATGAAATGCTGTGCACTACCAGATTCAATACCTTGACTTATACTATTAACATCACTATTAAACCCACCATCTTCAGTTTTATCAAACTCAAAATTAAATGCATCCATCGGACTATCTGTTTGTGTACCAGAAAATGTAGAACTAACTCTATTATTAGGTCCTTCACCATAACGACCTTTCATGTCTTTATTAGCTACACTAATCGCATTAGCTTTAATAAGCTCAGTACCAGCAAAACTATCAAAACTATATAATGATATTACATCAACATTAGTACCAGGTAACTTTAATTTATAATAATTTAACCTGTCTTTCTCTGATACATTATTACGCTCATACTCATTATACATATTTTCATAATTATCATATAAACTACCTAATTTCATTTCGTCATTTATATAATACAAAATAGCATCTTTATTTTTTAATTTTTTACTTAATATCATACTTAATTGTATAATATTATCTTGATTATTAAAAAATTTTCTTCTATCTGTAGGGTCAACTTGAATGTTACTGTCTGATAAAATAGTATTTAAAGCTGATTGACATAACGTTATTAATTTCTGCTTAAATTGCGGTAGGTCTTGTAATGTAGCCTTTTCCCCTGTATTAGTATTTAATCTTTGTAATAAATTATTTAAAACTTTACCTATTTCTTCATTTGGGTATGTTTTCTCATAATTATTATATAAATAATTAAACAACTGATATTTAAATAATGCGGACGGTTTTATTTTAACTTTTCCTTTATCTTTACCCATATAGGTACGATTATCAATATTTATACCACTATCTTCTTCTGTACCATTATCATAATTAATATATTTACCACCACTCGATTGTGGTAAAAAATGTGTTGTAAGCTGTCCATTACGCCTATGTACATCATATTCTCGCAATAACACCCCTTTTACACATTCATTAACTAAACCATATAACTCATTTTTATTTAATCTAATTCTACGTTTCATTATAATAATTGTTTATTATATATATAATATAAATACAACATAAAATAAAAACAAGTTTTTTTTCACACCAAATTTTTTTTTATAATTTTTTTTTAATACCTTTATAAAAAAAACAACCCCCCCCCTCTTATATTTGTAATAAAATAAGAAGGAGGAGGTTTTTACCCTTGAAAAAAAAAATATTATCTAAGGTGTCACTCTCTAAGAATAGTAATTTTTTTTGTAAAATTTTTTGAGAAAAGATGGATGGAGAACCGTGCCCCCCCCACAAACACCTGTTAAAAAGTGTTAAAAGGGAGGGGATACGTGGGTAGGGGTCTATGGGGAGGGGTATGTGGCCACCCCTCTACACACCCCTATGTGGGGAGGGGCTTAATCGTCCCCCTCTGTTTCGGTTTATGTTTTACTTTCCAAAAATTCTGTCCAATTTTCAAATCCCAAGCATCTAGCTATGAAGTCTTTTTCTATCCAAAATATGTTATTGATTTGACTATCTGTTATATTACCATCGGGATAGCACTCTTCTAAATGCTGTTCTATGGTATCTAAGTCTTCTTCACTTAAATAGCTAGCTGTGTTTTTTGCACCGTCCCAAAATTGGAAATGTCTTAGTGGTTTTTCTACAATATATTCCATATCTCTTATATTATTACTTTGTTCTTACACATATATAACCAATATAGGTTTATTTTTTTCACAAAGTGGTGTAAAATCTTACAAAGATTTACAGCCATTTACTATAATTGATTTTATCTATTTGTTCTATTGAGAAAAATGTTGCTAAAAAAGTACACGTAATATTTTCATTTTTAATGAATAGGCGTGTGTTTTTTGTTTCATAATCATATAATTGGAATTCGTATACACTATATTGTTTCATTAAATCCAAAATTATTTTCATGTTTCTTTTTTCAAAGAACACATCATTAATTCTAATGTATTTTATATCATTTTTTTGTTTACACAATTCTAAACCTTTTTCGACTTGTTCTTTATCTAATGTAAATGTATTAATACATTTTTCTTTTGGTTTAGATAATAGATGTTTAGTCCATTTATTCCAAGTTTTCCATGTTGGTTTTGAAACATTTTGTTGGTCTGTGCTAACAACGCAATTTTCCCATTCTGTTGGATAATCGGTTTTGATTCCAACCATTACAAAAGCATTAGTAGCATAAAGGTGATTATTATTACACCATACTTTTGTAATATCATGATTTATTATTTTATAGGACTTATCATTACAAACGCATTTAGCTACAGCCTTAAAATCTTTTTGTTTCATAACTCTTTACTATTTTAATTATTACATATATATAATCAATTTAAATCTATTTTATTCACAATTTGAACAAAAAAAAATCTATATTTTCAATATAAAAAATAAATTGAGATTTTGTGAATTATTTTTATTGATAATGGTTTTATGTATGTAAGTAAGAAAATAAATAAATAAATTAAAGAGATATGGAAAATATAGTAGCAAAGATAATGAAAGTATATATAATAGGTATAATATTTATTGATTTAATATTTGGTGGTTTAATAGATTGGTTTATGGAAGTTTCAAGTATTCCAGTATTTTTGGGTTTTTAAGTGTTGCTGATTTTTTATAACTTTTAAACTTTTTTTTAGTAATTCTTGAATTTTCTTATGCTTTTTTGAAACTTGAGACTATTTATATATTAATGGAGGGAGAAAGAATAATAGGCATACGTGATGCCGAATATAAGCTTGTGGAGAGTCCAACTGTGGATGACCGAAACAGTAGTTTCCTAAAAAGCAGTGATTCTGTGAAGCAAGAAGAAGAATATTGTAGAAGTTGCTAACTTTTGTTAATATTTTTCAAACGGTGTAATAGTTGGAATGATATTTTTAAATTTGCCTCTAAACTTCTTTAGTTTAGAGGTTTTTTTATATGTAGGATTGTGAAAAAAGAGAAGTTATATTGGTTATATTAGTATAGATTAATTTTTTAATGTTAAATTATTTAACTCTAAAAAAGATTGATTTTTTTCTCAGATTTGTGAAATAAATGTGTGAATAGTGGTTTTATATATGTAAGAAACAAAATAGTAATAACAATAGAAACCTCTCGATAGTATAAGGTGAATCGTGCAAGACAATGTACAAGACAAACATAACAAAAGTATTCAACCAAGCAGTATGTAAGAAAAATAGAAACGGTTTTCTATCTGAAAATGAACTTTACCAATTTTGTTATAAGAGACTTGGAAATCATTCAGATGCACGCAGAGTTACCGACTTGGTATTAGCGGCATAAGAAAAATATAAAAACACAACTCAGTTTAAGCAGTGTAGAGAGTTTGCAACTCTCGTTGTGTTCCATCTTTTTATATCTTAAATTCAATTCTTACGACTCCAATCTATTTTTTTCAGATTGGAGTTTTTTTTGTGAAAAAAAAGAAATTATATTGGTTACATAAGTAATAATATATTATATATAAATTAAACATGAAAATAATCGATTAGAGACGTTTTTATTTATTAATGGATAAATGTATTAAAACTAAAAAGAACGTTGCTTAAATCAAAGATTTTAGGGGATAATTAAGAATGTTAAATTAATTAATAAATTAATTATTTTATCTACTTATATAACCACTTTATAAGAATAAATTTCACAGTAAAAAAGATTAATTTTTTTTCTCAGATTGTGAAAAATCTAGATTAATAGTGGTTATATGTATGTAAGAAACAAATTAAAAATATAAAGAGATATGGCATATATAGAAGGAGTTGCTTATTCTTGTTTAAGTACACACGAACAAGTACAATATAATAGAGAGTTTGCTTTATACACAGCACAAAAAGATTATAAAGAATGTGGCTTAAAAGCATTTGAGAAAGTAACCGAAATTGGCGAAAATTTTCAATGTGGTAAAATAGATAATTATTATTTTATTATATCCCCAAATGGTAAATTAATAAATAGAGCATTCAATTATGTAGGGGAGTTTAAAGAGGGTAGTTGTGTAGTTATGTATGAGCAACCATGTCAAAAGCATCCATATTTTGAACACTGCGGAAATCACATTGATACCAACGGCAAATTAATTTTTGACCATAAACAATTTGTTTATATAGGCAATTTTGTCAATGGTATTGCTAATGTTTGTTTACAAGGTGGTATAAAAAATTACATTGACAAACAAGGTAATATATTATTCCCACAATTCACTGACTTAACTAATACGTTTGAATTTAGTTGCGGTTGGGGTTGTATTCAAAGAGAGTATAAAGAATATAATTATATCAACGCTGACGGTAAATTATTATTGTCCGAATGGGTTAACAAAGCATGGGATTTTGTTGATAATAAAGCACGTATTATTATCAATGGTGTTGAAAAAATTATAGAGATAAATAATTAATATTTAAACTAAATTCAAATTTCATTCATATATATTAGTATGTTTAACCTCCAAATGATAAAAAGTTTGGAGGTTTTTTTGTGAAAAAAGTAATCCTATATTGGTTATATCAGTAGAGATTTATTTTTTAATGTTAAATTATTTAACACTAAAAAAAGTAGATTTATTTTCTCAGATTGTGAAATAAATGTGTGAATAGTGGTTTTATATATGTAAGAAACAATAATAACAAACTAAAAATATAAAAGATATGGCTAAGAATAACAATTTACATACAGCAAAAAAAGCAAAAAACGATGAATTCTACACACAACTTTGTGATATTGAAAACGAATTGAAACACTATAGACAACACTTTGTAGGAAAAGTAGTGTACTGCAATTGTGATGACGCTAGAGAATCAAACTTTTTCAAGTTCTTTTCATTGAACTTTGAATTTTTAGGACTAAAGAAACTTATATCCACAGGATATAAAGAAAACGGAAAAGGTGTAAAACTTGTTTACACTGGAGATAAAAACGGAAATAAAATGCCTGACTTTGACGAAATCGAAGTTACAGAATTAGAAGGTAATGGAGATTTTAGAAGTCCCGAATGTGTTGAACTACTAAAAGAAGCTGATATAGTTGTAACAAACCCACCTTTCAGCTTATTCAGAGAATATGTCGCACAACTAATGGAATTTGGAAAACAATTCCTTATATTGGGAAATATGAATGCTATTACATATAAAGAAATATTTCCTCTTATAAAAGAAAATAAACTTTGGTGGGGTGTTTCTCTTAATGGTACAAAATGTAGTTTTATTGTTCCCGAAAGTTATGAAGGTAAAAATGTATATATTGAAAATGGAAAACGTCTTGGAAAAGTAAATAATGCTATATGGTTCACTAATATGGAACACGAAAGACGCAATCAACCAATTGACTTATACATGAAATACTCAAATGAGTACTTTCCAAAGTATGATAATTATGATGCTATAGAAGTAAGTAAAGTTTGTGATATTCCAATTAATTTTGAAGGTGTTATTGGTGTACCTATTACATTTCTACATAAATATTGTCCAAATCAATTTGAAATTATTGATATAAACCCACATTTTTTTAGCATAGTAGAAAAAGGACTACCAAAACCAAAACAATTATCTTTAAAATCTTATGGATTAAAAGACCCTTATGCACGTATTCTTATCCGCCACAAAAGATAAAATGAAAATTTTTTCAATAGGATTGTGAAAAAAATAGTTTGAAATTGGTTATATCTCTGTAAGGACGAGAGAAACAAACCTTACAGAGATAAGAACTAAAGTAACAAACAAATTAAATTAATAAGGTATATGAAAATAACATTGCAAAGCATAAAAGTCGGATTTATAGCACAAGGATATAAAGATAACCAAGTTGAAGGTGTTTTTGGTATGAATGGAAAATTAAACATTCGTCCACCATATCAGAGAGAATTTGTATATGGTGAGAAGCAAAGACGTGCTGTAATAGATACCATTATAAAAGGTTTTCCATTGAATACATTATATTGGGTAAATAATGGAAATGAAAACTATGAAGTTTTAGACGGACAACAAAGAACGATTAGTATTTGTCAATTTATCAATGGTGATTTTGCAATAAATTTCAATGGTGTTGAAATGTTTTTTCATAACTTACCTAGTGATGTACAAGAAAAGATTTTGAACTATGAATTAATGATATACATCTGTGAGGGTGATAATTCGGAGCGTTTGGATTGGTTTAGAACTATTAACATAGCAGGTGAAAAATTAACAGACCAAGAACTTTTGAATGCCAATTTTGTTGGTACTTGGTTAGATGATGCGAAAAGAAAATTTAGCAAACCCAATTGTGTCGCTTACAAATTAGGACAAAAATATGTAAAAGGTAGTCCGATAAGACAAGAATATTTGGAAACTGCATTGGATTGGATTAGCAACGGTGATATAGTTGGATATATGTCTAAACATCAACACGATGTAAATGCAAATGAGTTATGGTTGTATTTCAATAGTGTAATTGAATGGGTCAAAGCAACCTTTGGAGAAAACAACTATCGAAAAGAAATGCAAGGTTTAGAATGGGGAAAACTTTATAATAAGTACCATACTAATATCTATGATAGTAACGAAATAGAAAAGTTAGTTAATGAACTAATGGCTAATGAAGAAGTTACAGAGAAAAAAGGAGTTTATGAGTATATATTAAGCGGATTAGATGAAAATTTAGCTTGTAAACTATCTAAAAGAATCTTTAGTAATGCCGACAAAAGAACTGCATACGAAAAACAAAAAGGAATTTGTCCAATTACTAACCAATATTTTCCAATTGAAGAAATGGAGGCAGACCATATAATTCCTTGGTGGTCAGGTGGTTGCACAACTCTAGATAACTTACAAATGATTAGTAAAACGGCTAATAAGCGTAAAAGCGGAAAAATATAGTAAATTTGTTTTTCATATCTTAAATTTAATTGTTACTTACAAGGTGCTAAGATTAATTTCTTAGCACCATTTTTTTTTTTCTCAGATTGTGAAAAATCTAGATTAATATTGGTTTTATATATGTAAGATAACTAAATTAAAAATATAAGAGATATGGATATAAACGATATAATTGGATATAATAAATGTAATTGTGGTGCTGTTACATTATATTTTGCTCAAGGTAATAATTATACTTGTAGTATAAAGCAAAAAAATTTAAAATACTACGGTATTGATTTACGAAAAATCAAACGTATTAATAAGAATAATTTTTATTGTTGCGACCATTGTGTTAATCATTATGGTGTAGATTTATGCAGTTGTGGTAGTGGTAAGGCTGTTGGTAAATGCTCATGTGGTAGCACTGAATCCTCTCAAGTTTTGGGAGAAAATAACGATAAATTTAATAATATAAAGCGTAACTTTGGGATAATATGAGTATTAAAATATCAACAGAGAAATTAAAAAATTTCATTGAGAACGAAAATAATAAATATAAAAATCAATTATTTGATATTATAAAAAAGGTCAGTTCACAGAAAAAAATGAACTATCCAAACCCACAACAGAAAAATATATTTATTGTACGAAAATCTGAGTTAAAAGATGTATGGAGTCCCGAATATCATTCATGGGAAATAACAGCAAACAAATTGTTGAGAAAATTCCAAAACACGGATTTATTCCAATGTATTGATTATTTAAATCAATTATACACTCAAAGAAATAAAAATAATGTTACACATATAAAAGAGGGTAAAAATAATATTGCTATTGATGCTCTCTTTATAAAAGAAATTTTGGTTCAATTGGGATATGAAGTTTAATTTCATGTTTTACTCAAATGAGTAAGTTGTATTGATTAATATATTATTACTCCAAACGATAAAAAGTTTGGAGTTTTTTTCTCAGATTGTGAAAAAAATAGATTTATATTGGTTCTATTAGAATAGATTTATTTTTTAATGTTTCACGTGAAACATTGGATATTCTTAATTAAAGTAAGAATGTTAAATTATTTAACAAATTAATTGTTTTATCTACTTATATAACCAATTCGAGAATAGAAATTTCACAATAAAGAAAGTAGATTTATTTTCTTAGATTGTGAAATAAATAGATTAATAGTGGTTTTATAGTTGTAAGAAACAATAATAACAACATAAAAATTAAAAGAGATATGGCAAGACGATTTATATACGGTACAAATAGAGAATGTACCAATTATCAATTTCTCATACAATCCGAAACAGAATCTGAATATCATGTAATTGATTATGATATGATGGGTTATGATACAACATATAAAGTTGATAAAAAAACTTTGAAATTTACGGCTGATAATCCAAGGTGGCAATTTATGGTAGACGAAAAAGACTTTTTTGCTTCATTAGATGAAAATGAAAGAAACAAGCAAGCCGATATATACTATATAGAATATTTAGAAAAACTACTACCAAAGCACATTGAAATTGTTAATGAAAGACAAACTAAACTAGACAATTTCAAGCAATTAGAAAAAGTTGAAGTAACTTTGAACGATTTTAATAAACTTAATGTTGGTGATGAAATAATTGTTATTGATGGTGAAGGAGATAAAATAAAAGCTAAATGTTGCGGTTTCTATACAACCGACAAAATAAACTTTATATGTAATTTTGATATTGAAGGAGATTTTACTGAGTTTGTAAAACAAAATTATAAAGGAGAGTTTGAAATAAAACATGAATCTTATGATTATGATTATAATGATTATCGTGAATATACATATAGTGTTTATTTAAATCAAAAACATTTAGATTATTATCTTAATCAACAAGAATACGCAAATATTGTTTCGTTATTAGGTACTGCGAAAGCAAATTTATATACAACTGAAAAACGATTAGCCAAATATCGTGCTAAAGTAAATAACTATCAAGCATAATCAATATTATTACTCCAAACGATAAAAAGTTTGGAGTTTTTTTTTCTCAGATTGTGAAAAAAATAGATTAATAATGGTTTTATATATGTAAGAAACAAAGATAACAATATAAAATATAAAAGATATGACAAATTATAGTGAACAAGTTTTTGAACAAAATGAAAGAGTAAATATAATAGTTGATTTAGAATTTAATTGTTTGCCTCGTTGGAATCAACAAGCAGAAATATGTAAGATATTAGTATTAAATACTAATAATAATAAAACCTATACAAAGGTTTTTAAAACAGAAAAACCAATTAGTGTTGGTTCTAATATCTGCATGAATTGGAGTTTAGATAACTCCAATGCAACAGATTTATTTTCTGAGAATGAATGGTATAAGGCTTTGTCGGCTGTACTAGATAAAGAAGTTGATGAAAATATATATGACGAAATTAATTTATTTGGTTTTGGTATAAAAACGGATAAAGAAATTTTATCAACATACTTTAGAAAAATTGACTATAAATATGATTATTATGATTTATCCGACTTTTTTAGATTAACATCTAAAGAAAATGAATTATTGATGTGTAACGAGGGTAGTTCTTTAGAATGCTGTTATTATTATATAAATCAAAAACCATTAAATGTAAATCATGGTGATGATAGCGAATTGGAAGCAATCTATAATATATACCAATATGTTGAAAATTGTTTCATCAATGAGAATGAAAATTGTCAATATCGTTTTACAATATTTCCATTTGGAAATTTTGCAGGTATGAATTTGGTTTATTATTGCGAAGACCATCGAAGACAAGCCGATGGATATCGTTATAATAATGACGATTTGTTAGCACTCTCATTAAACGATTGTATTCATAGAATTGAATACGCTGAGGAAGAAGAATATTGGGACGATGATGATTTTTAATTGAAAATATAAGGTGCTGAGATTAATAATATTTCAGCACTTTTTTTATTGTCAGATTGTGAAAAAATGGATTACAAAGTGGTTATATTAGAATAGGTTTATTTTTTTTATGTTTCACGTGAAACATTAATATTCTTAATTAATTAAGAATATGTTAAATTATTTAACATGAAAAAAAAATGGATTTATTTTTGTGAGATTGTGAAATAAATGTGTGAATAGTGGTTTTATATATGTAAGAACAAATAAAAAATAAATAACTATGGGTGCAATTAAATTTTCTTATATAAATAGATGTGTAGTTGTAACTAATGACGATTACGAATTTGAAAACATTCCTACTTTAGGAGAGTATGCAAATAATAGTAGGAGTTATCCAAGTAGATTAATTGAATATGACGAAATAGGCGAAGTAAACAGTTTTTTACAAACTATAAAACCTATAAAACTCCATAACATAGTTATAACTAGTGGATATTACGAAGACGCTTGTATTGACTTTGTACGTAACGAAGACAATTCGGCAATAGATTATACAGGTTGGAGTTGTACTTATAATTACAATAATATCAATGAAATAATTAATGACATTAGCAGTCGTTATAATATTTCAGCAAAAGAAGTTGAAACCATACTTCAAAAACGTATGGAATTAATGAACATAACAGCTGAAACCGATGATGATGATTTCCAAACTTTTTATGAAAATCTCATGGACGATATCGATAATAAGATAGTAGAAAATGAAATGGTACATTGTAATAAAATAATTGATATTATCAAAAAAATATATGGTTACAAAGAAATTTATTCTAAACCAAGTTTTTGCATGGGTGAGCCTATATAACATACTCAAATAAGTAAAAAAAACCTCTAAACTTTAGAGGTTTTTGTGAAAAAAATAAATCTATAATGGTTATATATATATAAGAAACAAATTGAATTATTAATTAAAAAACATAATAGACTTATGAAAGTATATGTGTTTTCTTCTTACGCAGAAGAATCAAACGAAATTATAACTAAAGTATTTTCGACAGAAGAAAAAGCGTTAGCAAAAATGTTTGAATTTCGTAACCAAATTGAAGAACATGAGGGTGAAGAAATTATTTCCGAATCCAAAAATTATGTAAGCTATTATAATTGTAATGGTTATATAAATACATTCACTTATGAAGAATGTGAAGTTGATGTTGAATAAAAAACATAATATTTAACTTTACAATTTGTGAAAAAAATAAATCTATAGTGGTTATATATATGTAAGAAACAAACAAATATAAAGAGATATGGAACAAACTAGATTTAATACTGAGTTGATAGAAAACGAACTTTATAACAAATTAAATGTTAAACCTGAATATATAAAAGTTTTATATGGTAAAAGTTTAATACTGAGAAATAATCTTTTTATTGAAGTTAATTATAATAAAGAATGCGATTATCCACATAATCAATTAGCGAATGCAATAGTATTTAGATTCAATAACATAAGCGAGAAAAATGATAAAATGGATTTAGCATGGTTTCCACATTTTAATCTAAGTCCATACGATAGAGCGAATGAATATAAACATTTTGCAATGCGTAGTGTAAAGGATTTAGGAAAAGAATGTAAAGTAAACTTCCGTAAATTCGATTTGAAAGATGAAAAAAATATTGTGGAAAAGCTAGCCAAATATCTAAATAGTATTATGGAAGTAATACAAGTTTATACAGGCGGATATCCATATAAGTACGGAATTTTGGAGATTTCTCTAAAAGAATCCTTTGAGAAATAATAAAAAACATATCTGACTACTCAAATGAGTAGTCGGATTTTTCTAAGCGAAAGTAATTAAATTAATTATTAATTTATAAAAATAAAATAACATGAAAAAAAGAAAATTTATATTGATGTTTTTTGTATTGCTTTGCACTTCTGTATTTGCAAGTTGTACACCTCACGAAATTAAATATAGTGGAAATGGTAGCACAGACCCGACCGACTATAAATATGTTGCTGTAGTGTTTGTTTATCCGAACCCGTACTATGGTTTAGCAAATAATAATTTGTCTGCTACAGATTCCTTTACAATAATGTGTGGAAATTTAGATACATTAAAAGGATTTTTAGCAAACCAATTTATTGATTATGGTACATATATCGATTCAAATTTAATGTTTAAATACACTATATATGTTGAAGGTTTAGAACATAATAATAATAGTTATTATAAGACAGATTACATTGTATTATATAAAACAAACAAGGATATAGAGTATATAGAAACATATATTAATAATAGAGTTTGTAACGACATTTATAAAGCTATTAAACAATTTGGTAATAACAATAATCAAATAACGCAGATATTTATCAAAAACGATATTAATTCTCAAGAAATTCTATATAAAGATAAAAATAATAAAACTTTAGTATGGGACGAAACGAAATTAGATTTTGTTTATATATAGATTAGGCTTTTACTCTGTTATTCATTATATACCGCTCCAAACGATGAAAAGTTTGGGGCTTTTTTTGTGAAAAATCTGAACCTATATTGGTTATATTAGAATAGATTTATTTTTTGATGTTTCACGTGAAACATTAATATACTTAATTAATTAAGAATGTTAAATTATTTAACACTAAAAAAATAGATTTATTTTTGTGAGATTGTGAAATAAATGTGTGAATAGTGGTTTTATATATGTAAGGACGAAAGAAACAAACCTTACAGAAGTAAATTAAAGTAATAACAAAATAAAAACCTCTCGATAGTATAAGGTAAATCGTTTTTAATTATGGCTAAGACAATGAAACCTAGAACAATGAAAAGTTTGCAACGTGAATTAGGTAAATTTGTGTCGGTTAGGAATATGGCAGGTCAAAGTGGTAACGTACCTAATCAATTCATAATTGAATATGAAAACGGTTCAATATTTCAATCTTATGAGAGTATAATTGCTGTTAAGTGTAACGGTTTGTATCTAACTGATAAACATGATTTTTCAGTAACAACAAGCAAATATTGTTTGCAATTTACAAACTACACCAAAAAAGAACGCAACCAAGGTTTAGAAAATGGAACAATACGTAAGCTCATAGCTTAATAAAAATATACTCCAAACGATAAAAAGTTTGGAGTTTTTTTTTTTTCTCAGATTGTGAAAAAAATAGATTGAAATTGGTTATATAGATGTGAGTTACTCAAATGAGTATTAATAATTAAAGTAATAACAGATAAAAAAATAAAGAGATATGAAAGTATTAACTTTGATTACTAACGTTGATGAATTAACTAAGTATTTAACAACTAGAGATAAATTATCTAGTATCAAAATTGATGGTAAAGATACCGAATTATTGACTACTGTTGATAAAGTAATTGAATTGTTAAATGATTGTATTGGAAATAACACTTGTGAATCAACTTTCTTTGATTCTAACAAAGAAATGTATGATTTTAATTTAAAACCAATATATAAATTATATAACTATATTGGTATAGACGATAAAACAGCAAAAAATGTGTTAGAATCCACTATCGGTCGAAACATATTAGATTATGGCATGTTCTATGAATTATTCACTAAAGTATTTAACAAACTAATTAAATCTAATACCATACAAGAAAATCAATTTTACCATACCAAATTTGGTAAATTAGTATTAAAATCAAACATAACTAATACAATGATGTTTGACATGGTAAGAGATTTATTGCTGAATCAAAAATGTAATTCAGCGAATACTTTAGAAAGGGCACATGAATATAGACAATTTCAATTTCAATCTAATGGTAATTATAGTTTTCTATTAAAACTATATGATAAAACAGAAAAAGAATCTGCTATATTAGAAGTATTTGATATTAAAAATAATTGTTGGTTAGATATAATTATTGAAGCAACCTATTTTCAAGCCAATTTTGATATATTGGAAAAAATGGTAATAACTTCTGTACAAAAACGTATATTAGAATCTTGTGTATGGCCGAGTAAACAAACAACCGAATATATAACAGAAATATTCGGATAACAAAAAATAGAAATATACTCCAAACGATAAAAAGTTTGGAGTTTTTTTTTTCTCAGATTGTGAAAAATCTAAATTTAAATTGGTTTTATATATGTAATAACAAAGTAAATAAATAAGTGATATGGATATTGTAAATTTAGACCGTGAAAGTTATAATTATGTATGTAGCAGATTATATAATGTACAAACATTATTAGAGAATGAACATGATAATCTAGTTTCACAATTTGAAAATCAAACTTGTGAAAGTATGATGTCTTATAATGAAAAACTTGAAAATCTCAAATCATCAATTAATGATATTAAGAATATTGTTATTGAAATGTCGGGATTTTATATAGGGCAAAAAGTACGATATGAATCAATGTTAAAAATAAGGAATGGTATTATATCAGATATATATCTATATGTTGACACTATTCGTGTACAAATAGAGAATGTAAAACGAACATCAATAATCTTTGACACAACATTTGATGAGTTACAAGGAATGATATTCTTAGCTAATGAAGAAAAAAAAGAAAAGGTAAAATAGCAATTTTTTTCTCAGATTGTGAAAAATCTAAATTAAAATTGGTTTTATATGTGTAAGAACAAAAGATAATATAGTAACAAACAAATAAAATAATAAGAGATATGGCTAATTTTGAAACTGAAATAAATGTTAATGTTTTGGATTTAGTTTATTTACTACCCAAACAAAAACAAATGAAATTAATCAAAGAATTATTATCTAACTTAGATAGTAATGAGTTAAATAATTTAATTCCACAGAATAATGTTGATATAGATAAAATAAACTTCCTTAATAATGAACTAAAGAGTAATTATAAATCTTTAGATGAGGTGGATTGGGATTATATTTCCAACTCTCAAAACCTTTCGGAAGAATTTATTAGAGAATTTGCTAATAGAGTGAATTGGACTGAGATATCAGGTAGCCAAACTCTTTCCGAAGACTTCATACGAGAATTTTCTGATAAAGTGCATTGGGAAAATATTTCAATATGTCAAACACTCTCAGAATTATTCATTCGAGAATTTCAAGATAAAGTAGATTGGTCTTATATAGCAAATCATCAAATATTATCCGAAGACTTTATTAGAGAGTTTGCTGATAAACTTGATTGGTGGGATATTTCCTTTAACCAACATTTATCTGAAGCTTTTATTAGAGAGTTTCAAGATAAAGTAGATTGGTGGTGTATTTTAAATGTACAAAAACTATCAGTATCTTTTAGAAAAGAATTTGAATATAAATTAAAATAATACTTTTTTTCTCTCAGATTGTGAAAAATCTAGATTAAAATTGATTATATAGATGTGAGTTACTCAAATGAGTACTATTAATTAAAGTAATAACAAGTAAAATATACAGATTATGGAAGAAAAAAACTATTGTCCAATGTGTGGAAAAGAATTAATCGTAAAAGATTACGATTATGATAATGGAAATTGCATCTATTATTGTGAAAATTGTGATGAAGAAATGACTGAATCTTGTGATATAGATGATATTCAATATAAGAAAGAACGTATCGAAGAATTAGAAAACTTCAAACAAAGTTTCCTACAAGATAATAAATTATTATTCTTAGAAGACTATATTAATCCGTCTTCACTCAAACAAATTGAATGTATTATATTGGATAATATCGATAACGATGTTTATCGTTTAAATAAAGAAATTGATTGTTTTGATGAATAATTAGTAACAACAAAATAATAAGATTTATGAGTACAACATTTTGTCCTAATTGTGGAACTAAATTTGAAAACACTACATATAAATGTACAGAGTGTAATCATCAATATCATGCCAATGATGTAATTAAAACTAACTTTAAAGTACATGATATGGTTGAATATAAAGGTAAAGAACTTGAAATTACAGATATTTTTCTGAATGATGATACGGACATAATAATTGAATTGGAATTCGGTTTTGCTTACGTTACTGAAAATGAAATTCTGTAGAAATTTTTGTTTACTATCCTCCAAACGATAAAAAGTTTGGAGTTTTTTTTTTCTCAGATTGTGAAAAATATAGATTAATATTGGTTATATTGATGTAACAAATTAATAGTAATAACAATGGAAAAAATAACAAGAGAAAATTATAGAGAGGTTTTAGAAACTATTGCTAAACAAAATGGTTTGGAAGTTGTAAATACAACTGAGGGTTGGAATGGTTATCCTATGGGCATTATACCTATGTTAAAAGGGTTTGAGTCATTTAAACAATTTGAAACTATTGCAAATCAATATCCACAATTAAACCATTTTAGTTTGGATAAAAAAGATGGTTGGCAATTATGGTATCGTAAGAGTGATTATTTTAATTGTGGTTATCTTTTAGACGATAAAACAAATGATAACCAAATTGTATGGTACAAATCTGATAAATTAGAATTTATCAACCAAGCTATTTTTGATTGTTTTGAAGTGCTGTTTGAAGAAGTAAAAGAGGTAGAAAGCACTACAGGTGAAATTTTCTTATCTAATAGGTCATATTGTGAAGATTTAGCTTTTGCAAGTGTAGAAAAAGCACTTTCGGTATGGGAGCAAAATAAAAAACTTCTACATGATTTAGAGTTTGCTGAATGGACTAATGACAATGATGAAAAATTTGAATTGTCGGAATATATAGATTTTTATCCTTACAATGAAAAGATAAAAAAATATGAAGAATGGTTCGCTTGGTTTGATAAATCGGAACAAAATAAAATCTTAATAGAAAATTTTGATAATGGATATATAGACGAAAGCGAAATTGAAACTTGCTCATATTACTACGACACACATACTTATGCTATGGCATTGGGTGTAAGCAGATTGAGTGATTTAGACGATTAATAATGTCTAAACAAATTATACCGCTCCAAACGATGAAAAGTTTGGAGCTTTTTTTGTGAAAAAAATGAATCCATAATGGTTATATTAGAATAGGTTTATTTTTTTATGTTTCACGTGAAACATTGATATCCTTAATTAATTAATAATGTTAAATTATTTAACATTAAAAAAAGTAGATTTATTTTTGTGAGATTGTGAAAAATCTAGATTGAAATTGGTTTTATATGTGTAAGGACAAAAGATAATATAGTAATAACAAATAAAAGTAATAAGATTATGTTTACAGAAAGTTTTATAACAACAAGTGGTGTAGTTTGTCAAAAAACTGCTTTTTATGGTAGTGAATATTATAGAAACGAAATAATTTCTACCTTAGAAAAATATGGTGGAATTAATTGCGGTTTATCTGCACATAATAAAAATAAAGTGTATTATATAGGAAAAGACAATATAATACGATGTTGTGATATCAATGAATTAGATAGAAGTCAGCAGGGATATGCTCCAATCACTTGGGTAAACTATATTAATAGTTTGTATATTCTTACTGAAACTATCATGATAGAAGAAAATGAACAAGAAGTATATCGTGAAAAAAAGATATTATATCGTAGTCAAGACTTTCATAGATTACAAGAAAAATTGATTAAATTATTTAAAGAACGATTAAGTGAAAATAATTGCACTGAATATACTAAGATATATAACAATAAAAATAGTAAAAAAATTGATAATGCCACATATATTATCAAAGCAGATGAAGAATGGTGTGAAAATGGAATTGAAGAACACTATCTTAGTATTCAGTGTTTATCAAATGTCGAAATGATATAAACTACTCAAATGAGTAATATTAATTAAAGTAATAACAAAATAAAAACAGAAAAAAATGGATAGATTAGAATTTCTTAATAAGTGTTTAGATACTCAATATAAATCATTAGACCAAGTAAATTGGAATGATAGAAGTTTATATACTCAAACTCATTCTATAGGCTTTTTAATTGAGTTTGCAAATGAGTTAAATTGGGATTTAGTAGCTGAGTGGACTACAATACCACAAAAATATGTTATGAAATTGAAAAATTATATGAATTGGAACATATATATTGCACATCATTCGCCACTTCCCGAATTAATGTTAGAAATTGTTTCCAAAGTAGATAATATAGATTGGAACATAATATCTGAAAAATGTTGGTTAGTACATACATTTGTAAAGACTTATTATAATAAGCTCAACAAAGAATTGTTCTTAAACAACAAAAATGTTGATAATGATGTAAAAATGTTGTACCTATCATTATTGTTAGAAAACAAGTAATAATACACTTCACAATATGGGAAAAATGAATTTATTTTTTCTCATATTGTGAAAAATCTAAACCAATAGTGGTTATATATATGTAAGAAACAAAGTAAAAATAATAAGATTATGGCAACAAAGGTTCTTATTGATACTAGAAATAATAAATTAATTCAGTTTGAGACTGCATATCAATCTAAATTAAGGATTGAAAAGAAAACAGATATATATGATACTCATTGTGGATATATTTGTAGTAAACAACCGCTTTCTCAATGGAAAGTTGGAACAGAAATAACGTATTATCAAACATTATTCTTTGCTATTAAAGAAAATCTTCCAAGTGAAAGATATAAATTAGTAATTAATGGTGTGAATGAATGGAAAGAGGGTAAATATTTCCAAATAGATAAACATTATTATATATATCCTTTAACAGCACTTGGAGATTTAGGTGTTCGACACATTTTATTTGGTGATAAACCAAATGAAGATGAACCAAAAATGGATATGGAAATGTTTAAATATGTTACGCCTAAAGAATTACCACTTTATATGAACATTGATAGAACATGGCAAGATATAATTGAAATAGAATAATTAATTACTCAAATGAGTATAATATAGTATATTACAAATAAAATAATATTATAAGATTATGGCTACAAAGGTTCTTATTGATACTAGAAAAAATATAAATGTTCAATTTGAAAGCAAAGAAGATAAAAAAAATCGAATTGAATATAAACTTAACAACTACGATGCTCAACATACGGCTTTTCTATTAAGCTATACACCAATTAATAAATGGACTATTAATACAAAGATAGACTATTATATTGATTTAACAATAGCCGTTAGAGAAAAATTACCAAATGAACGATATAAACTTGTTATAAATGGTATAAACGATTGGGAACAAGGTAAATATTATAAATTATCCACAACCGATTGTGATACATCAATTTATATTTATCCTTTAACTAATTATGGTGATTTCGTTGTAAGAAATATCTTATTCAATGACACTCCCGATGAGGTTGAACAAACATATAATGTAGAACGTTTTAAAAATGTTAATAAAAGTACATTACCATCGATTTTAAAAATAGAAAAAGATGGAGAGTGTTTTGATTTGATACAATTATAAATTATAACAAGAAAAGAAATATACTCAAATGAGTATAATATATTAATTAATTAAAATAAATAACTATGACAATAACAGAAGAAATAAAAACAAAATTAGAAATTGTAGAAAAAACACAAGACGTAATAAATTGGACTATAGCAGTAGTAAGATTTACCAATGATTTAGGAGATAATCAATTGTTTGTGTTTAACACAGATAATGACACTATTCAAAACTTTAGCGTAAAATTCCTTATAAACAATGATACTTTAGCCATAAAATTAAATGATGATGATATCTATGAAAATTTAATTTCAAAAGAAAAGTTTGGTGATACATACCAACAATGTTGGGACTTATACCATAAAAGTTGTAAGTTATATAATAAGAACGAACAACAAATGTTGGAACGAAATATATTAAAGAGCATTAATAATTATTTTAATGTATCTAAGATTTCTTTAGAGGATATTAGTTTAAGTTTTTGGAGAAAAATTCTTCCTACTCTATCATTCTCAAAAGATGAATTAGAATATATATTAAAACATATATCTAATTTCAGTGAAGTAAAAAAAATATATGTTTCCTCCAAAGACTAAAAAGCATAAAACTCACCTCCAAATAATATAAAGTTTGGAGGTGTTTTTTTGTGAAAAAAATAAACCTATATTGGTTATATCAGTAGAGATTTATTTTTTTATGTTAAATTATTTAACATTAAAAAAGTAGATTTATTTTTCTTAGATTGTGAAATAAATAGATTGAAATTGGTTATATAGTTGTAAGAAATAAATAAAATATTATTATGGAAAAGTATTCTATCATAGACCCATTATTTCAATATAAAGGTAAAAAAAATATTACCATTTATAGTGGTACAAAAGAACAATTTTTAGCAGCGTACCAAAAACAATTCAACGAATCAAATTTAATTCGATTAGATGGTAGGTTTAATAACCTACAAAATAATGCACAAATCTATGTGTATTATAATAAAGAAAATAATAATATGGAAACAAGAATTTATTACCATAAACACGTGTATAGAGTTTTACAACATAATTCAATTCCATATTATCCAATGTATGCTGAATTAAATTAAAAAGATATCTAAATACAAGTGTATATGCTTGTAATAATAAAAAACAAGTGTATACGCTTGCAATAAAAAAAAATAAATCAATTTTTTTTCTTAGATTGTGAAAAATATAGATTAAAATTGGTTATATTGATGTAAGAAACAAAGTAAAATAATAGTAATAACAAAATAAAAAAAATAGGAGACATAACTATGGCAGATATTTTAGAACAAGCAATGAGAGTTATAAATTCAACCGCAACAGAAGAAAAGAACACAACTAATGCTCTAACTTTAGGTTTAGGCTTCCATAAATTTGATGGAAATATAAGCGTAAATGAAGTAATTAATCAAATTGGTGCGAATTTTGAAGTGCGAGAAGATAAAATTGTGAGACTTCCACAAGACCAAATTGAAGCAATTCTAAGAGGTGAACAAATTTCAATAGACCCGAATTGCATTATTGATACGCATAAAGCAACCGTATGTGTTGAAAAAAATAAAACAATAGGTGTTGTTGGTGAATCTTATGGAACAATACAAAATACCACTTGTTTTGATTTGATTGATATGATGTGTAATTCATCAGTAAATCAAGACCCTCTAAAAATTGTGTCAGCAGGTTTAGTGCATGATTTTGAACCATATATACAAGCTGAATTACCGACAATAGGTCGTATTGATGGCGATAAATCAGAAACAAAATTCTATATTTTTGCTCACACTTCTCATGATGGTACAAGCGGACTTCAAATTAGATTTTCTCCCGTGCGAGTGATTTGTCAAAATACATTTATGCAAAATGTAACATCAAAGCTAGGTTTAACTTTCAAACATTCACGCTATGCACCGCAAAGATTTGACTTCACTAAACAAACCAATATTACAGCTATACAAGAAAAATTGCGTAAACTTGTATTGTTTAGTGAGGATTATATAAATCAAATGAATGCTTTTAAACTAGCTAAAGTTAATGACACTGATATCGAAAACTATGTATTAAATCTTTTTGTTGATAAAGAAGATTTGAAACGACAAATTAAATTGCATAATTATAATTTAGATTTGGTAGATGACCTTTCAACTAGAACCAAAAACATTATCACAGACTTTAAAAATACACTATATAGTGATGATTTAGGGCAAGATTTTGCACAAGGTACAAAATTATGGTTGTTCAATGGAACAACAAACTATCTATCAAATACAGCAAGCTATGGTAATGCTAAAAAAGATGATACACTAACATTAGCAACTAAAAGATTTGATAGTATGTTAAATGGTAGTGCTAATAAGAAAATGGAAAAAGCTATGGAACTGCTAGTAGCATAAAAAAAAAAAAATTACCTCTAAACCTCTAAAGTTTAGAGGTTTTTTTGTGAAAAAATGGACTATAAAGTGGTTATATTAGAATAGATTTATTTTTTTATGTTTCACGTGAAACATTGATATCCTTAATTAATTAATGATGTTAAATTATTTAACATTTAGATTCTTATATATACTTATATAACCAATTCGAGACTATATTTTTCACAATGAAAAAGTAGATTTATTTTTCTCAGATTGTGAAAAAAACATACCTATAGTGGTTATATATATGTAAGAAACAAAGTAAAAAACAAAATGAGAACAGAACAAGAAAAACTAGAATTCCTTAATAAGGAACTAGGTACTGATTACACATCTTTAAATAAAGTGGATTGGTATCATATTTCAATAAATCCAATACTCACCAATGATTTTATTAGAGAGTTTAAAGATGAACTTGATTGGATTAATATTTCAAAATATAGAATACTCTCAGAATCATTTATAAGAGAATTTTCTGATAAGGTGGATTGGAATCAGATTTCACGATATCAAAAATTATCTGAGGATTTTATTAGAGAATTTAAGAATAAAGTTGATTGTGATATGTGTTGGTTTGAGATTTCAATATCTCAAAAATTATCAGAAGATTTTATCCGTGAATTTCAAAATAAAGTGGATTGGTATTGTATTTCAAAATATCAAAAACTCTTAGAATCATTTATCCGTGAATTTCAAGATAAGGTTGATTGGGTAATGATTTCACAATTTCAAAGACTCTCCGAAGATTTCATTAGAGAATTTCAAGATAAGGTTGAATGGTCTAATATTTCACAATTTCAAAGACTTTTCGAAGATTTCATTAGAGAGTTTCACGATAAAGTAGATTTGTATAATATTTTAAAGTATCAACATTTACATGAGACTTTTAGAAGAGAAATTATTGATATAATAAAATAATACTTTTTTTTTCTCAGATTGTGAAAAAAACATACCTATAGTGGTTATATAGTTGTAAGAAATAATAAAAGAAATGGTTTAATTAATACAATTAGATTGATATGAAATATTTTGACGTAAAACTTGCGATTATCGGTCATGAAACTAGAAATAAAGAAATTCTAACTATATTAGAAGACTTTGGTGGTAAAAATCGTCAGTCTTTCACAGGTAAAGATGAATATAGTGTATATTTTATCAATAATGATTTTGATGTAGAAGAAGAAACGGAAACAATTTATGCTTATCCTACAGATGGAATGGCTGAAACTGATTTTATTATAACCAATATTGATGAACTCACAAAAATACATCGATTCACAATCAAAACATTTTGTGATTGGAGGAAACCTATGGATATGTCATTCAATGGCACTATTTGTGATTTAATTCATGAACTTGAAATTTTATATTCTGCTTATGAGGGTTATGATATGGAAATATTGGTAGATTATAACCATGTGTATGGTAATGATAAAACCGTATTCGATTCAGAATATTTAGACTACTTATTGTGGAATTTAAAAGAAAAGGGATTACTAAAGGTAGCTTCAACTTTAACTACTCAAATGAGTATATAAAAAAAAAATACCACTAAATTGTGAAATAAGTGCGTGAATAGTGGTTTTACTTATGTAACGAAAAATTTTTCCTATACACGCTGATTTATTATTGTTATTACTTTGTTGAAATAGTCAATTAGAGACTATCCGAACGAGAAAATCAATCGGGTGAAAATGCTAAGTGAAAGTAACTACTGATAGGTATATTAGGTTCTTCGATATTATCTTCTTTACATATACCTAAACTTGGGAAAGTCGCATAGTGGCAATTGCAACAGACTGTAAATCTGTCCTCTTCGGAGTTCGGTGGTTCGAGTCCACCTTTTCCCACTATTTGAAAAAATAAATTGGGATTTTGTGAAAAATCTAGATTGAAATTGGTTATATAGTTGAAGATAATAACAAACAAATAAATAAATAATTATGAACACAGATAAATATTTAGACAAAGTATTTGAAACAAGTGATGGTATGGTTTATAGAACTGATAAACCAATGGATAAAGTCAGTGATAATGAAATTATCTACATACCCGAATCATCAATTAAAGAAATGTTTGATTATAAAGTTATTAATATAGACATTGACGATGAAAGTCTTGTTAATGATTTTGAATGTGAAACAAAAACTACCATAATAAAGAAAATTCAAAAAGCGTTTGGATATTCTATTGACGAAATTAATCAACACAATATGGTAGAAACCGTTGTAAAGGCTTGTTCATGGGAATGTGTTGATACATTGTTGGAAAGAATAGAAAAAGACGAACTTTTATCTAATGATATTGATTAAACAATTGTAGAGTGTCCTCTACCATTATTAATATGGTAGAGGATTTTGAAAAAAATTAGTAACAAATAAAAAAAAATATAATAACATGAAATACATATTTTATAACATTATTTATTTAGCCATTGCAATTATTATTGGTTTTACTACTACAACTTTTGAAGCCTCTTCAATACCTCCTTTCGTATTAGGTGTTATATATTTAATAGCCATGTTGTGGTCAATAAGAACAACAAATAAGTTTTTGATTTTTTCAAATAATCTTATTGATGGTATTAATGAAGAAATAAAAGACAATAAATGTATTGTGAATAGTGTTCAACGAATTCAAAACGAATGGTATAACTTTACATTATTCAATAAGATATCAATATGGTTTGTTCTTAGTTATAGTATAGTGTTTTTCGTTAGTATGTTATTCATTAATTACGACATATTATTTGAATATTATAATTTTTATGCAAGTTATATAACCTTATTTACACTGCAATTAATTGGGTTTATACATCAATACACGAATGCAAGTAATATGGGTTGTTTTCTTTCGGATAAAGAAAGAAATATAAACATCTAAATAATTAAATATCCCACCTCACAACATTAGATGTAATTTATAAATGCAATGGCTTTCTCTCAAAAAGTTATTGCATTTTTTTGTGAAAAAAACGAATCTATAATGGTTATATAAGAATAGATTTATTTTTTTATGTTTCACGTGAAACATTAAAAAGTGTAGATATCAAAAAGTGTTAAATTATTTAACATTAAAAAAGTAGATTTATTTTTCTCAGATTGTGAAAAAAACATACCTATAGTGGTTATATAGTTGTAAGAAACAAAATTAAATAATAAAACAATATGACAGAACAAGAAAAAGATTTGTTAATCAAAGATTTATGTTCAAGATTACCGTATGGTGTAAAATTAGATACTTTAGAAGGTCCTCAAGAACTTAATATACAGTGGTTGTCAATAAATATGTGTAATATTGCAAGTCCATATTTACCATACCTATTTCCTCTCACAAGTATGACTGAGGAACAGAAGTCATATTTATACTTTAATACTAAATTTGAAGTAGATATGTTCGGAAAATTGGTTGTTAAGATGGATTCAGATGATAACTATCTCTATACCGACATATCAGATTACACATCTATCATAAATTGGCTTATTGAAAACAAATTTGATTATCAAGGACTTATTCCTATGGGATTGGCTATTGATGCCACAAATCTAAATATATATTAATAAAAGTAAAACAATAATGAAAACAGAACAAAAAAGATTAGAATTATTTAATAAAGAATTAGGTACAAAATTTACATCGTTTGACGAAATAGATTGGGAAGAGATTTCAGAACACCAAAAACTATCAGAAAATTTTATCAGAGAGTTCCAAGATAAAGTTGATTGGTGTATGATTTCAATACATCAAGAATTATCCGAAGAATTTATCAGAGAGTTCCAAGATAAAGTAGATTGGGAAGAGATTTCAAACAATCAAAAACTCTCTGAAAATTTCATTAGAGAATTTCAAAATAAAGTAGATTGGGAATCTATTACACTAAATCAAGACCTCTCTGAAAATTTCATAAGGGAGTTTGTTGATAAAGTAGATTGGTGGGAAATTTCTACATATTATAACCTATCTAAAGAGTTCTTACATGAATTTAAAGATAGAATAGATTGGAAAGGATTCGTAAAAAGAAAAGATATAATAGATATAGTGAAAAAATTGATTGATTAATAATTACTCAAATGAGTAGTAATAAAAGTAAAGCAATAATGATAACTATGGAAAATAATAATTCTTCATTTAAGAATAATATTGATTTTGAAAAACTTATCAAAGATGTTATTCGACAACGTTGGGAAAGTGAATATCCAAATGATTTTATAGTATGTACCACAAGAGATTTGAATGAACGTGCAAATGCTAACCACGCTCCATCTACTTGGTACAATAAAGTTCTCAATGGGCATTTACCTCATAATATAATTAAAAAAATACAACGGGTTGATTTTGATAATACAGAAAAAGCAATTCAAATGAGAATTGAAATATATAATTCTCTAATGAATGCAACAAATTTAAAATTATGGTGCATTGAAAATATATGCGTTTAATTTTAATGATTTGTGAAAATAATAAAATATAAATGGTTACATAAATGTATTACTAATTAAAATATAATTTAACATGAAAAAATACACATATAGAATAGTAGACGATAAAACATTGCAAGATATTAAATATATCCAAAGTGAAACTGAATTAGTTTTTTTCACTAAAAAACAAATTAAAATTACCCTATACACATTAGGAAGTATATTTCTTATAAGTATATTGTTCTTACTAGGATATCACAAGTACAACGAAAATTTCTTAACAAAAGAAATTGAACGCTTGGAAACAATTAATGTAAATACAAAACATATTATTGATTTAGAATACCAAGCTGGTAAATCAATTATTCGTGGTAGTCATAAAATACCTACGGATTCTATTTATAAAATTTATGAATTTGCTAAAAAATGTGGTGCTTGGTATCCCGAAGTCATTTATGCTCAATGTATTTTAGAAAGTGGAAGTGGTACATCTTTGTTAGCAAAAGAAGCTAATAATTTGTTTGGTATGAAACAAGTACATACACGACTAACAACCCAAATGAAAGGTAAAAACTATAAAGGTTATGGCGTGTACATAAATTGGGAATGTAGTGTTATAGATAGAATATTATGGGAAGAATGGAGATTTAGCGGTGTAAAACCCAATAGAGACAAATACTTGAATATAATATTAGCTAAGAATGGCTATGCAGAAGACCCATTTTATAAAGATAAAATATTGAATTTAATTAAAGATTTAAAATTATAATACTATGAGTGATATATTAAACGGATTTTGCAGACATGTCATTAATAATGGACGTATAAAAATTCTCATTAATGAGGCATATTGTAATGACCGACTAAGATGTTCAGATGTATTAAAATATGGTTTAGAACCAAAAAAATTAATGCAGTTTGTTGAAAAAGAAATTCTTCAAATTAAAGATTGGTGTACAACAAATAATCTAGAAATTATAGAATGTGCTAACGGTCATATAACATATAGAAATTTTTCTAATGATGTTTGTACGGATAAATATTTTATCTCTGAATTAACTGATGACATGAATGCTGATAACGAAGAATAAAAAACTCCCTCCAAGCGATAAAAAGTTTGGAGGTTTTTTTGTGAAAAAAACGAATCCAAAATGGTTATATAAGAATAGATTTATTTTTTAATGTTTCACGTGAAACATTGATATCCTTATATTAATTAAGAATATGTTAAATTATTTAACTCTAAAAAAATCAATAGATTGTGAAAAATACAGATTGAAATTGGTTATGTATGTGTAAGGACAAAAGATAATCCACTTTCACAGAAAAGAAAAAATAAATTGATTTTTTTTTCTCTTAGATTGTGAAAAATCTAAACCAATAATGGTTATAGCTATGTAAGAAACAAATTAATAACAAAACAAAAATAATAAATATTATGAGTGAAATGAAAGATGTAAAACATCATAGTTTATATCGTGCTTGGCAATATTATCGAGCACAAATAAACTTGGTTCAAAATGAAATAACTAATTTGAAATTAGATATTACAAAAGAAATTAAGCATGACAAAGACTTAAACGTAACTAGTTTCAATCCTTATGTAAATGAATGGAAAGCACAATTGAAAATGTATCGAGAATTGATACAGAAATATACTGAGTCAGTAAAATTTCTCAAATCTGAGATTAAAAAGAATCAAAGATTTATGAACGACATATTGAATTAATTAGTAAACAAAAAATAAAAAGGTAATAAAAAATGAATAATATAATAATAATACTATTAGTGGTAATTACTGTTTTAGTAATAATAATATTTGCATTGTTAAATCTAAAATTTAATTTCTTATATGATAGATTAGAATATATGCAAAGAGAACAGCCAAATCATAATGAACTATTGCAAATATCAGAAAAAACATTAGAATTAAATCAATCTATATTACAAGATTATAAAGATTTCTTAGAATTTCTAAAACAAGGAGAATACAATAATTCTGATAGATATATTAAAATTTTGGAATTAATGAATGATTTAACACAGATAATTCCAAATCAAATAACAGACCTACAAAACGAATTAAACAAAGAACAAAACGAATTAAACAAAGAACAAGACAATAAAGATAATGAATAATATGGAAAAGACAATAGCAATTAGAGGACACAAAACAAGAGGTGCAGAAGTAATAAAAGCACTTGAAGAGTTAGGTGGGAAAAATAGTTATCCTCTTAGCGGAGGATATGAAGGTAATATATATTTTATTGATAAGTATAATGTAATAGATTATATGCCTATTACAATAAAAGATATTGATAAAATTTATCAAATCTATACATTAGATGAATATCTAGAAACATTAAACCAAGCAGAACAAAAAAATGATGATACACAACGTCAACTATCTGTAGATATTGAAACGGCAAAACAATGGTATAAAACCAATAACGAAACACTAAAACAACTTGCTCTTAGTCTATTCACAGAAGAAGAACTTACAAAAGTAGAACTTCCAACATCTTGGGAAGAATTTTGTAACAAATATGATAATGTTAATAATGAATGGTATGTTAATAGTTTATCTAGTGTAGATACGTTTAAAAAGGGTAATAGAGACTCTTACGAAGATAGAAATCTTTTAGAAACACAAGAAGATGCAGAAGCAATTTTAGCATTAATTCAATTAAAAAGATTGAGAAACGATTGGTGGAAAACACTAAATTATCAAGCTGATTGGACTGATAATAAACAAAAATATTGTATATGTATATGTAATGATGAAATTACATTCGAGACAAGAAGTTTTAGCAATGCGTTGTTAGCGTTTCCAACACAAGATTATTGTAATCAGTTTTACACACATTTCAAAGATTTAATACTGAAAGCAAAACCGTTTCTATCATAAGTCATAATCTTATGTTTGTTCGTCTAAATGGATAAGACACTCTTTTATATAAAAGAGAAATGTAGGTTCGACTCCTACACAAACATCTAAATAATAATATATACTACTCAAATGAGTAGTAAGATAATATAAATTAAATAAGATTATGACAGAACAAGAACTATTAAAATATATTAATACAGAATGTAAAAGAGATTATACTTCATTAAATGAAGTTAATTGGGTAAATATATCATGTCATCAAACATTCTCCGAAGAATTTATAAGAGAATTTCAAGATAAAGTAGATTGGTTTTATATATCAATATTTCAAAACCTCTCCGAAGACTTTATCAGAGAATTTAGAGATAAAGTAGATTGGAAATGTATTTCACAATATCAAAAATTCTCTGAAGATTTTATTAGAGAATTTAAGGATAAAGTGCATTGGATTTGTATTGTAAAATATCATAAACTCTCCGAAGACTTCATACGAGAATTTCAAGATGATGTTAATTGGTATTATATTTTACAATGTCAAAAACTATCCGAAGATTTTATTAGAGAATTTAAAGATAAATTTGATTGGCGTTTGGTATGTATGTTTCAAACACTCTCAGAAAATTTTATTAGAGAATTTCAAGATTATGTTGATTGGACTACTATTTCAGTCTATCAAACCCTATCAAAGGAATTTCTTCGAGAGTTTCAAGATAAAATAGATTGGAGAAGTTTCTTTATGAGAGAAGATATGGAACAAAAATTAATTAATTTAATTTTAAAATAATAACTATTATGGCAGAAATACAACGATTTAGTACGAAGAAACTATATACAATTCATTATTATAATCACGACAAATCAAAAGTTTATACTTTAGAACATGTTCGTGGAATTAAACGTAAATATAATATTCAATTACCAATTCTCATGGAAAAATGTGATTTTATTCCTCGTTATGTGAAAATAATAGATGAAAAAACACAAGATGAATTATCTTACGCTCTTTATTTAGAGTATGTTAAAATACGTGATATATAAATCTATATATATTACTCAAATGAGTATAATTAATATAAACTTTAACTATTATGTATTGGCTAAGACAATTATTTCAAAGACCATCAAAATCTCAGAGAGAAGAAACAATCTCTCAAGAACAAATTCAAATTGAAAAACAAATTTTTAGAGAACGAAAAAATTATATAGATAATTTCATAAAACAATACACAGAAACCGAACAACAAAAACAAAAAGACTATATAAAAAAAGAAAATAAAATAGCGGAAATATGTAATAGTAGATGCCCAAAATGCAAAAGTCATGATATAATTCACAAATATAAAACATATAAAGACGAAACAAATACTAAAATTAATCTATGTAAGTCATGTGGGCATGAATTTAAACATATAACCAAACAAGATAGGTTGCCTAATTATTATTATGGAAAATTTGATATCTATAGTAATAGTCAACAGTTTTTATATGAAGTAGCAAAAGCTATAAGAATATTACGTAATTTTAATCCTAATGATATATCAGAAGAATGTACAACTATAGAAGAGAAAAAAATTGAATTAACAGAACATATAAAAAAAGATAGTCCTTATTATGAACGTTTAATTAATTATCCAATAGAAATCATCATTTATAGTGCTGGTAATAATGTATCAACAGGTTTGATTTTTCCATCTATAAGAGATTTTGTTATAGACTATGGAAAATATATATATAATTATAACATTAGAGACTATATGAGTAAACTAACTCCACAAGCTCACGATTTAATGGTTAATTACTTAGGCTTTAAATATCATTACAACAACAAATAAAATAATAAGAGATATGGCTAATTTTGAAACTGACGTAACACTAGATGTTTTGGATTTATTTTATGCACTACCAAAACCAAAACAATATAAATTAATTAAAGAAATACTATCTAACTTGGATAGTGATGAATTAAATAAATTAATTCCACAGAATAATACAGATATAGATAAGCTAAACTATATTAATGAAGTATGTAATACTAATTATACATCTTTAGATGATGTATATTGGGGTGGTATTTCACAACAACCAAAACTCTCAGAAGACTTTATTAGAGAGTTTCGAGATTATGTTGATTGGGATTATATTTCATCATATCAAAGACTATCTGAAGACTTTATTAGGGAATTTCAGTATAAAGTTAATTGGTTTTATATTTCACAATGCCAAAAACTATCTGAGGATTTTATTAGGGAATTTCAAGATAGTGTTAATTGGGGATTTATATCATGTTTTCAAAAACTCACTGAAAACTTCATACGAGAATTTGCTGATAAAGTTAAATGGTACAATATTTCTCAATATCAAACACTATCAGAAGATTTTATCAGAGAATATAAAAATCAAGTAAGTTGGTGTTGTATTTCAGAACATCAAAAACTATCTGAGAATTTTATAAGAGAATTTCAAGATAAAGTGAGTTGGAGTCTTATTTCAAAATATCAAACACTCTCAGGGTATTTCATTAAAGAATTTAAGGATAAAGTAAATTGGAATTATATATCAAAATATCAAAAACTCTCAGAATCATTTATAAGAGAATTTAAGGATAACGTTGATTGGTATTGGATTTCAATATATCAAAACCTATCAGAGGAATTCAAAAAAGAATTTTCCAAAAAATAAAATTAACATAATTACTCAAATGAGTATGATTAATTTAAACTTTAAATATTATGAATTGGTTTAAAAAATTATTCGGTAAAATAAAACAACAAACAAGAAAAAACGCTTTCAAACTTGAAACTCAAAGATATAATCAAGAAGAAATGCTTCGCATAGAAAAACAAAACTTTAGAACACGAAAAGATTATATTGATAACTTCCTTGAAAAATTTCAGGAACAAGAATTAATAAAAAAAAGAGCTTATCAAGAAGAAATAAATATCGAAAATCAACAACATAATAGTAAATGTCCAAGATGTAAAAATACTGAAATTATTCAAGTATATAAAAGACAGAAAGGTGAAATTAGTGATTCCAAATTTAATTTATATACTACTGGAGAATTACACGGTACATTAGATACCTATAAAGTAAATCAATGTAAATCCTGCGGACATGAATTTGAATATAAAGAACAACGTTATCTATGGTCTGATGATTATTATTATGATAAAATTGATATTAAATTAAATAGTTATTTATTCCTAGCTGACATTGGTAAAGCATTAGACGAATTAAATAATTTTAATCCAAATAAACTGACTGAAGAATGTAATACTATAGAAGAGAAAAAAATTCAATTATGTAAAAAATTAAAAGAATATTACATTTATGTAAAAATCATGAATTATCCAATAGAAGTTATTATTTATGCCGCATTACAAGAAGATTTCTATAAGTCTCCTCGTTGTGAACAAATAATAAATTTTGGTAGATATAAATATGATTTTGATGTACGTAATTATTTAGCAAAACTAACTCCACAAGCTCACGATTTAATGGTTAATTACTTAGGCTTTAAATATCATTTTAATTAAAACTTAAAAATAAAATACAAACGATTATGACTTGGAAAACATTTACAACTCGTCAAAAAAGTTCATTCACTTATTGGTGGTGGCATAATTTAGCATTTAATTATACAGCTATTAAATGCAAAGCATGGAAATTTAAATACCTGTTCCATGATATAGAAAAACCTTTCCTTATGCTCATATGGAGAGATTATAAAAAAGTACAACAATTCCACCGTAGCAAAAATAAACACCATATAGAATATCCACATTACGCTAAATGGGATTTGGAAGCAATGGTTATAGATTGGGAATGCTCTAGATTAACTAAACTAGAATCACCATTAAATGCTGTGGATACTTTTAGAAATATGGTAGAAATAAAAGAATCTACGTTATATGTAAATGATATAGTAATAAGAACATCTTTACTTAAACGTATCCCTGATATCCTAGTTAAATTAAATCTAATTAATAACTTGGAAAAGGAAAAACTAAATAGTATTATGTTCTCTAATATTATTAAAAATAGATAAATTATATGGATGATAAAAATAAACATAAATTCGATATCGCATTGATAAACTCTCGAATAGTTTATTGGTAAAAAAAAAACAGTAAATTAAAAATATAGTTAAATGTAAGCAAACGTTTATAATCTTAATCAGAAAAAAAATATATTTTTTTTCAACTTTTTAAGATTTTTCGAAACTTGAGACTATTTATTTATAGAATGTTTTGAAATACGAGGTAAGAGACGTATATTAAAATAATAAAAGATATATTGAGGATGAATCATTGCTCTACCATCTCTTACATACCTGTAGTAGAATGATTTTTCCTCTTTTGCTTTTAATAAAGATGGTTATAGACAGTAAATACACAAAAATATTTAAGCCTCAGGACTTAACAATTCAAAAATATAATGAGTTGTATGATTTTGCTGTTTTTATTCGTAACCATAAGAACAAAGTATCTGAACATGTTAATCAAAACCTATTACATTATTTAGAAATATCTAAATTCTCTTTTACGAAAGAGATAAGAGATATATTCTCAAATGAATTATCTAGTTCTTTCTATAATCAAATTTATACTGATATATTCACGGCTTATCAAAATAAATTCGAAGCTGTACAGAAAAAACTAAAATTCGAGAATATCACATTTCAAGGTTTTGAATTTTATAAACGCAACACCAAAAACCATAAAAAAGGTGATTTTAAAAAAGTTAAGCTCAATAAAAAACAATCTCTATTATCTAATTGTTTAACTTATTTAGCTCGTTATGGAAATGATAATACTGTTGAATACATTTCTAAACAATTACAATCTTGTGATTGTAATAAAAAAGAATTTTATAATAACATTTTGAGATGTATTGATAAATTTGGTTCTGATAGACTAATGAATTTAGCATTATCTAAAAGGCAACAAGTGATTAAATATTATAGTAGAAAACCTATTGAGTTTAAATCCTTAACTTTTAGAGGTAGAAGCAGAAAAAGTAAAATATTAGACTATAACACTAACTATAATTCTGTTATAAAAACATTTATTAGTTTATCAGGGTTTAAAGGTAGGAAATCACTGGATATACCAGTAAAATTTAGTAAAGATTATCATGGGAATATTAAAGAATACCTTAAATCTAATCCTGAGTATGAATATCTTATAAAATTCGATGAATATCATAAAACGTTATCGGTACATATCTGTAAAGATGGTGAACGCTATATACCTGAAGCAGGAAATAACGTAATAGGTATAGATGTTAATTGCAAACATAACTTATTTGCATTATCTAATGAAACCACCTATGATTATGATAGGAAATTAGTTAATGATTTCTGTAAATTATCAATAGAGATAGATAAACTAAAAGAAAACAAGGATTATAAAATAGGTAGACGTAAACAACACAAGTTAGATATATTAAAAATGAAGATGATTAAATCTGAGCAACAGTTAATTTCTAATATGTGTAAAGATTTAAAGTTACAAGGAGTTAATCATATAGTGATGGAAGATTTGAACAATGGGTTTGGCAAGTGTTATGTAAAAGATAGTGACAATGAAGATATTAATTATAATAGAAAGGTTAAATTTCTTGGATTATCCTCCTTAAAACAAGAGGTTGAACATATTTCCAGGAAATATGATATAGGTTTATCTACAGTACATAGTAGTTATACAAGTAAGATGTGTCCTGTATGTGGGTGTATAGAGGATGAGAATCGTCCGAATCAAGAGACATTTAACTGTATAGAATGTGGATATGAAGTTAATGCAGATTATAATGCTGCAAATAATATAAAAAATAGAGTAGTCTTAACCGTGTTAAGAGATAAACTCTTAAAAAGATTGGATAATGGTGCTTATGAGCCAAAGAAACTGCAAAGGGAAAAGGTGAAAGAAGTGTTATTATCGTTTCGAAGAAGCCTACAAAAAGTAGGTAGTGAATGTATAG
>JAEIGA010000848.1_pt1 | contig 45479 bp, 69 predicted proteins | sample 9270691 | NCBI WGS metagenome assembly JAEIGA01 (sample SAMN17057246, study PRJNA624740) | gut metagenome | biome: biome; isolation source: fecal sample | host: Bos grunniens | place: China: Xizang | collected 2019
GGGAGGACAACTCCCCAACACATCAAAAACAAATACATATCATAAAAAGCATAAACGCAACACATAGCACATCAAAAAAAAAATAAAAAAAAGTATTGACACAAAAAGTTAAATAAACTATAATTAAAAGTGTTAAAGGCAACAAAAACAAAAAGAAAAAACAAATTAAGGAGAACAAAAGTAAAATGAGAAAATTAAACAGTCGTTTAAATGTAGAAATCTACAAAGTAGGGGAACATACAAGAAATAATATAATTACTTGTATGGATTATGATTTTAAAATTACATCAGAACTTAAACCACTTGTAAAAGTAGTGCAAGAAAATAAAGGTTTTAAATACACTTCATACATAGAATTAGCAACAGGTAGAATCGAACTAAATTCTATAACGGGTACTATTGATGTATACCTACATGCACATATGACAGACGACATCGAGTTCTTAATTGACTCTATAGAATGTTATAACATGGATAACCAAGAACTAAAACAGGTATTAATCCATAAGTTTTTAAAAACTTTATAAAAAAGTGTTGACAATAAAAACATAACACTATATAATTAAAAGTGTTAAAGGGAACACACAAAAACAAAAAAAAATAAAAAAAAAAGTATTGACAAGTTAAAAAGAATAACATATAATAAACTTGTAAAGAGAACACACAAGAAAAAAAAAATTAAAGGTAAACAAAAGGAGAAAAGAAAAAATGAAAAACTTAACAGAAAACAAATTAATAGGATTATTAGTAAATGCAGGATTAATCGAGGACGTAGAGAGTGTAACTCATACATACATAAATGAATACGACCCAGAAATGGTGGTCGAATCACTAGAAGGGGACTTCGTTGTATTTAACAACTATACAGATGCCGAGGAATGTGCAATAGAACTTTGTAAAAATATTATAGAGGACTGTGGAATAAGTGAAAACTTACTTTTTACAGCTGAAACACATGGGATGATTGATGAATCATGGTTCGAGGATTTCTGGAGGGAGTCAAACGAGTTCCACGCATACGAGGAAGGTATTCAATATATAGCGACAGACGAGGAAATGGAACAACTAGAAAACGGAGACATCACAGAGGACGAGATAAGAGAAAATTATCTTGAAGGGTTAAACTCATCAATCGACGGTCAATGGATGAGTGAATACAAATTCCAGTTTGGGGAAGAAGAATTCCAACGAGTGCTAATAAGAGAAAATTTAATTGATATAGAAGAGTTATCAAAATACTGTGTTGATATAGACGGCGTAGGTCATTTCATAGCATCATACGACGGAGACGAGACAGAACACGAGGGATATTACATCTATAGAACTAATTAATACAACGGGGGATTACTCCCCCAACTAATACTAACAAAGATTAAAAGGAGTGTATAAACCAATGAGAAAACATGTACAAAATATGTTAAATATAACTAATATATTAGAGAGAGTTATACGTAGTCAAGGTGGACAAGTACGTTACAGTTATACGCAAGACCTACATAACAATACAATGTATATTGTAAAGGATAAAAGAGGTAATAGAATAGTATACGACCAACGCCACGACTTATTCGAGGTAAGACAACTAAATGGTACTTTTAACAGGTCTAACAGTTTAAAAGGTTTTCAATTAATATTAGAAGCTTTATATAAATAGGAGGGGAACAAGTGAAAAGTCTATTAAGTTACTTTGTTACTAAAGAGGACAGAAAAGAGATTACAAGGGAAATAACACGCACTAATGGGGATAAGATAACGCAAACAACAAAAACTACAACAAGGTATTTTGATATACCACAAGAAATAAAAGAGATAGTGCAAAAAGAGGTAATAGACCACTTAAAGCTATCTAAACATGATAAACTAATAAAAGATAAGGAGTTATAAAAGAGATGTTAAGAGTATTAAAAAGAGTTATAGAGAACGTAGGAATAACAAGAGGTATAAAAGATATGTACATAGAAGTCCATACTTTTAAAGGACAACGTCAAAAGAGATATATAATCGAGTGCGACCAATTAATATTAGAGTTCAACGCATATACAGGAATGTATACACTAATGTATAATGATAGAGGAACAAGAGTAGCCAAGTCAACTACTGAAATACCAGAAATACAAGACTACATACTAAACAATATAATATAAAGAGATTAGAAGGAGAATATACACTAATGAATAAAATAATAAATACAAGAGATTTAAACCAGGATATAACAATAAACAAAATAGAAGGGACGGACTACATGTCAATAGATTTATACGTTGAATTACAAGGGATAACAAGCTACATAGGAAGTATAAACAATATAGACAACTTTAACATCAATACACAAGGAACAGGAAAAGCGACTATAAAGGGGTTAGAAATAGGAAGTATAATCCATGATATAAAAGAGGTTAAACTACAAAGATATTCTAAATTAATGACTACACTACAAGTATATACAAGGAAATTAGTATAAAGGATAATCTAATAAAAGGATTATCTTTTTTTTTATGTACTAACATATATTATCATATATCTAATAATTAAAGAGGTATAGAACATAAAGAGATATTTATATTAAAAGAGGTTGAGACTATAAAAGAGATATATGGATTAGAAGGAATATACGCCCTTATAAAGAGATATACTATAATACATAACCTTTACTATTATAAAGAGGTATGGAGTAGGTTGTAGACGCATATAAGAGGTTATATAAAGAGATATAAACCATATTAGATACACAAATACATTAAGAGGTACACAAGGGATAGAAGGGTAGAGAAATGTACATACAATAATAAAATAAATCATGGAAATAATATCCAACGTTTTACATTTACTTATCCACAATATCCACAAAGTTATCCACAACACACAACAACTAATAATACGATAGTTACACTATCTTTATAAACTATCACATAACACATAACAATAACTATCACATAATAAAAACTCTCAAATAATAACCATTATCAAGTAGTAATAATTTTCACCTATAATAAATTCTCAAATAAAAACTTTTATTAAGTGGGGGGTACTTCTAATTGAGAGGCATTTTCATTTTCGATAGTAAAATATAACTCGCACGTTAATTTGAAGTGGGGTACTCTCGATTTTATACGGGGGTAAAATAGAATGGGGGTACCTTGCTTATCTAATTGAGGGGGTTATCTAATACGGGGGTATATTATAAGGGGGTTACCTTGCCTATCTCTTTATTTTGGGGTATATTTAATAAGAAACCTCTTTATTTTATACCTCTTCTTGTTATATATGTATATTTCTAATAAGATATATCTCTTATACTACCTCTTTATATCTCTTGTATTATAATCTCTTTATGTACATATATTATTAGTATTATTATTAGATATACGACAGCAGGAGTACCGTCTTTAGATATAAAAAAAAAGATAGCTATTTCTAGCTACCCTTTCAGTATATGTGTTTCTACTCTATATATTGGAGGCTCATCTAATTTATTAGCCTTCCTTTTTAGTTTATCCATATCCTCTATTGCTTTATCCTTATTCACATATAACTTGATTATATTGTCGTGGAAATCTATTGATTCTATTAGGATATATACATACATTATAACTGATAATTCCTTTCAGTATATACTATAACTGCTTGATGTGTTTCGTCTCCCCATATATTGATAGATATTATTCTAACATGTTTTCTTGTTTCTATCCATTTCTTAATCTCTGCTTGTAAGTCATATGCGTTTGCACTATTGAAATTCTTAACCTTATACATTGTTTGTACCTCCTACTATGTTGTTATTAATATTATACCCTTATATCTCTTTATTATTCATTACATTTTGTCTTGATAATCTAATACTCTGTTTAATACCTCTGCATAATGTGTATCTATGTATTCATTTATTAGTTTTGTTAGTGTCTTGTCGTCCATCTTATCATTATTATATTTATATAACACTAACTCTATTCTATCTAATAATTGTCTATCAGCTATGTATTGTGCGAACTCTTTATCAGTAAAGTAGTTAAATGTCTTTAATCTATCTGCATCCTCATCAAACCTACAATCACTATCAACGTATACTTTACTGTTATCACCACCTATGTGCATATATCTATGAGAATAATCCACCCTCTCTGGTAATATTAGTTTATGTTCTTTATGTTCTACCCACCCTGTACTAACTAATAGACCATAATTAAGTTGGAAACCTCCTCCTATACCATTTGTTTTCATTATTATATTACCTTCACTATTTTTAGAGTATATAGTCTTTCCACCATCTCTTGTTATAGCATTATATTTACATATTGCATCCGTAAAATTCATATTACTAACCTCCTTATTATCTACACAAAGTTTACCCCAATATAGTTCACCGTTACATTTATCACATCTATTTAGTTCTTCTAGTGAATATCCCACAAACATTCTCCCACACTTTATACATTTACATGTTTCCATATTATTACCTCCTATTAAATCTTTATGTAATTTATCGAAACAATCTTCACAAATTTGTTCTGTACCCATTGGTGTACCACAACACGTTAATCCACATTTTTTACAAGTAAATTCCACCTTAATTACCTCCATACTACCTTTACTATTTTTAATAAACCTCTTAATATAGTTACAAATACAAACATTGGAACAGCTGACATCACTGTCAATGTTATTAGATGATTTAATGGAAACATCTCTTGAATTATTAACGAACCTATTAGGATTAGGGCAGGTACTATACAAGTACATATCCCAAACATCTTTAAAACCTTCATTAGTTTACCTCCTCCTCAATAAATATTTCACCTTTAATATCAGCATTTAGTATTCTAGCTATATTCTCTGCATTTCGTTTGCGATTAACTATTATAACTAACTTATCACCTTCATAAACTCCCCAATCACATACAACTGGTCTAACTACATATATTTCTTGCATAACTACATCTCCTTTTCATTCTCTATTTGTAATCTCTTATCTATACTTCTTAACTTACTTAATATACTCTTTTGAGTATTCATTACCTCAAATAACACCTCACCTAACTCATTTAGTGCATTTACATCGTAACTTTGATAACTCCATCTCTTCCCTATTGCTGATACTTGTATCCCTGTCGATACTACCGTTCCTATTATTATCCCACAAACTACCTTTTTCATATTTAACCTCCAACGTATCTTTTATAAACATATCTAACATATCTCTATTATCCATTACACATGACCTCCTGGTGAATAAAAGTGTTCCCTACATACTGCTACATACTCATCATTAGGATTCTGACCTTCTATATTCTCGTATGCACCTTCATAAATAGGTACTCCATCTCTTATTAATAAATTATGTGTAGCCTTTTTAGTACAGAACCTACAAGTTGTCTTTACTTCTCTAACATCTTCTGCTATAGCTAGTAACTTAACTATTGAAGGGAATAACTCTCCCGTATATGTAGTCTTTAGTCCATAACACATTATAGGACAGTATTTAGAGATGGCGTGTAGTTCCTCTACATGATTTTCACTTATAAATTGAACCTCATCTATCATTATCACGTCTGGATATTTGAAATCATTATCTACCATGTATAATGCTAGTAATTCATATAATGATAAATCATCCGTTAGTCTAGCACACTTAACTTTTGTATTAGACATTCTTGACTTTATAGCCTGTCCATCTCTAACGTCTTTTGCATGTTTTATTACTAGAACATCCTTACCATGAAATTTATATGTAGTATAAGTGGAGATTAAATCTAAACTCTTCCCACTATACATTGTACCATATATGTAGTATATCTTATTCATATCTTTACCTCCCACTATATTTAATGTTTTTATCCTCTTCAATTATTAATTGGTTAATTACAGCTTTTTTAGTTTGTATCTTTGCGTTATATTCATTCCAGGATATAGAACCTTCTCTGAAAGCGTCTCTCAACTCATATAAGTTAATAAGTTCAGCTACGTTATCTAATATAACTTTATTCATATCTTTTCCTCCATTTTTCCAATTCAGTATATAACTCTTCCATCCATTCTATACCTGTACATCCGTATGTCTCTCTAACCTTCCTACTACTAACAAGTGCATCGTGTATCTCTCTTGCAAGTGTTTTAGGTATTTGCATCATACCAGGTTTAGGAACTTGTTTATTAGGGTCGTGTTCATACTTCCCACAATCTTTACTTTGTTCTCCACTACCATATCTACACACTTTATGTGTTTCGTAGTTTCCATTCCTATATATTCCATAACTTAATTGGTTATTGCAAGTATCACAAGTGTTCATTATTTATCCCCCTCTAATTGACTTTTAATCATATTTAAGTTCTTTTCTATTATATTGATTCTATCCTCTATCTTATTAGCTGTTAGATTTAACATTATCTGATATATTAATGTACCTAACAGTATAACAAGTAGTATGTAGTTTCTATTTCTTTTTAACATGTTATCTCCTCCTCACAATATTATATTATCATGGTATGTATTATGTGTCAACATCTTTTTTAAAATTTATTTTTAAAATTTTGTAAAATGTTTTACAGCGTTATCAAAAAATAAACCTCCAAAAAAGATAACTAATACTGATTTATGTATTATTCCATATACTGTTAAAAACAAACCTAGTAATACTTCTATACCTATTAATGTTAATTTTAATATCATTATAACAGCCCCCTTAATTTTAATAAATATCTAGCTTTTCTCATTATATCAGGATGTCTATACGGTAAGTTAAAACCCGATGGCATCTCCACATAATCCTTGAACTCTAGTCCAAACTCTATTTCTTTTAAGTATTGTGGGTATTTCTTTATTAGGTCAACTAATTCATTCCCCCACTTATCATATGTAGCATCATCAACTATGTTCATATCAAATTCATAATAGATACAAGAGTGTACTAGTATCTGTAACATACGTTGTTGCATTTTTTCCTTAATTGTTTGCATTGTATCTCCTCCTTACATTAATAATGATATAACATCTGGAAGTATATGTCAATACTTTTTATTAAATTTTATCCACAAATTTGTAAACCTAAATTATTAACATTGACTAAATGTTAAGTATATTAATTGACAAAAAAAAAGATGTATCATTTCTGATACACCTATTTCTTTAATAGTTTATTCCATTGTATTGTAGCATATATTGAATTTACTAAATAACATCCGAACATAAACATCATTACAGGAGCGTTTGGATTACCACTCATTAATAAAGTTACCCACAATCCTACTGAAATTATATTGTTTAAGTTAAGTGCTATCCAACATTCTATGTATCTATTTGACATTAACCAAACTCCTACGATACATAATGTAGTTGTCGTTGCATCTAAATATGGATTAAACCCACCTAATACTTTAAGTATAACTACTAAACCGAAATATATTACAACTGTAGATGCTAGTACTTCTATTGCTTTTGCTTTTGTTAATCTTCTTATTTCTATTTGATTTCCTTTAGAATTTTTACTCCATTCTATAAACCCACAAGTTAAGAAGAATACGTTGTATAAGTTTAACATAAAATCACCATATATTTTAGCTTTAAAACTTATTATACAATATATTAATGACTGTATTGCTCCTAATATCATCGCATATCTATGACCTTTTCTAACCAGGATAACATGTCCTATCCCTAATACAGCACATACTAAACTAACAAGTGTACTATCCGTTATAAGCTGAACAGCTATTAATGATAAAGTAAATAATATAGTGTACACCTTATCAAACATTGTAAATGACTTCCATAAATTCTTTAATTCTTTCATACTTCAAATTCCCCCTAAAAATATTATTATATCTTATCTGCCATTAACATAGGCACTTCGTATTGTTTTGCTAACTCGTATTCTAACTTACATCCTCGAGAGTTTTGCCACCCATCCATAAACACTACTAAATCGGCATCAGCCATAGCCACTATTGAGTATCCCATGTAGTATACTCCAATATGCTTAACATCTACATCATCAAAGTTAAACACCGTATCAATTACCTCGTGTCCATGAAGTTCAAAGTAGTCGATATACTCCTGTCTTTCGGTAACTATTTGTTCATGCGTCCTCCCTGTCATAGGCTGACTTAAAAATATTTTCATATCTAACCTCCCTATTTTATCCTACAGTATATATCAACATCATCCTCAACATTACCTACTAAATGTAATCTATATTGTTGTAATTCATAAGTAGGTGCTTGTAATTCAAACGCTGTATTACCTTTATACCTAACAGTACCTTCTTCATAATAATTAGCTAAATCGTAAAAAGCATCTTTATTAATAACTCCACATACTTCTAACTCATTAGTAGTAGTACATAGACTAGTGAATATGTAATAATCAACATTGTAATCCTTTTGGTAAGCTATTAGATTGTGTACGAACTCACCTCTTATATATCCTTTCCTAGACATACACTTAACGTCTACCTTCTTACCATTAATTACGTAGTCGTAACCACCATCAAACCCGAATGATATATCTGGTCGAGGTTGTCTAATATAATCGGCTAGTACAGTTTGTGCTAACATACCAACTAATTGTTTGGACTTATCACCATCAAACTTACCTCTCCTACCATAATTGCAATTCTCAACTAAATAGTTTGCATACTCAATCTGTTCTTTTGTAATTTTTAATCTTAACATTTGTTTGTTCCCCCAATAAATATTTAATCTAATAATTTTAATAAAAATCAGAACTTGTGTTATGTAGTTCTAGTAAAGCATCAACACCGTACTTTTCAGCGTAGTCTTTAGCATACATCCAATGCAACTTTCCTCCATGACCATTGATACAAGATTTCCTTTCACCTGTACAACACTTGGCTATTGAAGTTCTGTAGCATCCTGTAAGTTTACTAGCTAAAGATACACTTTCGTACACTTTCCTATAGTCTAAACAGACTACAGGATTTGTTTTGTACAAAAGATTCTTCATAGAATAATTCCCTCCAATATGAAATTTTCAAAGTGCGAGAACAAATCATTTTGAGTGGAAATGATTAACTCTCTTAACTTACTTTAAGTATATCACAAACTTTTATATTTGTCAATACTTTTTTCTAAATATTTTTAAATAATTTTTATATAGATTACGTTATACTTCGTATAACGAGTAATACCTTCGGTATTACTTTATTTATATAATATTATTATATTTATAATATATACTAATAAAGGGTATAAGTCAATACTTTTTAGGGAAAAATAAAAAATTTTAAAAAATTTAATAAAAACGACACAAGGTTATACTCAACGACACACTATATAAGTGAGTGGAAGTGATTAATGAATAATTTTTAGGAGGTGGTAAGATGGCTAAACTAGGAAGTGATACTGTAAGGGACGAGTTCGGTTTAAATCCACAAGAGAGAGAATTTGCCGACTTATATTTAGTAACATTAAATGGTACAGAGGCTTTATTGGCTGTCAAACCTAACCTACAAAGACATTCAGCACGATGTATGGCATCTGCGTGGTTACGAGACGATAGATTCAAAGAGTACTTCAAGTACCGTATGGAGTCTAAAGACTCGGGGCTAATAGCTAGTCAAGATGAGGTACTAGAGTTTCTAACTGCTGTAATGAGAAATGATTACGAGGCTGTTGATGCTACTAGACCATTCATCCCTAGAGATAGGATAGCATGTGCTGAATTATTAGGTAAGAGGTACGCACTATTCACAGAGAAAATTGAAACGACTAACGAAGTTGTTATTAATGTAGAGATTGAGGAAGATTAATCACTTCCCTCCATATACGGGAGTTTAGTTTAATGGTAAAATATCGGACTCCAACTCCGAGGATGATTGTTCGATTCGGTCAACTCCTGCCAATACAAGCTACAGGGTTTTGGGATTACATTGTGTAGTCGTTCTGTAGCGTTTGAACTCACGAAGCCTATGCCCCCTTGGAATGACGAGGGTGGTATGCTGAATAAGTGTGAGGTGGTTAGTCTACCACGTTAATAAAAGGATTACATAGTTTGGTTTGTTAGTATATCCGGAATTAAAACTAACCGTTTAGGGGGTTTACGATAAAACCCGTTCCCCTGGTGGGATACTACTTTAATAGGAGGTAACTTATGAACATAAAATTAAATATTAAGAAGAGTTACTTCAATGAGGTATATCTACCGTATCTAAATAATACTGAAAGGTTTACGGTATTTTATGGAGGAGCAGGTAGTGGTAAATCAGTTTTTGTTTGCCAAAAGCTAATACTGAAACTATTAAAGTATCCTAAAAGAACTCTTCTAGTAATAAGGAAAGTATCAGCCTCATTAAGAGATTCTATATATCAAGAGTTTATCACACATCTAACAAAGTTTGGATTAATAGATTATTGTAAGGTAATGGGAAGTTCATTAACTATCTACTTACCGAATGAGTCAAAGATAATCTTTAAAGGGATAGACGACCCAGAGAAACTTAAATCTATTTCTGGTATAGACGATATAATGATAGAAGAGGCTACAGAGATTACATTAGACGACTTCACACAATTAAATCTACGTTTAAGAAGTAAAGCTGAAAACCAACAAATAACTTTATGTTTCAACCCTGTTAGTAAAACTAATTGGTGCTATAAACATTGGTTTGAAAATGGTACACCAGAGGATACAGTTATAGTACATACAACATGGTATGATAACAAGTTCCTTCCTAATTCATATATCGAGTCATTAGAACAAATGAAGAAATCAAACCCGATTTACTACAAGATATACGCATTAGGTGAGTTCGCTACATTATCTAAATTAGTTTACAATAATTGGCGTAAAGAAGATTTTAATTGGAAGGAAGTACATCAAAAAGGAAATACAAAAGCATTATTCGGTTTAGACTTTGGATACATAAACGACCCAACAGCTTTCATATGTTGTCTAGTCGATGAAACCAATCGGAATTTATACGTCTTTGACGAACATTACGAGAAGGGGTTATTGAATGACGAGATAGCTAGGGTTATAAAGAATAAAGGGTATCAAAAAGAGATTATAACTGCTGATAGTGCTGAACAAAAGTCAATAGAAGAGATTCGTAAAAGTGGTATAAGACGTATTAAACCGGCTAGAAAAGGTAAAGACTCTGTACTTAATGGTATACAGTATCTTAATCAATATAACATAATAGTACACCCTAGTTGTGTTAATACATTACAAGAATTAGAAAATTACTGTTGGGATAAAGATAAACAAACCAACGAATATATAAATAAGCCTGTGGATAACTACAACCATATATTAGATGCTTTAAGATATGCTGTTGAAGAGTTATCAAGAGGATGGAAACTAAAGTCAATATCCAAAACATCGTTTGGATTATAAAAGCCAATCAAGCCTACCTATTTATTAGGTGGCTCAAATGGATTGGACTATAAGGAGGAATAAAATGTCAACAACTTTATCATCAGTTAAACCTGTTTTATTTCAAGAACGTAAGTTCTATATAGATAATCCTATGTCGATGGAAGAAGTATTGTCTATAGTTAGAAATCATACAGGAATAAAAGAGGCGTATCGCATACTACATGATTATTATAAAGGAAAACATATAATACTTCAAAGAGCGTTTGACGATACAAATAAGCCTAACAATAAATTAATACACAACTTCCCTAAATTAATAGTAGACAACTCTGTTGCATACTTCATGGGGAAACCAATTAGTTATACGGGAGACGAGAACCTACTAGATGCAATACAACCTATACTAGATGCGAATGACTCTCATTCAGTAGATAGTGAACTAGCAAAGTATTGTGCCGAGTTTGGTCATGGTTTTGAAGTATTCTGGTATGATAACTTAACATCAGAGTTAAGATTTAAACAAGTATCACCAGAACATATGATAATGTGCTACTCACCTGATATAGACGAGGTAGAACAATGTGCGATATATTACAGACCATATAAAGATGCTGTAACACAAGAGGTACATTACAAAATAACTGTATATACTAATACATTTACTTACGAGTTTACAGGAAGTCTTACAGGACAAATAACTCCAATAGGTGAACCACAAGAACACTTCTTTGGTAGAGTACCTGTTGTAGAGTATATAGCTAACGAGGACAGACTAGGAGATTTCGAGCCTGTTTTATCATTAGTAGATGCTTACAATGTTGCTTGTGCTGATTCAGTAAATGATATTAACTACTTAAATGATGCTTACCTATTACTTAAAAACTTATCAACTACTGAAAGTGATGAGATTAATGAGATGAAGAATAATCGTGTCATGTTAGTTGATGGAGATGGTGATGCGTCTTGGTTAGTTAAAAACATAAATGACTTACACATAGAAAACATCAAAAAGAGGTTAGTTGAAGATATACATAAATTCTCAATGACTCCTAATATATCAGACGAGAAGTTTGCGTCTAACTTATCGGGAGTTGCTATATCATACAAACTAAACTCATTAGAGAGTAAGACTTCCGTAAAGGAAAGACATTTCTCACAAGCTGTTAAGAAGAGATTATCTATAATATGTAGTGCATTAGGTAGAGATGGTAAGGAATACGACCCAACATTAGTATATCCTACATTTAAGAGAAACATACCTCAAAACTTATTAGATTTAGTACAGACTGTAGTTCAATTACAAGGTATAGTACCGAATGAAGAGTTATTAACAATGCTACCATTTATAGACGATGTTGAATACGCATTAGAGAAGTTAGAAGAGGAAAAGGAAAAGAACATAGATGCTAGTTACGGTATGTTTGAGTTAGGAGGTACAGACAATGTATCACAAGGCGATAAACAAACTGATAACTTCAATCAATAACATATACAAGAAGTCTAAAAGGGAGGAAATAACGTTAGGGATAGCCAGAAAATATGGACTATCTCTAGCCTTTAAACAATTCCAAAAAGACTTAAATAGACTATCACAAAAAGAGTCTAGTAAATTATCTAAAGAGATGCAAAAGCATTATGTAGATAAGTATGTAGATACTACAGGGAAAAGACGACCTTTAAAGAAAGCAAAAGAAAAGGCTAGTTATCCTTGGAGTGGAATGAACTCTACACAACGTATAGCCAAAAACTCACAACAATTAAATTACCAGGTTATACAAAAGGTAGAGGATGTATTAAGAAAAGGTGGTAATAAACCACAAGTCGTATCGTTACTTTTAGATGTTGCTAACAAATATACCGATAGACATAGTGTACTTGTAAGGACAGAGTTATGGCACATGGACTTACTAGGAGAGTTGGACGGTATGAAACAAAACAAAGTACAATACGTCAAATACATTTCAGAGGGAGACCATAGAGTTTGTCCGGAATGTATATCATTAGAGGCATATAACGAAGGTATTTATGCAATAGAGGAAGCACCTATACTTCCTAGACATCCTAGATGTAGATGTCACTTAATACCTTATGAAAAATAAATTATTGTAGGTAGAATACTACAAGGAGGTTAATTATGGGAGATAACAACAATCAAGTACCTACTCCACAATATGGTGTAGAAGATTTTAAAAAGTTTATGGAAACAGACGAGGGGAGAAAAATATTAAACCCTATGTTTGATAAAAGAGTTTCAACAGCTATAGAAACTTGGAAAACTAATAATATTGATAAGGTCGTAAATGACGAACTTGTTAAAAGAGGTTTTGTTCAAACAGACGAGCAAAAGAAAATGATGGAATTAGAAAATGAAATAGCGTCTATAAGAAAAGAGAAAGAAATGGCTGAAAAGAGGGCTATAGCATTAGCAGAGTTAAATGCAAATGGATTAAACGCTACATTAGCTGATTACATACCACATGATTCAGAGGAGTCAATAAGAAATGGTGTTACTACTTTTAAATCTATATTAGATGATTTAGTAGCACAAGAGGTTAAAAAGAAAACAGCAGGTACAGGTGCTAAACCACAAGGAGTTAAGCAACCACAACCACAATTAACTACTAAAGACGTAATGAAAATGTCTTATAGGGAAAGAAATCAATTAGCTAAAGAAAACCCAGAATTGTATAAACAATTAATGGGGATATAATATAAAAATAATTATTTAATTTTAAGGGGGAAATTGCAAATGGCAATAAATACAAATGCTACTAAATTAGCAGAATTAATCAATCCAGAGGTAATGGGGGCTTTCGCTGAAAGAAAATTAGAGGCTGAATTTAAGTTCGCTCCATTAGCTGTTGTAGGACACGAATTACAAGGTCAACCAGGGGATACTTTAACTATACCGGCTTGGGGATATATAGGTAGAGCAGAGGACGTAGAAGAAGGTGCTCCAATACCAATAAGCAAAATGGGTCAAACAAAAGTATCTGTAAAAGTTAAAAAAGCAGGTAAAGGTATAGAACTTACTGACGAGGCTGTATTATCTGGTTTAGGAGATGCTGTTGGTGAAGGTGAAAAACAATTAGCAGAGTCTATATTAGATAAAGTAAACAAAGATTGTTTCGATGCTTTAATGAGTGCTACTACTTTACAACACACTACAGCTGTATCTAACAAATTAAATTCAGACGATTTAGCAGACGCTTTAGTAAACTTCAAAGAAGATGTACACGAAGGACAAGTAATATTCGTATCTCCAAAAAGATATGCAGAGTTAAGAAAAGACCCTGCTTGGGTAACTGTATTAGCAGGTGAAAAATTCATAAACGGTCAAGTTGGAGAAATAATGGGATGTTCTGTTGTTGTTTCTAACATGATGGAGGACAATAAAGCACTTATAGTAAGAGCAGGTGCATTAGGGTTAGAGTTAAAAAGAGAAACTATGATAGAGTCTGATAGAGACATAATCCACAAGTCTACTATAGTAACTATAGACAAACACTATGTAGCTTACTTAAAAGACGCATCTAAAGTTATAAAAATAACTGTTAAAGGATAATAACCGACAAGTGTCCTAATAGGGGGTAGGGTGAACCTATCTCCTTTTTATTAGTTTAAGGAGGTGCTGACTTTGGGAATAAGTTCTTTACGAAGGTTTAAAAGAGAGAACATCACTAAATTAGAGGATGTACATGTACAAAAGCAAGAGGAAAAACCAAAAAAGCAAACAAGAAAAAAAGCTGTTAAAGATAAGTAGGTGATACAATGCAAGAAACAGCTATGTATATACTACAAGAAGTTAAGACTTTACTAAATCTACAGGATGATAATTCAAGAGATACTTTACTACAATCTATTATCAATTTAGTATATGGTAGACTATTAGCTAGAACAGGATACAAGGAATTACCCGAAGGTTTATTCTGGATACTTATAGAGATAACTTGTTCAAGATACAATCTATTAGGTTCGGAAGGTGTACACTCTGAACTAAACGAAGGTATACAATATATTTATGATAGAAACTTATTAGCAGAGTATGAGGAAGATTTAGAGAGATTCTTACAAGATAATCCCCCTCCTAACAAAAGAAAGTTTAGGATGTTATAATGGTTTTAAGGGATAAAGTCATTATATTAGACAGGGTAGAAACTATTGACGAATACGGGGGAAGTCAAATACAGTTTATACCTAAAAAACATATCTATGCAAATGTTAGAATATTCTTTTCTCAAAATGAGGATGGTTTACAAAATAGACAAGGTTTATCACATTTAGAAGGTACACTATATTCAAGAGATGCTATACCTACAGGCTACTTTGAATATGATGGAGAAGTATATCACATCTTAAATAGAAACCCACAATCTAAAAAATATCTATACAAGTTTAGAGGAGTTAAGCGTGGCAAAAGGTAGTGTACGTTTCAGACTTGATGATAAAGAACTACGTCAAATGTTAAGTAAGGCAAAAGATAAGAAGGTATACCGTCAATTAGCTAATGAGGTTTTGCAGGACTTAAAGGAGGATGTAGCATCTTTAACACATGTCGATACAGGACTTATGCAACGTTCTTGGGAAACAACTCCACTTAAAATGCGTGATAGTGGTTATCATGTTTTCGGAGAGTTAATCAATGAGGCACAACAGCCTTGGCAAAACCATCCGTATCCGGCATACGAATTGGCTAGAGAAGGCGACCACAACGCACTTGCACGTGGAATTGAAATGCAAGAGAGTAAACTTGGAGATAAAATGTTAGAAGTATTGGAGGGGTTATTACGATGATAGATATAATTCGAGATGATATTCAAAAAGAGTTTGTTAGTAAGTTTAAAGAAGTTGGTATAGATTATCACACTAACAGAGCAGAGGATGCACCTCTACCATATGTCAAACTTTGGGAACTTAATACTTGGAGTGATTTATTTAAAACTCACGAGGAAATGTTTGTTAGGTTCACATTTTGGGTGTGGGATGAGGCTTACAATACAAAAGGTAATTTAGACCTATTAAAAGAGATTCACAATATAGCTTTCAATATTGATGTAGAAGGTTTAGTTAATGTTGAAAGGGATAAAGAGTCTTTTAGAGATGCACAAAAACCCGATGCTAAATGTACGGTAGTTGTGTATACATATAAAATAATAAGGGGGATATAAACATGGGAGCAAAAAGAGGTTTAAACGTTATAATATCTGTTAAAGAAGGAAGTGCTTATAAAGCGTTAGCAGGTCAAAGAGGTGCTAACTTAAATAGAAGTACTGAAACACTTGACGTATCTAACAAAGTTACAGAGGGATGGAAGGAATATATAACAGGAAGTAAAGAGTGGTCAATAGAGTGTGATGGTATACTTATGGCTGACGATACAGCTTTCGCTAAATTAGAGCAATACTTCCTAGAAGGTTCAGAAGTAGATGTTAAAATAGGAGATAATACAGGATGGGGTTATGAAGGAAAAGCAATAATAACTGATTTCCCAATAGAGGCACCATATGATGATGCTTTATCTTATACTTTAACTTTACAAGGTACAGGAGCATTAAACAAAATAAATACTTTAAGTGAAAAATCGAAGTAGGTGTAACTATGCAAAACATTCTAATAAATGATACTCATTATCCATTACGTTTTACTATTAGAACATTAATGGAGTTGGATAGTGATTTAGTGGTGTCTTTAAACGACTTACTGTTTAAGGTAGATATTACAACAGAATTGCAAATCTTAATTTTATACTACGGGATAGACAAGAAGGTAGAACTTGAAGAGTTAATCAAATGGTATGCCTCGCTATCACCACAAGAACTAAATAAGTTAAATGTATTGGTCAATGGTACTTTATTAGAGTCAGTCGGAGTTGGTAGGGAAACTACTGACTCCAATATTACTAATGAAGATAGTAAGGAACAAACATTTACAGAAAGTATGGAAGATTTATTATGTTATGTAGTAACTAATATAGGTATTAGCATGACAGAGTTTTATAATAGCACTCCTAACTTAATCTATAAGTTATGTGATGCGTACATGAAAAAGTTAGAGGCTGACTTTAACTTAAATACAAATGCGTTTATTAATGCGTGGGGATTAACTCACAGTAAGAAATTTAAACCAATTAATCCATTTAAACATGAAAACAATTCAACTACAAAAGTAGTCGATTTAGATAAAAAGCAAGAGGAACTAGATTACTTGTTTAACTTGGGGGTGAGTAGTTAATGGCAACTATAAAGGAAACAAGAGTAACCACATATTTTGATGCAGACGCCACTCCTTTTAAGGAAGAGGTAAGACAAATTGAAAAGACTTTGGATGGTGTTAGTGATACAGCTAAACAGTCTGGTGGAGTATTCGGTAAGTTTGGTCAAGATGTTGCAACAGGAATTGGAGTAGGTTTTGGACTGTCTACTGTCAATATGGTTAGCAATGCTATTGGTATGATAAAAAATGGTATTGCTACTATAGTAGAAACAGGTACAGAGTATGAGGCAACAATGTCTAAAGTACAGGCTATAACTAATGCTACCGGGTCAGAGATGCAACAAATGAGCGACCTAGCTATGGAACTCGGGGCAAAAACTTCCAAAAGTGCCTCGGAGTCAGCAGAGGCAATGACTTTCATGGGTATGGCGGGCTGGAACACACAAGAGATTCTTGCCGGACTTCCAGGGGTCATTAATTTATCTGTTGCATCAGGGGAAGATTTAGCTAGAACATCTGATATACTAACTGACAACTTAACAGCTTTCGGGATGTCGGCAAATGATGCAAGTTATTATGCAGACGTTCTTTCGTATTCAGCTAGTAATGCCAACGTTACAGTAGATTCACTTGGAGAGTCATTAAAGTATGTTGCACCGGTAGCGACAGGAGCAGGTGTTGCGATGGAAGAGACTGTTGCGATGGTTTCTTTACTTGGGGATGCAGGTATCAAAGGTTCACAAGCAGGTACAACACTTCGTTCAGTAATCCTAAACTTAACGGGAGCAAATGAAAAGGCAACAGCTAAACTTAAAGAGTTAGGTGTAGCTATACATGACAAATCTGGTAAAATGAGAAGTATGACTGACATTATAGGAGACTTATCTAAAAAGTTGGTAGATGCTAACGGTAATGTTGATACTACAACAGCTAACTTATTAGTTGGTAAGACAGCAATATCGGGGTTTACAGCATTACTACAAGCAGGTGGAGATAAATTAGGTGCATTTACCAAAGCACTTGAAACCTCTAACGGTACAGCAGACAGAATGGCTAGTACAATGCAAAATAATGTTAAAGGTTCATTTGAGGAGTTTAGTGGTGCGTTAGAGACTGTTGCATTAAAGATTTATGACAAGATTGATAACCCTCTAAAAGAAGTTATTGATACAGCTACAAAAGTAGTTGAAAAGATAGCCGGTATATCAGAGTCAAGTGAACAGTTTACAGTATTCGGTCAAAATGTTAGTGAGGCAAGTTATACAGCACTTAAAGGTGTCGAGGATTTATCTAATGGTATCAAAAATCAAATAGGTACACTAGACTTAATGGGAGGTACTGTTACGCCAAACTTCGTTAATAAAATGCTTACTAACTATGGTGAGTTAAAACAAGGTGTAGTTGATACTGTTACTACAATGCACGACGACGAATTAGGTGTTATGTTAGAATATGGTAAAACAGCACTTGGATACACTACAGAGCAATTAAATGCGATGCACCAAAAGATGGATGAGTATAAAACAGGGAAAATAACTAAAGTTACTGAACTTGAAAAGAAATATACTGAAATACTAAAACAGTATCAAGATGGTAATAAGGTTATGACAGAGGAGCATAAAAATGCTTTATTAGAAATAGAGAGAAGTTTAACACAAGAGATGCTTGACTTAAAAACAAGTGAGGCAGAGGATAAGAAAAGTATATTAGAGGCATATGCTAGTGATTCATTTAATATCACAAAGGATAATATGAACAGTATACTACAAAACGCTAGTGAACATAAAGACAGTATTATCCAGGTAGCACAAAATAATCTGGATGAACAACTACGTATCTTTGGTAACATGAAAAAGATAGGTGAGATTACTGACGAGGAATATAGCAAGATGGTGCAAGAGGCACAAAAGGATTGTGATAAGTTAGTGGAAGGTGCTAACAAATCATTTGATGATATAGTGAAAACTGTATACGATAAACTTGGGGTAGACGCTGTTATGACAGCACAAAACGCCGGTGATGATATTTATAAGCAATTCCTAGACTCTATACGTAAAACTAGAAATGAGGTAGCTAAACAAGAGATTAAACCTACATTTAATGCTAGTGAGGCACTTGAAAAAGCTAAAAGTATGATAAGGAAAATTACTGACATTATCAGTAAACCATTTAGACTTAACTTTAGTGTAGGTAAGACAGGTAAGGTTAGTTCGTCTGGAAAAGTAGGTAAGATGGCTGACGACATAGTTAATCGTCAAGTGATGCCTATAGGTGCTATAGCACAAGACCATGTTGTTAAGAACACAAGTAGTATAATAAATTTCAATGGTCAATACAGTTTTGGCAATAGAAATGATATTGATTACTTTATGAAACAAACAGCTAGAATGATTGATAGAAAATACTAGGGGGTAGATATATGATTATAAATGGAATAGACATCTCAAACTTTGGTGGTAAAGTCATTGATAAACTTATATCACCTAATAGAGTAAATAACGCATTAAGTTGGGATACAGTTAATCCACAATTAGTTGACTCGAAGTTTGATTTTAAAAACATTTCAATAACTCTGTTTATGAAAGCAAAAACAGAACAAGAGTTTATAGGTAATGTATCTAAACTAACAGAACTATTTAGACTTGGAGCAACAGTTAAATTTGCAGACATACCTCACTCTTATAAATGTTATGTTAGAATAGTTCCCGATATAACTAGACTTAACCACAAACAAGAATATAAAGTTATACTTGAATGTGATGCAGAGTTTGGTACTACAGGGAAAAAACTTACAACAACAGCATCTAATACATTAACTATGAAGGTTAATAATCCAGGGAATTATATAACTCCGGCTAGAGTTGTACTAACAGCAAGGGAGGCAGGTTCAAACTTATATATCAATGGACTTGTAAAGAACTTTACATTTACTAACGTAAAGGTAGGGGATATTATAGTAGTTGATGGTGTAACAGGTGAGATATTAAGAAATGGTAGAGTTGACGTAAATAACTTCTATGGATGGAACTTACCAAACCTACCAATAGGAGATACAACAATAAAGACTAATTTAAAATGTGATATGGAGATTTCATATTTAGCAAGATATTAATTTTAAGGGGGAGAAATATATGACGTTAAAATGTTATAGTCCAGGGAATAAACCACTTGGGTTTTTACATAACGTATTTGACCTTAAAATAACAAAAGAAATAGGAGGGATGGAGGAACTAACTTTCTTCATTCCGGCTAATTCACCAGAGGCACAAATGGTTCAACTTGAAGGTTACATCGTTCCGGAAGGTGAACAAATCTTTGTTATTAGAGAGTTAAATACACATGGTAAAGATATAGAAGTTTACTGTATGTTAGCAATAGAAACTTTATATGGATACTGTTGGAGTGAAGTTGCTAAACAAAAGGTAAATCTAATTGAGGCTTTTGAATATGTATTAAAGTATACAGGATGGAAGTTTGTAAATAAGACATCTACTCCGGCTAGAACAAGAGATATATACATACAAAACCAAACAGTTTGGGAGGCACTTAAAGTACTATGTGAAGTTTACTTTATAGAAATGACTGTAGACACTCATACACATACTATAACAGCGTATGATAGTGTAGGTCAAGACAATGGAGTATTCTTTATATCAGACATGAACCTTGTAAACTTTAGGAAGGATACAAACACACACAAGTTAATAACAAGACTTATACCTATAGGTAAGGACGGTTTAAATATCACATCCGTTAATGGTGGTAAAGACTATATCGACAACAATACTTATTCTGATAAGTTACTATATGGACTATGGATGCAATCAGCATATACGAACCCTACTCAATTAAAAGAGGATGCTACTAAATGGTTAGCAGAATATGCAAAACCATATATCACATATAACATAGATATTATTGACCTATATAGACTAAATGGTAATCAATTATTTAAGTTTAATGTAGGTGATGGAGTAACAATCTTTGATAAGGTAACGGAAGAGAAGGTATCACAAAGAGTTGTTAAAATAGAGATTTATCCACAAGACCCGACTAGAAATACATTAGAGTTATCTAATAAAGGTAAGACATTTAGTGATTACTTCCAAATGATTCAGTTAATGCAAAATATGGCAAACCACTTTATACAAACAAATGGTAGTGCTACAGGTACAGGTGGTACAAACGGTTCATCAAACCCTAACCTATCTGATGATATTATTAATGGAGACCATATTCAATCAGACAGTATTGGTACAGACCACTTACAATCTGGTTCGATAACTACTGATAAACTAACAGCAAACAGTATAACTACTGATAAATTAACAGCAAATAGTGTTACTACTGATAAATTAACAGCTAACTCAATTACATCAGACAAGATACAAGCAAATAGTATCAAAACAGAACATCTACAAGCTAATATTATAGATGCAAATAAAATACATGCAGGTGCTATTACTACCGATAAACTACAAGCAGGAAGTGTTACAGCCGACAAGATAGCATCTAACAGTATATCTACGGATAAGTTACAAGCTAATTCAATAACGTCTGATAAAATACAAGCTAACAACATAGAGGCTAAACACATAAAAGCAAATGCAATTACAGCAGACAAGATTGGAGCAGGGGCTATTGAAACAGACCATCTACAAGCAGGTGTAGTAGATTCTATTCATATCAAGTCCGACAGTATAACAGCAGAACATTTACAAGCCGGTAGTATAGTAGCAGGTAGTACAGTTATAGCAAATGGTGCAATAGGGGATGCACAAATCAGTAATGTTAATGCTAATAAAATAAATGCCGGTGAAATAGATACATCTAAAGTTAAGGTTAAAGGTTCTAACGGATACTTGTTCATAGAGAACAACACATTATTTGTAGTTGATAATAAAAAGCAAATAAGATGTGAATTAGGAGTTATAGAAAATAATTCAAACTATGGTTTTATTGTTAGAGGTTCAGACGGTCAGACAATACTTATAGACCATAACGGAGTTCATAATGCAGGTATAACAGACGGTGCAATAGATAACAGAAAAGTTTCTGAAAATGCTAATATAAGTGGTAAAAAACTTGATATAGATTCTGTTATTAGAACTATAAACGATGATGGTTCTGTTACTATAGAAGGTACAAAAATACAAGTTGGTAATACTACATTAGATGTAGAGTTAAGTAAACAAACTAACTTAATTAATGACCATACTACTCAATTAAGTAATCAACAATCTTCTATAAAAGCAAATACAGACGCCATTAAACTTAAAGTAGATAGTCAAACTTATACACAAGATAAAAATACAATGACTTCTAATATAAGTAAGAATACAAGTGCAATAGATATATTAGAAAAAGAGATAGATTTAAAAGTAAGTGCTACCGATGTAGAGGAGATAGTTGGAGATGTTACAACTACTAAAATAAATGAGGCTGTATCTCAAATAAATGTAACTACAAATGCAATATCTCAAAAGGTATCAAATGTAGAGACAGTAACTAATACATTAGATGGTAAGATAAAATCACATGAAACTAGAATAGCAAATGCTGAAAGTAAAATTACTGATAGTGCTATAACAAATGTTGTTAAACAAGCACAATTCATAAAAGATATAGAGGGTAATATTACCGAGGTTGAAAGTGCTATATCTAGTGTTGAACAAACAGCAAACAGTATCACAAGTAAGGTTAATGGACTTGATGGTAAATATACTGAAATTAAACAAACAGTAGATAAGATAGACTTAACAGGTAAAGTTAGTTTTTCAGACTTATCTACAAGTGGGAAAACTACAATAAATGGTGATAACATAACAACAGGAACATTAAGTGCTGATAGAGTTTTAGGTGGTACTCTAAAAGGGGTTTCTCTTCAAACATATTCTGGAACTAATACAACAGGGGTTAGGATACATCCAGGTGGTATGCAACTTAATGATACATCATTCTTCTACAATAATGAAGGTAAGTTCGAGTTACAATGTAAACAAGGTGTTGCGTTCTCTTCTCAAAAAGATATATACATAATGCCTGGTTTATTAGCTAGTGGTACGCCATCGGGTAGTGGTAATGTTGTAATACCTAGTGCTACTTTAAGAACACAAAAATTATATGTAGTTAATGATGCTACTTTTGAAAGTGGTTTAACTGCAACTAATATATTATCAAATGGTGTTATATACGGTAGAAATAACATTACATTAAACAGAGGTAGTGTTTATATACCTAGACTTAACTCTAATATAACAACAGATTATTTACGACTTGGTGGTGCATATATTTCTGGAGCAGATAGTGGAGCAATACACTTTAACTACTCTTCTAGTAGAAGTGGTGCATTAGGTAGAGGTACTGTTTACCTTCCATCGGGTGGTGGTAATAATACTACAGACCATTTAGCATTTCATTCTGGTATCATAGCTTGTGTTGATAGTGGTAACTTCCACTTCGTAACAGCAGGTGGTGGTAACGCTACAATATATCCTAGAGGTGTAGTGGCTACATATTCATTAGATAATGTTGCTAGAACAAGAACTACTTCAAAAGCATTAGATATTATATCAAGTGTACCTGTTACACAAACAGTAGAAGGGTTTAGACTAGATGTTCCAAAAGCTAGAACTACTGAAAATGAACAGTTAATAACTACGTCTGAAAATGAACAAACAGGCGAATTAGATATAAGTACCAACTATAATTCAATGTTAGGTACTATGTGGAAAGCTATACAAGAACTTCAACAAGAAGTAAAGGAATTGAAAAAGGAGAATGAGGAGTTAAGAACACTACTAAATAAGGGGGAGTAAAATGCTTTTATTTAACAAACCTACAGCTATATCTTACATCAGTAAGTCTGGTGATAAGATATATCCTGTAGTAATTGATATTAAGGAAGGTGTTAAATCTTCCGAGACATTATCCTTTATGACAGCCGATAGTAATACAGGTATACTATCAGTAGCTTTCATGGAAGGTGAAACTATCTACAATATAGATGGTGCAACAGTAGTTTGCGACATTGAAAGACCCGATGGTACTGACTTATCAATAGGTGCTGTTAAAGTAGCCGATGGTGTAGTAGAAGTTCCATTAGGTGTTAATGGTACATCACAACCTGGTATGTATATGTTTGACTTCAAGATAGTAAGACCAGGAAGTAAAACAATAGGTGTACCGTTAGTTAGTTATACTGTTACACAAAGTATTAATACAGACGAGATTGTAACACAAGATGATAGACTTCCTGTATTAAATGACTTGATAGTTAAAATTCAAAATGCAACAAGTGCTAGTACACAAGCTACACAAAATAGTATAACAGCAACTAATAACTCTATACAAGCTACTAACAACGCCAATAATACATTAAAGTCAGTTAATAATGCAATAGCTAGTGGTACAGTAGATTTAGAGTTAAAGCAATTAAGGACTTCTTTAAATGGTACATTACATCCTACAGCTAACGATAGAATTAATCAAATGGAAACTCATTTATTAGAGGCTACAGCAACTACAGTAGAAACAGAAAGTAATTTTACTACTGTTGACGCTACAAGTAATGGTTACTTTGAGGATGTGAAGTTAGAAGGTAAGACGTTGGTTAATTTATTCAATCTTGATAATATGGTTTGGAATGTAGGAACTACTTTTGAAAATGGTGCTATAACAGTAACTAATTCTTCTGGTGGTTGGGGTGTTTTTGATGTAGAGTTACCTGCCATAAAGCCGAATACTCAATACACATTAATAATTAACTTAATTGAAAATACTACAAACGAATTTGTGTATATAAATAACAAAGAGGAAAGTAATGGATATTTTAAAAATTTCTCTTGGGGACATACAAGGGATTTAGGTGTGTCATCATACCTTGTAACTACTGTTGATGACGTTAATAATAAAAGATATTCTGTAAGAACTAATTCAACAACAGAGGGTCAATATGTAAAATTACAAATTCTTATCCTAGAAGGAGACCACACAAATAACCTACCATCATATTTTGAAGGTTTAATGTCAGTAGGTCAAGACGTTGAGGAAATTAGTGTTGCGAGTGTTGATGGTGATGGAAATTTGTTTAATGTAGATAAAGTCGTTTCTACATACCCAAACTATTTTAGATGTATGGAATATATTCAATACGCAAATGGTTCAAAACCAACTTGCTTAATGGATAGTTTTGAGCCTAACACTCAATACAGCTTTAGATTTAAAGCAAGTAGTTCTACGACTACTAGAGTAATTTTTCATTGTAAATATACTGACGGTACTTCTACTAAATGGGAGATGTCTTCTGTTGGTGCTAATGTGGTAAGTGAAGGTACATTTACTTCAATACCAGGTAAGACTATAAAAAGTGTGGGAAGTTTTTATAGTGATGGGGGATTAATAACATTATATATAGACGGAACTTGTATAAACAAAGGAGATAATTCTATATCATACGTACCTTATCAATCAAACAAAAAAACTCTTTTATACTATAATACAACTAGTGAAACTTGGGAAAAACCAATACTACGTGAGTGGGATACTATAGAGAAACATTCAGATGGTAAATACTACTATCACAAACGTAGCGAAGAAGTTGCGTTAAATGGTAATGAGGATTGGATTACGGACTCTACATACAAACCTAGTAGTGAAATAAGCATACTTCGATTTAAAGTAACACTTTCTAGTTTAGGAATTAAACACGCAACAATTTCTTCTGACTTAATTAGAACTATTTCAGATAAGTTTGCGTTCCTTAAAAATGATTCTCAATATACTGAAAGATATAAAGAGGGCATTTGTGCTGATAAAGAAAAAATATCTTTAAATATATTAAAATCGAAACTATCTACACAAGACGCAGAAGGCTTTAAAGCATGGCTTAAAACTAACCCAATTACTGTAGTATATCAATTAGCACAAGAAGAGGTATACGAATGTACTAATATAGATTTAATGACATATAGTGGAGAAACAAACTATATAATAAATAGTGGGGCAATCTCACCGAAATCATTACTTAAAGTACACAACAATATATCTAACGTAGTTAAGATACTTCAAGAGAAGGTATCATTACTTGAAAATACATTTATAGCCGGATTAAGAAGTGTACTGTCTGGTGATATGTATTCTCTAGCAACAATACTATATCCAGAGGACTTTGAACAAAACGACAATACAGAACAAGACATAATGGTTATACCAGAATAGTTAATTAGGGGAGTAATCCCCTTAATATAAATTTAAAGACATCCAGGAGGTAATGAAATGGAAAGTACAGTAAATATACAAGACATAGGTATTTATTCAAGAGAGGACAAATATTTATATGCAATAGCAACAGGGGATTTATCAGTACTACCTACAAGAGACATCACAAGGAAAGAAATGTATTACAAACATATTGCTGTTAATAGTAACCTTATAGGTACTACAATAGCAACAGTAGAGTCTAGCAATAGGTTCACTTCTATACCACATACAGCAAGAGGGCTTATATCAGACGTTGTTATAGAAGGTAAAACAGTAAATGGTATATCAGTAGGTACAGATGTAGACGAATTATACATCGAGGCTGTTTCTGAAAACTTATTTGATGAAAGTACATTTACTAAATACATCGTAACATCAGACGATGAAAGTATTACATTAGATTACTTTGCTATGAATAAAGAGGGTTATCAATTTGATGTTCCAGGAAATGGAGTGTATACATTCAAGTATATATGTAAAGAGGCAGTAGGAGGTAAAAACCCTAGATTTTCTTTTTACTATTCAGACGGAACAACAGCAAATATAAACTCGACTACTACTAACAGTTATGTAGAGTATAGAAGAACTTCCGACCCTAACAAGCAATTAGTTGGTATACGAGTAGGTTTCTCCTCTTCATTAGGAACATGGCAAGTTAAAAAGAACTCTATCATGTTGTATAGTGGAGCAACAACAAAAGAATATACTCCTAGACAAGCAATAAAAAGACCTATAGTTTATTACAATCCTAATACACAAGTTTGGGAGAAACCAATACTAAATGAGGGTGAATATATCACTAGAGGATTTGATGGTAATTATTACTATCATAATTCAGAGGGTATGTTTGAATGTAACAATTTAAGTCTAGTATCTTTTGAAGGTGAGACAAACTTAATTGTATCTACAGGAACAGTATCGCCTAAAGTTACAGTTAAAGTACGTCAACATCTATCAAATGTAGTTGATACACTACAAAATAGGTTATCAGAACTAGAGTGTACGATAGCACGTCTAAATGAGGGTAACAATGAATAATATGTACTAGGGGGTTTATTCCCCTGGTATAATAAATATAAGGGGGAATTTATTTATGAAAATATGTGTAGTAGCCGGTCATACAATGAAAGGTAAAGGAACAGGTGCATCAAAATATATAAACGAGTCTACTGAAAACAGAGTAGTATCTAAATTAGTAGTTGACTATTTAAAGAAAGCAGGACATGAAGTAGATTATTATGCTATTGATGAGGCAACAGACTACCTAACTAAACAAGTAAACTTTGCTAACAAAAAGAAATATGATTTAGTTGTTCAAATACACTTCAATGCCGGTGGAGGTACAGGAACAGAAACATTATATAAAACAAGTACAGGTAAGAAATACGCTGAACAAGTTACAAAGTCATTAGGTAAGTTATATAAACAACGTGGTGCAAAAGTTCGTACTGACTTATATTGGTTAAACAAGACAAATGCACCGGCTATATTAGTTGAAGTATGTTTTGTGGATAGTGTTACAGACACTAACATATACAACGCTAATAAGCCACAGACAGCGAAATTAATTGCCGAAGGTATAATTGGTCAAGAGATAGTTGAAAAGCCCGTAGAGACGCCTGTATCAAGTAAGAAGTATGGTGTGAAAGTACATTCTTTTAGTACTAAAGAAAAAGCACTTGAATTTAGTAAAATGCTAAAAGAAAAACATAACGCATATTCGGAAGTATATGAGGTGAACTAATATGGAGTGGGTAGAATTATTCGAGAGTTTACCAATATCTAACGTAGTTATATTAGGGCTTGCATATGCTTGTTGGAATATCTATAAAGATACTCAAACTGTTACAGACAGGGTATTAGAAACTAACAATCAACTATCACAAAATAATGCTGAACTTGTAAAGACAAATGCTGAAATAGTAAGTGCAAATGCACAATTTACAGTAATGCTAAATGATATACAGGACAAAGTTGCTGTACTACACGATAGAATACAAAAATAGACTACCTTGGATTGGTAGTCTTTTCTTTTATATAGAATTTATTAGGTCATTATATTCATCAACTAAATTGTTGTATTCATCAACTAATTCGTTAATGTCGTCTAATAATTTATTATAGTCTCTTTTTAATTGACTATGTTCTTTATTAACATACTGTAAGTCCTCTTCTAGTGATGCGATTATACCTTCATATTCATTCACATCCTCTACTAACCTAGCATATTCTAGTTTATAGTCTGTTGGGTCAACAGCCTCTTCTAAAGGTATTAGCATATCTAAAGACCATACATAAACTTCATTGTCTATATCTAAATAAACATCTCCATCATGGTCAATGTCTGTTATAGTAGCCTCTTTACCAAAGTATTCATACATTTCTATAACTACATCAACGTCTCCATACATAGCACCTACTTGTAAATCATTCTTAATTAGAACTTTACCACCTAATTTAAACCCTGGTATTACTTCTAACATTTCCTTGTTCCAATTCCACATTTCCCTATCGAAATCACAAGTAAGGTGTCCGTCCTCATCAGCAGTTACTATGTACCCGTAGTCTCCTCTATAAGATAACATTTTGTATACTACAGTATTGTTACCACAAGCACCTTCTTGTAAATCTTCTCTAACTCTAACAATGTCATTTACTTTTAACATATTCAATTCCTCCAATTTATTTTTGTTACTCATTAGTGGTGAGCGACTAACTTAATACAAGTATAACACTAACGAATGTATAATGCAATACCTTTTGAGAAAATAATTTATTAAATTTATTCTAAAAATGTGTTGACATATAAACTCTGTTAGTATATTATATAATTAAGTATAATAATAAGATAATGTAAACCTTCGGTTTACAGCTAACCTAAAGGTTAGCCTATATATAATATATAATATTTATAATAATAAATTAACAACTACGTTGTTAATAGTTAAATCAAAGATTTAACTTTATTTATATAAACTAATAAAATATTTTTTAATAAAAAGTGTTGACATTTATTAGAATAAGTGATACAATATAAGTATCAACAGAGATGTTGAAATAAAACTATAAAAAAAAAGTTTTAAATTTTTTTAAATTTGTTATTGAAATTTTATTAAATCTATGCTACAATATATGTATAGGGAATAAGGTGAGAGATATTTCCAATACATATAACAAAAAAAAAATATTCTAATGATTGTAACAAAAACTAAATAACCAAAAATGGAGGAATACTAAAATGAATTTACAAGAACTATTAAAAAGTTTTGAAGGAAAAAAATCTAGTGGAGGATTTAACGACGTTAAGTTTTTCTCATTAAAAGATGATGGAGATAAAGCGACTGTAAAAATATTACTTCGCAATGAACAAGACATATTAAAGTTTGCTAAACCATTACACATGGTAGAAATCAATGGATACCAAAACAAAGTATTATGTTTAAATAATCCAGGTGAGGACGACAAATGCGAATGTTGTAATGCCGGAATAAAAAGACAATTAAAAATAATGTTACCACTTTACAATGTAGAAACTAAACAAGTTGAACTTTGGGAAAGGGGAATAAATCAAATAAAAGACTTACAAGTTATGTTAGGTAAGTATGGAGATTTATCACAACACACTTTTGAAATAATTAGAAGTGGAAAAGCTAAATCAAAAGATACTAAATATACAATGATGTATGACCCAACACAAGTTGATGTTAATGTTGATGAATTACAAATACCAGAAATAACAGGTAGAAACTTCAAATTAATATTAGACTTAACAATGGAACAACAAAAAGAGGCTATGTTAGAAGGTAAAGTAACATGGGGCAAAAAAGAAGAGGTAACTGAATCAACAGAATCAGACTTCTAAAATAAGTAAATAATGTGCTTAACTTCGGTTAGGCACTACACATACAGTTTTTCATTTTGAAATACATAACTCACTCCGATTAATATATTTAAAGACTTGGGATAGGTAGAAATACCTATCTTTTTCTTTTCTAAAAATTATTTTATAAAAAGTGTTGACAAGCATTATTAGTCTATGTATAATTATTATTGTAAGAGGCAATACTAATAAGTTAAAAGGAGATTGAAAAATGTTTATAACAGATAATTATAGAATAGTTTCAGAGGATGATAGAAATTTATTATTACAAAAGAAAACAGTAAATGGTAATTGGAGAACAGACGGTTACTTTTCAGATTTTAAACAAGCATTAAAAGTATTAGTTAAAAGAGAAATCTTAACTACTACGGGATTATCAGATTACGAGAGGGTATGTGCTAAAATAGAATTATTACATAAACAGATAGAAGAGTTAAATAAATAGTTAAAGGAGATAAAAGAGTTATGGAAAGACAATTAGAAATATGTATAGATAGAACAGTAGAGAGTATGAAAAATCAAATACAATTATTACAAGAAGTTGGGAGAAAAGAGTTCCAAACACAAACTACTAGATTAAAAAATGCTTACACTAAAGTAATAGATAATGCAAGAGAGGTTATCCATTCAGAGGAGAAGGGTATACTACTAAACACACAAGTTACATTAGAACAATATATAAATCAATGTATAGCCGACGGTGAGTATGTATTAGATATAGAGACAACAGGGCTAGACCCTTTCAATGATTTAATAGTTGGAGTATGTTTATATAGTCCTAGTCAAGAACCGGCATATATACCTATGCTACATACTGATATAGATAATAAACTACTACCAGGGCAACTAGAAGTTGCTGTTGTGAAACAACACATCACAAGGTTAATGGAAAGTGATGCACATTGGATAAATCATAATATCAAATTCGATGCAAAGTTCTTAATGTATAGATGGAACATAAAACCTAACAATATGTATTGGGATACTTTAATAGGTGCTTTTGTACTAAATGAGAATGAACCAACACATGGACTTAAACCTTTATATGCAAAGTACATTACTAAAAGTAAGGACAAACAATCATATAAAGACTTATTTGAAAAGACTCCATTTAATTACATTCCGTTAGATTTAGCCGAAGTATATGGAGCAAACGACGGTACTAAAACATATGCACTTTATAAATTCCAAAAGCAATACCTAAACCCTAACCATGATAGAGGAGACTTCAAGCAACTATATAAAGTGTTTAGAGATATAGAAATGGCGTTACTTCCTGTATTATGTGATATGGAGTTAAAGGGTGTTGAGATAGATACTAAATTCGCTAAAGAGTTAGAGGTTAAATATGAACAAGTGGCACTTGACCAGGAACAGTATTTATATGATGTTATATATACTAGGTTTGCCAATAAAGTTAAAAACCATACAGCTTTACAAGAACTAATTGCAAAACAAGCTAAAAATAAAAAGTTAAAGGGTACAAAGTATCAAGACCTAATTAACTTCAACTCTTCTCCACAATTAAAGTATTTATTCTTTGATATATTAGGTTTCCCTAAACTATATAGAAGAGACCCGATGTCATGTGGAAAAGAACAACAACAATTATGGTTAGATAGTGACAAAGTAAGTAAAGGACAAAAAGAGTTCCTACAAGCCTTTATGGAGTGGAGAAAAACAGTTAAACTATTAACTTCATTCATAATTAAAATACCAGAGGCTAGAGAGGTAAAAACAAATGCTGTACACACTAACTTCAATCAGTTAGGTGCAAAGACAGGGAGATTTAGTTCAAGCCATCCTGTACACAAAATAAACTTACAGCAAATACCTTCAAGAAATAAAGATATAAGAAAAATATTTACAGCTAGACCAGGACATGTATTTATCGGTTCAGACTTCTCGGCAATAGAACCTAGAATATTAGCGACAGTATCACAAGACCCTACAATGCTACAAACATTCAATGATGGTATAGACATATACGCTAGTATGGCGAGTTTAATATTCAACGTACCATATGAACAATGTTTAGAGTTCCATCCAGAAACGGGAGAGAAACAACCAGAGGGTAAAGATAGAAGAACACAAACTAAATCGGTATTATTAGGTATAATGTATAGTAGAGGTGCGAAAGCAATAGCTGAACAGTTTGGACGTGATGCAAAGTGGGGACAAGAACTAATAGACAACTTCTATAAGTCGTTTCCGTCAATAAAAGAAATCATAACTAGAAGTATGTACCAGGCTGAAAAGTTAGGGTATGTATGTACTATAACAGGAAGGAAACGTAGACTACCAAACATGAGACTAGACAAGGAAAACTATCTATATCAAGAGGCATCAAGACAATGTCTAAATGCTAGAATCCAGGGAAGTTCAGCAGACGTTATGAAACTAGCTATGGTAAACCTACATAATAACCCGAGGTTTAAGGAATTAGGTGGTAGCATCTTAATGACAATACACGACGAGATGGTTATAGAATGTAGGGATGAGGTAGCTGTTGAAATGTCTGAACTACTACCAGAGGTTATGAAGGATACAGCCATGAAATTATTAGGCACTAAACAGAAATGTGATGTGGAGGTATCAAGAGTTTGGTCGGGTGATGATTGCCTTGACGAGATAAAATGTTCGGAATAACACGAACAAAATTAAATAAAATGCTTGACAAAGTTCCTTCTTTATGATATGATTTATATTGTAAAGGGGGAATTTATAATGCAACAAATATTAAACAATGAACAGCAAGACTACATATTACAAGCATTGGGTATGGGATTACAAGCAATTAAGGAATATTCGGGGGAAGAAAGAGCGGAATATTACAACAACAAGTTATTAAAGACACTACACGCAACAGACGAGTTAGAGTTTTTAAAAAGTTTAGAGGAGATTTTAGAGGAAATAGAGGGGGAGTTAAATGAGTACGTTAGATAGTTTATTAAAAGAATTTGCAAGTCCGAGGGCTTTTGAATGTAAGTTCCTAGAGAATTACAACAAAACACTATTAACTTGTAAGGAGGAACAGCCTTATCCGAGTGCATATACTAGACCTAGTTCATTAGGGAAATGTGCAAGAAATATATTTTTTGAGAGAACACACGCACCTAAAGACGAAGTTGATTTAAAAAATCCTTGGATATACAACTCTGTAGGTATATTAGAGTCTGGAACTGATAGACACGAGAGAATACAGAATGTATTATTTAAAATGGAGGAACAAGGCTACATAAAAAATATTGATATACCAACAGCAGTTAAGGATGCACAAGCTAAAGGGATAAAATCAGAGTTCTTACATTGGAACGAGGATAAAACAGAGGCTAGATGTGTAAACCACGACTACAACTTATACTTCCAGGCTGACGGACTTGTTGAGATGGATGGTATTAGGGCAATATTCGAGATAAAGACTACTTCATGTAAGAAGTTAGCATCTATTAGAAAAGACAAGAAACCATTAAGACCACATATACTACAAGCAACAGCATACGCATTATGTTTAGGAGTTGACCACATATTATACTTCTATGAGGATAGAGACTTCACTAGCCACTATCCAATACTATATAAAATACCAGAGGAAATAAAAGAAACTGTTATAAATAAGTTAAGGTTAGTTGACGAGTGTGTTGCTAAAGAGGAAGTACCACCTAGTGATAAGTCTGAATGTATGTTCTGTACATATAAAGCAATATGTAAGGAGATAGACGAACTAGAAAAGGGGATACAAGATGGCGAATGTAAGTAGTAAAGTGGGGAAGGCTTTTGAAAATGACTTTGCTAAAAGTTGTCCAGACAATATGCTACTTGTTAGATTAAAAGACGGTAAGGGTTACGGAAAAAACCCTGCCGACTATATTCTTTTATCTAAACATGCAGGATATTTATTAGAACTTAAAACAACAAAAGAGAAGAGACTACCAAAAGCTAATATAAGAGAACATCAATTAGTAATACTATCCGAGGCATCTAAATTAGGATTACACGCTTACTTTATTATCAACTTTAGAACATTCGACGAAACTTATTTAGTTCCAGGGGATGTACTAGAACAGGCGTTTGAAGGTAAGAAATCAATACCTATACAATGGTTTAGAGATAACTGTAGGAAAATAGAACAATATAAAAAGAGGACTAGATGGAGATATGAGTATCCATTTATATAGGAGGAGAAATAATGAAAGCATTTACTACAATAGGTGCATTAGTATGCTACATAATGACATTAATATCTATATTCACTAGCAACAACAGTAATGACAAATTTGAATTTATAGTATTAGGACTATTATTACATATATTATCATATGTAATGTAAGGAGGATTAGACATGATAGTAAATTGTTGTGCTACATGTACATATGGAGAGTATAACACTAAAAAGAGTAAAACACTTCATTGTATATATTACGATAATACAAGACATCAATTAGAAACTTGTAACGAGTATAAACGAGACATGGATAAAGTAGATAGAATAGAGATATATTTAAGGGGAGTTAGGTAATACTAACTTCTTTTTATTTTATTTAAAAATTTTTATAAAAAAGTGTTGACTTATTTTTAGTACCTATGTATAATTAATATTGTAAGAGGGAACAATAATAAATTTAAAGGAGGACAAGATGTTTACAATAGCAGAACTAAATAAAGATAGGGATAGACTTAAAGACGAGATACATTTAAGAGACAAGTACATAAGAAGGTTAGAAGATGAGATTTCAGCACTTAAAGTTGAGAGAAACGAACTACATACTGAACTAGAGGATGCAAAGGCAAAAATATTTGATTTAGAATGTGATATATCTGACCTAGAATTAGAAATATGTTCACTAGAGGATACAATAGAGTATTTAGAGGACAAAGTTTATGAATTAGAGGAGGAATTATAAGATGGCTTTCAAAATAAAAGAATTAGAAGTAAAATTAGGTATGACGGTAGAAATAAACGGAACATGGACTAGAATTGATAATGGAATGTTATTAGAGAATACTGACCTAGATTCTGTTTTAAAGAAAAGTGAAATAATGGAACAATTCAAGAAGTGTGAAACTCTATTAGAAGAAGAATTAGTTAGAAGAGTTAAAAAGATACAAGGGTAGGGGGAATAGATAAATGAAACTAATGTTTAGAAAAGAATTATTTTTACAAGACGTTAAAAATATAACAGTAGATAAAGAGTTAGTACAAGGGGCTTTAACTACTTGGGCAGAATGGTGCGACGGTAAGGAAGTTATAGACGGTATAATAGACCATTACATAATACATGAAGATTGGTGCGAGATAGTAGAAGAATAGGGAGGAAACTCCCTCCTACGTAAGTAGGATATAAAGGAGGAGATTGAGTTGACAGTAGCAGAACTAATAAAGATGCTAGAACCATATAAAGACAGAGACCTTGGTAAGAAGTACATAATAGACTTTGAAAAGGGAAATCTTGTTATTAAACAAAACAAACGTAAAGTAAAATCAAAAGAACAGACTATGCAAGAAGTAGTGGAAAAGATAAACACTAAAAACCATACATATAACTTCAAGGAGTTTGCATATGCTTTTGAACATTTCTGTAGGGAGTTCGGTTATACATATACTACTAGATTACAAGTAGACCAACAAGCTATAAAGAAAATATTTCCAACACATAAGTCGTTTGGTAGAGACGAATTAGTAATTATATACACATATATAAGAATATTTGAAAAACAAATAAAGACAGCAACATACTTGTCTCCAACTTGGGGAGGAATAGTGTTTGCGATGCCTAAAATAAAACAAGCAATTAGAGCGTCCGAAGTTAGAGAACAAAAAGTTGTTGACAATCAGTTAGTGGATGAGGTATACTAAATATATAAAGGAGATAGTGAGTTATGAATACTAAAAAATGTTACGCAAAAGATTATTGTAAAGGTTACGGTACACCTAAATGTACTGAAAGATGCGACTTCTGGTGGAAGTTAAATACGTTATATAATAAATCTAATTTACCAATGAGATATAGATATAACATTCCGTTAAGACCCGAACAAATTGACAGGGAGGCTTTTCTAAAACTAAAAGACTATTTAGACAATGTAGTTGATAGAGTTGATAATGGAGATAGCTTATACATATATAGCGAGAATACAGGAAATGGTAAAACAACATGGTCAAGTAAAATAATGAACCAATACATCAGAAAAATAGTAGCTAAATCAGATTTAGAGGACGAAGTACTTTACCTAAATGTATCACTATTCGTGGAGGCTATGAGAAATCAATATTCAGAGTATAGTGAGGATATTTCCAGATTAAAAGACCAGGCTATGAAATGTAAGTTATTAATACTAGATGATATAGGGGCTGAACGTCCTAGTGAATATGTGTGTGAAAGGCTATACGACCTAATAAACCATAGATACACAAATATGTTATCAACAATATATACTTCAAACTTAACGCCATTTGAGTTAGGAGATAGACTAGGTTCAAGAATAGAGTCAAGAGTTAGAAGTGCTGAACAAATAAAATTAGTCGGAGCAGACAGACGTACAATATAATATATTTTAAGGGAGAACAAGAGTTATGTATAATGTAGAAATTCAAGCAATAAATAAAATATTAAAGGACAAGTCGCTAGACTTAATAAATAAAGAAGGTTTAGAGCCAACATACTTCTTATCTAATAAGGAGCAGGTAGATTTTATAATAGAACATAAAAATCAATACGGAGTTATACCAGATGTAGTTACCTTTAGTAATACATTCAAAGACTTTCCAATATTTGATGTGCAAGAGAGTGGTGCATATTTAGCTGACAAATTAAGAGAGGCAACACTATTCCAACGTATAGTACCAATAGTAAATAAGTTTAGAGATAAGATGCAAAAAGACTCTGTAGATGCTACTGAATACATAATGGGTGCAATCCAGGATGTTAGAAGTACAATACAATTCAAAAAATCAGTTGGTACTGATATTATAGCCAATGCAAAGGAAAGATATACAGATTATCAAAATAGAGTTTCAGCAGGTGGATTATTGGGTATAACTACAGGTATACCAGAATTAGATAATGCTACTTGTGGATGGCTACCAGAGGATTACATAGTATTATTCGCCAGAACTAATGAAGGTAAGTCATGGATAGCTGAATATTTAGCTGTACAGGCATGGAAAAGTGGTAAGAAGGTTTTATATTATGCAGGTGAGATGTCAGTATTAATGATGGGATATAGATTCGATACACTATACAGAAACATATCTAATACAGCCATGTTAATGGGGCATGAGGATGTAGATGCTGTATATAAAACTTATACTAATAGCTTATCGGAAGGTAGTGGATTCCATGTAGTAACTCCGACAGACTTTGGAGGTAAAAAGCCTACTGTACCACAAATAGAGGCAATCGCCGAAGAGTTAGGGGTAGACATAGTATTCCTTGACCAACTATCATTATTAGATGATGGAAGAGGAACAGAAAATAAAACAGCCAGATATACAAACATATCATCAGATATAATGTTAGCAACTAAAAGACTACAAATGCCTTGGGTAGTAGTAGCACAAGCTAATAGAGAGGCTGAAAAGGATAAAAAGGCTAAAGAGGATGCACCTAAACTACATCATGTAGAATATTCGGATGCTGTATCGCAAGATTCAACTAGAGCCTTGTCATTAAAGTATGATAGTGGTATACTAAAGATAGCACTTCAAAAGAATAGATTCGGTGGTAAAAATGTAGATGTCTTATTAAAGTGGGATATAGATAAAGGTATAATCGAACCTATGTTAAATGAAGAAGAATTAGAACAAATGGGAGAGGAGTATGGTTTCTAGCCATACCCTAACTATAGATTTAGGGAGGATATTATGAAAATAATTAAAACTAACAATGTACAAATACAAGGACAATGTACTAACTTTCCTGGTGATACATACACTATTGAGGCACGAGAACATAGTATGTATATAGGAATTGATGATGCTGATTATAACGTAATAACATCAGTAGTTATGAGTCCAGAGGACGCTATACAAATAGCACAAGAAATATTAAATTTTTATAAAGGGGGAAGTAAATAATGAAACTAGATATAGTAAAGGTAATTAAAAAGGACGAGTCAATGGAGGTATTTGACACTAATAAAATAGTTAGAGCAATAAACAAAACAGCTTTAAGATGTAATGTAGAAATATCAACTAGACAATATGATGATATAATAAAACGTATATTAGTTAAGTTAGTTGGAGAAAATCAATACGCAGGTAAATATACTGACCCTGTTAGATACATAAAGGTTAAGGACTTACATGAGATAGTAGAACTTACATTAAATGAAGTACATCCTATACTTGCAAAAGAGTACGCATCATTTAGAGGATATAAAAAGAAAATGAATGAACACTTTGAGGAAATGTTAAGAGAAACTGAACAACTATTACATCATGGAGATAACGAGAACGCTAATAGAGATGGTTTCTTAATATCAGCACAAAAAGCTATATCAGGTGAAATATTCTCGATGAGAAATATGTTAGACTATGAATTACCAAAAGACGCATCACAAGCACATAAAGATGGAGAAATATACATACATGATTTAAGGGATAGATTATATGGTTCAATAAACTGTTGTCTATTTGATATGGCAAATGTATTAAAAGGTGGTTTCACTTATAAAGGAGTAGCATATAGCGAACCTAATAGCGTTAGAACAGCCTGTACAATGATGTTAGATATAATCAATAGTGGTAGATTAAACCAATATGGAGGATTTACAGTACCGGAAGTGGATAGTATATTAGCACCATATGTAAGAAAATCTTGGATAAAATATTATGAGAAGGGCGAAAAGTTAGGTATTAATGCAAATGAGTATGCTGACGAAATGACTATGGAAGATTTAGTACAAGGTTTAGAGTCTATAGAACATTCATTACATATGGTTAATGATACATTCATAACATTTACATTCGCTCTTGACACAACTAGATTCGGTAAGATGGTATCAGAGGCGTTATTACAAGTAAGACGTAAAGGGTTAGGTCAAACAGGAGTTCCAGCTGTATACCCTAAATTAGTATTCTTATATACTGACAAGATACATGGTGAAGGTATGGAGAACGAGGACGTATTTAAATCAGCAATACGTACTTCAAGTAAATGTATGTACCCTGATTACTTATCACTAGACAACGGATACCTTGGAGAAGTATATCATAGAACAGGAAAAGCTATAAGTCCAATGGGATGTAGAGCGTTCTTATCAGAATATCAAGACGAAAATGGTGAGTCAATATTCACAGGTAGAGGTAACTGTGGGGCTGTAACATTAAACTTACCTAGATTTGCTTTAAAAGCTAATGGAGATATGAATGTATTCTATAACTTAATAACTGAAAACTTCCATAAAGCTATAAAGGTACATCAATTCACTTATAACAGAATGAGAAAAGTTAAAGCTAAAACTAACCCACTATTATTTGTACATGGTGGATGTCATATACAACTAGATTACGATGATACAATAGAGAGAGTAATAGATACTTTCACTTGGTCAATAGGTTATATAGGACTAGACGAAACTATAAAGGCTTTAACAGGAAATCAAATACATGAATGTCCAGAACTAGGTACTGAAATACTTACTTTCATAGACGAGTTAATCCAAAAAGCTAAAAAGGATACAGGATTAAGACTAGCGATGTACTCTACACCTGCTGAAAGTTTATGTTACAAATTCCTTGAAAAAGATAAAGAGGACTTTGGAGTAGTTGATGGAGTAACTGATAAAGAATATTACACTAACAGTTTCCATATGGATGTTAGAGCAAAACTTGACCCAGACCAAAAGATGTTATTAGAATTACCAATGTTTAATATAGCAACAGGTGGTAGAATAGTTTACAATGAATACCCACACACTAAAAACATACAAGCTATAACTGAATGTGTTAGATATGCGATGAGTTTAGGGTTATACTACGGAGTAAACTTACAACTTGATAGCTGTTCTGATTGTGGTTATCAAGATGAGATAGAAGGTCAATGTCCTAGATGTGGAAGTACAAACATACTATCTATAAATAGAATATGTGGATACCTTGGATATACTTCTACAGAAACAGGGGCAAACATGGTCAATAGAGGTAAATTCGGTGAAATAGAAAAAAGGGTTGACCACTTTAATTAAAATTTAAAATAATTGTTGACAACAAGCCTTCTTATGAGATATACTAAATCTTGTAAGGAGGCTAATTTATACATATAGGAGGAATATAATGAGATATTTAGATATTAAAACAGCAGATATAAACAATGGCGAGGGATTAAGGGTCAGTCTTTGGGTGAGTGGATGTGAACATCGTTGCCCTGGATGTCATAACCCACAATCATGGAACAAGAATAACGGTAAGGAGTTCACAAAAGAAACATTTGAATACCTTGTTAGTACATTAACTACAGGAATGAAAAGGGGATTGACAATAATTGGTGGTGAACCACTAACTGACTATAACTATCCAGAGGTACTACAATTAGTTAAGACATTAAAAGGTATGATGCCAGAACTAAACATATGGGTATATACAGGATATTACTATGATGAGTTAGTTGACCAGGATAAAACTGAAATATTCGATTACATAGATGTATTAGTTGACGGTAGATACGAAGAGGTCTTAAAAGATAAAACATTAAAGTGGAGAGGTTCAAGTAATCAAAATATATGGAGGTTTTAAATATGTTATTAGGTTCTTTAATATATCTAGCAAGTACCTTAATGATAGGTATAATATTAAATCTAAAAGAGTTCACTCAAATAGCGTGGGTAATGTACTTTGTAGGATTAACTATCTTTAGTATATTAATAATGATAGGGTTATTTGATTCAGAGGATTTATTTTAGTGGTGGAGGTTTTAGTTATGGAATTTATATGTGCGTTATGTTTTACATCAATGTTAGTTTGTTTAGCATTATTAGTAATTGGGTTTACACTTATGGCTATAGCAAGTATGGTTATAGCGGTAATCGATGATATTCGTATAAAGTTTAAATAATATATAAAGGAGATTGAGTTATGTTACAAATTGGAGAAACTACAATATCAGCCGATGTGGAGGATATAATAGAACAAATACAAGAGGATACAGGACTTTTGCATAATGTTAATGAGTTAGAAACTGATATAATGTGTACATGTCCAATACATAAAGGGGGAATGGAGAGAACTCCATCCCTTGGTATAAATAAAGATAGTGGGGTAGTGCATTGTTTCACTTGTGGTTATAAAGGGGATATTATAACCCTAGTGAGCGACTGTTATAACATTACATATAATCAAGCATATAGGAAGTTAGTGGGTAACTATGTGTATAGTGGTAAAAGGAGTATTGATGTATCAGTATCAAGAGATACTAATAGTAGTATGTACATAAATAGAAATTCTATACTACCTTTTATAAAAAATAATTTTACAGCATGGAATTATTTATACAGCAGGGGAGTTGACCCTTATAAATTAAAGAATGTATTCCCTATAGGATATGACAGTAACTCATCATCAGCCATATTTTATGTTAGAGACTTAAAGGGTAATTATGTAGGGAGTAAAGCGAGAAGTGTACAGGGGAAGAGATTTGCTAATAGTACAGGTGCAAAAAAGTCTACATACTTATATGGTGCATATGAATTATTACAATCAGCATGGCAACCACACGACCCTGTATGGATATGTGAATCAGAAATAGACGCACTAACAGTTTGGTCAAGAGGTGGATATGCTGTAGCTATAGGAGGTTCGCACATATCGAGAATACAGTTAAACATCCTAACTCAATTAGGAGTTCGTAGAGTTATAGACGGGCTAGACAAGGATGAGGCAGGAAGAGAAGGTTGGAAAAACTTTTGTACATACGTTAGGGGAATATCTACATATAATACAAAATATCCTGTAAACAAGAAGGATATAAATGACTTAACTGATAAAGAATTTTTTGCAATAAAAATTTATTAAAAAGTGTTGACTTTCCTTTTTAGATGTGATACTATTAATAATGTAAAGAGGAGGTCAACAAAATGTCAATAGAAGAGATGGAAGAGATACTTGAAACAATGCCGATGTTCAGTACTAAAGTAAGACAAGCACTAACTTGGGTCAAAGAAGGTGAACTAGCTTACATTAATGTTTGGGGTGCTGACAGCAAAACAGGTGAAGGTTCACAAATAAGATTATGGTACAATCACCTACAAGAGACTTATTACAGCAGGATGAGTACAGGAATGATATTAAAATGTAAATCATTTAGGATGGTTTATCAACATTTAGTAAAGAAACACTTTGACGAATACGACGAGCAAGGTATAAAAATGTATAAGACTGACAAACTAGCAAATGGACTTTACAAGCATCTATATAAAGGAGATTTGAAGTAATGAAACATACGGGAGATAAGATAATGGCTTATATATCAATATATGAGGCGTATATCGAGGAAATGAAACAGTTAAGTTATGAGGCTAAAGAGGTAGCTGATAGAATCAACGAAGGTATGCAAGTACTATCAGACTTATCAACAGTAGAAACAGCAAATGTATTAAATGCTATTGAGGATATGAAAACAGCACACGCTGAATTTATAACAGTACTAACAGATAATAACTTATTATAGGGGGAACAAGCAAGTGAGTAAATTAGATAAATTTGTGTATGAGAGAACTTTATTATATCTACAAAAGAATAAGGATTATGGTAATTCAGTAGACAAGACGAGACTTACATTAGGTAATCGTGCTGACCTAGTTAGAATAGCAGATAAAATTCATAGAGTAGAACAACTAGCACTTAAACAGAATGAACCTAAAGTAGCTGAATCAATAGAGGATACTATATTAGATTTAGTAGTATACATGGCGATATACAGTTCTGGAAAAGATAGAACTACAATGGAACAAATGACATCACCGGCTAGACTATGCGACTTAATAGATGAGTTAGCTGATATAGGGCAATATCCATTAGAGAACTTATACGACTTACAGCAAGAAATTGGTAAAGAAATCTTACAAGACTATACAGTAGAATATATAACTAATTATATAAAAGTATTAATAGGAAATTAATAAATCTCACCTATTCCCTTGTAAATTAATTTTATGGGGGAATAATAACAATGATAATGTATAAAGAATTTTTAAGAGAATCAGATGAGTATAATAAAATAATGAAGGTATATGATGTACATACACTAGACTATGTAGCCGATATGTACTTACAAGAGAATGATAAAGAGTACAGCAATAGAAGGTTTTTAGAATATCCTTACACTACATTGGCTACAATGAATACATGGACGAGTAATTAGGAGGTAATACATATGGAACAATATAAAATAGGTGAAATAATAATAGACATGCAAGGCGACTACGGAGATGTTGCTTATAGACTAGCTAAACCATATAATGAAGATTTCCTAAAAGAGAGTAATAAAGACTTATATGAGAGATTAATAGCAAATGTAAATGACTTACATTTAATAATACATGAGTTACTAAATAGGGAGGTAAAGAATAATGATTAAGATGTTACATGAGAATGATTGTTACGCTGTTAAAGAGGATAAATATAAAGTGATGTTAGATGATTACGGGCAACTATTAATGTTAATGTCTAACGGGGAGAAACATTTAAACGTAGTATTATCTAAAGAGGATGCAATAGCACTTACAAGAACTTTAATGAATACATATGAAGGAGAATTATAAAATGTACAAATCAACTAGAAACGAATTATTAAGAGATAGTAATATAGAATTATATACAGAGAATCAAGAACTAAAGAGAGAAGTTAAGTTCTTACAAGGAGAATTAGACGATGCGAACGAAGTACTTGATACTATAGAGTTTATATTATTAAAGAACTTACCTAGAGATGTAGCTGAAAAGATATACAATGAAATATTTGAGATAGAAGGGTAGTCAATATGGCTACCTTTTATTTTTGTAAAGGGAGTAAAGTTCATTGAGGATAAGGGAGTAAAGTTGAATGAGGGTGAAGGGAGTAAACTTGATTGAAGTTGAATGAGCCTGGAAGGGAGTAAAGAGTAGTGAACCTGGATGAGATTGATTGTATCAGAAGGCGAGTAACCAGGCTCACTATAAATGAATTTTGAATTACATAAATTAAAGGAACAGTAATAGTATGTACCTATTAGTATGAGTATATACATAAAATACGCAAAAAGTTTAAATAAATTTTAAAAGTGGAAAAATAGCCCCCGTTTTAAAGCGTGTTAGAGACGTTTGAATTACCCTCGTTGATACTTATATCCTGTTACTGTTATTGTTATCGTCATTGTTATTGTTATTGTTAGGTCTGGAATTTTTACGATTGAAAATTTTTTCCTTTATATTTTTTATCCCGGGAAAATTTACATTTTCAACTGATTTTCATTCTCAATAGTAAATGAACTTCATTCTCATCTACCCATATACGTATATATATAATAGAAGGAAAAATTCAAGGAAAATCCCGAACCTATTGGAATTACTTGTGTATAGCCTATTTTAACTAACAATATAAAGAGATATAAAAAAAAATATTAAAAATTAATAAAAAAGTGTTGCATATTAATTTAAAAGATGTTAATATTAATCATGTAGGGAGGACAACTCCCCAACACATCAAAAACAAATACATATCATAAAAAGCATAAACGCAACACATAGCACATCAAAAAAAAAATAAAAAAAAGTATTGACACAAAAAGTTAAATAAACTATAATTAAAAGTGTTAAAGGCA